>Ga0129314_1000681_pt1 | contig 32426 bp, 32 predicted proteins | sample O1111metagenome_FD_94431 | JGI IMG/M metagenome (GOLD analysis project Ga0129314, IMG submission 94431) | Orangutan individual fecal microbial communities from fecal samples from Wisconsin, USA - O1111 metagenome | ecosystem: Host-associated > Mammals > Digestive system > Large intestine > Fecal... | reverse complement strand
CGGAGCCTTGGAAATGTCAAAAGTCACGGCATCAATGGAAAAATGAGAAAACGGTACAGCCGAAGCTATACCGTTCTCTCTTTCCTCACGATGTTTTCTTATCGGGAGCTGCCTTTCCAGAGCTCCTTATTTTTCACCTTATCCGAGGGCGCGCAAAGTTTCTATCTCCGCTTTGTATCCAACCCGTCACCGCCGCGGTGCGCCATCATGCCGGCTCATTGTCAAAAGCGCGCGGCAGTGTGGGGCGCCGGACGCAGCATCTTTTTCGCATGTCCAATCAGTTCCGCAATCATTTCATTATATCGTTCCACAGGAATATTGGTCTTTCCCATCAGGATTTCAATATAAATTGATCGTATTCCCGCTACCAGAAAGGTGGCAAAGAATCGAAATGTCGTTGGATCGATCACCGTATTGTGCTGCAGAAAGCTGTCAAGCATCCGGGACACCGTTTGGTCGAGCTTCTGGGTAATCCGGGTTTCCTGCCCCGCATCGATCAGCGTTTTCATATGCGGTCCCTCCACCCGCATCCCCTCCCCGATCCGGCACAGAAAGGGGTAGGGGTCCTCGATATCGAGCAGAACGTTTTCACGGTTCAGATTGGAAAAAATCTTTTCGACCATCCTGTCCTCGATTTCATCCAACACCGACATCGTATCGTGATAATGCTTGTAAAAGGTCTTGCGGTTGATATCCGCGCGGTCTGCCAGTTCGCTGACAGTAATCGAAGAAAGCGGCTTTTCCTGAATCAGTTCCAGCATGGCATTGCTGATTGCCTGTTTCGTGCGCCGGCAGCGGCGATCCATCGTTTGATTTGGTTGATTCTCCATCTTTTTCACCTTTTTTCCTCAAATGTGCCTTATGTGTCCATAAACGGTACACTCATCCCAAATCAGGCCATTGAAATCGGTACGATTGTATTATAATATACATTTGTCCCTAAAGTCAACATAAAAACCAATAAGCACATTATCGTCCACTATATTTCAGTAAAATTAGATGGGAATCCGGAGGGATGTCTGTGAAGAACCACAAGGAAAAGACCCTCACTGACCGAATCATTGAGACAGTTGTCTACCGCCGCACCAGAATCGAGAAATTTTTTATTCTTCTCATTGTTTTTTCCCTGTTCTGTCTGCCGATGGTGGAGATTAACTATGACCTGACTGAATATCTGCCTGTCTCAACCGAAACCAAACAGGGCATTGATCTGATGGAAAGGGAATTCGGCTATCCCGGTACCGCCCGGGTACTGATTCGGGACGTTTCGGTCTACGAGGCTAAAATCTACAAAAACAGGATCGAACAGATCGACGGAGTCGATACCGTTTCCTGGGCGGATACCGCCGGGGAAATTTATGTCTCGAACGACTTTCTGGAAGCGCAGGACCTTGACGATTATTATAAGGACGGATACGCCGTGATGGATATCCAATTCGTCGAGGGCGATTCCTCCCTGCGCACCGACGCGGCCATTGAAAAAATCCGCGCACTGGTCGGAGACCGAGGCGCGTATTCCGGCCCCGCGCTCGACAGCAAGATGCTCAAGGAAAATCTTGCCAATGAGATCGGGCGGGTTCTGGTTTTCTCGATTGTGATGATTCTGCTGATTCTGGCCGCCACCACAACCTCTTGGTTTGAGCCGCTTCTTTTTATGCTCACGATGGGGGTCGCCATTCTCATCAATATGGGCAGCAACATCATCTTTGGCCGGATCTCCTTTCTTTCCTACTGCGTGGCGGCCGTCCTGCAGCTTGCGGTGGCGATGGACTACTCCATCTTTCTTCTGCACACCTTCACTGCCGAAAAAGCCCGCGGTCTGGGCACCGAGGAGGCGATGGAAAACGCACTGCACCTCGCGGTCGGCTCCATCGTCTCAAGCGCCATCACCACTGTCGTTGGCTTTGTCGCCCTCGCCCTGATGCAGTTCACCATCGGACGGGATATCGGTTTTGTCCTTGCCAAAGGAATTCTTTGCAGCCTTGTCACCGTGCTTTTCCTGATGCCCGCCCTGATTATCCGCTGGCACCGTTTTGTGGAGCGTTCTCAGCACCGGCCGCTGATTCCCCCTCTGGACGGTTTCGCCAAAGGATTGTTCAAGGTCCGCCATTTCTTCGCCGTCTTCTGCATTATCTTGATCGTTCCTGCCTTCGTGGCCCAAAACATGAACCATTTTGTCTTTGGCGGGGCGGCGGTGGGTGCCGGAGAAGGAACTCAGCTTCATGCCGACAAGGCGGAAACCGACGCTCTGTTCGGAGAGAAAAATCTGGTGCTGGCCATCCTTCCAAACTCCAGCAGCGTCACCGAAAAGCGCCTCGCGGATGAGCTGGAGGACCTGCCCTTTGTCAAAAGCGTCACCTCTCTCTCCTCTGTTCTCCCGGATGGGATTCCCGAGAGCTTTCTGCCCTCCGGCCTTACCACTCAGCTGCATACCGGCCAATATGCGCGGATGCTGATCTTTCTTTCCACCCCGGTCGAAACCGAGTTTACTTTCGAGTGCCTCGATACGGTGCGTGAGACCGTGCGCCGGTATTATCCCCAGGATACATACATCATCGGCAGCACCCCCGCCGCGCAGGACATTAAAAGCACCATCACCGGCGATTACACAGAAGTCAATCTGATCTCGATGCTGGGGGTAGCGCTCGTGATTCTCTGCTCCTTCCGTTCCATCACGATGACCATCGTTGTCATGGTGCCGATCGAGGTTGCGATTCTCTTCAATATGGCGCTTCCTTACGTCTATGGAAACAATCTGATTTTTCTCGGCTACCTGATGGTGAGCAGTATGCAGCTCGGCGCGACGGTCGATTATTCCATCCTGCTGACCAACAACTATATGAACTGCCGCGCCGCAGTCTCCGACAAAAAGGCGGCGGCAATCCGGGCAATTTCTCAGAGCGCCCTTTCGATTATGACCTCCGGCATCATTCTGACGGTCTGCGGCTACGGACTTTACTATCTCACATCGATTACCGCGGCGGCTGATCTGGGTCGTCTGATCGGCCGCGGCGCCGTCTTCAGCATGATTCTCGTGCTGACCCTGCTGCCGATGCTGCTGACCATCTTCGATAAGGCGATTTTCCGCGACCGCGCTTTCTTTGAAAGGCTTCTGCGGATTGGCGGGAGACTCCCCGCGCGGGACGTGGCTGACAAAAACGCGGGGCAAAGAGAGCTCGTCACAACTCTGCAAAACCGCTCCGGTTCTGCCGACGGCAGCGAGGAGAGCAAGGAGGAATCGAAATGAAATGCAACTGGAAAAGAATGCTCGCGCTGGTGCTTGCCGCTTGCCTGCCCTTTGGTGGGGCGGCTCTGGGGGTCTGCGCCGCGGCCCCTTCCGTAACTACCGATGAAACGGCCTATGTAACGCTGGATTACTACGGTTCGATCGACCATCTGAGCATCGTTAAAGCCTGTTCTCTCAACGGACTGACCACGTTTGCCGATTACGGAAAATATCAATCGGTCAACAATATGACCACCCTCGATGAACCGGTTGTCTTCGGCGATATGGTTGACTGGGAAATCACCGAGGAGGTTCCCAATCGCTTCTACTACGAGGTGGTGCCGGAGGAGCAGTCGATTACCCTGCCCTGGAGCTTCGACATCAGCTACCGTCTCAACGGCAAACCCGCCACCGGGGAATCGCTCGCGGGGGCCAGCGGCCTGATTGATATTGAGGTCGCGGTTTTCGCAAACCCGCGCGCCTCTTCCTACCTGAAAAACAATTTTATGCTGATTCTGGGAACAATGAGCAGCACCGAGGATAACTACAGCTTTTCGGTTCCCGGCGCGCAGCTTCAGTCTCTCGGCAGCTATCAGGCTGCATTCTATCCGATTCTGCCCCGCGGGGAAGAAACCGTCACCTTTTCGTTTGGTTCCGACAGCTTTGAATCTCCCGGCATCTTCATGATGATGGCGCCGATCACCCTGTCCCAGTTGGACGATATCGCAGAGATTCAGGAGCATAAGGCTAACATCGAAGCATCCGGCAATGCCGTCGATGCAATTTTTGACGATCTTTTCTCCATCATGGGCGGCATGAAGGGCGGCATCGGCACGACCGTCGAAGGACTGGGCGAGTTGGAACAGGCCCGGCAGGCGGTCGACAGCAACCGCGATGCCATCAAGAGCGACACCAAGACGTTAATCAACGCGCTTGACCGGTTCCGCCGGGTCACTTGGCATCTTGGAGACGAGCTGGATGACTCCCGGATGGACCAGACGATCGACCGTCTCGGCGACAGCTTCGGGAAAATGGTCGATGCCCTCGGCGGAATGGGCGCGGGGGTCGAAGAACTTCAGGACGCGACCGTCGAGCTCTATGATCTGATGGATGACCTCGAAAAAGCCCACGACCGCGAAAAGCAGCAGAAGCTGGTCGGACAGATTGGTGAGAAGCTCCAGGAGATCAACAAAATTATGGAGGAGCTCGAAAAGATCGGCGTTTCGGGCGGCATTGACTCCGGTACCTTTGAGGCTTTCCGCGAGGCCAGGCGGGCAATCAACAGCGATCAGGTTCCCGATGAGATGGCCGAGGAAATCATCAGCGAGCTGCTTGCCACCATGGAGGAGCAGCTCTCCGAAATGAGCGGATCGATTCAGGGAGACCTTTCCACCACGATGGAGCTGCTTGACGGAATGCAGGGGATGCAGTCCAGCATCTATCAGCTTTCCAACGATGTTTCGGTGATCCTCAACGAAACAAGCGACATGATCTTTGGCTTGACCGACCTTCTCAAACCGATGACCCAGTCGCTGGAAACCTTCGACAAAACCTTGCAGGAATCCTCAGACCATCTCAACGACGGTGCGCGCCTCACTCTGAAGGGAATGACGCAGATGCTCAACGACCTTTCGGACGCGCTGGATAAGACGGATGATCTACAGGCACAAAAGGACATCATTTCCGACATTATCCGAGACGAATGGAAGCGTTTGGACGAAGATCTTTCCCTTCTCGACATTGATACCAAGGCTGAGAAGCGTTCTTTCACCTCCGCCAAAAATCCCCCGCCCAGCAGTCTGCAAATCATTCTGCGCACACAGGAAATTGAGATTGACGAGGAGGAGCAGTCCTTCCAGTCACCGGCCGAGGAAGAAAACATCGGCGCCCTCGGACGAATCGGGAAGGTTTTTGAAAAAATCGGCGGCACCATCGGCGGAATTTTCTCCTGATTCCGGGAATGTGTGCCCAGGCACAGCATAGAGTGAAATCAGCCGGAGCCGCACTCGAAAAGTGCGGCTGAGAAAGGTCCACTCTTAACAAGGAGCTTTTACTTTATTGGAAAGCGGCAGAAAATTTTAGTTTTCTGCCGCTTTCTTTCCTATGCGCCTGCCCGTGCGAAGATAGACGGCGTTGCTGGGGTGATGTCCGGCGAATGGGGCCCCGCCGCATCTTGTGGCCCCGGCGGAAGCTGTTGCGCGGCGCGGCGGAGCGTGCTATAATCATAAAAACAGATGATCGGGTATCCGCACGACAGATTAGAAGCTGTGGAGGCATATAACTATGAGAAATATGATTGCATACTGTGGGCTGGACTGTGAAAAATGCGATGCATACCTTGCAACAATCAATGATGACCAGGCGCTGCGTGAGAAAACCGCAAAACTCTGGGCTGAGTTGAATAATGCGCCCATTCGGCCTGAGCATATTAACTGTGAAGGTTGTCGCGCGGATGGGATGAAAACCGTATATTGCGACAGCCTTTGCGGCATTCGTCAGTGCGCGTTAAAAAAAGGCGTAACTACATGCGGAGACTGTCCGGATCTGAAAGGATGCCAGACTGTTGGAACGGTTATTTCAAATAATCCCGATGCTCTGAAAAATTTGAAGGGATAAACTGCATGGGCGGAAACTCCCGATTCTTCGGGATGATTGGCTTTGCGCGGTCATCATTGAAACAAACGGAAAGTATGCAGTCAGGGCCACCCCTTTTCGGGGTGGCCCTGACTCAATGCTCGCTTTTCAGCCCTGCGCCGCAAAGGGACAGCAGCGCATCTCCCTCAATGGGATGATTTTTGCAATACGCAAGGTACCCCGCGTAGACCGCGGCGGTGGTGTGTTCCACAAAAAAGCCCTTTTTCGCCAACGCTTCCCGCGCGGGAAGAATCCCCTGCTCCGGAATGAGAATCACCGTGCGCTCCCCGGGATAGCCGCTGTTGAGGATTTCTTCCCCGCGCATCGGCTTTCCGATGGCGATTCCCTCCGCGAGGGTCGGCTCGGGAGTAATGCGGCGCGGCATCTTCCCGGCGCCAAAGAGCGGCGCACACCGCTCGCTCTGCACCAAAAAAAGATGCGGAAACCGGTCGATGCAGCCCGCTTCCTTCAGCTCCCGAAGAGCCAGCTCACAGCCGATCTGGAGGGTCCCGTTTCCGACCGGGATGAACAGGTTGTCGGGAATCCGGCCGAGCTGCTCATAGACCTCATAGAGATAGGTCTTGGTGCCCTGATAGAAGAAGGGATTGTAGACATGGTTGGCATAGTAGAGCCCCTCCTCCCGGACTTTCGCGCGGCAGGCGTCGGCCGTTTCGTCGCGGGTGCCATCGAAGACGTTGGCCTTCGCGCCATGGGACTCAATCATTGCGATCTTTTTCGGTGAGGTCCCCTTGGGGACAAAAATTTCGCAGCCGATCCCGGCCCGGGCACAATAGGCCGCCACCGAATTCCCGGCGTTTCCGCTGGAATCCTGCACCACCCGATCGACGCCGATTGTTCTGCAAAGCCAGACCAGCACCGCCGCCCCCCGATCCTTAAAGGAGAGGGTCGGCATTGCGTAGTCAAGCTTGACCCAGAGCTTTTCGTCGAGCGGCAGTGTGGCAGTCATCCCCTCTCCGAGGGTAATCCCCCGCCAAAGGTCATTCGCCAGCGGCATAAATTTGCGGTAGCGAAAGATGCTCCACTCGCTTCGATCGACAAGCTCCAGAGAAAAGGGCGGCGGAGTAAAATCGAGTGAAAACAGCCCCCCGCACGCACAGTGAGAGGCACGGGTCGTGAGCGGCGCGGTTTTTCCGCAGCGGCTGCAAACAAACTGTGCCATCACGCATCCTCCTTTTTCATCGCCGCAACCGCCTCAATCTCGACAAGGCAGCCGTAATGCAGAGGCCCGCAGGGCACTACCACGCGGGCGGGTTTGTGATCCCCCAAAAACGCCGCGTACACCCGGTCGATTTCATCCCAATAGGCCACGTCGGGGGTATAAACCCGGCACTGCACCAAATGGGTCCGGTCGATTCCGGCCTCGCGGAGCACTTCATCCACATTTTCAAGCGCCTGCCGAGCCTGTGCGGCAACCCCTCCCTCTTTGGGCCTTCCGGTAACGGGATCGATCGAGAGCTGCCCGGAAATATAGAGCAGTCCATTGTGGAGCATTCCGGGCACATAGTGCGCTTTTTTCTTTTCGGCGCCATGCGTCATAATCGGCTTCATATGATTTCCCTCAGTTCGCCTGATTCTGCGGCTTTCCGTTCAGGAAGGCGCGCAGGTTTTCCACGGCGATCTTCATCAGGCGTTCCCGGCTTTCGCGGGGAGCCCACGCGATATGCGGTGTAATCAAACAGTTCTTTGCGGTCAGGAGCGGGCTGTCCGCCGGGATCGGTTCCACCGACGCGACATCAGCCGCATAGAATCCGACCTTCCCGGACTCGAGCGCTTCGGCAAGATCCTCCTCCTGCACCAGCGGACCGCGGGCGGTGTTGATGAGAATCACCCCATCCCGGCAGAGCGCGAGGCTCTTCCGGTTGATCATCCCCTTCGTTTCAGGGAAAAGAGGGCAGTGCAGGCTGACGACATCCGAAACGGCCAGCAGCTCTTCCAGAGGCAGATATTCGGCGAGCTGCGCCCCGCGTTCGCTTTGGGACCGGTTGTAGGCAACGGTCCGCATTCCGAATGCGCGGGCGATCTCAGCCGCCCTCTGGCCGATCCGGCCGAAGCCGATGAAGCCCATTGTCTTCCCCTTGAGCTCCATCAGCGGATAATCCCAGTAGCAGAAATCAAGACTGCTACACCAGCGCCCCTGCCTCACCGTACCGGCATGGTGGCCGACATGATGGCAGCATTCCAGCAGCAGCGCAAAAACATACTGTGCGACCGCATCGGTTCCATAGGTGGGGATGTTGCAAACCGGGATACCCCGTTTGGCCGCCGCCGCGGTATCCACGACGTTGTAGCCGGTGGCAAGCACCCCGATGTAGCGGATGGACGGGCAGGCAGAGAGAATCCTTTCATCGATCACCGTTTTGTTGGTGATAACAATTTCGGCATCCCCAATCCGTTCTGCCGTCTGTTCCGGCCGGGTGCGGTCGTATACGGAAAGCTCTCCCAACGTCTCGAAGTCCGCCCAGCTCAAATCGCCGGGATTTTCAGTGTGTCCATCCAGTATCACAATTTTCATGCGGTTTTTTCCTTTCTCGCCCGGCGTCCGCCGGGTTTTCTGTAACAAAAACATCATACCACGTCTTTGTTTCTTTGTCCACGCAGAAACAGGACCCCGCGCAAAGGTTTGCACGGGGTCCTGTTTGATTTGACAAGATCAGCGGACGGTAATGCACTTTTTGGGACAGGCCTCAGCACAGAGGCCGCAGGCGGTGCACTTGGACTGATCGATGTATGCGAGATTGTCGGTCACGGTAATCGCGCCGTTCGGGCAGGTTTTCTCACACTTCTTGCAGCCGATGCAGCTGGCCTTGCATGCCTTCATGGCAACAGGGCCCTTCGCCTTCGAGCTGCAGGTGACGACCACCTTCGAGGCAGCGGGAATCATATCGATGATATGGTTCGGGCAGACTTTCGAGCACATGGCGCATCCGATGCAGAGATCAGGATCAACCTTGGCAACGCCGTTGACCAGATCGATGGCTTCCTTCGGGCAGACAGCGGCACAATCGCCAAAGCCGAGACAGCCATAGGTGCAGGCGCCGTCTCCGCCGTAAAACAGCTTGGCGGCAGCACAGCCCTTTGCGCTCTTATATTCCTGCTTCACCGAGGTGTTCTCGCAGGTTCCGTTGCAGCGGACATAGGCCATCATCGGGATGACTTCCTCAGCGGCAACGCCAAGCGCCGCGCTGATGCCCTGCGCGGCGGCGGCACCGCCGGGCACGCAGAGGTTTGTCTTCACGCCTTCTCCGGAAATCAGCGCCTGTGCATAGGCGTCACAGCCGGCGTAGCCGCAGGCGCCGCAGTTGGCGCCGGGCAGACATTCACGAACAGGGCCGAAACGCTCATCCACCGGAACAGCCATTACCTTGGAGGCGATGGAAAGACCGACCGCACAGATCAGTCCGATCACGGTGACAAGCCCCACCGCCAATACGATTGGACTCATAGTTTCATCTCCATTCTATTCTCATTTGAAGAGATTCTCGATAATACCGGCAAATCCCATGAAGGAAACCGAGGTGATCGAGGCGGCAACCAAAGTGATGGGCAGTCCTTCAAACGACTTGGGCGGGTTGCAATCCTCAATGCGCGAACGGACGCCGCAGAACAGCACCATCGCCAGGAAGAAGCCCATGCCGCATCCAAAGGCATTGACAATCGATTCGACGAAGCCGTAGCCCTCGTCGATGTTGAGAACCGTTACGCCCAGAACAGCACAGTTGGTGGTAATCAGAGGCAGATAGATTCCGAGGCTTGCATGCAGAGCCGGGACATATTTTTTGAGGATGATCTCCACAAGCTGCACCAGCGCGGCAATGACCAGAATGAACACGATGGTTTGCAGATAGCCGAAGCCGTTGGGGTCAAGCAACAGCTTCTGAATCGGCCAGGTCACAGCCGTGGCCAGCATCATAACGAAGATAACCGCAATGGACATGCCGGAGGCCGAATCAAGCTTCTTGGAAACGCCCAAGAACGGGCATATGCCGAGGAACTTAGCGAGCGGGTAGTTATTAACCAGAATGCCGCCCAGAAGAATAATTGCTAATTCTTTCATCTGTTAGCAGCCTCCCTTCGCAGCTTCCGCATCCTCTTCGCCGAGAGGCTTGCAGCCGAATTCCTTCTTTTTGATCGCTTTTCCCTTGGTGATCTTGTTGACAAGAGCGATCATGCAGCCAAATACGAAGAATCCGCCGGGGGCCATCGTCATGATCGAAATGCGGAAATCCTCAGGGATAAGCTCAAAGCCGAAGAAGCTGCCCGCGCCGGGAATCTCGCGGAAGAAGGACATCATGAGCAGGGCAATCGTAAAACCAACGCCCATGCCAAGGCCGTCGAGCGCGGAATCCAGAGGGCCGTTTTTGGCGGCAAACATCTCAGCGCGGCCGAGGATGATGCAGTTAACGACGATCAGGGGCAGATAAATACCCAGCGCCTTATCCAGATCGGGGGCGTAGGCCTTGACAACCAGCTGCACAACGCTGACAAAGCCCGCGATCACGACGATGTAGCAGGGGATGCGGACCTTATCAGGAATACTCTTTCTCAGGCAGGAAATAACAAAGTTTGAGCAAATCAAAACAAAGGTCGCGGCAAGTCCCATACCAACCGAGTTCACCGCAGAAGTACTGGTCGCCAGTGTGGGGCAGGTACCGAGTACCAGAACAAAAACCGGATTTTCTTTGATAAATCCGTTTGTAATCGTAGAAAGTTTGGACATAGCGCTTAAGCCCCCTTTACAATATCATAGGCGCTAAACGCCTGAGTGACCATGCCGATGAAGCACCTCGAAGAAACCGAGGCGCCGCTGATGACCGATACGCCCGAGAGGGTGGAATCCTTGCCGGGGAACTGGCTCTGGAACGGCTCCTCCGCGGTCTTTCCGCCAAGGCTGGGGGTCTCGGAATGAGAAAGGATCTTGGTGCCGGTAATGATTCCGCCGGCGTCAATGCCCACGATCCCCTTTACGGTGCCGCCGTAGCCCTTGCCCTCAACCATGAAGACAAAACCGGCTCCGTTGGTCGCCCGGTAAACCTCGGTAACACCGTCGGGCAGACCGGTGGCCTGCACCGGTTCAAAGCTGTCGGCGGAAGGCAGAACCTCGCGCTCGGCCGCCTCGGCGGCGGCCTTTTCCGCGGCCGCAATGATCGGCGCGGTGGCCTGCTCGGTAAAGGCCAGCGCCAAGGAAACAACGATGCAGATAACCGTCAGGACTACAATCGGGAGTACAAAATCATTTTTTGCATTGCTCATTTCGAGACACCTCCCAAGGGCTTATTCAGGGTAAGATTGGTGATGTGCGGCGCGATGATATTCATCAGCAGAATCGAGAACGAAACGCCCTCGGGATAGTTGCCGAAGATGCGGATCATAAAGGTGATGAAGCCGCAGCCGATCGCATAGATAATCTGACCTTTGACGGTCAGCGGAGAGGTGCTGTAATCGGTCGCCATGAAAATCGCGCCGAGCAGCAGGCCGCCGGCAAGAACCTGATAAACGGGGTTATAGCCGACCAGCGCGGTAAGTACGAAAACAGTGCCGACAAAAAACACCGGGATATGCCAAGTGATCACCTTGCGGTAGAGCAGATAGGCAAACCCAAGCAGCAGAGCCAGTGCGCTGGTTTCACCCAGACAGCCGCCGATGGTTCCGAGGAACATCGAGGTCACAGGGGGAAGCTTCTCAAGCTCGCCCGCGGCGATCAGCCCCAGAGGAGTCGCACCGGAAACAGTATCCGGAATCACCCAAGTGGTCATCGGTCCGGCGAAGGAGATCAGCAGCACAATACGCGCCGTGATCGCCGGGTTTGCAAAGTTATGGCCGATGCCGCCGAAGAGCTGCTTAACCGCGACGATGGCGACGATCGAACCGAACGCGGCCATCCAGAGCGGCAGCTCGGGCGGGAGATTATAAGCCAGCAGCACGCCGGTAACGGCGGCGGAATAGTCGCTGATGGTAATCGGGCGGCCGCAGGCCTTTTCGAAGAGATACTCCGAGCCGACCGCGAAGATCACGCAGACGATCACCCGCAGCAGCGCGGAAAAACCGAACACCAAAACAGAAGCAATCAGCGCAGGAACCAGCGCGATCAGCACGTCGCGCATGATCGACTGGGTCGAAGCGTTGTCCCGGATATGCGGAGAGCATGTTACAACCATTGGATTACTCACTCGTGTTCACCCCTTACTTTTTCGGAGGCATGGCCGCTCTGACCATCCCCTTGGAGAGTTTGTTGACCAGAACAAGCTCACGCTTCGCCGGACATACGAACGAACAGCAGCCACATTCCATGCAAAGCATAACCTTGAGGCGGTTGAGCTCATCGACATTCTTGAGCTTGTAGGCCCGCTCGATCTGCATCGGCATCAGCCCGGCGGGGCAGGCGGCGGCGCAGCGGCCGCACTTGATGCAGGCGGTGGTGGCGGGAAGAGAAGCTTCCTTTTCCGCAAAGGCGAGGATCGCATTGTTGTTCTTCAGCAGCGGAACCGAATCGTCCGGCACCGCGATTCCCATCATCGGGCCGCCGAGCAGAATCTTCTTCGGCTCGGCCTTGTAGCCGCCGCAGAAAGCGAAAATATCGGAAAGCGCGGTCCCGATCGGGGCGATCACGTTCTGGGGATTCGCAACGGCCGATCCATCCACGGTAATGCACTTTTCAACGAGCGGCATGCCGGTCTCGAGATACTTGGAGATAAAGGCCAGCGAGGTGCAGTTGATCACGATGCAGCCGACGTCGAGGGGCAGCTTGCCTTCCGGCACGTCACGTCCGGTCACGTTATGGATTAAAACCTTTTCACCGCCCTGCGGGTAAAGCGAGGGCATCGCCTCAACAGTGAAGCCTTCGATATCGGCGGTTTTTTTGCGGAAAATCTCGACCGCCTCGGGCTTGTTGTCCTCAATGACAATGGCAATGTTCTTGACGCCCAGGAATTTGCGGATGGTCATGGCTCCCTTGACGATATGATCGGCGTCATCGACCATCGTACGGGTGTCGGAGGTGATATAGGGCTCGCATTCGGCGCCGTTGATCAGCAGATACTCCACCTTGCTCGGGTCCTTGACGCTGAACTTGACGGTCGTTGGGAAGCCCGCGCCGCCGAGACCGACCAGACCGCTCGCACGCAGCGCGGCGGTAAACTGCTCATAGGTCTCGACAACCGGCGGGACAACCGTTTCGCTGACCGCCTGCTCGCCGTCCGACTCAATCACGACCGCCTTGGCGAAGGAACCGTTGGCGACCTGAATCTCGGTGAGCGCAGTGACCTTGCCGGAGACGCTGGCATGGACCGGCACACTGACAAAGCCCGCGGCCTCGCCGATGACCTGCCCTACCTTGACAAGGTCTCCGACCTTGACGACCGGCGTACAGGGCGCACCAATGTGCATCCCCATCGGAATGGTCACCTTGGCGGGAGCGGGCATGCGCACCGGGGCGCATGAGGCGGTGTTCTTGTAATGTGGCACATGAGCACCGCTGAGTCTTTTGATAGACACGTTTGTTTCCCCCAATACAAAAAAGTGTTATTTGAACGCCTCATCCGCTCTTCGCAGATAAGGCATAACGAACCGCAGCAGAAGCCCGGTGAGCATCCCCATCAGAATCCCTGAAAGAATCATCACCGGGAGGTAATAGAAAGCAAAAGCAGAGCGCAGCAGCAGTCCCGCCATCGCAAGCTGCCCCACATTGTGGGCAATGGCCCCCGCAATGCTGGTCAACCGTTCCCCAAGAGAAAACAGCCGCCGGCAGCAGAGCATCACCGCGAGCGAAAGAAGTCCTCCCGCAAAGCTCATCGCCGCCCCGGCAGGGCCGCGGGTGAGCAGGACAAAAAGGGATTTCAGCGCCGCGACAGCGAACGCAGGCCTTGCCCCCAGAAAAAAGAGGCAGTACATCGTGACAATATTCGAAAGCCCAAGTTTAACTCCCACCGGCAAAAACGGCAGGGCGGGCAGCATCGACTCAAACAGCGACAGCACCAGCGCGAGGGAAAGCATCAGCCCAATCAGCGCAATGCGGTAGGCGGGGCGTCGTTTGGAAAAATCCGGCATCTTCGCCCTCCCTAACATTCAGCTCTTGTGAAAAGTATATTGGGTTTTGGACGGATTGATTGTAAAATCATCCCAAAGACCGGGTGTGGCATACACCTGAAGATCTTTTGTGACAGCAATCACCCGGCAATCGTCCCGGGCAAAATACTGTTCGAGCGCCCCGCTTCCCCGCAGAAAAATCGAGGTTGAGAGGCAGTCGGCCAGAGTGCCGTCCGCGGAAATCACCGTGACGGAGATCAGATCGCTGGCGGAAGGGCGTCCGGTAAAAGGATCAAGCACATGGTGATACCGCACGCCGTCCTGTTCAAAGTAGCGTTCATAGTCACCGGTCGTGGCCATCGTCAAGCCATCCATCGCAAAGGAACCGAGCGCCTCGCTGGCCTCCCCCCGCGGATCGCGCAGTCCAACAAGGAAATCCTGGCCATCGGGCTTTTTACCGCAGACCATCGTGTTCCCGCCGATCGAAAGATAGCCGGAAACGCCATGCTTTCTGGGAATTTCAGCGCAGACGGAAGCGGCCATACCTTTGGCGATGCCGCCGAGGTCCACCTTCATTCCTTCCCGCGCGAGCATCGCGGTCTGCGCTTCCCGGTCAAGGATCAGGCCACGGTAATCGACCAATGCCTGTGCCGCCGCGATCTCCCCTTCCCCGGGGATATGCGGCTCACCGCTCGTAATTCCCCACGTGAGAGTCAGCGGCGCGATGGTAACATCAAAAAGTCCGCCCGATTCGGCGGAAAACTCTTTGGCGCGGGAAAGCAACGTGAAAGTGTCCCGCGAAACCCGTACAGGCTCCCGCCCGGCGGACGCATTCAGCGCCGAAATCTCACTGTCCTCCCGGTAAAGCGAAAGCCGCGCTTCGAGATCACGGAGACATGCCATGATATCGTCGTAGGTTTCCTGTGCCTCATCACCATACCAGCGCTGTTCCACCCAGGTATTCATGGCGAACTCCACTCCGGAAACCGGCTCGGCAGAGCGCCCCGTCATTGCCCGACATCCGCCGAGGAGCATCAGGACCGCCAGCAGCAGCGCAGAGATTCGCAAGGTAGAGGACATCAGCTTTCTCCATTCGGGTATGAAAAATTTGGGAAATTGTGCCGGAAGGGTCTAAGCGCACATACTATTTTTATCGCTTTTCTGAGCAAAAGTCAAGTATGTTTCGCGCTTTTCAAGCCACTTTCCGCTGGGCAAAGAGCTGGAAAATCCACACATCACGCACGGTTGAAACTCTCCTTTCAGTATGGGGGGAAAGGAGGCGAAAATGAACAAATTATTTTTATTCTTGCAATGAATTTTTACGTTGAACCATTTTTCTGCGTCGCCTGCGATTTACGCGAAAATAGAGAAAAAACATCAGGCAGGCCAGAAACAAAAAGAACCATGGCGCCGCCCGGAGGGGATCGCCCTCTTCCGGCGGCTCCTGACCGGCTTCCCGCCGTGCCAGCTCCTCTGAAACCGAGACGCCATAGAGCCGCTCGGCTTCCCCAAGCAGACCCTCAAACAATGCCGATGTGCCCGCGTCATAATTTCCGGCGTCAAAGTCCTCTTCAAGACACTGATCGAGAAGCTCCCGCAGCCTTTCGGGCGGAAGAGACTGTGCAAGCCCCTCTCCTGTCAGCAGGTAGTAGTCCTCCTCCCCGGTGCAGAGCAGAAGCAGCATCCCGTTTCCCTGATCAGGGGCGCCGGGCGCACGTTCTTCAAACAGGAAGCGCGCGGCTTCCCCGACGGTCCTTCCCCCGAGGAATTCGACGGTAACCACCACAATCTCCACGCCGGTCAGATCTCGGAGCACCGCGCCGTCGCGTTCCATCCGCTCCATGGTCGCCGGAGCAAGCACCCCCGCGCGGTCCTCAACCAACGGCAAAGGCGGCGGCACGGCCTCTTCCGGTTTTTCGCCGGCCGGGACACAGGCGGAGAGCAGACAAAGCAGCAGGCAGGCTGCTGCCAGACGGATCGGCCCAGAGGTTTTCTTCATCGGCTTCCTCCCTTCTTTCTCAGGAGCAAACCACGAAGCTCCTCCCGGGTTCTCCAAATGAGAAAATGTTGTATTTCAGGCATCCGGTACGGGCGCCCGCAGGCTCACTGCCCACTGCGCTTAAATTTGGGGCGGCTCGCAGGGCTTCCGCTCCCGCGCTGCGCCGGAGTGCCGGCCTTCGGTTTCCGGACAGACGCGGTCCGCCCCGTTCCCTGGCGCTGCTCGCGGGGCGGACGCGGGGGGCGCGGCTGCTTCGGCACCGATTCAAAAAGCTCCATCGGGAAAGGATTCTCCTGCACAACAGGAATTTTCTGCCGGGTGAGCTTTTCAATTTCCTTGAGATAGGGCAGTTCGTCAAAGTCACAGAAAGAGAAAGCCGCTCCCTGCGCTCCGGCGCGGCCGGTCCGGCCGATCCGGTGGACATAGGTTTCCGGCTCATTGGGAAGCTCAAAGTTGATGACATGAGAAAGAGAATCGATATCGATTCCGCGCGCGGCAATATCGGTGGCAACCAGTACGCGGATTTTTCCGCTCTTAAAGTTGGCCAGCGCCTGTTGGCGCGCCCCCTGGGACTTGTCGCCGTGAATCGCCTGCGCCGGGATCTTCGCCCCGTTCAGTATCTTCGCCACCCGGTCGGCGCCATGCCTGGTTCGGGTAAAAACGAGCGCTGAATAGATCGAGGGGTTTTGCAGCACCCATACAAGAAGCTGTCTCTTTTTCGCCTTGTCGGTCAGATAAACCGACTGTTCGATCAGCTCAACGGTGGTGGCGGGCGGCGCGACCTCCACCTTGACCGGGTGGCGCAGCAGGCTGTCGGCCAGCTGTTCGATTTCCCCGGGCATCGTCGCGGAAAAAAGCATCGTCTGACGCTGCTGCGGCAGTCTGGCGATCACCTTGCGGACATCGTGGATAAAGCCCATATCGAGCATCCGGTCGGCCTCATCGAGGACAAAAATTTCAACCGCTTCGAGATGAACATATCCCTGATTGATCAAGTCGTTGAGCCTGCCGGGGGTGGCGACGAGGAGATCGACGCCGCGTTCCAGTTCATCTGTCTGCGGATTCTGCGAAACTCCGCCGAAGATAACCGCACTGCGCAGGGGCAGATTTTTCCCATAGGCGACGAGATTTTCGTGAATTTGCAGTGCCAGCTCCCGGGTCGGCGTCAGAATCAGGGAACGGATCGGGCGCCTGCCGGGCTGCTTTCCGGCCGCGTGCAGCCTCTGGAGGATCGGCAGCGCGAAAGCCGCCGTCTTGCCGGTTCCCGTCTGGGCGCAGCCAAGCAGGTCCCGGCCTTCGAGGGCGGGCGGAATGGCCCGCTGCTGAATCGGCGTCGGCTCGGTATAGCCCTGTGCGGAAAGTGCTTTAAGAATCGGGGGAATTAGTTTCAGTTGTTCAAAGGTCATGTGATGTGTCTGTTTCCTTTTCTTTCTTGTACTTTTTATGATGATCCTGCAAAAACGAAGGTGATTGCATTTCATTAAAGGTATAGTATAACAGATTGACCTGAAAATGTAAACGCCGGACTCCGGCCGTCCCTTTTACCTCGTGTTGATTTAGGCTTATTCATCAACCCCTTCGTTGATTCGACAGAAAAAATAGGCTCCACAGGATTTCAAAAATCTTGTAAAGCCTATTTTCTTTTAGTCATTGGCAGCGATAAAAGTAATATCTTTTCCGCTCCAGAAGTCAGGAGTAAAAAGAACCTCAAGCTTTTCCCAATTAGCAGGAACTTCGTAGCCGATGACACCGTTAAACTTTTTGCCTGGAGCAACAGTTCCATCCAGTTGGTTTTTGTTGCCCTTTTCCATCAATGCGCCGAGACTGAAAGTGCAGGTATAGTCGTCACAGTATGCTTCAAAGCTCATCATAGATGAAACATTGATTTCCTTATCAGAATTATTTGCAATCTCAAATTCGCAAAGTACAAATATATTCCCCCTGGCGGGAGTATTATATGTAGAACCCGTGCTCTCAGTTACACTGGAAAAAGCAACTCTTACATCTTCCAACTCTGCGGTTTCTCCGACATAAAATACGTTTTGAGTTGGGGCAGCTCCAGCCTTGTGAGATGGAGGTTCTGCTTCTTGGTTGGGGGTAATTTCAGCACTCTGCGCCGGCGTAGAGGCTTCGACTTTTTTAGGCCCATCACCGTCACCAGAAGAACCAATAATAGCAGCAAGAACAAAGAACACCAGAATGGCAATTAAGATTGGCCATCTCTTTTTAAGCTTAGCGCCACAATTTGGGCAGGATCTTGCGCTTTTTGCAACTTCTGCCCCGCAGACTTTGCAATTCCTGAATGCACCAGCTCTCATTTTTCTACCATCCCTTTCTGAAATAAATCTATTGTTCATATATACAGACACACGAAAAAGTTGGAATGAACGATTTAAGTTTACCACCATTTTGGATATATGTCAATAATCGTATATATGAATTATAGCAGATATTGAAATCCGTATATACCTCCTATACTTAATACATTATAGTTGGGGGGTGTTTTCAAATGATAAGCTATGAACCGCTATTTCAGACAATGAAAGAAAAAGGAATTACATCCTATCGCTTGGGAAAAATGGGATTTCCTCTGTCAAATTATTATGCCATGAAACGCGGCGAAAACATCTCCACACACACATTGGATCAATTGTGTAGATTGCTTCAATGCAAAGTGGAAGACATATTGGAATACTTAGACGAAAAATGAACTGCGGGTATGAAAGGCGAATTCATATCCGCAGCTTTTGCTTCTCCGACAGGAAACGATTAAATAATGTTTCAATATACGACTTTAGTGAAATCACCAGAGATTCTTCCATTAACACAAAAGGTAAAAGGGAACCCCGATCGGCGGCGTGTGCCGCGAAAAAGACGCTTTGCCATTTCCACAGAAAAAGCCGCGGGACAGAAGCCAACGCTTTCTGCCCCGCGGTTCGCTCAAACTGTGTCAGCCGCTGTCTCCGCCTGTTTTTGATGCATTCTCACCGGCATCATCACAGGCGGAGACGGCCCTTTTTCTGCAATCCTACTTTTTCATCCAGGCGGGAAGCTCCTCCGCCTTTTTGCCGCAGTAACGGCAGAACTTATAGCGGCACACCTCGCAGATGCCCTTGTTGCCCTTAACGGGGGGTTCGCCCTTGATCTCGGTTTCAAGGAACTCAACCAAAGCCTTGATATCCTTTTCATCGCCGTCAACGGCCAGCGTCACCGCGCCCTCGTTTCCGCCCACACCGCCGCAGCAAACCAAAGTGGCGTCGGCATTGAAGAGCATCTTGATGGCTTCGATCTCGGTGACGATGGTGCTGGTGCCGATGCAGTACATGCCGGGGTCGGCTCCCATCGAGATGTCGATATGGGTGGCGCCGCCGAGCGCCTTGGCGGAAGCCTGCACCGAGGGAACAAGCTTTTCGAGCCCGACGGGAGTGATGAACTTGAGGCCCTTGGAGGTGACCGGTCCGATGATGCGGGGAACGGTGCCTCCGTCGAAGCCGGAAGTGATGATGCCGACATAGCCGTTCATATCGACGGCATTGGCGCCTTTGATCACCACCGTATCGGCGTGGAAATCAGCCAGCGCCTCAACCAGCGTCTTGTCGGATTTTTCGCCCTTGTAAAACACGTTCGGGAAGCTCTTGCGGCTGTCGGGATTGGTGACGCAGAGCAGCCCGTCGGTGCTGATGCCGACGGTGCAGCGTCCGGGTTCGATGCCGTCGCGTCCCAGAAGCTCCTGCGCGATGAAAGCGTTGGTGGTACCGCCGGCCAGCAGCAGATAGGCGGATTCCCAAGCCTTCTTAAACTCGGGCATGGCGACGACCGCCTTGGCAATCAGGCGCCGGGACTCAGCGGATGTCAGTGTGAATACGGTTTTCATAAGAAATTCTCTCCTGTCTCTATGTAAATTTCAGGCTTTTGCTTACTGCTTTTCAGGATGGAGCTTGAGATCGACGACGGGATTGACGAGCGGCTCCATCGAGAAGCCGTCCGGGCCGCAGATGCGGCACTCGGCCACATCGCCGTCCTGAATATGGAAGGCGCGCGGGGTGCCGGTGGACAGAACATCTCCGGCAAGCCAGCCCTGAATGCTGCTGTGCAGAGAAACCAGCTTGGCCGGCTGATGCATCATGTTGCTGACCACGTTCTTGGCATAGACCTCGCCGTTATGGACCGACTGGACCTCCAGCTTCAGCACGTCGGGCACCTCGTCCGGGGTGACCAGCTGAGGCCCGAAGGAGAAGAAGGTGGGGAAATTCTTCACGATGGTCAGGTAGCGGGGATTGCCGCTTACATAATCGTTGCCCTTGAGGATCGATTCCTCGGTCATGTCCAGAATCGTGGTGTAGCCGACGATGACCTTTTCCCAGTCCTCCTCGGGAACGTCACGGCAGTCCCTGCCCAGAATAACGCCCAGCTCCGCTTCGGCGGTGGTCTTCTGCGCTTCTTTGAGGGCCGGGGTCTTGATCTCATCACCGGGTCCGATCAGGGTGTCAGCCTGCTTGAAAAAGCTGCCCGGGAATCCGGTCGGGGCGGCGGAGCCGATATCTCCCGCATGATCCAGATAGTTCAGGCCGATGCCAAAGATACGGCGGGGGGTGCGGTAAAGAGGCCCATATACCACCTGATCGGCGGGAACCAGCCCGGGAAGGGTTTCAAGCTCTCCGCGTCCGCCCGCATTATACCAGGCGGTCAGGCCGGGAATCTGCCCCGCGCAGATCAGGTCGTACATTTCTGTTTTCCATGCGGTGCCCTTCGCCGCGTTGAGCGCCTCAACCGGGAACACGCCGCCCGCGGTCACGATGCCGGCAATCTCCCGGCCGTTCTGCTTGATGGTTGCAAGTCTCATAACTGTTTCCTCCTCCAGATCTTTTAAATGATGCGTCCCACGGGTTCCTTTCCGTCCAGAACCGCAATGGCGTTCTGGGCGGCAATCTGGGAAACCCGGGTCGCGGATTCGATGGTGGTGGGTGCGTAGTGCGGGGTCACGATCACATTCGGCATTGAGAACAGGGGGCTTTCCGGCGCGACCGGCTCCGGGTCGGTCACATCGAGGCCCGCTCCGGCAATCCGACCCGACCGCAGCGCCTCGATCAGCGCCGCCTCATCGACCATTGGACCGCGCGCGCAGTTGATCAGGAAAGCGCTGGGCTTCATCAGCGCGAGACGCTCGCGGTTGACCATGCGGCGCGTCTCATCGGTCAGGTTCGCGTGCAGCGAGACAAAGTCCGCCTCACGGAAAATTTGCTCCGGGGAGCCGGCCCGCTCCACCCATGCGGGCATTTCGGAAACATAGGGGTCATAGGCGAGAATCCGCGCGTCGAACGCGCCATGCGCCATCTTTGCGAAGTGGCTGCCGATGCATCCAAAGCCGATCACACCGACCGTCTTTCCGGTCGCCTCAACCCCTTCCCTGCTGTTCTTGGCGGCAAAACCGATCTCCCGGTAAGCGTTGGAGACGGGGATGATATTTTTCGCGAGGGTCAGCATCAGGGTAAACGCGTGCTCCGCAACCGACAGGCTGTTGGCATTCGGGGTCACCGTCACCGCAACCCCAGCCTTCCGGCAGTAATCCAGATCGATGTTGTCAACTCCAACTCCATGCTTGCTGACAATGCGCAGATGCTCCGCCGTCCCCAGCAGCGAGCCGGGCAGGTCGATAATCCGCACGATCACGGCATCCGCATCGACGATCTCACGCGCAATCTGTGCCATATCGCGGTTTTCCACCTGCACAACCTGATGACCCGCCGCCCGCAGGAGCTGCGGACCGATGGGGTGCACCTTTTCTGTAATCAATACCTTGCCCATTGTGCCGTTCCCCCTTTATGACAGGCTCACGCCATAGCGCGCGCCAATTTCCTGAAGCTCCGCATAAACCGCATCGGAAATCTCAATTCCCTTCTCAAGGCGCTCGGCATGACGGCGGCATTCGATCTCGCCCGGCATGAAGATTTCAGAAACGCCGGGGTTTTTGTGCAGCGCCTTGATCTCCTCAGACATTTGGGAAATTCTGCTTCTGAAGGTTTCGAGCGGTACAAATTTCGAAATATCAATCGCGCAGAAGATATGTCCCACTCCCTGCGGGTTGACCATATCCGCGTAGAGGTCGTTGAGATGGGGGCCGAATTCGCCGCCGCTGAGGACGCCGCAGAAGATATCCACAAAGATGGCGAGGCCGCTGCCCTTTGGACCGCCGATCGGCACCAGCGTTCCCTTCCGCCCCACCGCAGGATCGGTCGTGGGCTTTCCGTCAGGACCAAGCGCCCACCCCTCGGGGATGCTTTTGCCGAGCTTCTGCGCCAAAATCAGCTTGCCCATCGCGACAACGCTCGGAGCCATATCAAGAACCACCGGCAGTCCTTCGGAGGGGACGGCAATCGAAATCGGATTGGTACCCATGTATGCGTCACTGCTGCCCCACGGCGCAATTTTAGCGGTCACATTGGTCATTGCAATTCCGATCATCCCGGCGGAAGCGGCCATCTTGGTGTAATAGGCCGCCGTACCGAAATGGTTGGAGGATTTCACCGTCGCCCAGCAGGAACCCGCCTGCGCTGCCTTTTCGATACATTTTTTCATTGCGAAGGTCGCGCCGACCGCGCCCATGCAATTGCCCGCGTCCACCGCCAGCGCGGCGGGGGATTCGCTGAGAACCCGCACCCGGTTTTCCTTTTCTACCACGCCGGCGTCGAGACGCTGCAGATAGATCGAAAGCCGGCTTACCCCGTGGGATTCCACGCCTGAGAGATCGGCATCGACCAGACAGTCCGCGACGGTTGCCGCATCGGTGGGTGAAATTCCCGCGCGGGTCAGCACCTGTGTGCAGTAAGAACGCAATTGTTCTCCGGTAAAGCACCTCATGGATTTTCCTCCTTCTCCACTTGCATATTGATTCTGATTGACTTACAATGGAAGCATAATGTTTTTCTTATGAAATTTTATTTTCTTCTTTGACATTTTTATCATATCATGCCACCTGTTTTGACGCCATCGTGAATATTGATATAATATCATAAGCAATCAGCTATGGGGGGACGCAAATGGTTCCAAAGAATCCTGAGTATTTTTTGACAATCGCCGCCGAACGTTCCGTCTCAAAGGCCGCCGAGCGCCTTTATCTTTCACAGCCCTATCTCAGCCAGTACCTCGCGCGGCTGGAAAAAGAACTCGGGGCAAGGCTTTTCGACCGCTCGCACACACCGCTGCTGCTTACGCCGGCGGGTGAGCTTTACCGCAGTTATCTGGAAAGTGTTTCGCTGCTCGGCAGGCGGCTCGATTCCCAGCTCAGCGAGCTTCAGGAACATAAGGGAAATACCCTGCATATCGGCGTGGCAATCTGGCGTGGCTCGGTGCTGCTGCCGGATATTCTGCCGCGGTACACCGCCGATCATCCCGAGGTGCGCATTGTGCTGCACGAGCACCCCTCCAATGAACTGCTTGAGCTGATCCAAAACGACGCCATCGACTTCGCGGTGCTTCACACGCCCGACGATACCCGCGAGATCACCTATGAGACCATCTTCCATGAACGGCTGCTCCTGGCCGCACACCGCGGCAACCCGGTGGCCGCTCAATTCGAAACCAGCGTTGAGGACCCCCGGCCGGTGGATATCCGGCTTTTCGAGCGGGAACGCTTCATTCTTTTGCAGAGCAGCCAGATTATCGCTCGGGTGGTGGAAAACCTGTTTCAGCGTCATGGGATGAACGTTTCCCACACCATTCGCACTACCAGCAGCACTACCGCCGTCAATCTGGTCGGTGAAAACTTTGGGCTGACCTTCCTGCCGGAAGCCGGAATCCGGCGCGCCGCCGGACTTTCCCAGCTTAAATTCTTTACGGTTGATTCTCCGACTCTGACCATCCCGCTCTCCATCGTCTACAAAAAGTCCGCCTTTATCTCCCCCGCGGCCCGCGCATTCATCGACCTGACCTATGAGCATTACTCCTGTTACCGAAAAAAGAGCTAGCGTCCCTCCGCCGCAAAATTCCCCGGACAAAGGCCCGGGGAATTTTCTATCGTCTCGCCAGAATCTCATCAAGCAGCCGGGACGCCACCTCGTCCTTGCCAAGCAGTGGCAGCTCCAGCAGCTCCTCCCCGGTGATCAGGGTCACCACGTTGGTATCCACCCCGAAACCGGCTCCGGCAACCCTGAGGTTATTGGCCACGATCATATCCAGGTGTTTGCGCGCCAGCTTTGCACGTGAATTTTCAATCATGTCGCGGGTTTCCATCGAGAAACCGCAGAGAAACTGGCCCGCCCTCCGATGTTCTCCGAGATGCTTCAAAATATCGTCGGTCCGTTCGAGCGCAATCGCCGATCCGCCGTCGAGCTTTTTGATCTTATCCTCGCTGACCGCCGCGGGCCGGTAATCAGCCACTGCCGCAGCCTTAATGATGATATCCTGCTCCCCCGCACGGGAGGTCACCGCATCGAACATTTCCCGGGCGCTTTCCACCGGAACGGTATCCACAAAGAGAGGCGGCTCCAGCGCCGTAGGACCGCTGACCAGCGTGACCGCAGCGCCCCGCAGCGCTGCTTCCCTTGCGATCGCGTAGCCCATCTTGCCGGTCGAATGGTTGGTGAGGTAGCGCACCGGATCGAGCGCCTCCCGGGTGGGTCCGGCGGTCACCAGCACCTTCAGCCCTTTCATATCCTTGGAGGCGGCCGCATATTCCAGATATTCCAGCAGGACCGCAGGCTCGGGCAGCTTGCCCGGGCCGACATCTCCGCAGGCCAGACGGCCCGCCGCGGGTTCGACCACTGTAAAGCCAAAGCCGCGCAGCTGCTCAAGGTTCCGCTGCGTCGCCGGATTCAGATACATCGCGGTATTCATTGCCGGAGCGGCCAGCTTGGGACAGGTGCAGGCCAGCACTGTGGTGGTCAGCATATCGTCAGCCAATCCGTTTGCCAGCTTGGCAAGGACGTTCGCGGTGGCGGGGGCGATCATCGCCAGATCAGCCCGTTTGGCCAGAGCAATGTGCTCCACCTCAAACGCGTAGGAGCGGTCGAAGGTATCGACCGACACACGCCGCTTGGTAATCCCCTCAAAGGTGTGGGGCGTAATAAAATGGAGCGCGTTGGCGGTCATGACGACGTCGACCGAAGCGCCCGCCTTGACCAGCGCGCTCGCAAGGGCCGCCGCTTTATAGGCCGCAATGCCGCCCGAAACACCCAGCAGAATATTTTTTCCTTTCAGCATCCTGTCTTCTCCTTTTGAGCCGAGGTCCGGCTGCTCATGCCGGGCTCCCGCTTTTCACAATACAGCAGATCCGCCCGAAAGAAGGCGTCCGCAGTCTCTGAGTCTCTCCCCGGTATATCCCGGCCGGCCTGTCATCCGCCCGGAATTTCCGGATTTCGGGCGCGGTTTCAAAGCCGGCGTGGATATCTTCAGTATATCAACCGTTGAATCAGGCGTAAAGCCGTTTTCGGAAAAGATTTTTCGATTTCGTTGCTTTTTAACCCGCCATCCGATATAATAGGCGCGGGACGGGACATGCTGTCCCGGCTCCCTAATATTGCGCCGCATCCCGCAGACGGCGGGAGCGACAGCAGGAGGAATTGTCATGGAAAACCGCATTCCCAGCCACCGCGGGACCGTTGTCCTCGCACTCTTCGCGGCGATTATCGTCGTGCTCGCCTTTACTCCGCTCGGCTTCATCCCGCTGCCCTTCATCAAGATGACCATCATCCATATTCCGGTCATTCTCGGAGCGCTGCTTCTCGGGCCGAAATGCGGGGCCTGTCTCGGATTTCTTTTCGGATTGACCAGTCTGATCAACAACACGATCAGCCCGGCAATCACGTCCTTCACCTTTACCCCGTTTTATCCGCTTCCCGGATCTCACAAGGGAAGCTGGGTCTCGCTGATTGTCTGCTTCGTCCCACGCATCCTGGTGGGCGTGATCCCTTATTACGTCTACCGGCTGATTCAGCATCTGCTTCATGCGGAAAAGCCCGGGAACACCGTCTCTCTCGCCGCCGCAGGGATCGCGGGCGCTCTGACCAACACCATCTTTGTGATGGGGCTGATCTTCCTGCTGTTTTCCGACGCCTATGCCGCCGCGAAGGGGATCGGGCCTGAGCTCGTCCTCGGGGTGATTCTCGCCATCGTCGGCACCAACGGCATCCCGGAAGCGATCGGTGCGGGAATTCTGGTCGCGGCCGTCGGCAAGGCGCTCTTCGCCATCCAAAACAGCGGAAAGGGGCTGGCATCCTGATATGATCCTCGCCATCGACGTCGGCAACACCAACATTGTGCTCGGCTGCTTCGACAGCCAGTCGATCCGCTTTACCGCGCGGCTCTCCACCGACCGGTTCAAAACCGGTGACGAGTACGCGGTGCTGATCGCCAACCTGCTGTCCCTCTACAAGGCCGATCCCGCCGAAATTGAGGGCGCCATTCTCTCTTCGGTGGTTCCGCCCCTGAAGAGGGCGATCAGCGAGGCAATCCGGATCGTCACCGGACAAAGCTGCATGGTGGTAGGCTCCGGAATTAAAACCGGGCTCAACATTCAGATTGACAACCCCGCGCAGCTCGGCAGCGACCGGGTGGTTGACGCGGTGGCGGCTCTGGCGGAATACAAGCCCCCGATTATGATTTTTGACCTCGGCACCGCCACCACCGTGTCTGTGATCGACCGCGGCGGCAGCTATATCGGCGGGATGATCATCCCCGGCATCATGGTGGCCCTTGACGCGCTTTCTTCGCGGACGGCGCAGCTTCCCCGAATCGGGCTGGAGCTTCCCCGCAGGATGATCGGCGCGAATACCGAGGACTGTATGAAAAGCGGTATCCTCTACGGCAACGCCGCGATGATCGACGGCATCATCACCCGCGCTTCCCGCGAGCTGGGGGATATTCCCACCGTCATTGCGGCGGGCGGCCTTGCCAAGATCATCATCCCGCTCTGTGAACGGCCGATCATACTGGATGACGACCTGACTCTCAAGGGTCTGCGTATCCTTTACGAAAAGAACCGGCCCTTACGGTAGCATTCCAATGCATCAAAAAAGGAGCTGTTTTGCAACAGCTCCTTTTTCTTTGGATGTTCACAGGGAAAGGGCTTCCTTGACCTTAGAGATGATGTGGGCACCGATATCGTGCGAAGCATCAACCGACTGTGCACCGATGTGGGGGGAGACGATGAAGTTGTCCAGCTCGAAGAGCGGGGAAGCAAAGCTCGCGCCCTCGGTCAGGCCGCCGCCGGCCAGCTCGTTCTCGAGCACGTCGGCCGCGTAGCCGCCGATCTTGTGGGCCTTGAGCGCCTCATACATGTCCTTCTCGTTGACGATGCCGCCGCGGCTCATATTGAGAACGATGCAGTCATCCTTCATGTAGGAGATCGACTTGGCGGAAACCATGTCCTTGGTCTCGGGGGTCAGCGGAACATGGATCGAAACATAATCGGCGTTCTTGAGCAGCTCTTCAACGCTCACGCCCTTGGCATGCTCCTTTTCAAAGTCCTCAGGTTTGAGGTAGGGATCATAGGCGAGGATGGTCATGCCGAACGCGCGGGCAATCTCACCGAGACGGCGGCCGATCCGGCCGAAGCCGACGATGCCCAGGGTGCGTCCGCGAAGCTCACGGCCGACATACTTGTACTTATCCCACTGATGGTTGACCTTGACGTCATGGTTGGCAGCCATCGTATTGCGGGAGAGGTCGAGCATCTTGGAGATGGTCAGCTCGACGACCGCGTTGGCGTTGAGGCCGGGAGCGTTGAACACCTGAATGCCCTTCGCCTTGGCGGTTTCCATATCGATATGGTTGAGACCCACCGAGCAGACGCCGATGACCTTCAGATTCTTGGCGGCGTCGAGGATCTCCTTGTTGATCGCAGGGTCCACGCGCATGATGAGCACGTCATACTCAGGGATGATCTCGGCAAGCTCCGCCTGAGTGGGCAGCATCTTGTGATCGACCTGCATAAACTTTCCGAGTTCTTGAGCAATGGCTTCATGCACCGAATCAATGATTAAGCACTTCATGAAAATTCCCTCCACATAATAAAATCCTTGGGTTACTGGTTCATCATACCCCAATTTCTCCCATCCGTCAAGTGGTGATATTTCTGATTCTGATGCGGTTTCCCACTTCCACGACCCGTCTATTTTTTGACAATCGGGAATATGAATGGACAAGAATTTTACATGCATATTTCTCGAAGCATTCAGGGCCCGCGCAATATTTTTTGCAAGTTTGTCAGATCTGTCATGCAAATAAAATTAAGATTGAAAAACGAAATTTTCTGTGTTAGAATTGCTTTAACGATGGAAATCACGAAAATAAATTAAAAAACAGGGAGCGTGTGCAAAAATGTTCTGGCAAAAGGAACTCGAGACGATGAGCAGAGATCAGCTCGCCGATCTCCAGCTGAAAAAACTCAAGGAGACGGTGGCGCGCTGCTATCACAACGTGCCTTATTACCAGAAGATATTCAAGGAGCAGGGCATTCTCCCCGAGGATATCAGGAGCCTTGACGACCTCAAAAAATTGCCGATGACCAAAAAGGCGGCCCTGCGGGAGAATTACCCGTTCAAGCTTCTCGCCTGCCCGATGCGCGACGTGGTGCGGATTCACGGTTCCTCCGGCACCACCGGCAAGCCGACCATGGTCGCCTACACCCGGCATGACCTCGATATCTGGAGCGACTGTGTCACCCGCGTCGTCTGTGCGGGCGGCGCAACCCCCGATGACGTGGCGCAGATCGCTTTCGGCTACGGACTTTTCACCGGCGCGCTCGGACTGCATCAGGGACTGGAAAAGCTCGGCTGCGCCGTCATTCCGATGTCGGCGGGCAACACCGAAAAGCAGCTGATGCTGATGCAGGATCTCGGGGTTACGGTACTGATCGCCACCCCTTCCTATGCGCTTTACTTAAGTGAGGTTGCCGCACAAAAGGGAATCATCGGCAATCTCAAGCTGCGGATCGGCTTTTTCGGCGCGGAGGGCTGTACCCCTGAAATGCGCCAGAAGATTGAGGAAAACTTCGGCATCATCGCCACCGACAACTACGGGATGAGCGAGCTGACCGGCCCCGGCGTTTCGGGAGAATGTGAATACCGCTGCGGACTGCATGTCTGGGAGGATCACTTTATCCCGGAGATCATCGATCCCGAAACCGGCGAGGTGCTGCCCGCGGGTTCCACCGGCGAGCTGGTTGTCACCCCGCTCTTTAAAGAGGCGCTTCCCCTTCTGCGCTACCGCACCGGCGACATCACCCGCCTCGACTACTCCCCCTGTGCCTGCGGGCGCACCCATGTCCGGATGGAAAAGGTGCAGGGCCGCAGCGATGATATGATGATCATCAAGGGCGTCAACGTCTTCCCGTCCCAGATCGAGAGCGTGCTGCTTGGCGTTGATCAGGTTGGGCCGCATTATCTTTTGATCTTGCGCAGAAAGAATTTTCTTGATACACTGGAGGTACAGATTGAGCTCATCGACGGAAGCCTCCTCGAAGACTTCCGCCAGCTTCAGGCACTGCGCAACGACATCCGCGCACGTCTCAAGACGGTGCTTGGCCTCGACTGCGCGGTCACGCTGGTCAATCCCAACACCATCGAGCGGTTCCAGGGCAAAGCCAAGCGTGTCGTTGACCTGCGCAACCAGCCGGAGCAGTGAGCATTCGTTTTACCGTCTGCAAATTGAGGAGGGATTTTTGTGTTGATTAAACAGATCTCGGTCTTTGTGGAGAACCGCCCCGGACGCCTCTTTGAGATCACCGGCGTGCTGCGTGACGCCGGTGTGGATATCCGCGCACTGACCATCGCGGATACCACCGATTTCGGAATCCTTCGCCTGATCGTGGACGATCCCGACAAGGCCAAGGCGGCGCTGCGCGGCGCGGGACTCACCGTAACCATCACCAATGTCATCGGCGTGCGGCTGCCCGATTCCCCCGGCGGACTTTGCGGCGCTCTCGGAGCACTGCATGAGTCGGGAGTTTCGGTTGAATATTGCTATGCGTTTATCAGCCATTCCAACGATGACGCGCATGTGATTCTGCGGGTTGACAACGACGAGAAGGCGGTCAAGGCCCTCGCCTCCGCCGGATACAGCTTTTTGAGCGGCGACAAATATTACCGCTGATTCCACCGGCGCAATGCCCCGCTGTTTTTTGGACAGCGGGGCATTTTTTACGCCGGAGGGAAGGACGCCCTCCCCTCCGTGCTTGACCGGCTCCCTCCATTTCTGGTATGATGGCCGGGAAATCAATCTTTGGAGGCTTCCCCCTATGCTCACCTTTCAACCGGTCAGCGCCCACCCCTCCGGCAACTGCCATCTGCTCTGCAGCGGGGAGGACGCCATCCTGATCGATGCGTCCATCTCCTTCTGCGGCGAAGAAACCGCCGCAATCGCAGAGCGTGCCCTGCGGGGCCACCGGCTTTGCGCCATTCTTCTCTCCCATTCCCACTATGACCATACCACCGGCCTTTGGTGGCTCCACAGGACTTTCCCCGGCGTTCCGGTGCTCGCCCACCCGGCGGCGATTCAAAACTTCGCCCGTCCCGGGGCGCGCAGCGCAATCCGCGCGCTCTGCCGCAATGCGGCCACCCTCTACACCGGAGACGCCGAAAGAGGTTTTCTTCCCGAAGAGAGCTTTTCCTCCTGCACCCCCTGCGCCGACGGACAGGAAATTCCCTTCGGCCGAAGCTGCGCCCGAATCCACTTCACCCCCGGCCACACCCGTGATTCCCTCTCGGTGGATTTCCCCGGGGAGGGGGTTCTCTGGCTCTGTGAAACGCTCGGCTTCTGGGACGGGCGGTCGGACGGCGCGATCCAGCCCTGTTATCTGAGCGGCTATCAGGATACTCTCGATTCCATCGGGCGGATGTCTGCCCTGCTTCCCCGGCGGCTCATCCTCACCCACTCCCGGATGCTCGACGAGGCGGGAAGCGCCTCCTTTCTGCCGCGTTCCCGTGAGGTCGCCTCCGGATGTGCCGAGCGGATTCTCAGATGGCACGACGCCGGACTTTCCCTGCCGGAGATGCTGCGCCGCTACGAGGAAGTCTACCATGACGAAAAATGCGCTGATCTCCAGCCGATGGAAGCGTTTCGGATCAATGCGGAAGCGACCATCCGCGTCACCCTGCGCGAACTGCGCGGGGCCGGCCACATATAAAAGGCCCTTTGGGCCTTTTTCTTTTTTATTGTGTAACAAAACAGCCGGTTTCCCGATCAAAGGGAGGAAGGAGGATAACAGGATGCTTGAAATGGATGGCGTCTACCGCCAATACGCGGAGTTGATCTGCCGCTTTCTCTTCAGCCTCTGCCGGGATGCGGAAACCGCAAGGGAACTGACTCAGGAAACCTTCTATCAGGCCGTCAGAAGCGCGGGTCGGTATGACGGAAGCTGCAAAGTTTCAACCTGGCTCTGCCAGATCGCCCGGCATCTCTGGTATCAGGAGCTGGAACGCCGCTCCCGCCGCCCCGGCGCCGGGCTTCCCGAAACGCTTGCCGACCCTTCTCCCGGCCCCGAAGAAGCGTTTGAGTCCTCACAGGACAAGGTACGGCTGATGAGAGCGGTGCTCGAGCTTGATGAAACCGCCCGGGAGGTGGTGCTTCTGCGAATCACCGGAGCGTTTTCGTTTCGGGAAATCGGCGAAGTGTTTCAAAAAAACGAAAACTGGGCGCGGGTGACATTTTACCGCGCAAAGCAAAAGCTGATGAAAGGATGGCCGTCATGAAATGTGAAATCATCCGGGATTTACTCCCGCTCTGTCTCGACGGACTGGCCAGCGAGGAGAGCCGCCGGGAAGTCGGGGAGCATCTCGCGGGCTGCCCCGCCTGCCGGGAGGCCGCCGAGGGAATGAAGGCCCGCATCGAGGCCCCCCTTCCGCCTCTCTGTCCCGACACGATCCGCCCTTTTCGAAAGCTGCGGCGGCGGATGGTTCTGGCGGTGCTTGCCGCCATCCTCGCCTGCACACTGGCGGCGGGCTGCGCCTTCTTCCTCTGCGGAGTTGGATGGCAGGTGGATTCCGGCAGCGTGAGCATGGAAGCCTCCGTGCAAAACGGCATTCTCACCCTCGATTTTACGCTCAGGGACGGAGGAATCCTCCATGCGGTCAGCCGTTTGGAAAGTCCGGGCGGCGCCTGGAGCATCGAATTTCGCGAGTGCCTCCCCTTCCCGCTCGACGACCGGGGAAGCAATCCGGAACGCTACTCCTGGGGACTGCATACAAGGGATCAGGATGGGAATCCCATTCCCCTGCCGCAAAGCGTGGTGCTGCGCTTTCGGGATAAGAGCGAGGTTCTTTCGATTCCGGACCTGCTTTTGGAGGCACAGGACTGAACAAGCGGCCGACGTGAAAAACCACCTCCTCCAGCTCGGTTTTGATATCTCCCAAGATCCGGACTAAGCAAGCGGGCAGCGTGAAAAATCACGCTGCCCGCTTGCTTAGTCTTTTTCACAGAGTGCGAGCAGGTATCCCTCAATCCGGCTGTCAAGAGAAAAACGCCACCCGCCGGGCCCGGCTGCTTCGTCTCCGGTCCCTATCTGAAATTCGGCCGCGAATACCGCTTCGG
>Ga0129314_1000679_pt1 | contig 32490 bp, 29 predicted proteins | sample O1111metagenome_FD_94431 | JGI IMG/M metagenome (GOLD analysis project Ga0129314, IMG submission 94431) | Orangutan individual fecal microbial communities from fecal samples from Wisconsin, USA - O1111 metagenome | ecosystem: Host-associated > Mammals > Digestive system > Large intestine > Fecal... | reverse complement strand
TGCAGGCGAAGAAAAAAGAAATGATTCTCAATATTGTTTCCTTTTTATACACAGAATGTTATTTGACTTTCCGGCCGGGAGTGGGTAAACTACAATCATAAGCATAGGATGTTGATGGAAAATTGTGATGGGAGGAAAGTCAAATGTCCGTTGTAACGATTACCAAGGATAATTTCAAGACAGAGGTGCTCGAATCCGAGCGCCCGGTCCTGCTGGATTTCTGGGCGCCGTGGTGCGGCCCCTGCCGGATGGTTTCGCCGGTCGTGGATGAAATTGCGGCCGAGAACGAAGGCTTCAAGGTCGGCAAGGTCAATGTCGACGAGGAAGAGGAGCTGGCGAGACAGTTCCGGGTGATGAGCATCCCCACCCTCATCGTTTTTCGGGAGGGGAGAGCGGTCACCAGCTCGGTGGGCGCCAAGCCGAAGGCGGCAATCCTCAAGATGCTTGAGGGCTGAGGAAAAACATAGCGAAAGGGCGGAACCATCGGTTCCGCCCTTTCGTGCGTCAGAAAAGGCTGAGGTTCAGCGCCTGGGAGAGATATTCCATCGCCCGCAGGCCGCAGAGGCTGTTTCCCTTTGGATCCAGAGCGGGGCAGTAGGTGCCGATTCCCATCCGGCTGGGAACCGCTCCCATAATGCCGCCGCCGACGCCGCTTTTGGCGGGAATGCCGACCCGCAGCGCAAACTCGCCCGAGTAGTCGTACAGTCCGCAGGTGGACATAAGCGAACGGATGACCTTGACGTGGAAAGGTTCGATCAGCATTTTTCCGCCGCGGGGGGAAATGCCGTTATTTGCGAGCACCGCGCCCAGAAAGCTGATTTCCTCGCAGTTGACCGAAAGGGAGCAGGCCTTAAAATAGACCTCGAGATGTTCCGGAACAGCGCCGTCGATCACCTTGCTCGCCCGCATCATGTAAGCCAGCGCGCGGTTGCGGTCACCGGTTTCGCTTTCGGAGCGGTAGACCTCTTTGTCGTAATCCAGCTCAGGGTTGTCGAGCAGGGCGCGGGCGTATTCCAGCACATGCCCAAATCGTTCCCCGGGAGTCGCGCCGGGAATGCAGGTCGTCACCGCAATCGCTCCCGCATTGATCATCGGATTCGAGGGCCGGTTGCTGCTGTCGGTTTCAAGCCGGATGATCGAATTAAAGGGGTCTCCGGTCGGCTCCACGCCGACCCGCGCGAAGACCCCGTCAAAGCCCGCAAAGCGCAGGGCGGTTGCAAGCAGCACCACCTTGGAAATGCTCTGCATCGTAAAGCGCTCCTGACTGTCCCCGACGCTGTGAGTCCGGCCCGCAAGGTCGGTGATGGAGACGGCGAGCCGTTTGGTGTCGGCCTTGGCCAGTTCGGGGATATAGTCGGCCGGTGCGCCTTCCCCGAGGCTGTATGAGGCATAGCGGTATGCCTCCTTGATCATATTCTGCATTGAAAACATCCTTTCTGTGCGGCACAAGCAGCCGCAAAAAAACGCCGAAAAATGAGCGGCCCATTTTTCGGCGTTTTTCGGAAAAGGGACATTCCCTTCGTGAGCCTGCTCTTTCCCCGCTGTGCATCATCAGCTGCGCTGCTGTTGTTTACTATTGCTATAATATCAGAGCAATGAAACGAAATCAATAGTCTCAAACTCCAAATTATCGGTCTGGATTCTGTGACGCAGAATATAAAACGCAGGAAATGATGCACAATGGGGAGAGCATTTGCCCTCCCCATTGTGCGAAACGCTTATTCGATGGTGATGCTTTTGATTTTCTGCGGGGCCTTGGGGCGGTCCGCCCGGTCGGTGGGGGTGGAGGCAATGGCGTCCACGACATCCATTCCCTCGACCACCTTGCCGAAGGCTGCGTACTGCCCGTCGAGGTGGGGAGCGTCCTGATGCATGATGAAGAACTGCGAGCCGGCCGAATTGGGGCTCATCGAGCGGGCCATCGAAAGGACTCCGCGGGTGTGCTTGATCGGGTTGGGAACACCGTTGCCCGAGAACTCGCCCTTAATGTGCCAGCCGGGACCGCCCATGCCGGTGCCGTCGGGGCAGCCGCCCTGAATCATAAAGCCTTTGATCACCCGGTGAAAAATCAGTCCGTCATAGAATCCCTGCCCGATCAGCTTTTCAAAGTTTTCCACCGTGATCGGCGCGTGCTCCGGATAGAGCTCGGCCTTGATCTGTGCGCCGTTTTCCATGGTAATCACGATCATGATAGATTCCTCCCTGTTTGTGTTGATTCAAATGCCCCAAAAGGCTTTTGTACGAAAGTGGGACAGCGCCGCTCACTCGGCCACGGCGGCGAAGCTGCATCCGGTGGCCTTTTGCAGGTCGCCGGGCGCCAGCTCGATCTGGCCACCGATCCGCCCTGCGCTGACAATCATTCGTTCCAGCGGGCGGGCTGATTCATCGACGACGGTGGGGTAATGCTTTTTCATTCCGATGGGCGAGCAGCCGCCCCGGACATACCCCGTCAGAGGGGTGATTTCTTTTACGGCAACCATCTCGACCGATTTTTCCCCAACCGCCCGGGCGGCGGCCTTGAGGTTCAATTCGAGTGCGACGGGAACGACAAAAACGTAGATTCCCTTGGAGGCGCCCCGGGTCACCAGCGTTTTAAAGACGACGGCCGGATCGATTCCCATTTTGTGTGCGACCGAAACGCCGTCGATATGTCCGTCCCCCGTTTCATAGGTGTGCGCGAGATAGGGGATTTTTTCCTTTTCCAGCATCCGCTGGGCATTTGTCTTGACCTGTGCCATTCTGACTCATCTCCCGGAAAGTGTGTGGTAGCATGAAAGATAGCGCGCCTCGACTCCATCCGGCCGTTCAAAGGCATAGGAGAGTGCGGCGCGAAGCGGCGGAGCCTGTTCAAAAACGCGGGTTCCGCGCAGGTTCAAAAATTCGTGGTAAAGGAGGCTGTCGTCGATTGCGCCGACAAAATCCCATTCCTCGGGGGTCGGTTCCCCGACGCCGAGCGCCTGAAAGATGACCTGCTGAAGACGCGCTTCCCCCTCGCTGTAGAGCGGGAACCGGCGCTTGACCGGACGGATCAGATCGGAAATATAACATTCCGAAGCATCGTGCAGCAGGCAGTAGAGGCGTGCGCGCAGACTCAGCCCGCGGGCCTCGGCTTCCCGCTCGCAGTTGAGGCAGTGCTGTGCCACCGAGTAGAAGTGGTCGATATGCCCGTTCGCCCGGCAGAGCAGTGAAAGGGAATGGGCAATATCCCGGATATCGATCTGCTCCGGAACCGCGTCGAACGGATCGACCGAAACGCCGCCCCAGGTTAAAATTTCATTCGGATTGGATGACATGCACCGGCTCCTCCCGTGTGACTTCAGATGGAAGCAGGTCGCCGGGGGCGACCTCCTGTACCTCGCGCAGCCGCCGCTCGATTGCGCGGGTGCGGGTGCCGATGAGCTGATCCAGCTCGTTTCCCGCGAGGCGCAGACGCTCCTGCGCCTTCTCGAGCACGACGCGGAATTTCCCGAACTCGCTCTTGACCGCGCCGAGCACCTCCCAGACCTCGCTCGAACGCCGCTGAATGGCGAGGGTGCGGAATCCCATCTGCAGGCTGTTGAGCAGCGCCGCCATGGTGGTCGGTCCCGCAATGTTGATTTTATACTCCCGGGCCAGCGGCTCGACGAGATTCCTCCTCACCACCTCGGCATAAAGCCCTTCGAAAGGCAGAAAGAGGATGGCGAAGTCGGTGGTGTGGGGCGGATCGATATATTTGTCCCGGATATCCTTGGCGCAGCCTTTGATGCGGATTTCCAGCGTCTTGCCCGCCGCGGCGATCCGCTCGGGATCTCCCGCGTCGTAGGCATCCATCAGCTCGCCGTAGCAGTCGCCGGGGAACTTTGCGTCGATGGGAAGCCAGACCGTCCCGTTTCCGTCGCCGGGAAGCCGGACCGCGTATTCGACCACATTGGCGCTGCCCGGGCGGGTGCAGACGTTGGCGGCGTACTGCTCGGGCGAGAGGATCTGTTCGAGGATTGCTCCGAGCTGGATTTCCCCGAGGATGCCGCGGGTCTTGACATTCGAAAGCACCTTCTTGAGATCGCCGACCCCCGAAGCGAGGGTCTGCATTTCGCCGAGACCCTTGTAGACCTGCTCCAACCGCTGGGAAACCTGAGAGAAGGACTGCTCCAGCCGTGCGTCGAGGGTTTTCTGGAGCTTTTCATCCACGGTGCGGCGCATCTCCTCAAGACGGCGGGCATTATCCTCCCGCATCCGCTCAAGCTGCCGGGAGGATTGGGCGGTGAACAGCTCAATCCGGCTCTCCACCCGGGCGAGCTGGACGCTGACCGTCTTTTGCAGCGCGTCGCTGCGCAGGGTAAACTGTTCGTTCAGGTCGGAAACCGCTTTGCTCTGCATCTCGGAGGAATGCCGCTGGGATTCCACCAGGGCCTGTCCGAGTGCGGAAACCGAAGCCTGGGTCGAGCGGGAGGCTTCCCCGCGGCTTTCACGCAGCTGGTCGGCCAGCTCGCGCCGCAGCGAATCGAGCTGTTCCCGCTGACGGCGGGAGAGCGCGCCGAGGCGGAGCAGGGCGATGAGCGAAAGCAGGCAGCCCGCTCCCGCGAAAAGAAGGGCTAACAGAAGAAAAAGTTCAATCCGGGTCATGATTTCTCCCTTGCGGTTAATTTTGGCGGCAATCCGTCCGGACGCATCCGGTTCCATTTTGCCGCCGTGGGCCGCGCCGTATGCGGAAAATTTTCGCCTTCTGAGGATTTTGAAAGGGTTTCGCACTGCCCGGCGCCGGACGGCATACACTGTAAATGACCTCGCGGTGAAGTCAATCCGGAGGTCCGGCCGCGTCAGGCTCGGCGGCGCGCAATTATTATAGCACAAAAAGGAAGAGAATGCATCCGTTCAATGGAGGGAAGAGGATGGCCTTTTCGCTGGCGCTTTCGGGCGGAGGATGCCGGGGAGCGGCACACATTGGGGTACTGATGGCACTGGAGGAAGCGGGGCTTCGGCCCGCCGCGCTTTCGGGCGCGAGCGCGGGGGCGATCGTTGCGGGCCTCTTTGCTTATGGATACGCGGCAAAGGATCTTGAACAGATCGCGGCGTCCCTGACCCCGCGGCTGGTCGATCCCGATCTGTTTGGAATCCTCCGGGCGGTGGGGCAGCTCGCGGGAGGGCGGCGCGTCACCCTCTCCGGGCTGCTGCGGGGAGAGCGCCTGCACCGCTGGCTGACCACACTGACCGGCGGAATGCCGATCAACTCGGTCGTGCTGCCGCTTTCGGTTACGGCGGTCGATCTGGCGGCCGGGGAAACAGTGGCGTTTTGTGACCGGCCGCTGAAGCGGCGGCTGGCCAACACCCGCTGTGAAACGGATATCCCGCTTGCCGACGCAATCGCCGCAAGCTGCTGCGTTCCCGCGGTTTTTGCACCGCGCCGCATCGGAGGCGGGCTTCTTGTCGACGGCGGAGTGACTGACAATCTGCCGGTTGATCTGCTGCTCGCGCGCGATCTGCCGCACTGTCCGGTGGTTGCCATTGATGTTTCGTCCGAGTATGCGCCGCCGGAGGGGGAGTGCCTTTTCGATATCGCATCTCATTCCCTGTCAATGATGAGCCGCCGGCTGCGGGACTGTACGGTGCGCGGAGAGCAGCTTCTCTGCCGCCCCAGACTGCCGCGGGAGGCAGGGCTTTTCTCCTTCGACCAGATCGGCCCCTGCATCGAAGCGGGATACCGCGCCGCGAGGGAACTGACCGGAGTGATCGGCGCGTTGGGATGAAAAACGCAGACAGACTCAATGGGAAACGGTGCGGCTGCCGCAGAAAGCAGGGCTTTTCACCTTCGATCAGATCGGCCCCTGCATCGAAGCGGGATACCGCGCCGCGAAGGAACTGACCGGAGTGATCGGCGCGTTGGGATGAAAAACGTCAATAGGAGACGGTGCGGCTGCCGCAGCAGACCGCCCTTCCGCCGATGGAAACCGAAATGACGTCCCGTTCTCTGGAGGCCCAGACCCGCACGACCCCGTCGCGGCCGATTTCCTGCCCCTGCTCGATCAGCAGGTCGGCATGCGCCAGAGAAGGCTCGATGTACCGAAGGTAATAGGCTCCCATCACACCGGAAGCGGTGCCTGTGACGGGATCCTCGACCGTCCCGGCGCAGGCCCCCGAGAAATGCCGCCCATGCATCGAGCGCCCGGAACGGGTCACGTCCAGCACGACCGGGTGGACCGAAGCGGCGGGAAACTCTGTGAGCACCGAGGGGAAAAGAGCGTTATGCGGCGTGCAGCGGGCACAGGCCTGCAGGTCTTTAAGCGGCAGGATCAGCGTCCAGGAGCCGGTTGAACCATAAACGGCGGGATAGCGGGCGTCAAGATCCGCTTCGGTCAGGCCGACCGTCCTGAGCAGTGCCCCGGTGTTTCCGGAAAAGGGCAAAAACCGCGCGTCGTTCTGCTTCATCACGACTTCCCGGGTTTCGCCCAGCCAATCGACGGGCAGCGCGCCGGCCTGTGTTTCGGCCACGAGGCGCCGATTGACTCGAAGTCCGTCCCGCGCCGCCAGAGCGCTGACGGCCGCGACGGTGCCATGCCCGCAGAGCGGCATTTCGCTGCCGGGTGCGAAAAAACGGAGCCGCAGGGAGCATTCCGCCCGGCCGGACGGCAGGACAAAAGCTGTTTCGCTGAAGCCGACGGCGGCGGCGATGCGCTGCATCTCCTCTTCGGTCAGCATTCCCTTCGTGTCAAAAACGATTCCGGCGGGGTTTCCCATCCCGGGCGTATCGGTGAAGGCTTCATAATGAAAAAATTCGATCTGAGACATCTTGTTTCTCCTTTCCGGCGGCTGGTGTATTTCCTGTATTGTAGCACAAACCCGCGCGGAAGGAGGGGCATGTGAGAAAATTTTCCGCTTTTGTCATCCTGCAAGGCGCGCCCTCTCTTTCGGCGCGTTTGGATGCGGCCGGGAGGAAAAAACACTTTCCTTCCCCGACAGGCGGCGGACGGCGGGCAGCGGGGCGGCATAGATTGTCATGAAGGGCGAGCGGCGGCAGCGTTCGGGTGGCGCCCTCGCGCCCTTGGACTCGCCCGTGCGCGTTCCCCCGCCGCATCAGATAGATTGTGGAGGGCCTGCTGCGAATGGCTTGTGCAGCAGGTCCTCCGCCGCGCGGAATGACCCGCGCGTTTGGGGATCGTTTCCGGTTTTTTATTGCAAAACTTAAAATTATGTGAATTCGGCGGGAATTCCCCCCATGGACCTCCTGTTCGGTTGACCTTTGCGGTAAATTGCTGTAAAATAACAAGATGGATTTGGACGATTCTCCACCCTTTCCCGGCTTTCCCTCCGAAAGCGGAAGGGCAGATTTTTAGTAAAGGCGGAAGTAAAATATGATTTTGATTTCTCCCTCGATTCTCTCGAGCGATTTCGCAAATCTTGCGCGTGAGGTCGGCGCCATCGCGGACGGCGGCGCGGATCTTGTTCATGTCGATGTGATGGACGGGCATTTTGTCCCCAATATCACCATCGGCGTTCCGGTTGTCGCCTCCCTGAAAAAGGTCAGCGCGCTGCCGCTGGATGTCCATCTTATGATCAGCGATCCTCTCTTTTATACCCCTGCTTTTTTGAAAGCGGGCAGCGATATGATCACCTTTCATCTTGAGAGCGGCAGCGATGTTTCCAAAACCATTGATGCGATCCGTTCGGGCGGGGCAAAGGCGGGCGTGGCCCTCAAGCCAGCAACCCCGGCGGAGGCGGTGTTCCCCTACCTCGACCGGCTCGATATGGTGCTGGTGATGACCGTCGAGCCGGGCTTTGGCGGCCAGAGCTTTATGGCGGACATGCTTCCGAAGATCGAGGCGGTTCGCGCCGAGTGCCTCCGCCGCGGTCTTTCGGTGGATATCCAGGTGGACGGCGGGATCGATCCCAAAACGGCGCCGCTGGTCGCGAAGGCCGGCGCCAACGTTCTTGTCGCGGGTTCCGCGGTCTTTAAGCATGAAGATTATGCCGAACCGATCGCCGCGATTCGTCAGGCCGCCGTTGAGGCGGCAGGCTGACGCGGCGTCAGGAGGGACGCGGCTTGCCGAAATAGTAAAAAAGGGTGTCGGCCGCCTGCTCGCGCAGGATCGGCAGGGCATGCTCCTCGATGGCGGCGGCGTCGAAGCCGGCCGCCGAGCTGCGGCAGGCATATTCCGCGAGCAGCCTTCCGGCGTCGCTGCCCTGGCCGTCCATCGGGCGGATGACCAGCCACCAAAGCCCCCGGCAGCGGTAGAGAGCGCTGCCGCACAGCCGGTGTCCGCAGAGCGGCACCAGACGGGACGCCGCTTCGATGAGCGAGTCGGCGTCCGAAAAGCAGAAGCTCTCCGGCTCTTCTCCGGGAGGCGGATCGGCGCAGAAGTAGACCGTCGCCCCGCCCTGCTCGTCGGGGTAGACCTCGATCAGCATCCGCCGGGAGGCCGGAAAAAAGCCGAGACGGGTCCGCGCCTCGGCAAGCAGTCCAAGCAGGCCGCGCTTGAGCTGGCGCAGCGCCTGTGGGTCCTCGTTTTCCCATTCGAGCTGCAGGCGGCGCGCATCCTGCGCCGTCAGGGTCGCTTTAAGCCTGTCGTTTGACAGCAAGTGAAATACCATCACAACACCTGCCTTGCATCAATTCGTCCCCGCCAAAAAGGAGGCCGTTCATGAGAAACTATCCCCGAAAAGGGATTTTGTTAGAGCAGAATAAAGAGCCGGGGCTTTCGAAGGAGATCCGTATTCTCCCCGCCCTGCCGGTGGAGCGCAGCGAGCTGCCCGGACCGGTTTCCTCAACCCCGGATATGCTGGCGCCGTATGAGATCGTCAGCATTGCCAAAGAGGCCAATATCGTCGATGAGATTGACGGACGGCGCCTCTGGAAGAAGCTTGCGCAGGCCGCGCGGGAGAGCGTCTCGGGAATCGTGGTCGATGCGCTCGACGACGAACCCTATATCTCGAGCCAGCTCGCCCCCACCCTTCAATTCCCCGAGCAGCTGCATCAGGGACTCCGCCTTGCGCTGAGAGCCATCGGCGCGTCAAAATCTTCCATTGAAATTTACCGCAATCTGTTTGATCTGGATACCCGCATCCCATCCTCTATCATGGGGGTCAAGGTTGACCGGATCAGCGGCTCTTATCCGGCTGAGAGCTACGCCCGGCGGCGGCTGCAGCGCAACAGCACGCTGGTGGTCGGCGCCTGTGCGCTGCTTTTTCTGCAGCGGGCGGTTTACGAGGGACTCCGGCAGACCTCCGCCTTTGTCACGGTGACAGGGGACTGTGTCGCCAATCCCGGAAACTATGAGGTGCCGCTCGGCGTTTCGGCCGGTGCGCTGCTCGAGGCGGTCGGCCTGATCACCGACCCGAAGCGGGTGGTGGCGGGCGGCTCGATGACCGGTTTCTCCCTCACCGATCCGTCTACCGTTTATCTCTCTCAGACGACGCGCGGCCTGCTCGCCTTTGCGGAAGAATTTCAGGATATGGGCTATGCCTGCCTTGGCTGCGGGCGATGCACCGAGGCCTGCCCGCAGGGGCTTTCCCCCTACTTCATCTACAAGGTGATGCAGAGCCATCGCAAGCACCATATTGAGCTGGCCGACGCCGACCTCTGCATCGGCTGCGGCTCCTGCAGCTATGTCTGCCCCGCGAAGCTCGATCTCGCACAGGTGATGGCGCAGGCCGCCGCTTACACCCGTCGCCGGCAGACGGCAGGAGGCCAACCATGAAGCTGCGAACACAGAATCCCCCTCATATCCGCTCCCGCGAGAGCAGCCTGACCATGATGACCGACATCGTCATCGCCACCCTGCCGCTCTATGCGATGGCGGTTTATTATTACGGAACCCGGGCTCTGCTGCTCGGCGGATTCGGCGTGATTGTCAGCAGCATGGCGGATGGCGCCTGTCAGCTTCTCGCGGGCAGGATTCCCAACATCCGCGACCTTTCCGGCGCGGTCACCGGCCTGTTGATTCCTCTGCTGCTGCCCGCCTCGGCCAGCTATTCGATGATTCTTTTGGCGGCGCTCTTCGGGATTGCGGTCGCCAAGCAGCCGTTCGGAGGAATGGGACAGAATATCTTTAATCCCGCCGCCGCCGGAACCGCCTTTGCAATGATCTGCTGGCCGAAATCCGCTTTTGCCTATCCGGTCCCGTTTGAGCGGCTTCCCGCCATGGTGGACGACACGGTGCGGCTGGTCAGCTCACCGGCATACAGTCTCTCGCTGGGAGGAACTCCCAACATCGATCTGCTGGACATGCTGCTTGGAAATGCCCCCGGTCCGATGGGCGGCACTAACATCTTAGTTTTGCTGACCTGTCTGATATTCCTGATCGTTCGAAAAACTGTCGGCCTTGCGATGCCGGCCGCTTTTCTGGGCGGAGCGTCGCTGATGGCGCTGCTGACGCCGCGTGTCGATGCGCCCGCGCTGACCGCGGTCGCCTATGAGCTGATGAGCGGGCTTCTGGTGATCGGAGCCGTTTTTCTGATCAACGATCCGGTCACCTCCCCCAAGAGAACGCTGCCGAAGATCTTTTACGGGTTTGGAACCGGCGCGCTGAGTATGGCGTTCCGCCATATCGGCAGGTATGAGGAGTCGTTCCTGTTCGCCCTGCTCGTCATGAACGCCACCGTATGGATCATCGATGTGTGGGGGGAGCATCTCGCCCATGCCATGAGGAGGAAAAACCGTGAATTTAAGACTAATCCGCCGGTATCGGAACCGGCTGAGCAGGACGTCGGGGCTGCTCAAAAATAATCCTGTCGTGGCGCTCGGGATGACGATGCCCTTTGTCATCGTACCGACGCTGAGCCTAAAGGCGGGACTGCTGATGAGCGCCTTCCTGGCGGCCGCCACCATTCCTTCGGCGGTGCTCGCCTCGCTGGTTGGGCGAAAGATTCCCCCGCTTTTTTCTCTGCCCTTCTACGGCACCGTCTCGACGGGATGCGTGCTGCTGCTGCGGTTCTGCGTTTCGGGACAGGCGCTGCTGCTTGAGGATCTGGGCGTCTATGTCCCGCTGGCGGCCTTTAACGGCATGATGCTGGAGCTTGCGCTGGTTCATCCCCGCCGCAGGGTCCCGGATGCGTTGCACGACGCGGTGATGATGTGCTTTGGCTTTCTGCTGGTGGCGGCCTTCCTTTCGGCGCTGCGGGAATTTTTGGGGAGCGGCTCCCTCTGGGGCGTCCCGCTCACCGCGCCGATCCGAATCCGCGGGCTCGTGCTGCCCTTCTCGGGCTTCATCCTGATCGGATTTTTGAGCGCGCTTTTTCGCCGGGTTGACAGCATCATCATCGGCAGGATGCTCCATGCTTCGCGGCGGACGGCGAAACAGGGAGGAGACGCGGTATGAACCTGATCGTATCGATGCTGACGGTGCTTGTTTCGAGCGCCGTCATTGAAAACCTGCTCTTCGCCCGCGCAATCGGCGCGGACCATATCCTGCGGCAGACCCGCAGCTATCGGTTCATCATCGAGTTCGGGCTTGGGGCAGCGGTGATTTCCGGCGTTACGGTGATGCCTCTCTGGTGGCTGAGTCAGACCTTCGGCCGCGAAAGCTGGTGGAACTACGCCCGCAGCATGGCGGCGGTGCTGCTGATCGCTGTGGTCAGCCTGCTGCTCACCATCGCAATGGCGGCGGCCGGGCGGATTCAGAAACCGATGCGCCTTGTCGATCAGGGAGCGGTTTACAGCGCGTCGCTGGCGGTTGTGCTTCTGTCGCTGACCGCGAAGATGGCGTTTTTGCCGAGCGTTCTTTACTGCTTCGGCGCTTCGGCCGGTCTCGCGGCGGCAATGATTCTTGTTCACGCGGGGCGGGAGCGGCTTGAGCTTTGCGTGCTGCCTCGTCCTTTTGAGGGACTGCCTATCACGATGATCTACATTGGAATTCTCAGCCTTGCGATTTACGGCCTGATCGGTCACCAGCTACCCACCTGAAAACGGCCTGACAGGAGGTTCCGGTATGAAAAAAAAGGGTACCAAAATCAGACGCTACGGGAACATCTACGGGCGCGGGATGGGCTCGGGTTCGTGGCAGATTGTCGTTGCCATGATTGCGGGCGTCCTTTTGTTCGGGGTGATCGGCTGGAGCCTTTATACCCCCATTCACAACTGGATCGCAGGCCTTGGCGAGGAGCGCCCCGCCGCGTCCAGCATGGCGCCGGTGCTTTCCTCACAGCCGCAGCAGAAGCCGGATGACTCTTCCTCCTCCGCACAGGGGGGGACGGCGGCGCTTCCCGTTCTGCCGCAGCCCGAACCGCAGGCGGACGAGACGGTAAACGGAATCTATCTCCCGGTGAGCGCCCTTTCCGACCCCTCTGTCGTTTCGGGCTTTCTTGAAAGGGCTTCACCGGTCGGCCTCAATACGGTGGTGGTCGAGGCGAAGGACGCGACGGGAACGGTGCTCTACGCTTCAAAAAATGAAATTGCCCGCCAGCTTGGGGCGGAAGATCTCGCCGCTTACGATGCGGCGGCGGCTGCAAAGACGATCCGTGACGCGGGCTTTGTCCCCGCCGCGCGGCTGCACGCCTTCCGCGACAGCCTTGCCCCGGTCTACGAGCGGGGAATGGGGGTCCGCTATTACGATACCGAGTCGCTCTGGTATGACAACGATCCCGCGCAGGGGGGAAAACCATGGCTGAATCCCTGCTCCGCGCAGGTGCGTGAATACCTTGTTTCACTCGCGTCCGAGCTGGTGTCGAGCGGATTTGACATCATCCTGCTGGATTCGGTGCAGTTTCCCTCGGGACTTGGCTTGGAAAAAGCGGGATATGGCGTTGCGGACCCCGACCGCGCGCAGGTGCTGGATGGATTCATCGCGCAGGTCAGAAAGGCGGTTGAGGATGCGGGCGGAAGGCTGATCGTCTGCCTGCCCTCCGACGCGCTGCTGCCCGGCGACGAGGCGGGCGACGCGCTGACCACCCTGAATAATCAGATGATCTACGGAGGAAATCCCGCGCCGCGCATGACCGGACAGGTGATAGTGACCCTTTCAAACGATCCCGCCGTTTCCAAAGAAATCCTCAGCCGTGCGCGGACGGAAAACGCGCGGGCGGAATGGCTTGGGCTGATTCCCGCCTATCGCAACGACGGCTCGCTTCTGGGGAGCGCCTCGCTGCTCTCGGGGATTGATCCCGCGGGCTATCTGCTCTACAACCCCTCGGGAAACTACCAGCTGCAATAAGCTCCGTCAAAGGACGGATCAAAATGAGGAGGAATGATCATGGCCACACCGCACAACGCCGCCAAGAAAGGCGAGATCGCTCAAACCGTCCTGATGCCGGGCGACCCTCTGCGCGCCAGGTTTATCGCGGAAACCTATCTCACCGACGTCACCTGCTACAATACCGTGCGCAACATGCTTGGCTTTACCGGGCTTTACCGGGGCAAGCGGGTGTCGGTGCAGGGGAGCGGCATGGGAATCCCTTCGATCGGAATCTATTCCTATGAGCTGTTTGAATTTTATGATGTGCGGAGCATCATCCGCATCGGCACGGCGGGCGGCTTGGGGAAGAACGTTGGGCTGCGCGATCTTGTCGCCGGAATGGGCGCCTGCACCAACTCTAATTTTGCGGCGCAGTACCGGCTGCCCGGCACGTTTGCTCCGATTGCGAGCTGGCGGCTGCTGAAAAAGGCCGACGAAGCCGCAAAGGCGCTCGGCGTACCGCTCAAGGTGGGAAATCTTCTGAGCTCGGATACCTTTTACAGCGACGACCCGGAACACGAAAAGTGGATTCAAATGGGAGTCCTTGCCGTCGAGATGGAGGCGGCGGGCCTCTACTGCAACGCCGCGCATGCCGGACGGGAGGCGCTCTGCCTTTGCAGCATTTCGGATGTTCCCGCCACCGGCGAGAGCCTTTCGGCGCAGGAGCGGCAGGAATCTTTCCACGATATGATGAAGGTCGCGCTTGAGTTGGCCGATTAACAGAGAAAACCGCCCCAGAACGCCGGGAAATCCCCGCCGTGGGGCGGTTTTGCACTTTTACAAGAAGGGGGAACGGAAGATGACAAAACAGAGGATTTTTTTGATTGTCCTTGACAGCTTCGGCATTGGAGGCGCGGCGGATGCCGCCGATTACGGAGACGCGGGTTCCAATACCCTTGCCGCCTGCGTGCGCGCGGGGGTGCGGCTGCCGAATCTGGAACGCCTCGGCTTGGGAAATATCGACGGGGTGGACTGTCTGCCGAAGCCGGAGAAGGTCATCGGGGCCTATGCCCGGCTGCGGGAAGCGTCAAAGGGCAAGGATACCACCATCGGCCACTGGGAGATCGCGGGGCATATTTCGCCGCGTCCGCTGCCGACCTATCCGAACGGCTTTCCGCAGGGGCTGCTGGATGCGCTTTCCCGGGAGATCGGACGGGGCGTCCTCTGCAACAAGCCCTATTCCGGAACCGATGTGATTCGGGATTACGGCGCCGAGCACCTGCGCACCGGTTCGGTCATCGTTTATACCTCGGCGGACAGCGTCTTTCAAATCGCCGCGCATGAACAAATTGTGCCGCTCGAAGAGCTTTATTCGATCTGCCGCACCGCCCGCGGGCTTCTGACCGGAGAGCATGCGGTGGGACGGGTGATCGCCCGCCCGTTTGCCGGCGACCCGGAACAGGGGTTTACCCGCACCGCCAACCGCCACGACTTTTCGCTCGAACCGCCGGCGGGCACCCTGCTGGATCAGGTTAAGGCGGCGGGGATGGAAGTCATTGCAGTGGGCAAAATCACCGACATCTTTGCCGGACGCGGCGTGACTGAGACAATTTTGACCCACGGGAACACCGAGGGACTCGAAAAAACCAGTGGATTGCTGGGGCGGCCGTTTCATGGCCTCTGCTTTGTGAATCTTGTCGATTTCGATATGCTCTATGGCCACCGCAATGATCCGAAGGGCTACGCCGCCGCCCTTGAGCAGGTTGACGGATGGCTTCCCGGAGCGCTCACGCGGCTTGGGCCGGACGATCTGCTCCTGATTACCGCCGACCATGGCTGTGATCCCTCGACGCCGAGCACCGACCACTCCCGCGAGAACGTTCCTCTGCTTGCCTATGGCGCGGGAATCGCGCCGTGCAATCTGGGCACGCGGGATACCTTTGCGGACATTGCCGCGACGGCGCTGGAAGCGCTGGGGATTGAGGGCGGAAGCGACGGCAGGAGTTTTTGGAACATGATGACAAGGGAGGATGTACGATGAAGATCGATAACCGCGCTTTGATCGACCATGCCATCGCGGCGCGGCAGGCCGCGTATGCTCCTTACTCCCGCTATGCGGTGGGAGCGGCGGTCCTGACGGCGGGCGGCCGCACCTTCACCGGCTGCAATGTTGAAAACGCTTCCTATCCGGCGGGAATCTGTGCCGAACGCACCGCCATCTTTAAGGCGGTCAGCGAGGGTGAGCGCAGGATTGTCGCTCTTGCACTCGCGGCCGCCCCGCAGGAGGAGCAGCCGCCCTTCGGCAGCTATCCTGCCCCCTGCGGCATCTGCCTGCAGGTGCTCTCGGAATTCGCCGCTCCGGAGCTGCGGGTGCTGCTCGCCAAAAGCCGGGAGGATTACCAGCTCTGCACAATGCGCGACCTGTTTCCCAAGCGGTTTACCGCGGCCGACCTGAAGAAAGAAATTCGCTGAAACAAGAGACTCCCGCGGGAACGAGCGGGAAAGGCACTCGGGGGAGGGCTGTTGCCATACAGATCAGAATCCCGCTGAAAAAGGCTCTTGCGGAAACGAACGGGGAGAAGTCCCCTGAAGACGGCTGATACCATGAGGAAGAAAACAGTCCGGGCAAGAAATTCTCGCGGGAACGAGCGGGAAAAGCACTCGGGGGAGGGCTGCTGCCATACAGATCAGAATCCCGCTGAAAAAAGGCTCTTGCGGAAACGATTGGGGGGAAAAACGCCATGCGGATGGTTGATATCATACACAACAAGCGGATCGGCGGGGAGCTGACCCGCGAAGAGCTGGAATTTTTCGTACAGGGCGTCACCGGGGGGAGCATTCCCGACTATCAGGTGAGTGCCCTGCTGATGGCGATCTGCTTCCGGTCGATGGCCGCGCGGGAAATCGCGGACCTGACCGATCTGATGGCCCATTCGGGGGAGATGGTGGATCTTTCTCCGATCGACGGTTTCAAGGTGGATAAGCATTCCACCGGCGGGGTGGGGGACAAAACCACCCTGATCGTCGCACCGGTTGCCGCCGCCTGCGGGGTGCGGGTGGCAAAGATGTCGGGGCGGGGACTGGGACATACCGGCGGGACGATCGACAAGCTCGAATCGATTCCCGGATTCCGGACGGCGCTGCCCCCGGAGGAATTTTTCGAAGCGGTTCGCCGGGCGGGACTGGCGGTTGTGGGGCAGAGCGGAAATCTCGCTCCGGCCGATAAGAAGCTATACGCCCTGCGGGATGTGACCGATACGGTTGAGAGCATTCCGCTGATTGCCTCGTCGATCATGAGCAAAAAGCTTGCCTCGGGCGCCGACGGCATTGTGCTCGATGTCAAGACCGGCAGCGGAGCGCTGATGAAAACGCTGGAGGATTCGATTGCCCTCGCAAAAACGATGGTGGAGATCGGGGAGCACAACGGACGACGCACCATCGCGCTGATTACCGATATGGACCGCCCGCTTGGCACAGCGATCGGCAACGCCGTCGAGGTGGCCGAGGCGGCGGATACTCTGCGGGGCCACGGCCCCGAGGACCTCACCGCCGTCTCGATTGAACTGGCGGCTAATATGGTGTTTCTGGCGGGAAAGGGAAGTCTCGCGGAATGCCGGGAGAAGGCACATGAAGCGATTGCTTCGGGCGCGGCTTTCGGATGCCTCAAACGGATGGTGGAGGCGCAGGGCGGCGACAGCCGGGTGCTTGACGATTCCGAACGGTTCCCTCAGGCGCGGGAGCGGTGCGACCTGACGGCCGACCGCGGCGGCTTCCTCCTTTCGACCGATACCGAAGCGGTCGGCGCCGCGTCGATGATGCTCGGCGCGGGACGCGAGACGAAGGACAGCGTCATCGATCCGGCGGCGGGTATCCTGATCCGCAAAAAGACCGGGGACCGGGTGGAACGGGGCGAGCCGCTTGCCACCCTGCTGACCGACCGCCCCGAAACACTCGACGAGGCGCGGCGGCATCTTCGGACGGCCATCCGAATCGGGCAGGAGCCGCCGAAGAAGGTTCCGCTGGTCTATGCGCGGATTTCCAAAGACGGAATTGAGCGATACGACGGTTGAGAGAAACGTTTCTGCCGCCGGGCGTCTGTTTTCAGAAGCGGACGCCCGGCGGTTTATAATTTTTGCCGCCGCGTCCGCGCGGTCCGGGCGGGAGGGCGGCTCCGGCCTTCATTTCGGGCTTGAAATGGACGGACCGTACCGTACTGCCGAAGGTGTTGATTTGGCTGTTCAATGTTTCGCGCGGCGTGTTGCCGGGAACCGGCGCGAATAGAGCCGCATTGGGTTCCTCTTCCGCCCGCGCCGGTTCTTCGCAGCAGCTGGGAGGGGGCTTACGGCAGCCTTCTGTGTCATCCAAAAGAAAACAGTGGATTTGGTGCAGGGCGGCGCGCCGGAAAATATTGTCGGCAGTCTTGGATTGCTTCCTCCCCGGCTTTTGCGGGGAATGATTCTGCTGCTTTTTCGGCTTCGGCGCAGCACGGACCGCGCCGAAGCAGCGTTGAGCGGGAGAGCTTTTAAAACCTTCCCCTTTTCGGATGTTCGATGCGCGGAAGCAGCTCCGCACACAAGGGAAAGAAAAAGTATATTTTCTTTGCGGCCCAAAAAATACTTTTCCCACTCCCTAAAAGTGATTCGCTGATTCTTTTGGACCACGACAGTGAATTGATGCTTCAATGTCAAGGCTCGCGGCAAATTTTGAATCACTCGTATGAGCACGCCGCCGGTGCCATCATACAAAAAATGAGGGCACATTATATGAAGACAGAAAAGCCGCGTTATTTCATTATCCATTACCCTTGATCCGTAAATATTTGAAAAAATCGGGAATTTTGGTTTGGTCAATCGCCGTCAGGCCACAGCAGGGCAACGGCCGAATGGATCCGCGTTGGATTGGAGGCTTACGAAAAGGAGAATTGTGGGGCGGCGAAACCGGATGAACGCATATCCACACTTCGGGAAAATGTGCTGCCCGAAAAAAACTGCCTCAGAATGCAAATGGATGCATTCTGAGGCAGTTTTTGCAGGCTTGAAAGCATTCCGGCGGCGCAGAAAAGCGTGCCGCACCGCCCTCCTCGCTTTAGATGCCGGGTGAAACACGGCGCGAAAAGCGGGCGGACACATCCGAAAAGCTCTTGGTGTGCAGGAATATTGCGCACGGGCAGGCGGCGGAGCCGATGGCGAAGGAAAAATTTCTAATGCGTCTTAAGGCGCCTGTCAATAAAAGCTCTGATCGAGCCGACGCAAGCTGCCGTTTTTAACCGGCGGAATACCGCGGAGATGTCAGCCGACGGTTCCATCCGGCGGGACCATCGCGTTGATGGCGTTCTGCATCAGCGCCCAGCCCACAATCGGGAAAACCAGCTCGAGAATCAGATAGAGAATTGCCTGATTTTGGGCGGGCATCCCGCGCTGCATATAGGCCTGGTCGAGCTTTTCGCCCATTTTGTAAGCCCAGTAGATGCCGTAAATGCTGCAGGTGATCACTGTAAAGAGAAGGGCGAGGATACCGGAGGTGGGATTCGGAGCATTGGAAAGTTTGTTGGAATCATCGGTCAGAGTGACGAACCAATAGAGGGAATAAAGACCGCAGGTTACGATGCTCAAAATAATACAGATGGGAATGCTTCGCTGTTTCATACAATACCTCCTGAAAATCGGCGGCGGATCGATGAAATCCTCCGCCGAATAATATATTTTAATCATGCCGCAAAATGTCGGAAATTGCAAGGGAGGAGAGACCGGATTCTGCCGTGTGACAGCCCTTTTTCGCGGAATCTCTGCGCCTTGTGAAGTGGGATGGCTTTTTGCATCCGGAGAAAAGACGGTTTTGCAAATTCGGCCGGATGCTTTATAATAAGAGGGAATTCCGGCCTCGAAGCCGGTATCCGGACAGGGGGAACCTTTTATGAAGCTTCTGCATCTTTCAGATCTTCACCTCGGCAAGCGGGTTAACGAGATCAGTATGCTTGAAGACCAGCGGGAGATCTTGACGAAGATTTTGGCGCTTTGCGGCGAACGCCGCCCCGATGTGGTGCTGATCGCGGGGGATATCTATGACCGCAGCGTGCCCTCTACCGAGGCGGTCGGTCTGTTCGACGACTTTCTTACCGCGCTCTGCGGGCGGGGAATCCCCTGCATGATCGTCAGCGGCAACCATGATTCGCCCGAACGGCTCGCATTTGCAGGAAGGATTCTTGGACAGCGGGGCATTTTTCTCGCGGGAGGATACGGCGGGACGGTCCGCCGCGTCACCCTGGAGGATGAATACGGCCCGGTTGACTTCTGGCTGCTGCCGTTTCTGCGCCCCGCCGACACGCGGCGCTTCTTTCCGGAACGGGAAATCGCCAGCTATGACGACGCGGTGCGGGCGGCGCTCTCAGCCGCCGAAGCTGATCCGAAGCGCAGAAACGTGCTGGTTGCCCACCAGTTTGTCATCAGCGGCAAAATTGAACCGGAGCGCAGCGATTCCGAGCTGCCGAGCGTGGGCGGAATTGACAGCGTCGATGTTTCGGCATTCGACCGCTTTGACTACGTTGCGCTCGGCCATCTGCACGGACCGCAGCGCATCGGCCGGGATACGGTGCGCTACGCCGGGTCGCCGCTCAAATATTCCTTTTCGGAGCTGCGTCAAAAAAAGTCCGCGGTCCTTGTGACCCTTGAAAGAAAGGGTCAGGTATCGATCGAGCTGCTTCCGCTGGTTCCGCGCCGGGAGATGCGGGAGATTCGGGGACCGCTCGAGGACCTTGTCGCTCCGGAGGTCGCGGCAATGGCTGATCCGGAGGATTACATCCGTGCGATTCTGACCGACGAAGAGGAACCCGCGGGGGCTCTTGAACGGCTGCGTGAGGTTTACCCAAACCTGATGCGTCTGGAATACGACAACCGCCGCACCCGCGCCGCCGGGGCCTTTGACGCGGCCGCCGGGACGGAGATCCGGGACCCGTTCTCGCTGTTTGCTGAATTTTACGAGCTGCAAAATAATCTTCCGCTTGACGGGGAGCGCGCGCAGCTCGTCCGCAGTCTCTTTGAGGGACTCGGAGAGGAGGAGAAAGCATGAGACCGCTGATTCTCACCCTGTCGGCCTTCGGCCCCTACGCGGGGGAGCAGACGGTCGATTTTTCCCGCTTCGGCGCGGGCGGACTTTACCTGATTACCGGGGACACCGGCGCCGGAAAAACCAGCCTTTTTGACGCGATCACCTTTGCCCTTTACGGGGCGGCCAGCGGCAGAAGCCGCGATCCCTCGATGTTGCGCAGCGATCTCGCGGCGCCCGGAACGCCGACCTTTGTGCGGCTGGAATTCCTCTACCGGGGACAGCGGTATACCGCCGAGCGCAGCCCCGCCTACCAGCGCCCCAAGGCACGCGGTGAAGGCATGGTGCTCAAGGGCGCGTCCGCGTCGCTGGTCCTGCCGGACGGCAGTGTGAAAAGCGGCCCCAAAGAGGTCACTGAGCAGATCAAGACGCTGCTCGGATTGGATTTTTCCCAGTTCTCCCAGATCGTGATGATCGCGCAGGGGGAATTTAAACGGCTGCTGGAAGCGGACAGCGAAGAGCGCGGACGAATCCTGCGCAAGATTTTTGATACCGAAATTTACGAGCGTTTTTCCCGGGAACTGAAAAACCGCGCTCTTTGCGCGGGACGGGAGCTGGAGGAAAACGGGCGGGGAATTTTGCAGTGCGTCTCGGGACTCCGGCTCCCGGATGGGGGCCGGGAAACCCATGCCGTCCGGGAATGGATGGAGAGCGGACTCTACGCTGTGGCGGCGGCGCAGGAGCCGCTCGCGGCGCTGCTCGCTGTTGACGAAGCGCGGGAAGCCTCTCTTGATGAGCGCCAGACCTCTCTGGAAAACCTGCGGCGCCGGGCGGATGAGGCGCGCGCCCTCGCCGAGCAGGGCAACCGGCGCTTGGATGCGCTTCGGGAGGAGTCCGAAAAGCTGAAGGCGCTGCTCGGCCGTGAGGAGGAGTTCCGGCAGCTCGCGCGGCAGGCCGACGCCGCCGGGCGCGCGCTGCAGCAGGGGAAACCCGCGGAGGATGCTCTGCTCCGGGAACGGCGGGCCGAGCAGGAACTGGCCGGGGCGATTGCGGCGCGGCGGCGGGAGCTGGCCGAGGGAGAGCCGAAGCTGTCCGCCCTTGCCGCGGCGCTCGCCGCCGAGGAGGGGAACGCCGCGCGGCGCGGGGAGCTTTCCGCGGGGATTGCACGGCTCGAGGGGGAACTTCCCCGCTATGAGCAGCTCGCTCTGGCGCTTGCAGCATGTCAGGACGCGCAGAGAAAGCTGGAGGAATCGCAAAGACGCGCGCGGGAAGCACATGCGGCGGCCGAGCGCCTGCGCGGGGAGCAGGCATCGGCTGAGGCTGAGGCCGCCCGGCTGGAGGAAGCGCCGGTTGAGGCGGAGAAACTGGCGGCACAGCTTGCGGGCCTTGGAGAGCGCGAGGAACGTCTGACAGCTCTGCAAAAGGCTATGGAAGCAGCGAATGTTTTGGAACACGAGCTGGCGTCGGCGCAGAAGAAGCTGGAGTCGGACCTCGATGAAAGCCGGCATGCTTCCCGCCGGTTTGACGAGATGCAGGAATTCCTGCTGCGCGAGCAGGCCGGCCTGCTCGCGCGGACCCTGCGGCCCGGGGAACCCTGTCCGGTCTGCGGCTCGACGGGGCATCCGGCCCCCGCCGCCCTGACCTCGGGCGCACCGGACCAGGAGGAGCTGCGCGCGGCCCGGTCCCGGATGGAGGCGGCGCGTCAAAAAGGGGAGCGGACCGGCGCCCTCGCCGCGGAAAAACGCGCGGCTCTCATGCAGTGCCGAAAAGGGCTGGAGGCGGACGCCGCCGCCCTGCTTGGCCGGGAGCCTGCGCCCGGGGAGCTGCCCCCTCTGCTGGAACAGGAGGGGAGAACGCTTTCCTGTGCGCGGCGGGAAACGGCAAAGCGGCTCGAAAAGCTGAGGGGAGAAGCCGCGCGGCGGGTGCAATGCCTCCGGGCGGCGGAGGAGGCCAAGGCTCAATTTCTGCGGCTTTCCGAGACGGAGAACGCCGGCCGGGAGGAAGAAGTGCGGCTGCGGGCCGCATACGAGCGGGCCGCGGCCGAAGCGAAGACATTGGGCGGCTCGCTCACCTTCCCCGATGCGGCGGCAGCCGGGCACGCGCTGCAGGAGCAGAGAGAGAGGCTTTCACGGATGCAGTCGGCGTGGGAGGCGGCAAGAAAGGAGCACGAGGAATGCCGGTCCCACATGGAGCAGGCCCGCGCGGTGCTGCAAAGCGACATTTCCCGAATGCCCGGAGTTCAGGCGGCGCGTGAGGCGGCGGAGCAGAACTTTCTTCAAACCCTTTCCCGCTGCGGATTTACCTCGCGGGAGGCATACCATCAGGCGCTGCGCACACCGGAGATGCTTGCCGAAATGAACCGGCAGGTGGAGGAATACCATCGGACGGCGGCTCTTCTGCGGCAGCGCGTGGAGGCGCTGCGGGCGGAAACACAGGAGGTAAAGCGGGTGGACCTTGCGGAGCTTGACCGGCAGTGCAAAGAATTGGCGGAAGCTCTGCGGCTCTGCGCGGAGGAACGCAGGACGCTCTATTCCCGTCTGGAAACGAACCGCCGGATTTCCGGGGAGCTGGAGGAACGCCGTCGGGAACGCGCGCAGCTGGAACGCCGGTGCACCCTGCTCGGGGGACTCTCCGATACCGCGAACGGGGAGCTGAGAGGAAGACCGAAAATCGCCTTTGAGCGGTATGTGCAGACCGCTTTCTTCGAACAGATTATCCGGGCGGCGAACCGCCGCCTGCTGTCGATGACCGGAGGCCGCTTTGAGCTGCTGCGCCGCCGTGAAGCGGATAATCTCCGCAGCCAGACTGGGCTGGAACTCGATGTGCTCGACCACTACAGCGGTAAGAACCGTCCGGTCGGCTCGCTTTCGGGCGGTGAGGCATTCAAAGCGTCGCTGGCTCTGGCGCTCGGCCTGTCGGATGTGGTACAGAGCAGTACGGGGGGCATCCAGCTCGACGCAATGTTTGTTGATGAAGGCTTTGGTTCGCTCGATGATGAATCGCTGGCACAGGCTGTCGCGGTGCTGCGCCAGCTCGCGGGCGGAAATCGCCTCGTTGGAATCATTTCCCATGTTGGAGAGCTGCGGGAAGCAATCGACCGCAGAATTGTGGTCAGAAAAAGCGCATCGGGCAGTTCCGCAGAGGTTGTTGTATAATAAATAAAAAACGGTCGCGGCGCACGAATTTGTGTGTCACGGCCGCTTTGTTTTGCGGTTTTAGCGACAGCAGCCGCCGGCTATGCTGACAGGCGGAGAAAAGCTTTAGCTTATAGCATTGAGCGCAGCGAAATGACAAATATTCAGAAGCGAAGAAGGTCAATCAAAGGAGAAAATGACTGCTTTGGCAGCTGCAGTGTGTGTAATGCGTAAGAAAAATAATCCGATGTCTCTTGAGAGGCGAGCCGGTATCATGCCCTTCTAGGGCTGGTGCATACCACGCGTTTTAGTGCGGTTTTGATAACGGCGGCGGAATATGGCGTTTTTTTCCCGGCTGTGATACAATGAAAGCGATAAATTTCAATCATCGGAGGAATAAGGTCATGCAGCAGAAAAAAGTGAAGGTTTTAGTGGAGGGAACGCGGGCGCGCTATGAAAAATTTCTGCCGCAGGATGCGCCTCTTGACCGCGTTGAGCTGGCCTTCTGCGGCCGGGGGAGCAGCAATGCCGAGCTGCTTGCGGCGGGAGGGGATGCCCAGATCCTCTGCGTCGATGCCATCAGCCCGGTGGATGCGGCGCTGATTGCCGAAATGCCGAATCTGCGGCTGATTCACTCCGAGGGGGTTGCTTTCAACTGCATCGACCTTACAGCGGCAAAAAAGCGGGGCATCTATGTCTGCAACTGCAAGGGGTGCAACGCAGCCGCGGTGGCGGAGCAGACGGTGATGCTGATTCTTGAGCTGCTGCGCCATGGGCTGACCGGAGATGCGGCGGTCCGCGCCGGACGGCAGATGGAGATGAAGGAGCGGCTGATGGTCGAGGGAATCACCGAGCTGGGGGAATGCAGCGTCGGGATGATCGGCTTCGGCGATATCGCAAAGGCGGCGGCGGCGCGGCTGTACCCCTTTGGCTGTGAATTGTTTTATTATGCGCCGCACCGCAGAGACCCTGAAACCGAGTCGGAATATCATGTTGCCTATCTGGAGCTGGAGGAGCTGGCCGCGCGCTGCGACATCGTGAGCGTCCATACGGCCGTGACCGAACAGACACGCGGGATGATCAACCGGGATTTCCTTGCGCGGATGAAGCCGAACTCCCTGCTCATCAATACCGCGCGGGGAGAGATTGTCGATAATCTTGCGCTGCGGGAGGCGCTGTTGGAGGGAAGAATCCTCGGCGCGGGGCTGGATACCCTCGCGCCCGAGCCGACCCCCGCCGACCATCCGCTCGTCGATCTGCCCGAGGGTGTGCGGGACCGGGTGGTGCTTGCACCGCATCTCGGCGGAATTACGACGGGCAGCTTCCGCCGGGCGCACCGGTCGATGTGGGGGAATATCGCGGCAGTCCTCGACGGAAGCCGTCCGGTTAACATCGTAAACGGGCTTTGAGCGGAGATTTCCGGCGGGCTTCGCAAGCTTTTGCGGGCGGGACTTGGCCGGACCGGAAAGGTTTGGCGGACAGGCTGAAAGGCGCCGAAACATCAGTTTTTACTCTCCCAGGCTGTGCGCTCTGCTTTTTTCGCTTATAAATTGATATCGATCTCGATGGCGATCATACTACCATGACCGAACCGGCCAAGCGTTTGAAATTTGAGTATGGGAGGGAGCCGCTGTGATTCGGATCGACCCCGACAGTAAAAACTATCAGCCATATATGGCCGAATGCATGGTATTGAAAAAGTGGTACATCGATGAAGAAAAAAAGATAGTATCAAAATATCCCTATACCGGCAGCGGCAAAAACATCGCGCATGAACGTGCGATGGGTGAGCTGCGAAAGGAGCTTGGCTGCCGCCTCAAAGAATTGCAGATCAAATACGGATACCGCGAAAAACTTCCATAAGAGGCTCTGGGAGGAGATGCCATGATTTTTCTAAACAAAAAGGATTCGGTACCCATGAGGCAGGAGAACGCCGCCGTGCTGTTGGATCGGAACCAAAAAGTCTTCGTGTTGGTGTAAAGCGCCGCCGGCACAACCTGGCCGCTTTTCGTGCTCGTAATTGGAATGGAAGAATCCGTGCCGATGCAAAGCGCTGTCGATACAACCCCGCTGCTTATGGAATGGAGAAGGCCCCAAAATGAAATAACATGAGCTGCGGCGGGTGGAATATGAAAAATCCCGGCTGCCGGTGATGGAAGTCCTGAAAATTCTTTTTGTTTTGGCGTTTACGGCATGATTTTGCTTCAGCCCCGCGTTCAGCGGGCTTTTTATGTAGCTTTGGCGGCGGCCTGAAAAAGTAACGCGATTGGCAAATCTATTCGGCGCCTCCTGAGAGGCGCGCCGGTAATATGCACTTCCAGGGCTTGGAGCAAACCACCAGTTCAACTGGTGGTTTTGATTGCAGAAAATCGTTTCTTCTTTTGACATTTTTCCTTCATAATGGTAAGATGGAACTATTCTGATTGCAAAAGGAGAGGAAAAGATGAATCAAAAGGGTGCAGATGTTTCGCCCAATCAGGAAAACGGTCTGGCGCTTCTTCCGTTTCTGGTCTTTATCGTCATTTATCTTGGTGCGGGACTGATCATGCAGTCGCGGGGAGTGGAGATGGCCTTCTACCAGTTCCCGTCGGTGGTGGCAATCTCGATTGCCGTGCTGGTGGCGTTCCTGATCAACAAGGGAAGCATCAACGAGAAGTTCTCGATCTTCGCTAAGGGCGCGGGGGACGAGGGAATCATGACGATGCTGATGATCTTTCTGCTGGCGGGGGCCTTTTCCTCGGCAGCCGGGGCGATGGGCGGCGTGGACGCTACTGTTAACCTCGGACTTTCCCTGATACCGGCGCGTTTTGTGACGGCGGGAGTCTTTATCATCTCTTCTTTCCTCGCGGTTGCCACCGGCACCTCGATGGGAACGATCGGCGCAATCGTGCCCATTGCGATGGGCGTTTCGGAGAAAGCAGGGCTGAATCTCACGATGGTGATCGCAGCCTGCGTCGGCGGCGCGATGTTTGGCGACAATCTTTCGATGATTTCAGATACCACCATTTCCGCAACCCGCACCCAGGGCTGCGAGCTCCGGGATAAATTTCGGCTCAACCTGCTGATTGCGGCGCCCGCGGCACTCCTGAACATTGTGCTGCTGCTTTGTTTCGGCGCCCCGGTTGAAGCGGTGCCTCTTGAAACGCTGAGCTTTTCGATGATCAAGGTGCTGCCCTACCTTCTGGTTCTGATTCTGGCGCTGGTCGGCATGAATGTCTTTCTGGTGCTCACCATCGGCATCTTTTCCGCGGGAATCGTCGGGATCGCTTCGGGAGATCTGACCGTCTTTACCTTTGCCCAGTCGGTTTGGAGCGGCTTCATCAGTATGAACGAGGTGTTTTTCCTCTCGCTCTTCTGCGGCGGACTCGCTTCGATGACCACCCGGTACGGGGGAATTGCGTGGCTGATTACCCGTATCCGCAGGCTGATCCGCGGCGAAAAGTCGGCGCAGCTCGGCGTTTCCGCCCTTGTGTCGCTCGCGGATATCGCGGTGGCGAATAATACCGTGGCCATCCTGATCAGCGGGCCGATTGCCCGGGATATCTGCCGGGAATATAAGGTGGACCCCCGCAAGAGCGCCTCGCTGCTGGACATTTTCTCCTGTATCTTTCAGGGAATCATCCCCTACGGCGCGCAGATTCTTCTTGTCGGCAGCCTGACCGCCGGCGGAGTAAGTCCTGTGGCGATTATGCCGTTTCTTTGGTATCAGCAGCTCCTGGGACTCTTTGCGCTGGTCTCGGTGTTCTTTCCTTATTCGGATGGGGTCTGCCGGCGCGACCCGTGGAACTGGGAATATGATGTGGCGGAATCCGGTGTGGCCGAACGCAGAGCCATTCTGGAAGAGGAGAACAAGTAAATTTCTCCGACCCGTTAAGAAAAGAGGAAGCCCTCCGGTGAATTTCCCGCCGGAGGGCTTCTTCCTTGAAGAGAGACAACGCCGGTTTTGCCGGCGGAAACTCCCGGTAAAGGGGGCTTCCGCTTCAAGCACCGGGTGCGGAGGATGACGTGCGGTGCATTGCTCCCGGTCGAAACCATCAACACTTCCGCTTTCAAGCGCCGGGCGCGGAGTCTGCCGGCGGCGCCATTTCGGGGATGGGAAGCTGCCGGACGGGCAGCGCCCGTCCGTGAGGGAGTCAGGGGAAACAACATTCAGCGTGTCTCGGTGACGTTTGACGGAAATAGGGCCTGCCCGCGCCGCTGGCTTGACCGGCGGCCATGCTTCGGCGGCCATGATTCAGCCGCCGAGGGTGACATCTTGGCGGTCATACCATGAGAGGGCGTCGAACCAGTCCCGCGGCTGAAAGTCGGGCCAAAGGCGGTCCACAACATAAAAATCGGCGTAAACCGACTGCACCGGCAGGAAGCCCGAAAGGCGGCGCATCCCGCCCCAGCGGACAACAAGATCGATCCGCGAGATGTCGTGGGAGCGCAGGCGGCTCTGAACCGGGCCCGCGCCCGCGCCGGAGAGATCCCATTCCCAGCCGTAATTGACCAGAAAGTTGACCCGGATTCCTCCGCCGTTGAGGTCGGTGCGGCGGGTATAGGGGAGAAGCTCCCGGGGAAACGAGGGGGAATCCTGCCGTCCCACCACCAGCAGGGAGCAGGGCTCATGGGCGATCTGCTCCACCGCATCGGCGCAGGCCCGGGAAAAAGCGGCGACCTGCTCCGCGGGACGGCGGGTATTGTCGGTGGTGAAACCGTAATAGGTGATTTCTCCGACGCCGCTTTCCCGCGCCAGATGCAGCAGTGAAACGCCGGGGGCCAGGCCGTGTGCATATCCCTCGGATTTCTTCAGCCCGGAGCGCGCGGCCCAGCGGCGGTTTCCGTCGGGGATAATCCCGACATGAGCAGGTGTTCTCATCTGACCCCTCCTGAATGGTGGAAGTTCGGCGCGCCGGCGCCGGCGCTCTTATTATGGGGGATGCGGGGGAGGGATATGCCGCGGGCGGAAAATCGACGCAATATTTTCCCGCGCAAAAAACGCGGAAAACCATGACGCGGTATTCTTACGAGAAGGGACAGAATAAAAGGAAAGCGGGGCTTCGGCTCCCGCTTTTTTGTGTGACCTCATTTCAGTTTGGCAGCTTATTTGGTAGCCTATCGTGGTTTTTTGAGGTTCTTGAGACAATTTTTTTAATTCGTTTATACGAAATATAAATAAAAAAATCCCGAAAAACGGCTTGTGAATACCATTTTTCGGGATTTGTTTGGAGCTGCTAACCAGAATCGAACTGGTGACCTCGTCCTTACCAAGGACGCGCTCTACCGACTGAGCCATAGCAGCGAACCGGTTGCCTTGACCGATGCAACGTTAGCTATTATAGAACATCGGGGCGGGTTTGTCAATACCTTTTTTTACTTCTCTCGACAGAGGAGAATTTTGGGTTCCTCTAAAAACGGAAAAAATATTTTCAAAAAATATATCCAAAAATAAGCGGAAAAATTCTTTTAAAACAGGGGAAAACGGTAAAGTTTTTGGTGGTTTTGCTTCATTTCGGTAATAAAACCATAAAAAGACCCCTTTTCGGTCAAAAAGTTTGCGCCGCGGAGGGGGAGCCCCTGAACCGTGTGACCGTTTTGTGACGGGAGTTTGTAAAAATAGAGCCATAATGCTGGAAAAGGGGGAAAACCATGGCTGTAGGGATCCGTGCGGATATCCCAAGCGATATCACCAAAATGCTGGTCTGTATCGACCGGCTGCAGGATGGAGAGATTTACGGCCGCTGTTATAACCCTTATTACAGCGCGAACCCCAAATTCATCGGTCTTGCGGCGCTGATCGGAAGGATGGAATTTCTTTTTGACGGACTTTCCTATCCGCAGCGAACGCTCGAACCGAGAAAATTCCGGGTTCGAACGGCTCGAAGGCGAATTCCAGATGCAGAGGAGGGCGGAATGCCGATGGAGGAACCCAAGGAAAAAGAAACGCCGCGTGGCGAAAAAGCCACCTTCGTTGTAAATGTGCAGTTCCGGCAGAACGCCACCTGGCAGGGGACGGTAAGCTGGAGCGAGCAAAAGGCAACGAGACGATTCCGAAGTATGCTTGAGTTGATCAGCCTGATGAACGACGCGTTGGTTGAGGACGAAAGCTTGGCAAAATGGTCTCAAGATGAACAATATGGAGAGGATGAGAGCAGATGAAAAAGAGTTGGCAGCGGTTGGGAAGCGCCTTTCTGGCTTTCCTGATGGTGTTTACGATGCTACCTGCGAGCGTGCTCGCAGACAGCGGCACCGCGGCGGACACTTCCCCGAAGGGATCGGAAATTCCCGCGGCGTCGGGTACTCCCGCGGTCAGGAGCATTATTAATCCGGGAACGGACAGCAGCTCCTACCAGACCTATCGTTTTTATGTGGAGGGCGCGCTGGTTGACACACAGGTGGTCAAGACCGGCGATACGCTGTATGCTCCGGCAACTCCCGCCAAGGAAGGCCATAAATTCCTTGGATGGAGCCAGAGCCAGAGCGGCGGATCCTATTTCACCGCTTTCGGCGTGCAGACAGTGTCCGCCGACGGCGAGGTAAACCTCTACGCTGATTTTGCGAAGGTCTACTATGTTTTCTTTATGGATACCAGAGGCCGGGTCTATGCGACCAAGGAAGGAACGACCGGCGACTCCATCGCGGCCGACGTCACCTTCCCGGTCAATGCCGACCAGGCTGTTACCGGCTGGTACACCGAGGCGGGACTGACCAACCGCGTCGAATCGGTCACTCTCGGAGAAGCCAACATCACTCTTTATCCTAAGGTCGAGAACGGCTACTGGATCACCTATGACTCCAAGGGCGGCAGCTATGTCGAACCTGCCTTTGTCGCGCCTTCGGGTGTGACCGCTGCCCCGGCCGCTCCGTCCCGTCCGGGATATACCTTCGGCGGATGGACCCTCAACGGGAGTGCCTTCACCTTTGGCGGCGCTCTGAGCGAGAACATTCAGCTCGAGGCCTCGTGGAGGGCGGGGACCAATACCGCTTATACCGTCATCCATTGGTGGGAAAACGCGGACAACGACCAGTATGCGTTCCATGAAAGCGAAAATAAAACCGGAGCCTCCGGCGCGCAGACCGCTGCCTCCGCCAAGAGCTACACCGGATTTACCGCGCAGACCATCACCCAGCAGACGATTGAGGGCGACGGTTCGACCATCGTCAATGTCTATTATGACCGCAATGAGTATTCGGTGAAGTTTTATCAGTACAGCACAAATTATACCTGCGGTCTGGAAGAACATGAGCATACCTATGACCGGCGAGAGCGGAAAGGTTCTATAGGAAATAGATATTATATCTATTACGGTGGCTGCTATCCCGAAAGCGGCGCCAGAGAAGGCGGCGAGATCTGCGGCTTGGAGGAGCACGAGCACAATTGGCAGTGTATGGGCAACAGCGGCTGGCAGGAAATGACCGACCTGCGGATTACCGCGAAATACGGGGCGAACATTTCGAACCAGTGGCCCTCCAGCACCTCCATGATCTGGGGCACCACGAAGGGCAACAATACGGGAGATTCTCCCTACCAGTCGGGCATCGACACGATGCCTCTCAATGGCGACGAATTCTACTATGTGAATCAGAGCGGAAGCTACACCATGAGCCTCAAATATTACACCGAGGTTTTGGATGGTGCAACCGGCAGCGATATCGTTACCTATCAGGGCAAACGCTACCGCCTTGACCATACCGATTCATTCAAGAGTGACAATACCAGATGGAGTACGACGGCTGAGGACCATTATCCCATCACCGGCTTTACCTATACCAATAATCTGCCGGATGGTTCTTCTTTCACAAACAATGGCTCGAATAATTACTCCGTCACCTTCTACTACAACCGCAACGACTACAGCATCAACTTCAGCAACGGCGGTAATGTAACGCACAGCGAGACAAAGCAGTATCAGGCCGACATCAGCGGTGTCAGCTATACACCGACCCGTCCGGGCGGCGTGCCGGAATCCTTTGAGTTCCAAGGCTGGTATGACAATGAGATGTTTGCAGGCGATCCCTATGTCTTTACCGGGACGATGCCCGCCAACAATATCATCGTTTATGCCAAGTGGGCTGCCCCGACCTTTACCGGCACCATCCATGTGACGATGGCGGGCAACGGCGCCACCAATACCATCGAGATTCCTTACGGCGGCACCATCGACGAAAATACCCTGGTGCATGAAGAGGTCCCCGCCGGGTCCGAGTGGGTCGGCTGGACCATCCGCACCGGCTCCGAAGGGAATTACACCTATACCCCCTTCAACTTTGATACCCAGATTTACGGCGACATCACTCTTTATCCCTACTATGTCAGCACGGCGGCCTTTACCGTTTCGTATGACGCGAACGGCGGCAGCGGCGCGCCCGCGGACTCCAAGCACTATGCGCAGGACAGCTATGCCGAGATCATGGCTTCCTCCGGCATGACCGCACCGGCGAACAAGGTCTTCCTGAGCTGGAATACCGAGCCCGACGGCAGCGGCGACACCTATTATCCCAAGGATAAGCTTCACATCGGCACCGAGGATATCACCCTTTACGCGCAGTGGGGCGATGCTCCTGCGGCGGTTTCGGTCAGCTATCATGCGAATTATCCGGACAGCACGACCGTTGATCCGTATGTGGTGAGCGATCTCCGCAACAACGATCTGCATACGGTGCTTTCTCTGGAAGGCTGCGGCTTTACCAAGGCGCAGGCCGATTATGAGTTCCTCGGCTGGAGCACTTCCGAAAGCGGCACCGAAGCGGAATATGCTGTCGGCGCGCAGATCCGCCTTGACAACAACGGCGAAAACCACCTCTATGCCATCTGGAAGGCAAAGCCCGTTCTCGTCATTACGGCGAACGGAGGCTCCAGACCCTATGACGGCACTGCTTTGACGGCGGACGGCTATAAGCTGACCGTTAACGGCGGCACTGCGATTGAGGTCGGCGCGGACGGCGTTTATACCTTTGAAAACGGCGACGTTCTGACGGTTGTGATCACCGGCAGCCAGACCGACGCGGGCGAGAGCGCCAATACCGTGACGAGCTATACCATTCAGCGCGGCACGGCGACGGTAACCGGCAAATATAAGGTCACCGCGGTCAACGGCAAGCTTGAAGTGACCCCCAAAGCGGTGACAATTAAAGCCGCGGACGACGATTTCACCTATGACGGCAGCGCGCACAGCAACGCCAACTATACGGTGACCGGCCTTGTCGGCGGTGACGCGATTACCGCGACGGTTGCGGGCAGCATCACCTACCCG
>Ga0129314_1000678_pt1 | contig 32524 bp, 21 predicted proteins | sample O1111metagenome_FD_94431 | JGI IMG/M metagenome (GOLD analysis project Ga0129314, IMG submission 94431) | Orangutan individual fecal microbial communities from fecal samples from Wisconsin, USA - O1111 metagenome | ecosystem: Host-associated > Mammals > Digestive system > Large intestine > Fecal... | reverse complement strand
TCCCTTATCCTTGTAATAATACCAAATGTCATCCCCCATTTCTCTATATATGGCACGTGAAAATTTATCATATGGTATTCCACGATTCGGAGAATTGTCTCCACACCTATTCATCCGTGATAAACCAAATAGAATAAATGCAATAATGATACAGGTTCCTATAATTTTTTTGATTTTTGACATTTAGCCCTCCCCCTTCCATAATCTTTCCACATTAATCTGCCATATAATAAGACGTGCGGATGGTATATTTCCGATGTAAGCAGCTTAAGGGTGCCTGTTGCAGCACCCTGTCTGTTAGTATACCACTACATCTTCCAGATCCGGCCAGATTTCATACCAGTCTATTCCCTGTTCTTCGGCTTTTTTCTGTATTTCTGTGTTAATTTCCAGATATTTAATTCCTTCTATTCCTGTATATGTTTGTGGGTCCTTAAGTCTTTCCTCTTCTGAATTCTTAAAATATGATATTGAAAGTGCATAAAAACCTTCATAGTCTGCCTGTTCGGAATTATCGTTGGAATAATTCTTCAGACTAAGCACGCTTTCTGACCCATGGGTATTTTCCACTTCCACATATATGGCTATTTTTTTCTTTTCATCTTGTGCAAGATCGTTCAAAACCTTTGAAAAGCGGGTAATGGTATCCCTGTCACACTTTTCTATTATGTAATAATATTCCTTCTCTCCTGACCGTCCCTTATCCTTATAATAATACCAAATATCATCCCCCATTTCTCTATATATGGCACGTGAAAATTTATCATATGGTATTCCACGATTCGGAGAATTGTCTCCACACCTATTCATCCGTGATAATCCCAACAGAATAAGCACAAAAACAATACTGATTCCTATGATTTTTTTAATTTTTCGCATTTTTCTCCTTTTCACAATTAGTAATTCCCCTTATCTCCCTGTTGCCGCTAAACACGCAAAAAGGGATGCAGCCGATTGCATCGCCGGCTGCATCCTTTTCGCTATTTTCTACTACCGTAGGTAGTATGTGTCATAGGCAGTATGTGCCCTACGGCAGTATGTTTTTTTACATACTACTTTACAACCTCTGTCTGTTTACATTCTTCGGATAGCACTTGAAGGTGAAGTTCTTGGAACCCACTCCCAATCCTGTGTTCAGTACCGCCTTACCGTTCAGACCGTTTACGGAAACATTCTGTACCTCAACCTGCAAAATATCCCTTAACTGTTCACTCAGTGTATAGGTGTTTTTCCCTATCTTGTAAGTAATGTCCGCGTTCGCTAAGATTTCATCCAACTCGATTACCCAGTAGTCCAGCGGACCGTCAAAGGTTATGTTCATCTTGCTTATCGCCACCGGCAGCACGACAGTGCTGCATGTAGCTCTACCGCAATAATCGCCCATGCCTTCTACCGTAAAGGTAATTTTGCAGCCTTTCGTAACCGCTTCTTCCGTGAAATAGGAAGCATCATTTGCGTACTTGCCACTTTTGTCTTTCTCGTAAACAATGCGGTAGTCCTTGCCTTCCTTTAAGAGAACGCCGTTCTGCTTAAGGGCAATTTTTACGTTGTAGCTCTTGGCTGTGGGGCTGTACACCACAGGCTGTATCGTCATATCCCATTCGCTGCCCCAGCCGATGTTATGCAGAGACTTCGGAACAATCTTGTAAGTACCGCTTATGGTGCCTGTGAAGTCACCCTTACCGGTAATCTTATAGGTTGCAGGCTTACTGTCCGTGGTAACTGCCTTGTTGTTCGTGTAGGAAACCGTATAGTCTACGCCCTCCTTCAGAACGCGGTGTCCGTATAAGATATGGATACCGGGCGCTGCACCTTTCTTATCCATGTAAACGGTGGAGTTTTCTTCTCCGTATATATTATTACCCATTATGGTAATACGGAAGTTTTCATCCTCCCAGTCAAGCTTTGCTTTTTCCACGGTGTATTTTATGATGCGGGTTCCGCTGTAAGCTCCCATGCCTTCGATACAAATTTCTCCGGTGCCTACCTTAAATCTGCCTGTATCCCAGACAATGGTGTAGTCCACGCCTTCTTTCAGTTCTTCCTTGCTGTTCTTGCTTACCTTTACATGGATGGCACTGTGAGGAACCTCCTCGCCCGGTGCATAGGTCTGCTTATCCACTGTCACAATGAGCTTTTTGAAGTCAAGCGGTGTTACGGCATATGTACATACTGCTTCGCCGCGGTAATTGCCCTTGAATTCAATCTTTACCTTTTGGTACACGGTTTCGGTGGGAAGTCCGGTCTTTTCATCCACCGGAATATTCTTATTGGTGTTGTCAAGGTAGGTAACCGTGTAATCTTTACCGGCGGAAAGCTTCTTGCCGGTATTGTAAGAAGTAATCACCGGCGCCGGCTTGTAAACGGTCTTGTCGCCCTTCTTATAGACAACGGAAGGAATGCTGCAGAAAACTTCTTCACCGCAGTTTGCTGTGGCATCCGGATTATTCAAATCTCTGCACATCAGCCACCGAGGCTCTACCGTATAGGTAAGTCCCGGTACATCCTTTAAGCTGCCCTTCAGAGTGCCTGTGAAATTGCCCATACCGGTAATGGTGATGGCTGCATACTTCGCAGGATTGCCGTTCTTGTCGTAGGTGCTGACCGCCTTGTTGTTGGCAACCGTCAGCTTGTAATCCACGCCTTCCTTAAGTGTCACTCCCTTGTATGTTACATAAACCTCCGGTGTGACGCCAAGCTCCTCAAAGGTAAGGGAGCCCATGGTGCCCATATTGCTTCCGCTCAGTACTGTGCGGAAAATATCGCTTTCGCTTACCACTAAGATTTCCAGATTTTCATTTAATTCCATCTTTTTGGTGGAAGCATTCTTTACAAACAATGCCGGTTTTACAATCTTAAAGGTCTTTTTCACACTGCCGGTGTAAACACCGCTGTCCAGTGCCGTAAAGATAACCGTTGCGGTTCCGGCGCTTATGTTTTTCTGATAAGTAACTTCGTAATCCACGCCTTCGGTCAGTATCATGGTATTTGCCGTACCGTCCGCTCTGCGTCCGGTTAAGAGGTAATCCTCTCCGTTTTCCACCGTTACCGGTTCTCCGAATGCATATTCTTTATCGGCAATCTTGCCCTTGTTGTCAAATACCGCCTCGCTGAGCTTAGCTCTTACAATGGGATAGGTTGCGGAAGTAACGCCGGCGTAAATATTGGCTTCTCCGTCCACCTCATCCTTAGCGGATACATAAACGGTAGCCATTCCGGGCTTGTCATTGTCTGCATAAGATACCTCGTAGTACTTTGCATCAATAACCTTGCCGTTCAGTTTCACGGTAACCGGGTTGCGGTTATCCAGTTCTCCGCCTCCCATGTAAGTTACCTTGCTCTGTGCCAGCGTAATCTTTGCCTTGGTAAAGTCTGTCCGGCAGCTTAAATCTACATTATGGCAAATAACAGCTCCCTCATAATTTCCCTTACCGTTTACCTCAATCAATCCTATTGTATTATTCTCTGTGCATATGACAACGGAAGAGTCCATTTTCTTAAAATCTGAACCGGTATATACACTGTAGGTTACGGTATAATCCGTGCCTTCTTTCAGGACTTTCTTTCCGTCCTTTACCACAATCCTGGCATCCTTTAAATCCGCAGTCCATACGCCGTCTGTTTCGGTAAGCGGCAGGAACGTTTTACCGGATACATCCGTAAAGTAGATTTTGGACTTAATAGTAAACGGAATTTCAATGGTATCGCTGTACGCGCCTTTTCCTTTCAGAATTACGGTAGGCGCATTCTCGCTGCCTGCGGCTGCCGCATTGATATTGTTCTTATAGGAAAGGGTATAATCCTTGTTTAACGTAAGCAGCTTGTCACCGTCGTAAGCCTTCACTACAGGCTTAATCTGTGCGCCCGTATACTCCTGCGCCGGAATGGTTTCTACGGTAATGTTGTAATCATCATAAGAAACGCTGTATTCAAAAGTATAAATCTGGCTTGAGGGATGTTTGTCATTTCCGAAAATATATATCCGGACAGTAGCCTTTCCTTCCTGCTCCAGTAAATCGGATAAATCAAGCTTCAGTTCCGTCCCATATTTCGTCTCTGAATCTATAGTGCTATGCGGTTCCTCGCCATCAAGCGTATAACACCAGCAAACTTCCTCTCCCGGGTCACTCACAAAAGTAAATTCCGGAGAATTCCGGTATTCTTCCAGGGTATGAATTCCAGTGGAAAGTCCGCTCTTCTGTATAATTTCATAAGGCTTTCCTTCCACCGTTACCTTGTAGGAAACCATATCGCTGACACCTTCCGCAAATTCATAGCCGCTGTAAGCCTGTGCTGTCAGGGTGAAGGTTTTTGTCTGCGTGGGTTTTGCCGTAAATCCGCCGCCATTTGCGCAAAAGGTATTGAGTTCTACCGTTCTGCCGTCGGATAACAGAGCCTTTATACTGCTCGGGGTAATATCCCCTGCCGACGGATTTTCCACTCCCGGTAATCCGTAGGTATAGGTCACCGGCTCCCACTCATAAATCTTAACAACCTTAACATTTTCTACTTCCTTGAATACCTCTAACTTGCCGATGACAAAGCTTTCCTCTTCGGAGGTGTACCAGAGATACAGCTCCTGCGGACCAAAGTTTTTGGTAATGCCTATCTCTACCAAGTAGACATCATCCGTACCGCCGGCTGCTACTGTCACAGAGCTTACCGCATTGCGGTAAACCGTACTGCTGTCGGATACCCCAATGTACTTATCCCCTAAAGGAATATCCGCATCGGAAGCCCTTCTTAAAGCAACTCTTGCCGTCTTTACGGTATCCGCCGTATCTTCATATGTGAACCGGTAATCCAGGGAATTACCTTCGTCCAAGGCAAACATTCTCAGAATTCCCTCATAGTCCAGAATACCAAACGGAAGAGAAACTCTTAAGTACCGCCTCATGGCATCTTCATATTCCCAGTCTGTATATTTTACAATCCGGCTGCCGTAATCCATGGCAGAAGTACTTTCAAAGGAAACATTCAGAGAATGGTTTTTGTCTTCTATCTTTTCAAATTCCGGTACATGCTTCGGATCATAGGAAGGAAGCACTAAATTGCTTTCGGCTTCCAGGGTAATATATGCAAACTGATACGTCCGTTTTTCCGCTGTCAGAATAAGTGTACCACCCTGGAATACTACTGCACGGAAGTGCTCAATGAAGGGAAGTACTACCTCTGCTTCCTTCGGTACCAGAAGTATGCCGGCATCGTCTCCGTCACCGTCACAGGATACCACCTTCTCTAATTTTTCCTGTGCGGCAGCAAAGAAGATTTCACCGTCACCGCCATCCAACCAGATAACGGTAAATGTTCCGTCATCGGAAACAAGCGCGCTGTCAATCTGTAGCATGGTATCGCTGCTTTCCATTACCACTTCATTTAATGCAAAGTCCCTGTCCACCGTTTCGGTAGCTGCTTCGGTTCCGTCTCCGTCTTCTTCACCGGTATCTCTCGGCACTTCGTAGTTCCAGCCGTTAAAGGTGATTTTCTTTACGTTTTCCGGCACTTCCACACTGTCGGCGCCCTTTACATCATCCCAGGTAACCACCAGTACATAACAGTCTTTCCCATAATCTTCTACCAGATCAAGAGCGTCCTGTAGGTTTTCTTCGTCGTACTGCTCGACAATGGTACTGTCATCCCATTCTTCCGTCCATTTATCCAAATCTTCTTCGGAATTAAGGAGAATGACGGAATACTTGCCCATGGCAGCCACACCATCTGCTGTAATTTCATAGTTTTTATCATGTGCACGGTCATATATTACGAAGTTTTCCACTCTTTCCTCGTGGGAACCGGAAAGTCCGCCTACCATGACCGTCTCTCCGCGTACCGGGAAACCGGTGTCCGCATAATTGACATTCAGCATGGCATCCAGGTGCAGTTTTTCGGTGTAGAACAATACACCGTGGCAGTCATCCATGATAGAGAAATAGGTTTCCTTCGCAATATAAATTCCGTTTTTAATATGCAGCGGAGCGATGTAATCTACATGTGCCGTTTTCTCATTCTGTGTAGTTACAAACAGGTCGCCTGCTTTTACACTGTATGCCTGCAGACGGTCCTCCACCTTGATAGTAAGTCCTGCCTGGTCCTCATCGGAACAGGTAATCTGTCCTGCCAGATAAAGATTTCTCACTACCATCTGAAAATCTTTTAAAGTGCCGTCCGCACACTTGATAACTAATTCATCATCCGCGTTGTATTCGGCATTTTCTCTCATCTCAATGCCGGTACCGAAGCAGATTTCGGTACAGCTGTTTACGGTAATCTGCCGTGTATGGAAGCTTGCCTTGTTTACAATAACGCCGGTGCCTTCCCGCGGCTGCAGTATTTCCTTTAAGGCTTCAAATTCTATCTTGGTGTAAACCGTATCATCCTTAAATTCGGGACCGTTCTCCCCATCCGTGATTTCCCGGTACTCTTCGTCTTCTTTCAGAATGGCAAATCGTCTTACCAGCACCTCTTCTTCATCGGTATGGTTTTCGGTGTAGAAAATGGTATAAACACGGTACTCGGTGTCATCAATATAGCAGGTTTCTTCGTGTCCGTCTCCTAAGAACAGGACGCCACTAAATTCTGCCGGAATATTGATATCCTCATAAGTATCGCCGGGAATCCAGTTCTGCGTCCAGACTGCCGCATAGTCAAGCTTCTTCTCCTGATTTCCCTGGCTCATCTGGTCAAACAGTTCCTTTAGAGAGTCTGCATAAAATACACAGTCGGAGTCAAAACTCTCGTTATATTCTTCCCTCCAGACCGCACTGTAAGTAGCTGCGTCTAAAAGAACGCCTCTGTAAAGCGCTTCGCTTGTTCCCATACGGCCGTTTTCGTCAATTTCACGCCAGCCGTCGTATAAAAAGCGGGAAGCATAGGCAGCGCTGTTGTCCGTAAACCGGATAACCTGTTCACCGCTCTTCGGCTCCATGCGGTGTTCACCGTCATTTTCTTCAAAGCATAAACCGTCGTAATGTAAACGAATACTCCGGTCATCATCCGCCATCTTCAGGCTTTCAATAAGCAACAGTTTCTGTTCATTATCTAACTTCGTTTCGTTTCCTTCGGTGTCCCAGTAATTGAAATTAAACTGTAAGTCTACACCCGCCCCTACTTCCAGAGCCTTTACGTAGGGAGATGTTTTACAGAGAATACTCAGATTGACATCTGCATTGTCCCTGTATTTTTCAACATAAATATTCCGGACATCCAGGTTCGCATTTTCCGTGCTGAACTCAGGTGTCTGTAAATGCAGATTGGTTGCTTCTGAACATTCAAAATTACCTGTCCGTACATTTCTCGTTACAAAATACACATCCACTGCGTTTCCGCTTGTATCGTTGTTTATGATAGAAGCAGCTCCATCCGGCTGTAACGCAACGGAATTTCCCACAAAGTAAAGAGCCGTTTCCGCACTTTCCACGTTAATCTTACTCAGTCTGATATCCGGATTGTAATCATCCGGCTCAAAGCATGCGGGATATTTCTTCTGCAGGTCTTCTTTGTTGTATGACACAGAAGCATCTATGCCGCTTTCCCAGTTGAACGCATAGAACTTCTCTTCATCTGTCGTAGCATACAGGTCATTTTCCTGCTGTTCCTCGTTCTCTCGTGCACGCCAGATATCGTATTGGGTCTGTGTTTCTTCGTCCCACCAGTGGGGAACCAGTCTGGTGGTTTCCACTACAACCGCCTTAAATGCCGCCGGGAGTGTAGTCGTTTCCGTCACTTCCGCATCCTTCTGCTGACGGATTAATACATACTCTCCCATGTCTTTTTTCTGCAGCTTGGCAAGTACGGCATCCATGGAGCTTGCATATACTTCACTGTCTGCATTCAGCGCTTCGTCTCCCATGTGGCCGTTTACATAGCTGTCCATGTCTTCCCTGCTTTTAAAGACATATCCTCTGTAAAGACTTTCATCCGCATCTTCCGCAATACAGCCGTTTTCGTCCACGGGTCTGCCGTGATAACGAAATTTATCTGCATATTTACCCGCACCGTCTGCAAAGTCAATTACTTTTTCCCCTACATTCGGGTCCATACGGTGGTTACCGTCTTCTTCGCCGAAGCACAGACCATCGTAACGGATATTGATATGGTTTCCTTCGGTGGCAGCCGTCTCTCCCTTTATCTGAATGAGAGCCGCATCTTCTACCTTGGTTTCTTCGCCGTCTTTGCTATAGTCTAAAATCAGTGCGGCATTTATATTCACCGCCTCTAAGCCGTCAATGTCGGTATAACCGGCTTCCCGCAGATGCAGTTCGCTATACGTCAGGTCTTCGTTTCCTTCAAACCGGATTTTATGGAAACCACTTACTGCAGATGCATCCAGTCCGCCGATTCTTAAGTGCAGGTTTACGTTGCCGTCTCCCTTTAAGCTGTTTTCCATATACTGGTAACTGCCAACCAGATAGAAATCAGCATACTGTCCGCCGGCATTCTTCACCGCGATACGGAAACCATTTTCATCGTCATTAAACAGATTTACCCGTTCTGTCATCACATACACTGCCGTCTGTGCGGTATCTAAGGTAATACTGTTCATGCACATTTGGGGCGCATGGGCATCTTCCGTAAAGGTGACAACATACTTTTCTTCCAGTTCCTCCATGGTAAATGCTTTCGTTTTGTCTACATAATCTCCCCAGGTAAAGGCATAAAAGGTTTCTTCATCAGCCGTAGCAAAAAGGTCATAGTCTCCTTCCTTTTCCACGCCCCGGTAAATCGTATATTCTACCTTGTTTTCCTCATCCCACCAGTACGATATAAGCAAAGTGCCATCCAGAACCACTGCCTTGAAATCACTGCTTACCGTAATATCCTCATAAGCAGCGGAGTTGCCGGGATCTACGTCCGTCACCTGGCACACCAGGGCATAGCCGTCGTCCTGGCCTTTTTCCTGCAGGGCGGTCAGCGCATCGCTTACCGTATCCGCATCCACAACACTGTCCAGGTTCAGGACAGAATCATCCGTATGTCCGCCTATGTAGCTTTCCATGTCTTCCTTACTTTTAAACAGGAATGCCCTGAAAGCCTTTTCTTCTATCGGTTCGTCCCCACCGGAAATATCCTCCCCGCCGGAAACATCCTCTCCGCCGGAAACATCCTGTACCGGCTCTTTGTCACCGTCGGAAATGTCCCCGTTTTCCGTATTCTCTACGGTTTCCGCCGCCACTGAAGCAAACGCCAGCTCATCCCATGTTACGGTTGAAAATAACATCAGGAATGCTAAGAAACCGGCAAGTATACGCCTGGTTATTCTTTTCTTCATCTCTTTTTTCCTCCTTTTCGCAATCTGTAAATCTGCTATTCCCAGTATAACAGATTTATACCGAAAAAAGGGATGCAGCCGGCACACATTTGCAAGCTGCATCCCTTGAATTTATTATACCATAGGTCTCACAGTTTTTTAAATATAAATGTTAAAAAAAGCGGCTACTTTTTTAAGTAACCGCTTAAATTTGTATTTATCGTATTCTTAAATCTTTATACACCGCCGCGCATATGCCGTCTTGCCGCCAGTCTTGCCATGGCACGGGAAATATTCGCCTGTGACATGTGGAACTCCTGGATGCTCTGCTTCTGCCGCATGGCTTCCTTGGCTCTCTCCAGCGCTTCCGTTGCTCTCTTTTCATCGATTTCCTCGGGCTTTTCGGCAAAGTCCACCAGGATAACCACCCGGTTGTCCAATACCTGCACATGGCCGATACCGGATGCTGCCTCTATCCACTCGCCGTCTTCGGTTTCAATATTGAGGAAGCCCTCCTGCAGGGCGATGACCGCATTTTCATGATGAGCCATGATGCCTATGGAGCCATCCACACCGGTCACAACGACCTGTCTGCATTTGCCATCATAAAAGATTTTATCTACGGCTATGACCTGTAAGTCAAAACTGCTCATCCTGTCACCTTCCCTAATTTTCTTTCATCTGCTTTGCTTTCTCGATGACGTCTTCGATGGTGCCGACATTAAAGAAAGCCGCCTCGGGATACTCATCCATTTCGCCGTTGATGATTGCACGGAAACCACGGATAGTGTCCTTTATGGGTACATATTTACCGGGAATGCCGGTGAAATTTTCCGCCACATGGAACGGCTGGGATAAGAACTTCTGTACCTTTCTGGCTCTGTAAACGGTAATCTTATCCTCTTCGGAAAGCTCTTCCATACCGAGGATGGCAATGATATCCTGCAGTTCGGAATACTTCTGTAAGATTTCCTGTACCGCACGGGCGGTTTTGTAGTGCTCCTCGCCCACGACATCCGCTTCCAGAATACGGGAAGTGGACTCCAGAGGGTCTACCGCCGGGTAAATACCCTGTTCCACAATCTTTCTGGAAAGTACCGTGGTGGCATCCAGATGGGCGAATGTGGTGGCGGGCGCCGGGTCCGTCAGGTCATCCGCAGGCACGTAAACCGCCTGTACGGAGGTTACGGAGCCTTCCTTTGTGGAAGCGATACGCTCCTGCAGCTCGCCAAGTTCCGTTGCCAGTGTGGGCTGGTAACCTACTGCGGAGGGCATACGTCCGAGCAGAGCGGATACCTCGGAACCTGCCTGTACAAAACGGAAAATATTGTCAATGAACAGAAGCACATTCTGATGCTTCACGTCACGGAAATATTCCGCCATGGTAAGTCCGGTCTCGGCTACACGCATACGTGCTCCGGGGGGCTCGTTCATCTGTCCGAACACCAGCGCGGTCTTGTCAATAACACCCGACTCCTTCATTTCCGTCCAGAGGTCGTTGCCTTCACGGGAACGCTCTCCGACACCTGTAAAAATGGAATAGCCGCCGTGCTCGGTCGCAATATTGGTAATCAGCTCCTGGATAAGAACCGTCTTACCGACACCGGCGCCGCCGAACAGACCGATTTTGCCGCCCTTTGCATAGGGCTCTAAAAGGTCGATGACCTTGATACCGGTCTCTAAGATTTCCACCGCAGGGCTCTGGTCTGCGAAAGCGGGGGGCTCTCTGTGAATGACCCATTTTTCCTCTGCGTCCAGCTTTTCTCCGTCGTCTAAGGTATCACCGGTTACATTGAACAGACGTCCCAATGTTTTTTCGCCTACCGGCACCTTGATGCCGCTGCCGGTAGCGGTGACTTCCATATCTCTGCAAAGTCCGTCGCTGGAGGAAAGCATGATACATCTGACCGTATGATGTCCTACATGCTGTGCAACCTCCATAACACATTTTTTGCCGTTATTGTTAACTTCAAGTGCATCTTTGATGTATGGAAGATTATCTGTTTCAAACTCTACGTCCACTACAGGTCCCAAAACCTGCACAATTCTTCCTTTATCCATTTGATTTCTTCCTTTTCTGTGCCTTTGCTCCGGCAATAACTTCCGTAATCTCCTGGGTAATGGCTGCCTGCCTTACCCGGTTGTAAGCGATGGACAGGGAACGCAGCATGGCTTTGGCATTGTCCGTTGCCGCTTCCATTGCCATCATTCTGTCGTTCTGCTCACACATATAAGATTCTACCAGTGCGCCGTATATATAACCTGTTACATAGTTAGGTACAAGGCTGTCAAGCACCGCCTCCGGTGAGGGCAGGTATTTCAGTGTTTCTTCGCCTTCGGCAGCATGCACTTCTTCCTTGTGGGGAAGGGGCAGAAGCTTCACCATTTCCGTTTCGCTTTCCAGTCCGTTTTTGCTCTTGGTGTAAACCATGTAGAGCTCGTCCAGTCTGCCTTCGTTGTACCTGACAAGCATTTCCTCCGTAATCACTCTGGCTCTGTGAATGGAAGGATTTTGTGCCGTATAATGAAAATGCCGGTGGATGTGATAGCCTTTCTTTTCAAAGAAAGTACGTCCGATTTCGCCGATAACGAAAAGCTCCGCGCGGGGGTCTGCATCCAGCTCCCTCTGTACTCTTTTTTCCACATCCTGATTATAGGCACCTGCCAGTCCCTTGTCCGCCGTAACTACCAGATAACCCACCCTTTTTTTCTCTTCCGGGGTATCCGTGCCAAAGTACCGGGTATTCACATCCGGTATGTCCTTAAGAATCCTGTCGATGGACTCCTGTATGGCAAAGAAATGGTCATCTGCGGCGTCCAGGGTCTTTTTTGCTTTTTTTAACTTGGCGGAAGATATCATATACATGGCATTGGTAATCTTCATGGTATCCTGAATGCTGTGCATTCTGGTCTGGATTTCCTTTGTACTTGCCATATTCTCCTACCTTTCTTCCCTTTTGCCTGATTTCCCGCTCTTTTACTGTGCGGTACTGCTCTTTACTTCCTCCACTGCCGCAAGAATTCTCTCGCCCAGTTCGTCCGTAAGAACCTTTCCTTCTTCTAATTCCCTATAGATGTCGGCATGCGCCGCACGGATATCGTCGAGCATCTTCATCTGGAACTTCTTTACCTTGTCCTTCGGAATGTCCATAAATTTCTTATGGGTAGCCGCATACAGGGTAATGACCTGTTCCGCCATGGAAAGAGGTCTTCCCAGGGGCTGCTTTAAGATTTCCATTAAGCCGTTGCCGTAAGCAAGCTGCTGCTTGGTGGACTCATCCAGATCGGAGCTGAACTGGGTAAACACTTCCATTTCCCGAAACTGTGCTAAGTCGATACGGATGCTTCCGGCTGCTTTCTTCATCGCCTTGGTCTGCGCCGCACCGCCTACACGGGATACGGAAAGACCTACATTGACCGCGGGACGCTGGCCGGAGAAGAACAGGGAGCTCTCCAAAAATATCTGACCGTCCGTAATGGAGATTACGTTGGTCGGGATATATGCGGACAAATCGCCCGCCTGGGTTTCGATGATGGGCAGTGCGGTAATGGAACCGCCGCCTGCTTCCTCTGTCAGTCTTGCGGAACGCTCCAAAAGTCTGGAATGCAGATAGAAAACATCTCCGGGGTACGCTTCACGTCCGGGAGAACGCTCCAACAGTAAGGAAAGGGCTCTGTATGCCACGGCATGCTTGGACAAATCGTCGTATATAATCAGTACGTCTTTTCCTTTATACATAAAATACTCTGCCAGAGAGGTTCCGGCATAGGGCGCTACATACTGTAAGGATGCGGGATCCGATGCGGTTGCCGCTACCACAATGGTATAGGACATGGCATCGTGCGCCTCCAGGGTACGTGTCAGTTTGGCAATGGTGGATGCCTTCTGGCCGATTGCCACGTATACGCAGATAACATTCTTGCCCTTCTGGTTTAAGATGGCATCGGTGGCAATACTGGTCTTACCGGTCTGGCGGTCACCGATGATAAGCTCACGCTGTCCGCGTCCGATGGGGAACATGGAGTCAATGGCTAAGATACCGGTCTCCATGGGAACGGAAACGGAACGTCTGTCTACAATACCGGGGGCATCGTTTTCAATGGGACGGTAATCGCTGCTGACGATTTCGCCCTTGTCGTCAATGGGCTCGCCCAGTGCGTTGATAACTCTGCCTAAGAAGCCTTCGCCCACGGGTACACCGGCTCTCTTGCCGCTGCGGATAACCCTTGTGCCTTCCTTCATGCCGCTGTCGCGTCCGAACAGAATACAGCCGATGTCGTCACGGCGGATATCCTGCACCATGCCCTTGACACCGGTATCGAAGATAACGATTTCCCCGTACATGGCATGTTCAATGCCTTTTATGGTTACGATGCCGTCACCGATCCAGGTAACCACACCCACTTCATGCTGAGCAGTATCAAATGCCGACTCGTCGATTTCGGTCTTGAGCAGGGTAATGATATCCTGCATGCTGTCCACACCGGCGGGTCCTTCCATCATTTTTCTGCCAATCTGCTGCAATCTGCCGCGCATACTCCAGTCATATTCATCACTGCCTATGCGGATGACAAAACCGCCCAACAGATTTTTGTCCTCTTTTAAGGATACCGTAAGGTCTTCCGTCCGGTACTTGTCCTGTAAGAAGCTCTTGATTTTTGCAAGCTGTTCCTCTGTGGGGGGTACTACATAAATAATCTCGGCAGAAAGGTTTCCGGCATGTTCTTTATTCCATGTCTGTGTCATTTCTTTTCACCCATTTCTGCAATAAAATCATCATACAATCTGCTGCTGTCTTCTGCGGAAACCTGGTCGCCCACTACCTTGGATGCTACGGACACAACCAAATCCTTGATTTCGTCCTGCATCTCGCGCATGGATTTTTCTTTCTCCACTTTGATGGCTTCCTCTGCCTGCTGCATCTTTGCGGCGGCTTCCTCGTCTGCGTTCTTTAATACACGCTCGTATTCCGCATCTGCTTTTTTCTTTGCTTCTTCCATCATGCGGTCGGACTCTGCCCTGGCATTTGTCAGGGATGCTTCGTATTCCTGCTTCAGCGCTTCCGCTTTATCCTGTGCCTCTTTTGCATCGTCAAACTGCTTCTGTACCGCATCCTGTCTCTGCTTTAAGATTTTGTTGACAGGCTTGAATAAAAACAGTCTCATGCAGATATAAAGAACCACGATATTCACAATGGTGAAGACCAGATTTATATCCAATCTAAGCATAATTCTTTCCTGCCTTCCCGTTTATTTCAAGAACATGATAATCAGAATCGCAATAACGAAACCGTAAATTGCGGTTGCTTCCGCAAGGGAACATCCCAAAATCAGAAGCTTGGAAATCTTACCGTCTGCTTCCGGCTGTCTTGCTACCGCTTCTGCAGCCTTACCTGTTGCCAGACCAATGCCGATACCGGCTCCGATACCTGTGAAAACCGCTACAGCGGCACCAATTGCAATAAGTGTACTCATAATTTTTCTCCTTTTTGTCTTAAATTCTTGTTGGTTGTTCTCCGGCCTTTTATGCCGTTTATTCCACTGCTTCTTTTATGAACAGGGATGTCAGGAATACAAATACATATGCCTGAATAAATCCGTCGAATATATCAAAATACAAACTGAACGGAATAGGAATAATAACCGGTACCAGGGCCTTTAAAAGCTCCATGACTACGAAGGCGCCCAAAACGTTACCGAACAGTCGCATGCACAAAGACAGGGGGCGGATAAACAATTCCAGAATGTTAATCGGCGTTACGACCGCTACCGGCTGTGCAAAGCTCTTAAGCCATCCCTTGGTGCCTCTGGCACGAATGTTGGCATATTGGATAAGAAAAATACTGAGAAGACCCAGCGCTCCCGTCACGTTTAAGTCCTTTGTGGGCGGTTTCATTCCCAGAAGTCCGATGATGTTGGACAGACCGATGTACATCATGACAGTAACAAGATACGGAACATAGTGTTCGCCTTCTTCTCCGATAATACTTTTTACAATGTTCTGCAGTCCGGTGACAAACATTTCTATAACAACCTGTCTTTTTCCCGGATTTTCCACTTTAAGATTTCTTGTCATGCAGAATGAAAAGATAATCAGAATTGCCATAACAATCCAGCTTACCACTACCGACTCCGAAACTCCTATGCCACCCAAAACGGGGATTGTAAAAGCCGTATCACAGTTTAACTGGGACATAAGCTCCTCTGCAAGTTTTTCCATCTACCATTCATCTCCTTTCTGTTCCGACATGAATATGTAGGATTCTTCATGTACAAACTTCTCTCTATGACTTAATGATGATACTTCTAATCCTTAAATCTTTCAAGTAAGAAAATGACAAATTTTTGCAAAAAAAGCAAGATATTCGTATCATTTTTAACAAAAAATTAACTTGCTTTTTCCGAAACACCGTGATTTTTGCCCTTTTACAGCAGTTCTGCAAACAGTCTTAAGAACAACTGCCACAACCGTAAGGAAGCGCTTCTGCCGGTTTTGTACTTCTCCGTTACTTCTCTGCATTCCGTAAAGGTCTTTTCAAAGTCCGCTTTTATATCCGTGACGGCTTCACAATCCGCCATAAAGCAGCCGTTTTCAAAGTGGTGGTACAGGCTCCGGTAATCTAAGTTTATGGTGCCGCAGGTCGCCATACGGTCGTCCGCCACACTCATTTTGGCATGTAAAAAGCCCGGCGTCCATTCGTAAATCCTGACACCGTTGCGCACTAAGGAATTGTAGAAGGAACGGGTGACGCTGTACACCAACTTTTTATCCGGGATACCCGGGGTAATGATACGCACGTCCACTCCTCTTTTTGCCGCCAACGACAGGGCGTGTGTCATTTCGTCCGTTATAATTAGGTAGGGCGTCATAAAGAAGCAGTACTTCTCCGCCTTGTTTATGATGCTGATGTAAACTTCCTCGCCCACCTGTTCCCCGTCGATGGGAATATCCGCATAGGGCTGGATAAAGCCGTTCTGCTTTGCTTCGTAGGGCTGTGCCTGCAGGTATTTTTCCTGCTCCGGTTCCTCGGAAACGGTACGGCTCATGGCATTCCACATCTCCAAAAACGAAACGGTCAGGGAGCGCACCGCATCGCCTTCTATGCGGATGCCGGTGTCCTTCCACATACCGTAAGGATGGGTGACGTTGAAATATTCGTTTGCCAGATTGTACCCGCCGGTAAAGCCGACCCTGCCGTCAATCACCGTGATTTTCCGGTGGTCCCTGTTGTTTAAGAACACATTGAAGCCCGGAAAGAACGGATTGAATACACGGCATTCTATGCCAAGCGCCCTCATTTTCTTTACAAAGCCGGTATTGATAAAGCCGATGGAACCCATGTCGTCATAGAAGACCCTGACTTCCACGCCTGCCTTTACGCGTTCCACCAGCACCTCTTCTATTCTATGCCAGCTTTCCGCATCCTCGATGGCATGGTATTCCATAAATATAAATTTTTCCGCTTTCCGCATATCCGCAAGCTGGGCATCAAGTCCCTTATCTGCGTAATCATAAAAGGTCACATCCGTATTCCGGTACAGTGGATAATGGGCGTGATTTATAATATAGGAAGCAATCCCTCCTGCTTTCGGGTTCTGCTCCTTCAGCTCCTCTAAAAGAGTTTCCTTTGATGTAAGATAGGGCGCCAGCTGCCCGTCTATCTTCGCATACCGCTCCCGCATCACCCGGGTGCTGCCGTTTAAGCCCACCAGCAGGTACAATGCCACACCCAGAATCGGGAGCAGCATAATCAGGATAATCCACGGGGTCTTCATGGAAGATGTGGTGTGCTTTCCGTAAATTTTCAATACCAGCACCATTCCTAACAGTCTGGTAGATATGTCAATCACTTCCGCATAGCGGTTTAGTCTGGTGAACAGTATGACAAAGAAAGCCAACTGCAGCAAAATCGACAATGCCGAAAATATCAGCCTCTTCACACCGTTTTTTGTTTTTTTCCGTCCTTCGTATGTACTACTGCTCATGTTTCCCCATACCTTTCCAAGCCTGCTTTGCATCTGCTGCTTTTGCATCTGGTTTCTTTGCATCTGTTTTCCTTTGCATCTGCTTATCTTTTTGCCAGCTCCCTGCGTGCCAGCTCCAGGCAGCCCATGATGCCCTGGTCGTCATGCAAGGATGCCGGTACAATAAAATGCTCCATGTCGTTTAATTCTTCCGTCTTCACATAGCCTGCCACATATTCCGTTACTTTCTTGCGGATTAGGGGGAACAGCTGCTCCTGATGCATAACGCCGCCGCCCAGAATCACCATCTCCGGGGAGATGACCATAATGTAATCCACAATGGCCTGCGCCAGATAATCGGCTTCCAGCTCCCAGACCTCCGCTCTGTCCTTTAATTCCACGGCCTTCTTGCCCCAGCGTTCCTCAATGGCAGGTCCTGCCGCCAGTCCTTCCAGGCAGGTCTTGTGATAGGGGCATTTGCCCTCGTAGGTATCGTCCGCTCTCTTGCGGATGAGCACATGTCCCGCCTCGGGGTGCATCATACCGTGCAGGAGGCTGCCGTTACAGTAAATGCCGCCGCCCACGCCGGTGCCCACCGTCAGGTACAGCACGCAGTTTTTGCCTTTCGCCTGCCCGAAGGTGACTTCTCCCAGTACGGAGCCGTTTACATCCGTATCAAAGCCTACCGGACAGTGCAGTTCTCTTTGCAGTCTGCCCGCAAAGTCGCTGTCAATCCACGAAAGCTTGGATGTGGAGGTAATATACCCGTATTTCGGGGCATTTCTGTCCAGCTCCACCGGTCCGAAGCAGGCGATTCCCAGTGCGTCAATCTGCTTGTCCCGGAAATAGTCCGCTATCTTCGGCATAGTTTCCTCCGGTGTGGTGGTGGGAATGGACACCTGCTCCCAGATCTTTCCGTTTTCATCTCCTATGGCGCATACCATCTTGGTACCGCCCGCTTCCAATGCTCCCAGTCTCATGTGTTTATCCTTTCTTATTTCAAGGCAGCCACCCCGGCCGCCGTCTTGCGTTTTCTGTTTTCTGCCGAACATGCGCGTCTTCTTTTACCACAGCGCCGACAAGTCGCTCGGCAGCCGCAGATCGCCCCTCGGCGACAACGCCACGGAACCGATTTTCACGCCGTCCGGAATGCAGGAGCGCTTAAACTGCTGTGTCCGCATGCGGCTGTAAAATACGGTGAGGGTCTTTTCTATTTCCCCTTCCGGGACCTGCGGATACGCAATCTGCGCCAGTTTCTTAATTTTTTTCCTGCCGAAGCCGTTCCGCAAAAAGTGATAGAGGAAGAAATCGTGCAAATCGTATTTGCCGATACTCTCCTCCGTTTTCTGTACGATTTCTCCGTCCTTTCCCGCCGGTAAAAGCTCCGGGGAAATGGGAAGCTCCAACACCCGTTTCAATACTTCTATCCGGTATTCGTCCGCATAGTAGCGGATTAACCATTTTACCAGAGTCTTGGGCACGCCCACATTGACCGCATAATTGCTCATATGGTCGCCGTTGTAGGTGCACCAGCCGAGCGCTGATTCCGACATGTCCCCGGTACCGATGACGATACCGTTTACCATATTGGCATAGTCAAATAAAATCTGGGTGCGCTCCCTTGCCTGGATATTTTCGTAAGCAATGTCGTACACATCCTCGGCATGTCCGATGTCACGCATGTGCTGCAGACAAGCCTCTCTGATATTTACTTCTTTGAAGGAAACGCCGAAATGCTTTGCCAGATCCTCGCTGATGCTGTGGGTTTTCTCCGTAGTTCCGAAGCCCGGCATGGAGAAGCAGTGAATGTGCTTTCTGTCCATGGACAGCCGGTCAAAGGCTTCGCAGCAGACAACCAGCGCCAATGTGCTGTCAAGTCCCCCGGAAAGTCCCAGTACCACATCGCTGCACTTTATGGCACGGAGTCTCTGCATGAGACCTCTTTCCTGCAGCTTTAAGATTTCCTCGCATCGTTTCTTTAACTCGCCGCCGTCCCCCGGTACAAAGGGATATGGGTCCACAGCTGCCGGGAGTAAATCCTCCCTGTCTTCCACGGTAATATCCACTTCCATAACATCCGGGCATTTACCCCACAAATCGCTATTGTAACGGCAGCGGTCGTTCACACAGCGTTCAATATCAATCACGTCCGTAATCATGGCTTCATCGGTCATGATGTCCGCAACCTCTTTTAATACCCTGCCGTTTTCCGCAATCATGCAGTGGCCGGAAAAAACTAAATCCGTGGAGCTTTCTCCCGCTCCGCAGGAAGCGTAAACATAACCCGCCCGGCAGCGTCCCGACTGCATTTTCACCAGATCGTAACGGTAGCTTCTTTTTCCGATGACATCATTGCTGGCGGAGGGGTTTACGATAATCGTGGCGCCCGCTCTCGAAAGCAGTCCGCTGGGCGGATTGCTGACCCACAAATCCTCACAGATTTCCGTGCCGATCACCACATCGTTCCGTCCCTTCAAAAGCAGGTTTTCGGAAAACGGAACTTCCCTTCCCAAGATAGGAATTTTCTCGCAGGTTTTTAAGTCTGCGGACACAAACCAGCGCTTTTCGTAAAATTCTCCGTAGTTCGGTACATAGGTCTTGGGAACGGCGCCTTTGATTTCTCCGTTCTGCAGATAGACCGCACAGTTAAACAGCCTGCCCTGCACATTGACGGGCATGCCCACGCACACAAGCAGGTTGTTTTTTTCGGTTGCCTGTCTGATTTTGTCCAGTGATTTTTCCGCCTGTCTTTGCAGCTCGCCCCGTAAAAACATGTCGCCGCAGGTATAGCCGGTCACGGAAAGCTCCGGGAACACCAGTAACTGCACCTTCTCCTGCAATGCCTTTTCTATATAACGTATGATGTTTTCTGCGTTCTCTTCGGTATTGCCGATAGCCACCGGAAATGTTACCGCTGCCACCTTATAATAGCCATATCCCTTGCGCTCCATAACTGCCTCCTGCCATATTTACCTGTTATCCGTGCTTTGCTCTCCGCCTGCCCGTTTCCGTGCATGCCGTCCTTTCCGCTTTATTATACCCATACCCATTGGAAAATACAACAAAAAGAAGTCTTACGGCCGCTTGGGGGAGGAAACCGTAAAACTTCTTTCTGTCTGTATTTATCTGTAAGGGAGGCAGTGTGCTTTTCTGCACACTGATTGTAAAAACTTTATTGTTTTTGAGCTTCTCTTAAGAGCTCTGCCACCTCTGCCTCTGTGGATAAGGAGAGTGCCTTTTCTGCAAGCTCATCCGCTTCTTTTTTACTCCACTTGGAAAGGATTCCTCTCGTTGCCAGCACGGAAGTGGCGCTGACGGAATACTCATCCAGTCCGAAGGAAACGAGAAGGGGAATGAGAAGCGGGTCCGCCGCCGCTTCACCGCACATGCCCACGGTAATGCCTGCTGCCTTTCCGGTCTCGATAATGTGCTTCATGGAACGGAGTACTGCCGGATTGTATGCGGAGTATAAGTAAGATACCCTGGCATTTCCTCTGTCCACCGCCATGGTATACTGGGTCAGATCGTTGGTGCCGATGCTGAAGAAATCGGCTTCTTTTGCCAGAAGGTCTGCAATCAGGCTGGCTGCCGGTGTTTCTATCATGACACCGATTTCAATGTCCTTGTTGTATTTCCTGCCCTCTGCATCCAGCTCTGCCATAAGCTTTTTCACCAGCGCCTTTACGGCTCTGACTTCTTCCACGCAGGTAACCAGGGGTATCATGATTTTCACATCTCCGAAGGCGCTGGCACGGAGCAGGGCTCTTAACTGTACCTTGTAAACATCCTCATTTTTCAGACAGTACCGCACGGCACGGAAGCCTAAGAACGGATTGTCCTCTTTTTCCAGTCCCAGATACGGAATGTCCTTGTCGCCGCCCACATCCAGGGTACGGATGATCACACTCTTGCCTGCCATGATTTCCGCTGCCTGCTTGTATGCGGCAAACTGTTCTTCTTCGGTGGGAAGCTTGCTTGCTCCCATGAACAGAAACTCAGTCCGGAAAAGTCCTATGCCTTCGCCGTCATTTATGAGCACCTGGGAAGCGTCCTCCGGCTTGCCGATATTGCCGAACAGCATGAGCTTTTCACCGTCCGCGGTAACCGTTTCTTTTCCTTTGTAAATCTGCAGCATTTCTCTCTGCTTAATAAATTCGGCTCTTTTTATAAGGTATTCCTTCTTCTGCTGCTCATCCGGCTCTAAAATACATTCGCCGTGTACGCCGTCCAGCGCCACCTCCATGCCGTTGTGTACCTTGGATACAATGCCGTTTATGCTGAGCACGGCGGGAATCTGCAGTGCTCTTGCCAGGATGGCGGAGTGGGATGTCTGTCCGCCCACTTCCGTGAGGATGCCCACTACGTTTTCCTTTACAATGCCGGCTGTCATGGAGGGTGTCAGGTCCGTTGCCACCAGTACGGTGCCCGCAGGTACCTCTGCCACATTCACATCCGGGGTGCCGGTCAGAATTTTTAACATCCTCATACGGATATCGTTGATGTCCGTCACTCTCTGCTGTAAAAGCTCGTCGCCGGTCATCTGGAACATCTGGATGAACATATCGCAGGCGCTTTCAAACGCCGCCTCGGCGCAGGTACCACCCTTGATGGTGCTCTTGGTGATTTCTTCCATGCCGGGATCTTTCAGAAGGAGAATGTGTCCTTCTAATATTTCCGCATTATGTTCGCCCACCTGGCTGCGCATGGTGTCTGCCATCGCCTGCGTCTTCTTTTCAAATGATGCTACCGCATCTTCGTATCTTTTTATCTCCGCCTCGGTATCCGTGATGTTTTTTACCACATATTCGGGTTTTGCATCCGATATCACAACCACCTTACCGACGCCGTAACCTGCGGAACCGCCTATGCCCTTTACCATATTTTTCTCCTCTTTTTATTCGCCGAAACCGGACTCTACTAATTCCACTGCCTTTGCCAGTGCTGCTTCTTCGTCTGTGCCGTTGCATTCAATCGTCAGCTCTGCTCCGCATTTGATGCATGCTGCAATGATTAACATAACGCTCTTGGCATTGACTCTCTTGCCGTTGTAAACCAGTGTTACATCAGAGTTGAATTTGGTCATTTCCTTTGCAAATACTCCTGCCGGTCTCATGTGTAATCCCTGCTCGTTAGTGATTTTTACTTCTTTTGCTACCATAGTCGTAATCTCCTTTTTCTGTTTTTTCAGTATTTTTTGGGGAAGAGCCCCTGCCGGGCTCTTCTTCATTTACTCCTGAGCTGGCTTCTTAATAAGTCCCAATAAGATGCAGGTCACTGCGGAACCAACCAGCCAGGAAACAATATACATAAGCGGATGTCCCACGGTGGCGAATACGAACAGTCCGCCGTGCGGTGCCATCAGTGTGCACCGGAAGGCTGCGGAAAGCGCACCTGCTACTGCCGCACCGATGAAGGTGCAGGGAATAACGTGTCCGGGGTCTGCTGCTGCGAAGGGAATGGCTCCTTCGGTAATGAAACCGCAACCCATAACGATGTTGGATACGGTGGAATTTCTCTCTGCCTTTGTAAACTTCTTCGGGAAGAAGATGCAGGCAAGGGCAATGCCCAGAGGAGGCACCATGCCGCCTACCATAACGGCTGCCATGGAAATGTAGCATGCCTGTACGGCGGGGTCTGTCAGGCTTGCGCCTGCTGCCAGCAGTTCGCTTGCGGTACCGAGTACCATGGTTCCGTATACATAAGCCGCCTTGTTGATGGGACCGCCCATGTCAACCGCCATCATACCGCCTAAGATTAATCCTAAGACAATCAACAGGTTCTTCTCTGCCAGAGCGCTTAACATGTTGCTGAGCCCGGTATTTACCACGCCGATTAACGGGTTAAAAATAAAAATCATCAGTACGGCTGTCACAAACATGCCGACCACCGGATAGATCAGTGTAGGCTTGATTCCCTCTAAGGACTGGGGCAGCCTGTCACAGAGCTTTCTTAACAGGAGTACAATGTAACCGGCTAAGAAGCCTGCCACAATTCCTCCTAAGAAACCGGAGACGGTGTTTCCGCCTGCAGGGCCGGTAAAGCCGAACTTTGCAATAAAGTTCTGGAAACCGGAAAGTCCGTCGTTTGCCCAGGTATAACCTGCGATTGCCGCATTACCGGAGGATGCTAAAAGACCACCCAGGAAGCCTACCGCAAGTCCCGGTCTGTCCGCTATGGACTCTGCAATAAAGCCTGCGAGAACCGGCACCATAATGCCCATTGCCAGACCGCCCGCATACTTGAAGAATGCGGAAAGCGGGGTGCAGGAACCGAAGCTGCTGCCACCGGTTGCACCGTAGCCGCACAGGGTATCGATTAAGAATGCCAGTGCCGTCAGGATACCGCCGCCGATAACGAAGGGAAGCATATGGGATACGCCGTTCATCAGATGCTTGTAAATCCGGCTGCCGATACTGCCGTCCGCTTTGGAGTATGTCTTTGCCGCTCCTTTTTCATGATGAACAGGAACCTCGCCGCTCTCGATTTTCCGAATTAACTCTGCCGGCTTGTGGATGCCGTCCGCTACCTTTACAAACAGTACCGGCTTTCCGTCAAATCTGGCAGTCTCCACATTTTTGTCCGCTGCTACGATGATGCCGTCACAGGATGCGATTTCTTCATCGGTCAAAATATTCTTGGCGCCGCCGGAGCCGTTGGTCTCCGCTTTCACGGGAATGCCTAACTTCTTTCCTTCTTTTTCCAATGCCTCGGCTGCCATGTAGGTGTGGGCAATGCCGGTGGGGCAGGCGGTAACCGCTAAGACCTTGTAAGCGGGAGCTTTGCTGCCTGCCGCATCTGCCTTCTGTTTGTCAGTACCTTCGCTGCCTGCCGCATCTGTCTTCTGTTTGTCAGTTGCTTTATCGTCGGCACTCTGCTCATCTTTTGCAAATTCTTCGGGGAATTTGGCTGCCTCGTACTTGTCGCAGACCTTTAAGAATTCGTCCACATTCTTACTTGCTAACAGTTCCTTCCTAAAGTCCTCGTCAATCAGAAGCATGCTTAATCGGGAAAGTACTTCCAGATGCACATCGGAGCCGCCCTCCGGTGCCGCGATCATGAAAATCAGGTTGGTAGGCTGTCCGTCCAGAGAGTCGTAATCCACACCTTCCGGTACGGTCATGGCTGCCAGTCCCGCTTTTGTTACGGCTTTATTTTTCGCATGGGGAATGGCAATGCCTTCGCCGATGGCGGTGGAACCGCTCTCTTCCCTTTTTACAATTCCTTCCTTAAATATTGCTTTGTCGGTAATATTTCCCACCCTAGCATGTAAATCCACCAGATAATTGATGGCTGCGTCCTTGGAGTCCACTCTTACTCCGAGAGAAACGCTATCTTTTTTCAACAGTTCTGTAATCCTCATATGAATACCCTCCTTACTTATAATGTTTTTAACAATTCCTCTACCTTATCCATGGTTGCCAGTCCTTCGGAGAATGCGGTTGCACTTCCCGTTGCCGTACCGAACTTCAACGCCTTAAGGTAGTCATGTTCTTTGAAATAACTTGCCACAAATCCTGCCACCATGGAGTCGCCTGCGCCTACGGAATTGACTACCGTGCCCTTGGGAACTCCCATTTTATAGACTTCCTTCGTTTCTGTCAGTAAGATTGCGCCGTCCCCTGCCATGGAAATGAGTACGTTCCGGGCTCCTCTTTCCTGCAGCTTTTTCGCATATTCCACGATTTCTTCATCGGTCTTTAAGACCACTCCGAACATTTCTCCCAATTCGTGATTGTTGGGTTTTATCAGGAACGGATGATATTTTAGGACATTCAGGAGAAGGTCCTTTGTGGCATCCACCACAATGTGGATTTCCTTATCTTTCAGTCTGTCCATAATCTGCTCATATATATCGGAAGGCAGGGAGGCCGGTATGGTTCCCGCCAGCACCAGGCAGTCTCCTTTTTCCAGCCTGTCCAGCTTTTCAAACAGCTTTTCTACCTGCTCCATGCTGATTGCCGGTCCCTGTCCGTTAATCTCGGTTTCCTGCTCTGCTTTGATTTTCACATTGATGCGGCTCATGCCCTCCGGCAGTTTTATGAAATCGGTCGCAACGCCCATATTTTTCACGCCTTCTTCGATTTCCTTTCCGGTAAAGCCGGCTACAAACCCTAATGCCACGGAATCCACTCCGATGTTTTTTAAGACGGTGGAAACATTGATGCCTTTGCCGCCGTAGTAAACAGCTTCCGCACTGCTTCTGTTTACCGTCCCCAATTTTAAGCTTTCCATTCGGATTACATAATCCAGTGCGGGATTAAATGTCACTGTGTAAATCATAATTTCATTACCTCCTTTATCACGGTTGCATCCACATATTTGTCATTCAGTAAACGATCCGTAATCACACATGCTTTTTCAATGCCTGCAAAGGTAACTGCCGTCACCTTGTCGAATTTGCTGTGGTCGGCAAGCACCATGCGGGCGAAAGACCGGTTTACCGCTTCCATTTTTACGGCACCTTCCTCCAAATCTGTGGTGGTGAACCCGTAATCTAAATGAATACCGTTGGTTCCTAAGAAGCATTTCGTGAAATTGAATTTTTTCATGTTCTGCACGGCTTCCGCTCCGATGATAGCCTCTGTGGCGGGTTTCAGCCTGCCGCCGATGATGTAAGTCTTTAGGTTTTTATTCAAAAGCTTTTTCGCATGTGCGATACCGTTTGTAATAAATGTTGCCTTAGACTCTCCAATATATTCAATCATCCATTCGGTACTGGTGCCCGCATCCACAAATACAAAATCGTCATTGTTTATCATGGCTGCCGCATATCTGCCGATGGCTTTCTTTTCCTCCACCTGCATGTTTACCTTGTCTGAAACGGTGGGCTCGCTTGTGATGTACTCCCTGTCCATGGCGGTCGCACCGCCGTGCACTTTTTTCAGCTTTCCCATTTCATCCAGTGTATTTAAGTCTCTGCGGATGGTGGACTCCGATGCTCCTAATTTTTCCACCAGTTCCGTAACGCTCACGGCGTTCTTCATACGCAGCTCTTCCAAAATCGCTGCAAATCTTTCTTCTGTCAGCATGCATTGCCTCCTGTGGTCTGCTTTCTGTTTCCCGCTTTCATTTTCCTGCTTTCTGTTTCCTTTCTTTCATTTTCCGTCATTTTCGTTCATCTTTATGGTTATATTAGCATCATTTTCAGTCATTGTCAATCATGTTTTGAAGCTTTTTGAATGTTTTTGACTGTTTTTGCTTTGTTTTATTTGTTTTCGCTTGATTTCGCCGTTTTCTGGCCGTATAAAAAGCAATCTCCTCTAAAATATGTCATAGAAGAGATTGCTTTTGACGGTTTTTGATTGAGCATTGCCTGGGTGTCGGTGGAGCGTTGCCTGGATGTCGGTGGAGCGTTGCCTGGCTTGGTTGTTGCCTATTAAAGTTTCCTGCTGCGTGTGAATGTTTTCCTTTTGAGTGCCTTTGAAGCAAATTGGGCTTTTTTCTCATTTTGCTTCCTTTTTTTCTTTTACATTTAAAGCATATTTGCTTTTCGTCCTTGTTTATTCCGTGAAGCATTTTAAGACATTTTGTGTTTTTGCTTCTTTACATCTTATTGTCTATAAAGCAAATTACCTTTTTCATAAAATCTGCTTCCTTATTTGCCGAAATGCTCTTTGGCAAATTCCATATCCTGCACCAGTTCCATAGTGCCCATATATTCTCCGCTTTCGTCCCGGACTGCCATATAGGTTACCAGCATGGTTCTGCCGCCCTTGTCCATCCATACCGGTACCCTGTCCAGAGTCCCCTCCCGAAACTCGCCGATAATTCTGCGGACCATGGTCTCCACCTTGGGCGGGTGGCAGGTAAATACGCTTCTGCCGAGTGCCATCTGCGCGCGTTTGAAAACCTTGGGACCTTCATTGAAATAACAGTTCCTGTCTTCTGCATCAATGAAGGAAATTTCCAGTGGAATGGTATTTAATAGTGCGGTAAGCTGCCGGATGGTCATGTGACCGCCCGGCATGTGAATAACGCCGTCGGAGAAATTGCTACCTGCCCTGTCCTCTTCTCCCTCTGAAGCCTGACTGTCCTTTGTGCCCTTAAATACCGTTTTTTTCGCTTCCTTCTCTTTCCGGAGCCAGTTTTCCGCTTCTTCCCAGACTTCCCCGTGCACGCCCAGGCAGTCTGCGTAGTCCTTGGCATCCCGGTAAATTCCCATCCAGTCTTCTTCCGTGAAATTCACGGCACAGTTCGGGAACAAAATATGATTTTCCTTATAAATCATTTCCTCCGCACGCATTAGCACCTTCTGCAGCCGTTCCAGCCATTTTACATCCCATTGAAGGCTTTTGTCAGCCATTTTTTTGCTACCGGTTGTCTCCTGCTCTGCCGTTTCTTTTCCCCTACAGTCAACTGCGTTCTGCTCCGCCGTTTCTCTTCCCTTGCTGCAGGTTGCGTTCTGCCCCGCCGTTTCTCTTCCCCTTTGCAACGCCTTGCATAAGGCGCCCAGTTCGTCACGGATTTCATCATCGGCTGTCCACATGACGGCGGACGGACCGGCAATTCCATATCTGGCATTCAGATGCGGGTACAATAAGTCCCCTTTTTTCGCATAATGCACGGCAACCTCTCGGATTTTAAGAAGCAGAGCGGCGATTTGAGGAAGGTTTCCGGTGTCTGCCTGCTTTTCATCAACAGGAAGGTTTCCGGTATCTGCCTGCTTTTCATCTGCATGCTGGCTTCCGCTGCCGGTTGTCTCGTCAGTATCGTGAAGTAATTCCTTCACCCGGTCAATCAGCTTTGTCAGGGCTTCATTTTCCCGGGTAAAGGTCTGCAGGGGATGCCCCTTTACCTGACTTAACGCCGCGGATTTTTCATGCTTGTTGCTGTAATCGGTGGTTCCGTGGAAAAGCGCCGAATGCACATCGCACAATTTCTGTACCTCCGTAATGGGTGTGCCTTCTGCCAGAACGGCTTCTTCCGCTTTCATAATTTCAGAGGCTTCCACTCCCTGAAATTCCTCCGAAAAATCCTTTCTGACCGCTTCCAGGCTTTCCCCTTCGCCCAGTCTTTTCAGATAGGATTTCAGTTTTTCTATTCTGTCGGTTTGTATATTCTTTTCCATGTCTGTCTCCTTTCCATTTCTGCTACTCTGTAAATTACGCGTCTCTCCAAATTACGCGTCTCTTCAAATTACATATCTCGGCAATTACGCGTCTCTCCAAAGATGTTATCCCAGTAGTGCCCGCAAATCTTCTTCCGGTGTGGCAATGGGCGCTATTCCATAGTTTTCAACCAAAAACTGCAAAATATTCGGAGATAAAAATGCCGGAAGTGACGGGCCCAGACGAATATTTTTAATGCCCAGATGCAGAAGGGTAAGCAAAATACATACCGCCTTCTGTTCATACCAGGACAATACAAAGGACAACGGCAGTTCATTCACGGTACAGCCGAAGGCTTCTGCCAGACTCACCGCCACACGGATGGCGCCGTACGCATCGTTGCACTGCCCCATGTCCATCAGTCTTGGCAGTCCTCCGATTTCTCCCAGCGCCAAATCGTTAAAACGGAATTTACCGCAGGCAAGTGTCAGCACAACGGAGTCTTCCGGCGTCTGTTTTACAAACTCTGTGTAATAATTTCTGCCGGGCTTTGCCCCGTCGCAGCCCGCCACCAAAAAGAAGTGCCGGATTTTTCCTTCTTTTACCGCTTCCACCACTGTGTCCGCATGGGAAAGAATTGCCGCATGGGAAAAGCCCGTAGTAACTTCTTTGCCGCCGTTAATACCTGTAAATTCCATGGTTTCTGCAAAGCCGCCGAGTGCCAGCGCCTTCTCAATAACCGGTGAAAAGTCCTTGCTGCCGTCCGGCATTTCTTCTATATGCACGCAGCCCGGGAAGGCAACCACTTCGGTGGTAAACACTCTGTCCCGATAGCTGTCCTTAGGCGGCATCAGGCAGTTGGTAGTAAACAGAAGCGCTCCCGGCAGTCCGTCAAATTCTTTTTGCTGGTTCTGCCATGCGGTACCGTAATTGCCCTTCAGATGCTTATATTTTTTAAGCTCCGGATACGCATGCGCGGGCAGCATTTCGCCATGGGTATAAATGTTGACGCCTTTTCCTTCCGTCTGCTCCAACAGCATTTTCAAGTCCTTCAGATCGTGCCCGGTCACCACAATAAACGGACCTTTTTCCACGCATAACGGCACAGTTACGGGCTCCGGTGTACCATAGCTTTCCGTGTTGGCACGGTCCAAAAGCGCCATACATTTTAAGTTGATTTCTCCGACTCTTAAAACCGTGGGCAAAAGTTCTTCCTTTGTTTCTTCGTAACCGATTTTATACAGAGCCTCACAGAAAAACAGATTGATTTCCTCATCCGTATAACCCAGCATCAGGGCATGGTATGCATAAGCCGCCATACCGCGGATGCCGAAAAGAATTAAGGATTTTAAGGAACGGATATCCTCCTCCGCCTGCCACAGATTGTCCAATGTGTAGTCATTCGTTTTTCCGCAGGGAGTTCCACAGGCACTGCAGCCGGGACTCAGTCTGTTCTTTTCCTTTTCCACCTTATCTATCATGTTCTGAATGGCTTTGGCGTCAAAGCTCACATTCGTAATGGTCGCAAACAGTCCCTCTGTTATCATGCGGAAGGTTTCCGCACGAAGTCCCTGTTCTCCTGTTGTTTTTCCTTCCGTTGCTCTTGCCAGACCGATAAGAGCTCCGGTCAGTTTATCCTGTAAATTTGCCACGTCCGCGCTTTTTCCGCAAACGCCGATATTTCCCACGCAGCCGCTGCATCCTGCGGTCTGCTCGCACTGATAACAAAACATCTGCTGTTCCATAATCATTTATCTCCTTTTCTTTATTTTCATATCCGTCAGGATTTTCCTACCCATCAAATCCTTCTGCGCAGGTTCTTCTTCACCTCGCCGGATATGTCTTGCATATTTCCTGCACATTTTATTATAATAAAAACAAATTGTATGTTTGAAATCAAACAAAACGAAAGGGAAATTATGGAAACAAAGCATAACTTTTCGGCTTATCTTCCTATATTAAAAAACAGTCCGTTGTTTCAGGGACTCTCCGACGGGGAAATTCTGTCGGTGCTGCCCTGCGTTGCCGATAAACTGCTTTCCGTTCCGGATGGGCAATATGTATTCCGTGCCGGCGAAAACATTTCTTCCATGGGACTGGTCTTAAGCGGCAGCCTTCTTATCATCCAGGAAGATGTCTGGGGACACCGCCATATGATACACAAAATCACTGCCGGAGATATTTTCGGCGAACCCTATGCCGCCGTTCCGGATACGCCGCTTGGAAGCAGTGTGGTTGCCGAAAAAGACTGCGAAATTCTGCTGCTTCATGTGCAGAAACTGCTTTCCGTATGCTCCTCCGCCTGTCCCCGCCACACGCGCCTGATACAAAATCTGGTGACTATTCTTGCCGGAAAAATCCTGGTGTTCAACAACAAGCTGACCCATTTAAGCAAGCGCTCCACGAAAGAAAAACTGCTTTCATATCTGTCGGAGGAGTCCATCCGTCAGGGCTCTTTATCCTTCTCCATTCCTTTTGACCGCCAGCAGCTTGCCGATTATCTTTGCGTGGAACGTGCCGCTCTGTCCGTCGTCATTTCCAAGCTGCAGAAAGAAGGCGTTCTTTCCGCCGAGAAAAACCACTTTACTTTAATCTTCAATTAAAAAAGTCCGTTTCCCTCGAAAACCGGAAAACGGACTTTTCTTTTACAACAATCCCTGTATTAAAATAATCAATATCAGAACCGGAAGAATGAACTGGAAATACGGTCTTAAGAACTTTGCAATTTTAAGTCCCTTTCCGGTATTCGCCTCTTCTATATAATTATCGAAGCCCCAGCCCCATTTGGTTACACAGAACAACAGATAAATCAGGGAACCGATGGGAAGCAGCAGGTTGCTTACAATAAAGTCCTCGCTGTCGAGCACATCCCTTCCGCCAATCAGATGCAGATTGCTCCACACATTGTAGCCTAAAACGCAGGGCATACTTGCCACTAAAATAATAATGCAGTTTATCAGTGCTGCCTTTCCGCGCTTCCAGCCAAACATGTCCATACAGAAAGACATGATATTTTCAAACACCGCAATAACGGTGGAAAAGCTTGCAAACGTCATAAACAGGAAAAACATGGCTCCCCAGATACGTCCGCCAGGCATATTAACAAATACATTGGGCAGTGTCACGAAAATAAGTGCAGGACCCGCACCTGCTTCCACGCCGTAGCTGAAGCATGCCGGGAAAATAATAAGTCCTGCCATAATTGCCACAAATGTATCCAATGCACAGATACGGATGCCTTCTCCTGCCAGCGTGTGCTCTTTTCCCATATAGCTGCCGAAAATTTCCATAGCCGCTACGCCCAAGCTTAACGTGAAGAAGGACTGGTTCATAGCCGCTGTAATTACATTTTTCAGTCCTGCTGCCTGTACGGTTTTCATATTCGGCACCAGATAAAACCGGATGCCTTCTCCCGCGCCGGAAAGTGTAAAGCTGTGCACAGCAAGCACCACAATCAACACTAACAGGGCGCTCATCATGACCTTACTGATTTTTTCAAGTCCGTTCTGCACACCCTTACTGCATACCAGGAAGCCAAGCAGCACCGTAAGCAACATCCAGAACGTCATTTCCTTCGGATTGGCAAGCATACCGTTAAAGATATCGCCGGACTCCTCTGCCGTCATGCCTGCCTTAAACTGACCGGTCAGAAATTTATAAAAATAATCAACCAGCCAGCCGGACACCGTTGTATAATACATCATCAGCATATAGCAGCCGAAAATCGCCATCCAGCCGTGCAAATGCCATTTGCTGCCTTTCTTTTCCAATTCCTTATATCCCTGCACCGCACTTTTTCTGCTGGCTCGTCCTACCGCCAGTTCCATGGTCAGTACCGGCAGTCCCATGCCCACTAAAAACAGCAGATAAAACAATACGAAAAATCCGCCGCCGTTTTGTCCTGCCACGTAGGGAAATCTCCATACATTTCCGATTCCGATTGCACATCCGGCACTTACCAGTAAAAATCCCAGACGTGACTTAAATGATTCACGCTTCATTGATCCGCTAACTCCTTACCCTTTCATTGCTCACGAACTCCTCAGTTTTTTCACTATCTAACTTGTCAAATCCTGTTGAAGACCGCATAAATCAGTTTATCTGTAAGAAATAAAACTGTCAACTGAATTGTATCGCATACTTTCCCCCTTTCTACTACAATATATTTATGGTTAATATCCCTTACAGCCAGTAAGGAATTACCCATCTTGTTGCTTAAGCTGTTAGAATGTAGGTAGCAATTGGATATCTTCCCCTTTCTTGG
>Ga0129314_1000675_pt1 | contig 32571 bp, 34 predicted proteins | sample O1111metagenome_FD_94431 | JGI IMG/M metagenome (GOLD analysis project Ga0129314, IMG submission 94431) | Orangutan individual fecal microbial communities from fecal samples from Wisconsin, USA - O1111 metagenome | ecosystem: Host-associated > Mammals > Digestive system > Large intestine > Fecal... | reverse complement strand
TGGCCACCGACGGCATGACCGCCTCCACCCCCTGCTATGTGGGCGACCTGCTGGCAGGCGGCTCCACCAGTGCCGATGTAACGGTGGGCTTCTCCAAGATCGGTGCGTTTGTGGGAAAGATGATCCTCCAGTATGAGGACGCCAACGGCGAGACGTATTCTCAGGACATCTCCGTGCCCCTGAGCGTGGCGGAAAGCTCTGCGGATACAGATGCCAACAGCGTCAACGCAAATAAAGACGGCACAGACAGCCGCTGGTGGCTGTGGCTGCTGATAGCGATCCTTGCGCTCATCCTGATCGGCATTGTCCTGTATGTCATCATCCGCTATAAACGGGGCGAGATCGGACCCGGTGCCGAAAACACCGCGGCCTTGGACGATTTTGACGACGACTTTGACGCAGACGGCGGCACCCCGGATATTGGAGAGAAGCCGCTGACCTACGACGGAAGCAATAAGGACGGGAACGTATGAAGCCGAGAGATCTTTTTCACTACGGCTGTACGAACCTGTTCCGACGAAAGACCCGCACGGCACTGACAGCCCTATCCATGGCGGTAGGCGTCATGTGTATCGTGGTGCTGATCTCCGTGGGTCTGGGCTATGAGCAGGCGTACCGTGAGAGCATCGAGGCCATGGGCAGCCTGACGAAGATCGACGTGACGCCTGCCACCAGTGACTACGGACGAAAAGCGCTGCTGAACGACAAGGCGCTGGAGGCCTTCCGGGGCATAGACGGTGTAGAGGCGGTAACGCCGGTCTACCAGCAGTCCGCCTATATCGTCTCCGGCAACTACGTGAACATGGTGCGCGTCTACGGCATCGACATAACCACGGCGGAAAGCTTTATGCTGACGCCGGAACGGGGCGCCATGGCCGGGGACGGCACACGCCTGCATCCGGAGGTGCTGTTTACCGACGATGTGGCGGCTGGCCTTGCCAACAAGGCCAAGGACTGGGCGCTGGCGGTGGACGAGGACGGCAACGCCCTGATCGACCTGCTGGAGGTACCTGTCCGCATGACCTTCGATTCCTCCAGCCTGACCGGTGAGCCGAAGGCCGACACGGACGGACGGGCGCTGCCCTCCAGCAATCTCTATACCCTGCGGGTGACGGGCATTTGCTCCACCCTGAACAACAACTTCGCCACTGCCGCGTTCATGTCCTTTGACCGCTTGCAGGAAATGACGCAGGCCAACGCCAATTATCTGGGCGCTGCCACCCAGACAAAAACAGCGGAGGAAAAGGCCAACGGCCCCACCTACGATCTCGTTTGGGTGAAGGTGAAGAACGTCAACGATGTGCAGAGGATCGTCAAGCTGATCCGTGACACGGGCCTGAACACCTATTCTCTCAATGACATGCTGGAGACGGTGCGCACACAGTCCCGCCAGATCCAGGCGATGCTGGGCGCGCTGGGCGGTATCGCTGTCCTGATCTCCGCCATCTGCGTGGCCAACACCATGATGATGTCCATTACGGAGCGGACGAGAGAGATCGGTGTATTGAAGGTGCTTGGCACCATCCGGGGCGACATCTTCAAGATGTTCCTGACGGAAGCGTTGATCGTGGGCGTGATCGGCGGCGCGGCTGGCCTGATACTGAGCTTTATCGCCAAATGGCTGATACCGGTGATCTTCGCGTCCCAGGAGCTGCGGTGCGTACTGCCGTGGTGGCTGGCGGTTTGCGGCGTGTTGTTCGCGGGCGCGGTTGCCATTGCCGCCGCGTGGATGCCCGCCCGCAAGGCAACGCTGATCAGCCCCAACGAAGCCATCCGCTCTGAGTGAGGTGACGATATGAAGAAGATATGCTGCGTAGTGCTGGCTATGCTCTGCCTCCTGCCATGTCTGGCGGGGTGTGGCAATCACACTTCGGACAACGAAGTCATGTATGCAGAAATAGAAGAAAATCTATCCTTACCATGTGCATTGGTTCTAAAATACGAGGATACCAGTTTTACCGTTGCCTCCATCACAGAACGGAATTCGGTAGAAGATACCTTTACGATTCGGTATCAGGCAAGTGCTGCAATTCCGGCAAGCGAAGATATTTCCAGTGTTTATATTACAGCTATGTTCAACGGAAATGCACTGTATGTAGACGATGAATTGGTTGGGACATTATCACCAATCATATTGCAGCTTGATTTCGAGAACGGGCCCCATGACTTCTATGTTGATTCTTCTAACGGAGGACGCCACTATGAAGTCATGATTTCACAGGCCTCATGATAAGAAACACACAAATTTTTAATGTCGGTTACCCTAAAACGGGCAGAAATAAAAACAAAAACAGGAGGAATACCATGAAAAAAAGACTTTTAGCCATTTTTATGGCAATGGTCATGGCTTTGAGCCTCAGCGTGACCGCTTTTGCGACCACAAATGCTGCGGGTGATTTGACCATCACGGCCCTCGGCGTCACATTTGAGAATGATGTCGTCAGTGTCATCTCTGGTGACCAGCAATTTGACGCATTCTACAGCTTCAAGCAGCTCCCTGATGGCACCAATTTTAGCAGCATTTCAACCAATTTTACATTTGACGGTACGAAACTGCTGATCAATGGCGTACAGGTTGCTACGCAGTCCCCTTATACAACCGACGTGGACTTCACCAGCGTTGTAAGTGTTGGTGTTGTTTATATTAACTCGGAAAATGTGGAAACAACAAAGACGTATTATGTTTCCGCATACCCGTCCACCTTCCCTGTTACCATGAATTTTGAGTACGAAAATGCACGGGCATTCTCTCAGCTGAGCGGAACGGAGTACGGCGATTCTGGTATGCTCGATGATGTCACCGATGAGCAGAAGGCAAATGCAGCCGAAAAGGTGCTGCAGATGGATAATATGTGCGCGGGTATCAGTTCTTTGACCCCTGCACAGTATCGTACCCTTACCACCAATGTTAGCGCAGGTAACACTCCTTATGAGCTGCTGACTGCCTTTAAGGCCGCACGTGCAAACTTTACGTTTAGCGGAAGTTCTTCCTATATTTCGGCTATTGGTGTTCTCGATATGAATAGCACGGCAACTATGTCTGGCTACGGCTCTGGTGGCTGGATGTACGAAGTCACCCGTGGTGACCAGACTGTCGTTCCCATGATCGGTATCAGCGGTTGGAAGCTCATCCCCGGTGATGTTGTGACCTGGCGTTATACCTGCGATTATGGTTATGATGTCGGCGCTCCGATGTGGTAAGACAATTTAGACGCTAATATGCGGCGGCGTACCTAAAGGTTAACCGAAATGCCCGTTTTAGGGTACGCCGCCGCATTCCATCTTGTGCAGAGACTATGAACTCTTATAAATGAATGACATATTGATGAAACGTAGAATTACAAGAGCGGCAACATTATTTATTAGCGTCGTTATTTTGCTGAGTACGGTAGCCATTGGCTACGCTGCTGAGCAGACAATTCCCACTGCGCCTTCATACTGGCCCGGTGGGGCATATAATACGATAGGTGATGATGATAATTCAGATTCATCGAATTATACAGCAGTAGAGATCACCGCAAAAGAGTATCCGGATGCTGGCGACCTCCAATTCCTTCAAGTGCGCGATATGCAGTACTTGTATTGGGGGTCACTTGTAAAAGTGATAGAAGTTCCTGGTGCTGATGGAACAAAACCTTCCGATTTTGAGCTGACATTGACTCTCACACGTCAGCAAGATGGCGTAGACATTACACTCGATAAAGCAGATTACTATAAACCGGTCCGGCAGCGAATTGTCGCTGCCGATGGGCGACAGTGTGATATTTTTATCATTGCCGTTCCGGAAAAGCGTACATATCAAACTTCCAGTGAATTGTCGGACTACATAACTGCCGGAGAAAAGTGCCTGAAGGCTTATGACGCAATTTCTGATCTGTATTGGGAGTTGTATGATGAGCATGATTTTCCCGCAGTACAGGGTGGTCCTCATCCTGCCGCGCGAAGATGTCTGATCAGCTTATCATATGGCCTTGGCCCTTATATACATACCCGTAATACAAAGTATCCGATAAGCAGTAGTTCGTATACTGTAGAGAAGGCAGCCACAGGGATTCGCAACGCCAATTATTTTTCGGCAAAACAAGCGGAAGCGATTTTTGATACAGTCTTTCCTTATTACATTCAGTATGCACAGCAGGAAATTCCATCGCCGGCTCTTGAGAGTATTGAGGCGGCCAATATCAAAGGCGTGCTGCAAGCTGATGGTTCTTATGTATTGACTGTCCCAGACGGCCTTGACATGAATAAAGTGCAAGGCGCCGTCAAATATGGAGTTGCAGATCCGACTGCGGTACAGGCGTCTCTATCGGGTGCTTGGAGCGTCAACGGTATAAGTATTATTACACTGACCGCAAAGGATCCGGCAACCACACATGTATACGGGGATAGCAAAAACGGCATCATAAGGTCAAGTTATGTCATTCGCATACGAAGCGGTTCTCCCACCTTTGGCGTAAACTATTTTAGTGCTGCGGGCCGCATCGCAACGATTGACGACGGAGGCAATAAGATATCTTTACACCTTCCTGCTGACAGTCCGTCTGCTGACAGTCAGTGGCTGACGAGCGTTGATGTAGAATATACAGGTACTGCTTTAACGTATCTTGACAGTGCGAGAAACAAGGTTGCTCCGGATTCATTGGGAATGATCGAGCTCAAAAAGGCAAAATACCTTGTGATCGACAATGATTGCTCTGATTTTGCAGCCAAAGGTACCAATAAGGATAGCCTGCTGTTTTCTCGTGAATATGTATTGGATATCACGCAGGGGAACTCTGCCGAATGTGATCTGCTGTCTTATACCACCGGCATTGAAGAGGAAAGCATTGTCTGGAACGGAGAGAAGATCACCGTCACAATTCCTTATGCGACGGATTGGAGCCTGCTAAAAAGCGAATATACCTGCTCCTATGACGCCAAAGTTGAAGCGCTGAACGGTGAGGACTTCCAAAATTCAGAAAAAACGCCGATCATCTACAGAGTCACGGCCGAGAATGGTACGAGCTACAAGAACTATTCTGTTGTCGTAAAGAAAATTCCTGCCGCGACAAATAACCGCCTTGTTGCATTTCGCTTTGGCGGGGTAATGGGCGCTATAGACCATACAGCCGGTACAGTTTCGTTAGAGCTTCCGGCAGGAACGTCCAAGCGGTTTGCTCCGACGATCGAGCTCCCCCAATATGCAACTGTCTCTCCTGCATCTGGTGAAGTACAGGACTTTACAAATCCTGTAACGTATACGGTAACGGCACAGAATGGCGACAAAAAAGAATATGTTGTCACTGTCACGGTTTCCAGTCAGCCGGTAGACAATCCGCACAAGGAACGGATGCAGAATCTCCTGAACAGTATTATCACTGCCTATAGAGAGAAAGATGAGCCTGAGGATTGGGAATGGCTGAATCTTGGCTTATATGAGAATTTGCAGGAGCCAAACACCAATAACGGTTTTTCCATCGCGGAGATCATAGCAAATCGGAAACTTGGCCCCAAAGGGCTCATGACGGATCTTGCGCGGGTGACCTTGATGCTGACAGCCCGTGGCTATGATTGCTCGAACCTTGCGCAGTATAATAACGGAGAGCCTTTTGCCGATGCACAGGGAAACAAAATTGATAACCTTGTGGCGAACCTGTGCCAGACGACCGTTTCTCTGAATGGTGTGCAATTTGGATTACTGGCGCTGGATATCGGCAATTACACGCTGCCGGCGGGTACCGAGCATGATCGGGCATTTATGGTCGAGTATCTTTTGGAGCAAACACCAAAGGGGATCGACAAGGGCTTTATGAAGTTGGATGGCGTTGCATCCAACATGTTCGCTCTGGGTCCCTATCAAAAGGATCCAACATACGGCAGTCAGGTAAGACAATGGCTTGAGGATGGCGCCGAGTACCTCGCGCAAAAAGTCTCTGACGACTATACGATCAAGTCGTGGGGGACGATCAACAGCGAAGTCATTTCCTGGACGATCTGTGGTTTGTGTTCGGCTGGCATCGATCCATATACCGATCCGCGCTTTAGCAATGGTACCAAGAGCATCGTCACGCAGTGGCTGGACATGTTTTCAATCGGTAACGGATTTAAGCATGAAGCGAGAGAGACTAGTCCCAATGCGCTTGCGACCTATGAGGGGTGCTATGCCTTGCAGTGGTACTTGAACTTCCTTGAAAGAGGTGGCCAGGGCACACCGTATTATCTTTGGTACAAGCAGCATGACTTTGCAAAAACACTTTCTTCTGAAGCGCGTATCTATGGGTTTGAGCTTGAAGGTAAGCATGGTGTTATAAAAGAGGCTGCCGCAGCAGGTGGTAAGAATACGATCACACTGGAACTGCCTGCAGGGACGCCGCTCGTTCACGTCACGCCGAAGCTGACGCTGTCCGAGGGCGCGACTCTTGTTGCTCCTGATCTGCCCATGACCATTACGGCCAATACAGAATATAACTTTACGGTTCGTGCGGAAGATGGCAAAACCGAGAATGTTTATGCGCTTACCGTTACGCTGAAGGATGACCTTGATGCAAGCGGTGCGGAGCTGTATTTGGACACGTTGGCACTGGAGGATAAGAATTCGCGTCCGTTGTCGATTATCGGCAGAACAGTAACAGAAACGAAATCCGGCGCAGACATCATATTGAATGTGGAGGCCGGAAAAGATGTTACGGCGCTGCTTATTTCTGCTGATATTTCTTATAAAGCAACGGCAACTCCTGCCCTTGACGGCAAGGCCGCCATGGATCTCTCTGATTGGACGAGCTTCGTGATCAAATCGCAGGATGGCACAGCAACAAAGACGTATCGGATCAAGGTCGTTGCAAAGGGACAGGCATCCATCAGCGCCTTCTCCTTGACGGTCAACGGTACGACCTATAAGGGAACGATCGACGACCAAAAGGGAACGATCGTCGTCAATGGCGTTGATGATAGCGGACTCACGACAACGAAACTGATCCCGTCGATCACGTTGGGCAAGGGAACAACTGTGTGCAGTCCTGCCCCCGGCTTGGAACAGGATTTTTCCAGTGAGGTTCGCTATACGGTCAACGGCTCCGATGTTGTGTCGCGCACCTATACGGTGAACGTGTATAACAAAAATGGCCAGCGCATCAGCGCAAGCGGCGGCAATACAGGCCCTGTGACACCGGCCACAGCACGGATCACATCCTTCAAGGTCTTGGGCGTTGAGGGAGTGATCGATGATTCTGCCGGTACAATAACGATCACGCTGCCGGACGGCACTGACGTGACCCACGTGGCGCCTGTTGTCACGGCTCCTGCGGGTGCTGTGGTAAGTCCTGTTTCGGGCGAGGTCGTGAATCTGTCGATGCCGGTCGCTTACACGGTAACCTTGGGTTCCGATAGCAGGACCTATACTGTTCGTGTCATTTATCAGCGCAGCACTTCCCAGCAGCTATGGGATAAAATGGCTGAAAATAGCACCGTGACAGATCACCAGGTAAGCAAAAGCACGAGAAACTGGAGGTAACTATGAAAGGACACAAATTACTGGCGTTGCTGATGGCGCTGCTTCTGTGCATACAGCTTCTGCCGGTTTCCACCGCTTTTGCGGAGGAAGTGTCAGAGGATGGCATCAGTGTAACGTCGAAGGCCAATTCCACCAGCTACGGAGATGTGACGAGCAGCAGCACACTTACAGGCCTGAAAAAAGATGACACGGTGGAGCTGACTGCCACGCCGAAAGAAAACGGCCACGAAACGTTCTCGCAATGGGTCGTGTATACAAACAGCGGCTGTACTACAAAGGCAGTCTCTGGAACGGATTATACTCTGGACACAAATGAGGATGAACCCAGTAAGGCGACCCTGACGGTGAAGGGGACAAAAGACCTGTGGGTGATGGCGGTATTCCAGGGGAAGATCGTCGGTCTTCAGGATAAAAGCAACTATGCCCCGCTGCCTGCCGTAAAAGGCAAGAATAACAACATCAGATCTCTGTTCAGCATAACGAAGGATGCGAATGTGAGCGGCATCATTGCTTCCGCAACGATTACCGGTTGGGATAATGACCTGACTGTTCCGCTGGTCGCCACGATCACTCTGCCGTCTAACCCCGCGGAGGTAGCGACGGGCGCTTGGCGTCTTCAGGTATGGGAAACTGCGGCCGGTTTTGGCAACTCGGCGAGTGCCGATGCAGTTCATTACAACATGATGCTCGCCCCCGGCGCACGGTTCGATTTCAGCGACCTGACCAAGGATAGTAAGCGTTCTAGCACATATAACCAGACAAGCTACTCCTTCGGTGAGGGCTGGGATTGGACAGAGTACAGTTTCAACATCGTGGATAGCGAGGGCAATGTACTGAAGCCGGGCAAGATCGTCTTCAAGTATTCCGGCCTTGCGACCATTGAGGCGAAGAACGGCAGCGTAAAGTGCGGCGAGACCACTTACACGGATGGTCAGACGGTGAATCTTGGCACCGGTGAGAAGAAAATTGAGGCCGTGCCTGCCGAGGGCTATTTTTTCACTGGCTGGGAGATCAGCGGCGTAGAACTGTCTGATGCCACTGCCAATCCGCTCACCTTCACCATGCCGAGCACCAGCACCACCATTAAGGCGAACTTTGCAACAAAAGTCGGAACCCCTGAGCTCGGATATCAACTGTCTATTGAAGGCAGTGGCAAGGTGTTCGTGGACGGCGTTGAACTTACCAACGATTATATAGCAGAGGTCCCAGACAAAACCTCTGTGAAGTTCCTTGCGGAGCCTGATGAAGGATATGTTTTGGACCATTGGGAGCTTTCGAGCCCCAACGGAGGAAATACTCCCGATAGCAGTGGTAACTTAAAGACGGTATTCATCACAAAAAGCTATGGTGGTAAGTTCTACAATGTCAAAGCGGTCTTTGCGGAAAAAGCTACCTATAAACTGCGCTTCAAGCTGATGCTGGAAGAGACGGATGTCACACGATCCAACGATTTTCAAGCTGCATGCGGACGCCAGAATGTTAGTATACCATACTCAGCCTACATATTCCCGTCTGCAATGACTATGGATGAAATCTATAGTAGCTTGTCTGCAAAAAACACAATAAGTGGTTTCTATTCGTTTAACGAGGGTCTGAATTACTTGGATTTTCCTGTGGACAGTGAAGGTTGGATCGTTATCCAGCTGGATCAGTATCCTGGTTATACCGAGCAGCTTGGCCCCAAATTTATTGCAGATAGCTTTGTGTCCAGCAATGAAGCTGCTGTGGCAGACAGACGCAGTATCTCAAACTCCCGCTTTGGTGGAAGAACATATATCGTGTTCAAAATGACGCAGGATACGACCATTACGGCAAATATCCACGAGGCGAAGTACACGACAGTAACAGTGCCTACGGATGAAACAAAGGGCACGGTCACGATCACACCTGCAGCTGATGTAGAGGCACTGGGCATGTGGTGGGAAGGCTCGAAACTGGCCGTGCAGGCTGTTCCCGCCGAAGGCTATCGTTTTGTTCGCTGGCAAGAGAGCGCGGGCGGATATATAAACGATAAAAACGCGGCTAAGAACCCGTTGAACATCACACTTGGAGCGAATGATGCCAACTTCTCCCCTGTATTCGAGGCTGCGGAAGCGGTTGACCGGAGCATCACAAAGGTCGTTGATCCAGAAGGAAAGGCGACGATTACGATCAATGGTTCGGCCGATACCATTCAGGTCAGAGAAGGCACTGTCGTTTCGCTGGGAATTGATGTTGACGAATACTATCTGTTTGATCATTGGAACGTTACGCAGAACGGGGTGGAGTCCCCGGACAATCTGGTCATATCCGAAAATCAGACATCTAAAAGCGCAACATTTGTCATGCCGTTTGGCGAATCTGGCGTTACCGTACAGGCCGTCTTGAAGGATCGGTATACCGGACTGAGTACCCTTGTTTACCTGATGACGGGCAATAATGGTTCGACCGCTGCTGCAAAGGGGCTCACAACGGTATCTCTGAGCAAAAACGGCACCCCGCTGACCGACGTGAATTGTCAGGTGCAAAAGGGCGACGAGCTTGAAATTGCCGTTACGATGCTGAATGAGAATTATGTTCTCAGGGAAATTGTCGTTTATGATATGGTATCCAATAAAGCAATCCAAACCATTACAGATGCTCAAGGTACCATTACGATTCCAAGATGGAGTTCGTGGCAAATTGCTGTAAGAATCGAGGAAAAGACCGCAGATACAGAGCGGCACAGTATTTCGCTGACTCAACCGACGACAGGCGGCACGATCAGTTCTTCCAATGCGACCTCGCAGCCCAATAAGACCATCACATTGACCGCTGTTCCCAATAGCGGCTATGTACTGAAAAAATGGATCGTAAAGGATGCGCAGGAGAAGACCATTTCTGTCACCACAGATAATAATGTTGGCACTTTCACGATGCCCAAGAGCTACGTCACTGTAACGGCAGAATTTGTAGCCTTGGCGGAGGTCAAGCCGGAGATCACCTCTGTTGCACTTCTGCAGGGTGAGTCCGGTCCCGAGATTGTAACGGGCGTTCTGTCCGGCAACAAGTGGACGATCACCATTCCCGATACGGTATCGGCAGAGACAGTTGCAAAGATCCCCGAAGGACTGTCCGGCCTGTATCTGAAAATCGTGACGCCTGCTGGCGTAACAGTGAAGCAAGGACAGTATGAGGGCGACTGGTCTAATGGCGATGTTATGTGTTATATGCCGGTAAATGAAGAAGTCACTTTCCAGGCAATAGCAGGAACTGCCACCAAGGACTATACGATTAAGCTGGTCTATTCCGGTTCTCCGTTACTGTCCAATGGCTCCGCCACTCGTAGCAGCAAGACTGCCGCAACGGTGACGTTTACCTCCAATGTGGCAGGTACCTACTACTACAAGGTAGTGGCCCACGGTGCGACGGCTCCCACGGTGGATGCTATCGTGGAATCCTCTACCAAGGGTACAGCCATTACAGGCGTAAATACCATCACTCTCAGCAATCTGGGCGATGGCGCACGTGACATCTATATTGTGGTTGTAAGTGCAGATAATGATAAGAGTGCCGTCTTAAAGATCGAAATCCCTGATTACGATCCGAATCCTGATGAGTACACCATTAAAGTGAACGCACCCAAGGGCGGTACCATCACCCCCAACCGCACCAAGGCCAACGTGGGCGACGAGATTATCGTTACCGTAACGCCCGATGACGGTTATCAGATGGTGGAAGGTTCGCTGACCTACACGCTGGGCAAGGTTGGCGGCGAAACAGTGAAAATCACCAACAACCGCTTTACTATGCCTGATGGTAATGTGAGCATCAGTTGTCAGTGGGAGACTGCCGCGACGACCGCCAAGGGCATTACCGCCTTCTCCATCAACGGTGTAGCCGGTGCGGTGAATAACACCACCAATACCATCACCATCACCATGCCCCGTGGCACGGATGTGACGAAGCTGGCTCCTGTCATTGCCACAAATGGCGTTAAGTCCTTGACGCCCGGCAGTGGCGAGACGGTGGACTTCACCAACTCCGTGACCTATACGGCCACCATGGAGGATGGCAGCACCAAGACCTATATCGTTACGGTCTATGTGAACAAGGGTACGCTGTCCGACCAGTTCTGGGATAAGATGACTGACTTCACGAATCAAGTCCCATGGTGGGAGTACGCAAAGAATCAGCAAAGCACCAGCAGTTATCCTAAGTATTGGTAAATCCCCCTCTTTACGCAGAGAACGACGCCGGCAGGAATGCCGACGTCGTTCTCATTTTTATTTCCCATCCTTTGCAGCCACGAACCAGCGGCCTTTTTCAAACCATAGATAACTCTCCTGTCCCCGTATCCGACAGGTATAGCGGTCTCCTACACCGCCCACGCTTTGGCAGGCAGCACGGCGCACATCCAGTATCTTGTCAATGTGATACCTGCGTGTCTCATCAAATTCGATCTCAATGGGCCGCATTTTCCCGCCAGCATCAAAATGCACCGTCACCGGTACATACCGTTTTTCAAGCTCCATTCATATACCCCTTATCCTGCGAAATACCCCACGGGATGTACTATGTGGTCATCCTTGGGATTGATACGGCCCAGTAGCGGATCTGACATGGTGATGGCGCGGCGCACGCTCATATAGCCATATCGCTGCCGCAGCCTATCCACAGTCACGTCAATCTGTTCCCACGCACTCCGACGCCTATCGTTATCAAAAAGCGATGTTTGTATACCGATAGTCGCATCCACCAGATCAGCCCCTCGCACACCGATGCTGCGTATCGGCGCTGTCCAGGAGTAGCTGCGACGGAACAGATCAAAAGCTACTTCCGCGATCTCCGCACTGGAGCAGGTCGGAACCGTTAACTTTCGCTGTCGGCTATACCAGTGCAGCTCTTTGTCCCGGACACTGACCTCGACCACCGTACATTTCGATGCCAGCTCCCGCATTCTGCAGGCGACACTCTCAGCCAACAGATACAGCATGAGGCGCACATCGTTGTCATTGACCAGATCACGCGGTGTGGTGGCGCTGTTGCCTACCGACTTTATGGCACGGATATGGTCACTCCGCTGTACCGGCGATACATCAAGTCCGTTGGCGAAGGTGTGCAGTACCAAACCCATTTTCCCTAGCTTATATTCAAGAAGCTCCGGCGACGCCTCCGCAAGCTGCCCAATGGTATATATCCCAACACCGCGTAGCTTGCGCTCGGTGGCAGGGCCAACATAGAGGAGGTCGGCTGCCGGCAACGGATAGACGAGTTCCTTATAGTTATCCCGCTCAATGCGGGTGATGGCGTCCGGCTTTTTATAGTCGCTGCCCAGCTTCGCTGTGATCTTATTGTCGGAAACGCCGATGCTGGCGGTGATCCCCAGCTCAAACTTGATCCGCGCGCTGATCTCCTCAGCAATGCTCATGGCCGAGCCGAAAAGGCCGACGCTGCCAGTCACATCCAGCCAGCTTTCATCAAGTCCGAACGGCTCGATCTGGTCGGTGTATTTTTCGTAAATCTCACGGGCCATTTTGCTGAACCGGATATATTCGCTCATGTCGGCAGGCAGCACCACCAGATCAGGACAGACCTGTTTCGCCTGCCAGATAGCCATACCGGTCTTGACGCCGCGTGGTTTCGCTATGTAGTTGGCGGTAAGAACGATCCCGTGGCGGGCCTCCGGATCACCGCAGACCGCCACCGGCTTTTGCCGCAGCTCGGGGCGGCGTTGACATTCTACAGATGCGTAAAATGCGTTCATGTCCACATGCAGAATATGCCGGCCCATCCTTTGCCCCTCCTCACGGTTTTCTTATCCCTCATAATAGAACATAAGTTCTAAATACGCAAGTGGTAAATTGAGGAAGCTCTGTACGGTGCTGGCATTTTGACAATACAAAATATGGGAGGAGCATATGCGCGGCATTTACAGCGGTTGTGCATTGATAAACAAGAGACTAACGGTAAAGCCGCATCTGCGAGAAAAAATTCTACGCCTTACACAAAAATGCTGTGGCCTGAACAAAGTTCCGACATACGTTGCACCGTCCGCACCTCGGAAGTGTTCTTCCCGGTTTATAGTCTGCTCTCACCCTTGTCGTCATATCCGTAAAGCCGGGCAGCAGCTATGACTTCCTTTGCGAATTTCAGTAATGCGTCCTCTGAGGCGTCTTTTCGCATCGCATTGCTTGCCGAAGATGCCAGCCATATCAATTCCGATTTGAGCGCCCCGTATGCCTGTCGGTCGTCGGCCTTTTGGATGTCTCGTTCAAGAGCCTCAGCGATGGCGGCGTATTTGTGGTAGGCATTGTCATACTTTTTCATGCCTATGCTTTGATAGTCGTTATAGGCTTCCTGAGCCTTACGAGCAAAGTACGCAGCATATGCCTCCACAATCTGCTGATCGGTCATGTTGTCAACTCGTATCATATGTTCAACTCCTATAATAATAACTATGGTTAAGGCGCGGCAGCCAGCCGCGCCTTTCTTCACCTCAAAGCCGAAGCGGGTAGAATGAGAAAGTACTGTCCTTCTTTAGTCCATGGCTTCTTCAATATTGCCAATCGCATCTTTCACGCTGCCAATCGCATCGGTGATGCACTCGTGGCCCTGCTGATCTTCGGTGGGTAGAAGGCCCTCAAGGTTCGATTTTATCATGTCTAACTGGCCTATAACGGCCTGCAGCACCGTATTATGTAGCTTCTTCATTTCTGTCCTCCTGTGTTTAAGTGCTTTAGCATTTGACCAACGGAATCGACGTTCCAGCCGATAGCCAGAAGATACCGTTCGATTTCTGCTCTGCTGCGAAAACGCCTTGCACAGCGGTCGGCAACCGCTCTGGCGTGATCCCGCGCCCAACCTGTCAGTTTCATGATGTTAGTCCTTCAGTCGTGCCAAGCGACGACCCAAGGCATGTTGCTGCCACTCCATGTGTTATAATGAATCGCCGCAATTTTGATGTCATTATAGGTGAATCGACTTTGCGCTCTTCTTCCACCAAAGTAAGCGAGTATGCCTTGCTTTTTCAGCTCTGCCACTCGGTTTAAGGCATCCTTTCGGCTCCAGCACCACTCAAATCTGTTTACATCTCTATGCGTAATCGTTGTATGCGTCATGCTGAATCCTTTCTGCCCTCGTAACCTCCGGGGCGGGATTTCATCAGTTCTAGCAGTCTGTGATGATGTAGTCATTTTTCATGCAGCTAATGGTGGCTCTGGCTCTGCCAGCCGCATCTTCGGCAAGTTTTCTAGCTTGGAGTTCTTTTTTTGTTTTACCAACCGGAACCATACTCAATAGGTAATCAATTTCTTTCCGCAGGTCGTCAAGGTCATTTATATAAGCTTCTTGGTTTGTCATGATTTTTTCCTTTCACTCATTTCCTGTGCCTTATCGTGCTTCTCGGCTATGCAAGAGTTGCAAGGCCGTAATCTCGCTTTCATGAGTCCTGTATCGCAGCCAGGGAGTTCAGGAGCGAATGGAAGCCATCTTCTCCCAACATAGCGGCAGCATCGAACGGAATGCTTTCTGATGCCGTGACAGGTGGAATATCTCCGGGCGTATTCCCCTCCGTTGCAGGTGTGGCTTCCGGCTGCATGTTGGACAGTATCTCATGCACCAACTGTTCCACTGTCTGTCGGTCTATCCTGGGCACAGCTGCGGCTTCCGGTGACTCCGGACAATTTATATAATGTATCACGGCATTGACAAGGAACTGTGCCTTGCGCCGCCCCTGTTCGTTCAGAATAGCAGCTACTTGCTGGTGGCTTGGGTCGCCGGCATTGAATTGCACCGTGAATCGGAAGGCGTCTTTCTTCTCGCCCATACTGTTCACCTATTTGCTTTTGTGGCCGCGTATAGGAGCCCGTACCCGGCAGCGTTGGCGCCGATCTCCTCCACGAAGATGGCTGTACCGATCTTGCCGGAGTTTTCGATCTGTTTGCGGAGCAGCAGTGAGCCGCCGCCTACGAAAATGACCTTGCCGGTACGCAGCTCTATCTTCCGCTCACGCAGGGTGCGGAAAAGGTCTGCCACAAAGGACTCTGCGCCGCGCTCTACCAGCGCTTGGATCTCGCTTCCATACTCTGTACTGCGGCCGGTAAGGATGGCGTCAATGTCCGTTTCCTCCAGCAGCAGATCATAGTCGGCACGGATCTTGGACAGCAGCCGATTGTAGAGCGTGATAATGCCATTTTCCAGCGAATCACAGGATACCCAGTCCGCCGCGCCGTAGCGCAGGGAGAGATAGTCGGCGGTAAAGCCGCCAATATCGATTACAATGGCCTTGGCAACCGTACCGAGCTGGAGCTGCTTGAATACCGGCGCTGTGGCTGCCAGTGCCTGCGGGAAACAGATCGCCTCCGTGATACAGATGGAATAGACCTTGCCGTTAAACTCGAAGCCGATCATACCCCGGTCAAGGAAGTATTGGGCGAAGCGCTTATACTGCGTGCCGTAATGTGCGGGCGGCAGCCCAACGGCAAGCTGAATGTCCATCAGCTGATCCGGTGCGTACCGGCCTGCGGCATTGATCTCATAAGCAATGGCGAACAGCGTCAGGATGAAGAACCGGTCGTCCTCCGTCTTATCCCGGATATAAGGGATACGCTGGTCAGAGAGGGTGTAATACTTTCCGTTGTAGAACATGATATTATCGCCAAAGGGCGGCCGGGTATCACTTTCCATCAGGCCGGAGGTAAATGTCCGGCTGGTAGTCTTGATCTGTTTATTTCCGTGGTCGATACAGACTAACATAGAATCAACTCCTTAATTTTGTGTTTATACTGTGTTTATACGACTTTAATACGCATTACTGCAACAGATAGGAAAAAGACAGACGTGGAAATCTCCACGTCTGTCTTTATGCACATTCATCAGAGCTTCTTCAATTCCTCCAGAAAGTCCGGAAGGATATCAAAGATGATGGTACAGATAACCGTCCAGTTGGTATCCTCATAGTGATGCACCAGCCGATGGCGCAGTCCTGCAATTTTGATCCATGGGATATTGGGGTGTGCATTCCTGAACCCATCCGACAGGTTTGCCGCGTGCTCTCCGATATTATACAGCGGCGTTGTGATAGCCCATTGGACAGGCTCTTTTTCAAAGATCACATCCGGTGTAATATGCTCTGTGCGCACATAGTCCAACAGCTTTTCCGTTGTCTCACGGATCTTTTCCACCCGTTGCTGGTCGCTGTACTTCATGCGATCTGCACTCCTTCCTCCTGAATCGTGCGGTAAAAAGCGCTTCCGGGGGTGATCTCCCGCAGCTCATAGACGTCCACCGGCTTTTGCAGTGTGCGGTGCAGCTCTTCCGCGATGCAGAACACATCTGTCGGATCAAACCGCGCTCCGCCGACTATAACCATGTCGATGTCAGAAGCAGCGTCTGCCTCCTGCCTGGCGTAAGAGCCGAACAGGATCGCTTTTTCCGCCTTGTACTTCTTCAGCAGCGGCAATACAGCGGCGATGATCTCGTTCAACGTATAGATATGCTCAGACACAGCTTCCACCTCCGTCTCTTATCATATGTCATTTTGTATTTTTTATCTTACCCTAATCAAGTGGGATTGTCAACGGATGTCCGTATCTGCCGTTGTTTACGCTCCTTGTTAACAGATGTATAAGACAGGCGTGGAGATCCCACGCCTGTCTTATACAGATTTGTCAGAGTTTTTTCAACCCATCCAGAAAGTTTTGAAGCGCATGGAAGATAGTTTGGTCAGTTATTCTCTATTATCAATTAAGAGAAGATCATCCCGTGCTGCGGCATGGTCACATAGTTCATCAGAAAAGCCGGAGATACTGAACAGGATGTACCACACTTTTCGTCGATCTCGCTCCCATGCGACATCGCAGGCCTTGGCTTCCAAAGCACGAAGGACATTAAGACCAACGGGCTCTTTCCAGTACTTGCACTCTCCCAGGATCAGGTTCTTACCCTCTGGGTCAAGAGCTGCAATGTCGATCTCGTTTTTGGCATCCCAATACCCACCCAACTTGGAAAACTGGAACGGCCATGCGTTATTGACATTCAATTCCCACATCCGCTCCTGACAGATGTCCTCATATACGAAGCCGATGTGGCTGGTAGTGAGTCCCTTGCGGATCTTATCCATCACGATACCGCTATGCCCACTTTCAATGAAGCTCATATTGGGATAGATAAACGCAAACCAAAACCGCAGATAGTTGTCCTTGATCTTATAAAGGCCGCGCTTACTCTTTTCTGGGTTTTCCTCTGTGACAGGCACCTTTCGCTCCAGAATATCCAGATCTATCAGCGTCTTCAGGTACTTGGTCAGGTTCGTTGACTTGACTTCCAACACAGAGGCAATCGTAGAAAGCTTGTGATTTCCGGCCGCAATCGCCTTGATAATGGAAAAGTAGCTGCCAACCTCACTGACCTCCTGCTGCAGCAGGAAATGCGGCTCATCATAGAGATAGCCAGACCGGTTCAGTACGCATTTCTGGATCGCACGATAGATGTCGCCGCTCTCCGAAAATAACTCGATATATTTGGGGACACCGCCTGTAACAGAGTATAGCTCAATGAGTTCTCTACGGGTTTTGCCAGGGAAAAACTCATGGTAATAGGCAAATGGGATCTGCTTGAGCCGAATCTGAGCGGTTCGCCTTCCGTATAAAGGGCTGCCGTAGGCTAGTGTCTGGGACTCCATCATGGAGATCAGGGAGCCGCAGAGAATTACCATAACAGATTGGTTCTTTAATATCTCTTCCCATATCCGCTGAAAAATGGAAGGGAACGCAGGCTCCGCTTTGCCCAGATACTGAAATTCATCCAGTACGATAACGGGCTTGCTGTCATGCTTGGCATCCATGATCGATTTGAATATCACGTCCCAGCTCTTGACGTCTGCATTACGCAGAAGATCACTGTCAATAAATTCTGCCGCTTTCTCTTTGAATGCCGCCCTGTTTTGCGCTTCGGACTCTTCACTTGCAAGGAAGAACAGGGCGTTTTTATCCTGAATAAACTCGGATATCAGCGTAGTTTTTCCTACCCGCCGACGCCCATACAGTACGACAAGTGCGCTGCCATTCCGCGCATACTCACTTTGCAGCGTATCCATCTCCTGCTGCCGATCAACGAATTGCTTCATAAACTCACCGCCTCCACAAAGTATTATACCCTAAATTATAATAATTTCAATTATAACTTTTCGACTTTTCTATAAAATCTGGCGGCAGCATGAGGGACAGCTTTTCAAGCGATATGACGAAATGATTCTCGAAGTATTCATCATGATACCATGCCTCATAGCGGTCAATGCCATATTCTTCTTCCAGTACGTCCATAGCCGCCCAATCCTTCACGCAGCCATCCTGTTGTTCCTCCTGGACGCTTTGCAGTAGGGCAAAACGTCCGGCGTCATAGTCGGCGTATAGCTCAGTGAAGCAGCTCGAATCCAGATTGGTCGTGCAGTGTGTGGTAAGCAGATAAAGCTCGCAGACCTTACACTCCTTTGAATCGGGCGAGATCACCCGCACCATCTCTGGTGCCATAATGACCATATCCAGCGTGATCTCGTCGAGCTTCCTGGGCGTCTGGTAGAGGTCAGAGAACCGCTGCTCCAGTTCCTGGATCTCCTTCGGAAACAGCGGCGGCTCAAACCAGCAATAGATGTCAGGCGTATCGTTCTCTGTCTCACGGTCAACACCGTCACGGATCTCTGTGATGATGCCGCAAAGTCCCTGATATTCACTTTCCTCTGTTGCCACGACAGCGGCGCCTATGGTATAGGTCGTGCCATTGTATGTGTAACGCATACCGTCTTTATTGATGATCATTTCATATCCTCCTGATAATATTCCTCCCAGCCTTCCATGCGGTTAGCGCGTGCGCGTTCAGCATCGAAGCTCCAGCAGTGCGTATAGCCTTCTTCTGTCTTGAAGAAAAAGCACGGGGCAAGTCCATCGTCTATCTCCACGACGGACTTGACTTTAACCTCTCGGCCCAACAGCTCCGCATCCTTCTGTGTGAGCAGACTTAGCCAGAACTCCCGCGGAGAGAGCTTGGTAGATCCCTCGTATGCTACTGCGTAGCGGCTTGCCGTGGGCAGCGGTGTGAATGCAAAGCCCTGATGCAGCACGTTGTCCAACACATAAGTTTCCGGGCTGCGGTAATAGTAGATTCGCAGCTTGTTCGGTGCCTTCCGCTTCGGGCACCATTCCGGTGCGCGTCTACTCAGATCATGGCCTTTGAGATGCCTAGCTCTTTTCGGTAGGGTGCAATAGCTTTCACCAAAGTGCATCATGAGTCCCTTTGACTTCTGGGGCGCGGGGATCGCATGATAATACCGTTCCGGGCAATTCCGACAGGTATACTCCTGTGGGGCAGGTTCTCTTTTCATGTGTATACTCCTTTTGATTTATATGTGAGGCCCCGGAAATCATCCGGGGCCTCTGACTTATGGGCGCAGCGTAAAGCGGTTCTCACCGGCAAATGCACTTTGCAGGCGTCTTACTTCCGCCTCCAGCGCCGCTATGATCTGTTCTACCTGTTCCGGTGTGTAATCGTAGCACACACGGCTTGCACAATTAGAAAGTGAATGGATAGCGTCTACGGCACGCTGTGTGCGCTGTTCAGCCACACGCACGAACCGTTCCGCCTTGGTTTCTTTTTGCCTCAATGTTCAAGACCTCCTTACGCAATTTCCTGCTCACCCCAACGAATACTGAAATGGCCTTCTTCGTCCACGTCGCGGTATAGCAGCAGCGATTTCAGATCGTAGTCCACTCCGAACTGCTCGTAAATATCATCCATGTCCATCTCGTCGCCCTTCATAAAGAGATTTAGCTTCTCTTTTGCCAGTATCATCTGCATCAGATTGGACTCAATACTCTGGGCATAAGTCAGAAAATAGATGTCCTTCCAGTCCACGGAATTGAAGCGGATGAAGCGCATATAGAACTGGCTCATACGGGAGTTATTATAGTGCAGTTCCGGGATGATAACCTTGTTGACGAACTCGAAGTTGACCGAGCTGGGTAAGCTCTGTTGCGTACATAACAAAATGCCGTTTTCACTCTTGCGGAGTGTTTGCCGTAATGCCCTGCGTTTCGCAAGGGTAGTTGTCGTGCCGGTCACGATAAATAGTGGCCGGTCGGGAAACGCTTCACACAAAGCTGCCGCATAGGCATCCAGTACCACCTTGTGACGTACACCTATGGCAACGATCTCATTGGGCCAACTGCCGGTAAGTTGAATCGCTTTCTGAAGCTTTCCGGGGAGCTCACCGGTATACTCTGAGACGGTATTAGGCGCTGCACTGATCCGCAGCAGAAGTGTGATCTGCTGGATGATCCACAGCATGGCATCTTTCCGCGCATTATTCGTCGAGGCAAAATAGTTCCGGCGCATGGTGTGAAATTCCTTGACCGCCTGCACCCAGACGTCCTTTTCTTCTTGGGAAAACATAATAGGCTCCTGATGGATACGCTTGATCTTCTTGCCTGTTACCTCCTCAAACGTGCGGGTAATCACAGTCTTGGCGAGGATGTCGCGCAGAATATCCGCATTATAGACATCCTGTGTGCGCTGCCCAACACCGAATACGGTGATCTTCTCCGGCAGGTGTGAGTTGGCGAACAGCGTATAGCCACGGCGATAGGCCGGGATCGGCTGACCGAGCCACGGGTTCGCTTCCTGCGTCGTCGTGCCATCCTTATCATAGTGATAGATAATGGGGCACCAGGAGATCATATTGACAGAATTATTGTAGAGCAATTCCATCTGCGGCGCGAACTCGGAAATATTATTCCGCGTACTGGTGCCTGTAGTCAGCAGCTTGGAAGAACAACGTCTGAAGCAGGACAGCACCGCCTTGGTGCGGCTGCTGTACGGGTTGCAGATTTCATCGCTTTCATCCAGCACGAGGCAGGTCTTTCGGCTATGGATCTTCAGCCATTTTTTGATCTGCCTGTGGTACTTGCACAGCGCGTTGAAGGTCATCAGGACAAAATCGCCGGGCTTGATCCGATCCAGATCCCGCAGCCGTTCCACGAACACATAGGATATATCATAATTGGGCAGCACCACATCCCAGTTGTTGCGGATGGAGATGGCCGGTGAAATGACCCATGTGTTGCGGTAGCCCTGTTTCTCCATACGGTATTTCCCGTAGGCGATGCCGGCTATGGTCTTGCCGGAACCCTGTTCCCACTGCAGCAGCGTATAGTACTTTTGCAGCGCAAGGTTCAGGTCGTGGAGCTGGGTATCGTTCAGCAGGATCTCTTCCTCGTTTTCCGAATCCCACAGCCAGAAATCATCCAGCCATTCCCCAATCTTGGCATCCTGACTCATTTCAGAGAAAGACTGGCTCTGTATCAGATAGTCATTTCGCTTTTTACGCAGCAGCCGTTCATAGCCCGGAAGCGTCTTACCATGCAGTACCGCATTGTAGGCCGGAACAGGCCGGCGCATTTCAGCGGTCATACGACGCCGTGCCGCCGCACTATACCCTTTATATACGAAAGCATAGTCCTGCTTGACGAGACGGATCTCATCGTGTTCCGGCCGACGGTGCTGGCTCCTGAGCGTCTGGCGGAGATAATGCAGTACCTTTGCCTCAGTCAGTCGCCGGCTGCACCACTCTTCGTACTTCATATCCGGTGGCTGTGTTTCGGTATAAAACCGGTGCAGATACTCACAGCACTTGGCGTAACGGTCTTTCAAAGCGGGATGTATCTTGATCTGGTACAGCATCTTTTCTACCGTATAGGTGAACGATTCGGACGTCTGGCGTTCCTTCGCCAGTTCCCGCAGAATCTTGGCGCGGTTCTCCTTCAGCACGGCCTTTGGCATTTGCAGCAGTGTCATGTGGATCGTCTGTGCCGCGCCATCATAGATGCCGCCGGAAAGGTCGGTATCCATCTCTGTGTGGTATCGGGCCGGCGTTTCGGTATCTGTACTCTTCTTTTGCCAGAATTGCAGCTTCACGGGGAAACGTGGTACACCCATTTGGGTAAAGGCGTTATCCGGCAGCAGAACTTGACCAAGGAAACGGAAGTGAGCCTCCATCTTCCGAATCATCGATTTATCCGAAAAAGAGTCTGCCAGAAAAGAACAGGGGACAATCAGGGCCAGGATGCCCAGTGGCTTCAGAAGCTCGGCCGCTTTCAAGCAATAATAGAGCTGCGACAGGTATTCCCTGCCATCCTCTGCAAACCATCTCAGATTGAAGGGCGGGTTTCCAACCACATAATCGAAGCGTACCTGCGGCGTATAATTGCGGATATCCTTATTGATCAGATTAGCCTCCGGGTAGAGGAACGATGCCACCTTGTATGCCTTGGTATCCAGTTCGCAACCGTAGACGTTAGCTTCCACCGGCATTACGTTGAAGAAGTTCCCCATCCCGCAGGTGAGATCCGCCACCAGATCATCCCTTTCTAGCTGAAGACAGTCCACTACGAATTGACACAGGGCGGGCGGCGTAAAGAATTGGCCGTTTTCCAGCTCTTTTTTGGCCTCGCTGTATCTATGGTAGTTCTCATAGTCCTTTTGGGAAAGACCGTGCAGTCCGCCATCTCCTGTATAGCCCTGAAAGACATCTTCCTTTGTGATACCGTAAGTATCGTATGCGCCGCTGTCAATTAGATAGAGAAGCTTTTCATTGACCGCTCTGCGGCTGCTCTGCGGGATCGGCTCTATTGAAGGTGTATATTTCATGGCGGCACCTCAACACAAAAAGTCAAGATACGTTTCGGCAAATTCCTTTGCCAGAGCAGCGGTCTTGAACTTCAGATCCACACGTCCGTTCTTGAACATACGCAGATGCACGAGCTTCTGGCAGGTTGGGAACTGGAACTGCGATGTGGATACGTCGGAGTATCCCAGTAGCTCGGAAAAGCCTGCGGGAAAGCGCCCAAAGGTATTGGTCTCATAGTGTGCTACAGCGGTAAAAATGTCCTGCATACGCTCTGCAAGCCTCCACTCTTCACGGCCCCATCGTTCATCGCAACTGCAAAAGTATCCGCCGAAGCGCAGCGTATCTCCTTTTCTGTCGTAACCGGCATTGCTATTACTCCAATATGCCGCCTTATGGCATTTGGTACGCAGCTCCTGAAAAGCACGTTCTACGAAGCTGAGTCCGTCCAGCTGTATGAACATCTGGTCAACCACATCCTCATAGTGCAGCGCAAGAGCCCGCAGCGTGCGATGATACTCATTGTTCGTATCCTTATCACATTTGTACGGGTCTGGCTCTGTGGGGATCAGATGCTCCTCAATGGTCTCCGCTGAGATCGTCACTTTGTACTTCGTATTGAAATGCCGCGTGAGCTCAGAGATGAACTTGCTGTGAAGCTTCTCCAGTTCTCGGTTAATATCCGTTATCCCAAACCGGTAGTTGCTTCCGAAGTAGGGCAGCGATCCATCACTTGATGTACCAAGCAGGTCTTTTTGCGCCTGAAGGGCCTTTTTCCACTGTCGGCGTATTTCGCGGAACGCATGGCGGGATTCGTCATAGGCCTGTTGCTGCGTTTCGCAGAACATGAGATCGTCTTCCGGCAGACGGGAATCCGCCTTGATCTCGACTTGCTCCAATTTATCAAGTAATCCCATAATTATAATTCCTCCTACAAAAATAAAAGCACCACTGAACTGTCGTCAAACAATTCAGCGGTGCTTCTCCGCATTTATTTCTTATTGTGCTGCTTCGGTTGGTATCGGGGAAGGCACATGGTTTTGCGCTGCGTGTTATTGCCGCATAAACCATTCTCGCCTCGTGCAGCCACTCAATCTGCTCCCAAGACTTCTCGTGTCAAACGTTCCATTTCGTCCATCGTAGAGATTTTGACACCTGCAAGCCGTGACTGCTCCCGTTGGAGCAGCATGAACAGCAGATCCAGTTCTTTCTCGCGCTTTTCCCAGAGATCCAGCGGGACAAAAACCATCTCACCATCGCCGTTTCGCGTCAGGTAGATGGGCTCCTGCTTCTCCTTAGCCAGTTTCACCATTTCGTCATAGCCGTTGCGCAGTGATGTTGCCGAACGGATCAGCATATTGCAGCACTCCCTTCACTCAATTACTGCATCTTTATTATAGACGAATTATTACCTCGCATCAAGCTGCGCTCCATATTTGCTGGGAACGAGAGCACGTATGCAGGCGATAAGGATACAATTACTCAAAAGAAATTCTTAGGCTCTTTCCTAGGCTTTCTGCCATTTTTTGCAGAAAAGAAAGCGACGGATTATAGTTGCCGCTTTCAAAGCGAGAAATATTGGCCTGAGCGGTTCCCATACGTTCCGCCAATTCCTTTTGAGTCATACCAATAGCCTTACGACACTTAATCTCGGCGCGAATAACCTCGTACTGTGGAGCAAGCGCGTCATATGCGGCTTTGGCATCAGGTCTTTCACTGAATGTTTTCGCCTTGTATTCGTGCAATGTCATTGTTACTACGCCTCCTATTGCAATGCCAAGGCTATCGTCCGGCTATTGACATCCGTGTGCGTTGAACATATTATATCATATTTGATATATTTGTCAACGATGTGGTATAAGAAGGCGGCGTTTTTTGCCGCCCTCCTATACCGTTCGTCACACTATGCGCACATCGCCTCCGGCAGTTCCATCACAAAAGGGCACGTTTCCAAGGACACATGATACATGGAGTTCACGGTCTCAAAAACAGCCTTTTGGTCAGAGAACGACTGGATACGGATGACCCGCGAGGTGCAGATCAGGCCGCTGGAATGGCGTATCCATGCGCGGCAGCCCTCACAGAGCGGCGCAGCCAACTGGCCGGTAAGAATGACCTGCTTCTTATTCATTTCTTTGACTCCTTTCTTTGACCGGTATGGTCATGAAAAGCGCGATCATTGTCTGAATTGAAAAACAGCCTGCGTATGATCTAATAGGCACATTTGAGAATGCTCCGTACCACATGTACGGTGGTATTCTCCCTCTGCGCGATCTCACGCGTACCATAGCCATCTGCCTTGAGCCGCAGCACGTTCATATCACGGCGGGGCATATGCCGGCCAAGATCGTGGAACATCAGACCGGTCTCCATATCCAGAAAGCTTTCATCCGTTGCGGAGAGCATATCGGAAAGGGACAGGCCGTTTTCGTCCATGACTGCGTTCAGGCTGACAGTAGGCGCCGCACGCTTGGTAGACGCCTGATGGCGGAAATGGTCTGCCAGGCGGCTCTCCATCTTGCGCCACGCAATGGTGGCGAAGCTGAACCGGCCGGACTCGCCCTGAGAGGTGTAGTCCATGACCGCCTGCAAGTAGCCGAAGATCACAACATCGTAATATTCATCCTCCGGCAGCTTTTTCTCCTTGAGAAAGGCGTAGACCAGATTGTGGTGCTCCTCTGCGAAAAGCTGCTGTGCCTGAGACATGGGGGTATTCTCGTTCATTACAGATCCTCCTTTATATAGACCGAGAGCCGCAGCCTGAGTTTTTGCTCAGGCTGCGGCTCTTCACATGGCTCAGACCCTCGCAGGGTCTGACAGATTCATTTACTGGGGAAGCTCCTCACGTTCACCGTCGATCACATCCGCACCGGAAATGCAGAAGTGTTCGCCGCTGTCGGCAACGGTATACTCCGTGTTTGCGGCAGTATACTGGTCATCCTCGTTCTCGCGGGCGGCAGACAGCTCCGCGCGGCTCTTCAGCATCTCCTTCGCCTGCTGGCGGAACGATTCCACAAAGGCGCGGAACTCACCCACCTTTTCAGGAGGAAGGTCGGCCATTTTGCGGAAGGTAGCCACACTGTAGGTGTTGCCATTGTCCACGCGCTTCAGACCGATCTGCACCACGCTGCTCCATGCCGGACGACGCCGGGCCACAAACGCGGCGTTCATGAAATCATTGAACGGCCGCAGGCTGGTAGGCGGCAGAGAGAGCTGTACGGGGATATAGTCACCGTCCTGCAGGAGATACAGAATACGCATATTCTTGCAGGCCTTGCCTTTTCCGTCTGTTGCCGTACCGTAGCGGTTCAGCTCACAGGCAGCGCAGGCGCCGCCAGGCGTACCGTAGCCCTGCTTCCCATCCACAGTGGAGCACAGGGGAACCGTGTTATCATCATATTCCATGCCTTCCGGCCAATAGGCGCCGCTGGCGTGGTGGAACAGGATGACACCCTGCAGAAAGCGGGTATACTCCGGATTCTCCGGGTCGCCGGTAGGCAGCTCGAATTGCAGAGAGCCGCCGGCCGGGATCTTGACCTTGGGGAAGGAGAGCGTCAGGCCCTCCATATCATCGGCAAGATCATCATTGCCGAAGTCAAGACCGTCCATAGAGGGAAGGTTGAACGTGTAGGGGGTCGCCATCGTCGTAGTTTCAGGATAACTCATTTTTTGATCCTCCATTAAATCATTTCGTTTTTACATTACGCTGCGGACGCTGTGGATACCTGATTCAGCCGTGACCACACGCTTCTGGGCATTGCCAGAATGTTGTAGCCGATGATCTCCAGATCCGTGGCACGGTCATAGCTGTTTACGTCCTGACTGTACCGAGTCACCGCATTGGAGAGACCGTACAAGCTCAGGTCGTGGCCTTCGATCAGATATTGCAGGATACCCTCACCCTCCGAGTCCGTAAGACCGAACTGCCGGGTGGTCAGCTTCACGATGCCGGGTACATCCGTTGTGTTCATAGGGACAGCCGCAGCCTCCCGCATCATGCCTACCACCTGACTGAACCGCGCTTCCTCTGCGGCGGCACGGACAGTGTCCTGCACCTTCAGCAGAAAAGCGTGATCGTCCGCAGCCAATGTCTTTTCAGAATAGAGCTGGAAGTTCTCCTCCGCATCTGTCGCCCGGCCGACATGGTTGCGCTTCGTGGCGGCGTCGTTGACCACCATGCCGTTGCTGCATACCAATCGGTAGATCAGGGGCTGGATGTTGACAGAGCCTAAGCCTACCTCGCTGTTGCTGATAACCACACCGGCCTGCACTGTGTCACCCGGCGTCACATCCTCCTGTAAGCGGGGATTGACCGCCTTGATATACATGCGGCTGTCGGTGATCTGGCAGCTCTCGATGCGCACATCGGGGATCTCCGCCAGAATGGGCAGTACCGCCGAGGCAATGCTGTAGTTGTCCATACGCAGATAGCGGTTGCTGAGGTAGGCACGGGCCTTACCGTCCAGAACACGGATCATACGCTGGGCAGGCGTCCGCTCCAGCCATGTGTTGACATTGTGTGCCAGAAGTCCGGGGTCTTCGCTGCGCATTCGCTCATAGTACTTGGCGGGGATGCTCAGGTGCGTACCGATCTGCCGGTGGGCAATATCGCCGATCTCCAGCGGTTCGATACGGTCTGCGCCATCACTGTTCAGCACATGGAGTGCCAGATCTTGGCCGTAGCTCTCAAGACGAAGGTTGCCGGTATTGACCACATAATCCTCTTTGGCATTCTGCTGCCGGGTGATCTCGGCGGCAAGCTGTTCCAGCGTCAAGCCTGTTTTCATGGCAGCACCCTCCTTACCAGTTCAGCGCGATGGCATCATCCGTCATGCTGGCGGCGATACCCTCACGCTCGAATACCTTCAGGAGCCGGGGCCAGTAATGCTTTTCCGGCAGGTTCTTGAATGCGGTCTGTGCTTTCTCCACGTCACCCTGACGGATGCAGACGTCACCGTTATCCTTGATAACCAGACTGCTGTAGCCGCGGGAGTTGAGGTCGTAGATCAGATCGTCCAGAACCTTGCGGCCCTGCTGCTCGAACCAGACCTGCGGATCGATCTCACGGGGCGGAGCGGGCAGCTTCTCGGAAGCGCCGTTCTCCGCTGTGCTCTGTACCACAGGTGTGACTTTCAGCAGTGAGCAGGAAAAATTGGCCTTTTGGTCAAATGTCACCTCTGCCTGGTCATAGTCGGGAATACCGGAGATAGTGATACGGCCTGTTCCGCCGTGAAGGATCAGCTTCTCCGGTTCCGGACTGCGCCACTCCCATGTGGCATCCGGATACACCGCTTTCAGATACGCGGAGATCCTGTGATTAACATGGCGCAGCAGCAGTGGGCCGAAGCCATCTTTCTCTTCCATGGACAGTGAGCGAAGGCTCTGCCGCTGTGCGTCATAGGCAGCTCTGCGGGCAGCACGCCGCTTCTCGGTTTCCTGTTCCTGTATATAAGGGAACACGAACGCGACCGTGACCCAAATCGCCCAAATGGTAAATGCAGCTGTCAGAAGCCAGATCTGCGTGTCGCTGCGTACAAACGCAACGATAGCCAGAACGGCCGCGATAAGGACAGAGACACCAGACCAAATGGACTTCTTCTTATTCATGCTTTGCACATCCTTTCATTTTTGTGATAAAAACAAAAAAGAGGAGCTGCCACGCATCTTTTTTGATACATGACAGCTCCTCTTATGCCCGGCATTTTATCCGGGCAGGGGTTCTCGTTCTCCGTCGATCTCTGGCGCCTGTTCCGGCGCTTTCGCCTCACCGGGCTGAAGATAGCGCCAACGAAACGCGATGACCTTCAGACGCTTATCCCGCGTCCAGCCATCCCGTTTCAGATAGTCCTCCAGCTCCAGTACGCCTTCCACATTGATCAGCGCACCACGGTGCAATTCTCTTTTTGCGAATTGAGAGGCGATAGCGCCAAAAGCAACGACCTGATAATACTGCGTTCTTGCGTAAGCTCCCTTACCGGTGCGCTCCGCAAGATCAAACCGAAGATAGGGCCGGTTATTGGCACTGACTTTCAGTTCAATATCATCCGATACGATACGGCCGACGACGGATATATTTGCCATTACACTCCTTTCTGCCTTACGGCTAAAATATCTATATAAAAAGTGCCGGCATACAGCATCAGCCATTAAGGCAATGCTGTCATGTCGGCACAAAACTACAAACTTAACAAACGTGTGCGATCCGAAAAGTACTCGGAAACCCTGATCGGGCGATGCACATAAAACAACTACAAGTGCATTGTAGCACTATATATTGTGATTGTCAATAGTTTGCAATTCTATATATAGATATTTCTTAAAACACATGAGAATCAATGATGTGCTGCAGCGCAGTGATCGCGGTAGAGTAGGACACATCTTCAAAGAGAAGTGCGGATGTAATCTGATCATAGTCACTTCTATATGCGTCGGAGTCAATGATCTGTCGGAGGAGATCATTCATATCCGCTCCCTCTTGCGCAGACAGGCATGTCTTGTGCGGGCGGCGTTCCAGAATGACCTCGCGGGCTAAGTGCCGCAGAGCATCATCAACCGTGACGATCATACTCAGTTTATATATGTCATAGATATGCCGCGAATGCTCTGTGATAGCTCCGTTGAGATAGTAGTCCGCAAGTGCAAACAGCTTGTCCAGCAAGGTGCGTTCCGCTGCCTGCACATTGACCGAAAATGGTTGCAGATGATATTCGCGGATAATGTCGTCCCTGCCGGCATCTTTCAGGAAATCATAAATGAGACTGGATGCGTCCATGGGATGATTCGGGAATGCGCGCATGGAGACAACGGTTTCAACGATAAGCTGCTGCTTCAAATACGCTGCCCCTTGCAAAGCAGGGTAATTGATGATATAGCGATTATAGTCACGCCGGCTGCGAATTTCTTCAGCATTGCTCAGAGATAATTCTAAGTCATCAATTACCGCCACAATATTCCGCTTGAGCGCTTTACGTTGTCCTTCGCTGGGACGATCTTCAACATTCAGGTCAATGTCCTCAGAAAAACGCTGTATCAGCTTATAGCATTTTGAGAGTGAAGTGCCGCCCTTGAACACGGTGTCCGGCTGGTAGGATATCAGCTTCCTCAAAAATTCTGTGACATAGTAGTCCTTCTCGATGATACTGGCTGCGATCCCCGTCGCAGCCGCCGTTCGCAGCACTGTCTGCTCAAACAATTCTCTATTACTGTGTAACATGATAGATGATCTCACTTTCCACCAGAGTGCGCATAGCCTTATCAGGAAATGCCGGTGCGTATTCTGTGATGTCGCGTCTTGTAATGCTGTTTTTTGTGATAAACTCTATGGTCAGCTTCTTCCTTCCTTCGGAGAAATAAGATGCCGGCACCTCATTCATAAGCTCCAGAAAGCTCAAAACAGCAGCATTCTTTGCCGTGATCTTACTTCTGGCTCTGCGTAAAATAACACGCTGTTTCCCGATAGCTAACTCACGGGAACGTGTCTTTTCGTTGTTGGTACAGACTTCAATGGTGTTTGGCATCTGCGTTGACAGCCCCAGTTGGTTCAAGAAAGCTGCACCGGAATAGTAGCCGTAACAGCCAGAGCGATCCTTTACATATTTTTTCTCGATTACCTTGCGGGGGTCGAGCAGACTGGCGCCAAATGCTGTCTCAGTGGGAATATAATAGATGCCCCGGTCAAAACGCACCAGTTTACCAGTCCTACACAATTCGTTCAGTTCTTTGAAGAGCCACGGGCGTGAATAGCCCCCGCAGTCAATCTCATCAAGTAAGATCGGCTCGTTACAGCCAAAATCCTCTGTGAGTCTATCTAAAAGTGCCATATCACAGCCCCCTTCTAATAATAGTATGCTCACCTTGGTTTGAATTATACTATTTTTGATGTGATATGTCAATATTACTATAATCCGACGCCTCCTCAAGCCCAAGAAAACCATCGGTCGGGAGGGATGCGTCAAGGAAGCTGCTGCCGGTCAGGATACGTTCAGAAGATTTGAAATAGAAACGGTACTGGCGTCCGATCTCTATTCTGTCCTGCTTGGGCAGTACGAGCGTCATTTCATGCTCCTGACTGTCTATGATCCGGATATTGCGGTACTTGCGGAACGGCGTCTGCATGATGGCAATGCAAGCGCCATCAATGGCGGTATAGCGGGAGGCAATAATAAGGCGATAGAGTACCACTGCTTTGTAAGCGAGCCCTATGGCGAGGATGCCGCTGAGTAGCACGGTAATGGTATCACGGGAAAAGAAAATGGCTGCCAGCCCCACAAAGAAGAAGGCTGCTCCTACCAGTGCGGTAAGGAGCAGCTTTCTCTTCAGTGGCAGCGGTGCTGTCCTGAGCTTGTCCATCATGACAGTCTCTCAAAGATAATCTGACGGCGCAGATAGAGATTTGCCACCGCCTGCAGCACCAGGCGACAGCAGCCGAAAGGCCTGACCATATCCGCGATATTATCGCTGGTGGTGGTATCGTCTGCATACAGGGCCTCCATCAGCTGCGAATCAGAGTGGATCGTATGGATATCATACTCCACGCACTTGATCAGTTCCGCTGTGGACAAAAGAGCCTGTTGGGACAGATGGTAGACCCGCCGCTCATTTGCGCTGCGCCGGTCTTTGCGGAAGAGCTTCCTGGTAATGGCAAAGGGGACATGGCCGAAGACCGTCAGCTTGATAAAGGAGATCAGACGCAGCAGCAGACTGTCGGAGATTGGCACTACATAAAGCCCTGACAGCAGGGCGTACAGCGCATCCTCACCGGTTTCGCCGCAGCCCTCCACCACCAGCCCGCGCTGCAGCAGCCGGCGCATACAGTCATGGAAGCTGCGCTGCGGTGCGATGCCGCTGGCCTTCAGCTTGGCGATATAGGTATCCTCAATGGCTCTGGCGTCCATGATCTGCCAGTTCAGCGTGGCCCAAAGGATCATCTCCTGAATGTCCAATGCGTACTCACGCTTGTTGATGATGACCATAGGGCAGGTCATATCGCCCATGTGTCCTTTGCGCTCGAAACGGCCTACCGCCGTGTAGTATTTCTGCATGTATTTCACCTCGCATTTTCTCATGAAGCCTTGGAGCTTTTCTTCATCGGCTCATATTCAAGGCTTTGCAAAAACTCCTTGTTGGACTTCAGGCGTTCGGCAGCTCTATGTATGGCCGCACCCAGATAGTTCGCCTTGATGCCGTAATGGGCGGCAATGTCCGTATTGCTCAGGCCGATAAACTTTAACTGCATTGCCTCAATGCCCAGTCGTGCGACACCATCGTATTGTCGCTTTGCGCTTTCCAGAAGGGACAGAGCATCTACCTCAGCCAACTGCTCCTGAAAGCTGCGGATACCGGAAGCCACAGCGCAACGGCTGTCAGCTTCCGCGTCAAAGATCTCCGATACCGGGAAACAGCGTCTCTCCTTGCTGCGCTGTAGCCGACAATAGGTGCGTAGGCCGTT
>Ga0129314_1000674_pt1 | contig 32704 bp, 33 predicted proteins | sample O1111metagenome_FD_94431 | JGI IMG/M metagenome (GOLD analysis project Ga0129314, IMG submission 94431) | Orangutan individual fecal microbial communities from fecal samples from Wisconsin, USA - O1111 metagenome | ecosystem: Host-associated > Mammals > Digestive system > Large intestine > Fecal... | reverse complement strand
GCATGGAGTTCATATGAGACTTGTTTTGTGATTTCTTTCCTTATAAATCACAAAACAGGCAGCGCCGTCAGGCGATGCCTTCCTGATTAAAATTAAGATTTTAATCAGGAAATAGTATCAGATCGTAAATCCAAAGACAAATGTCTTTTGAAAAGAAAGGAAAATTGCCATGATTTATAGTGCAGAAGTACAGAATATGTGCTCCGTGGCCAAGGGCGCCTATCACGGCCCCGCACCCATCCCCGAAGAGGGTAAGTGGGTTCAGGCCAAGCAGATCCAGGACATCTCCGGCTTTACCCACGGCATCGGTTGGTGCGCACCCCAGCAGGGCTGCTGCAAGCTGACCCTGAACATCAAGGAAGGCATCATTGAGGAGGCTCTGGTGGAGACTCTGGGCTGCTCCGGCATGACCCACTCCGCTGCAATGGCATCTGAGATCCTGATCGGCAAGACCATTCTGGAAGCTCTGAACACCGACCTGGTGTGCGATGCCATCAACACCGCTATGCGTGAGCTGTTCCTGCAGATCGTTTACGGCCGTTCTCAGTCCGCATTCTCCGAAGGCGGTCTGGCAGTTGGCGCTTCCCTGGAAGACCTGGGCAAGGGCCTGCGCAGCCAGGTGGGCACCATGTTCGCCACCCGTGAGAAGGGTCCCCGTTATCTGGAAATGGCCGAGGGCTATGTCACCCGCGTGGCTCTGGATGCAGACAACCTGATCATCGGCTATGAATTCATCAACCTGGGCAAGATGATGGACTTCATCAAGAAGGGCGACGACGCCAACGAAGCACTGAAGAAGGCCAAGGGTTCCTACGGCCGCTTTGCCGGTGCTGCGAAGTACATCGACCCCCGTCAGGAATAATAGGAGGACACGAAAATGGCTCTGTTTGAAGGTTACGAAAGAAAAATCGACAAGATCAACGGTGTCCTCGCACAGTACGGCCTGAACTCCGTGGAAGAGTGCCGGGAAATGTGCAAGGCCAAGGGCTTTGATCCCTACGAGATCGTTAAGGGCATCCAGCCCATCGCCTTTGAGGACGCTGCATGGGCATACTGTGTCGGCTCTGCCATCGCCATGAAGAAGGGCGTGAAGACCGCCGCTGAGGCCGCTGAGGCCATCGGCATCGGCCTGCAGGCTTTCTGCATCCCCGGCTCCGTTGCCGAGGACCGCAAGGTCGGTCTGGGCCATGGCAACCTGGGCGCAATGCTGCTGCGGGACGAGACCAAGTGCTTTGCCTTCCTGGCTGGCCACGAGTCCTTCGCTGCCGCTGAAGGCGCCATCGGCATTGCCCGTTCCGCCAACAAGGCCCGTAAGGAGCCCCTGCGGGTCATCCTGAACGGCCTGGGCAAGGACGCTGCCCAGATCATCTCCCGGATCAACGGCTTCACCTATGTGCAGACCAAGTTTGACTACTACACCGGCGAGCTGACCGTGGTGCAGAAGATCCCCTACTCCGAGGGCGAGCGCGCCGCCGTCAACTGCTACGGCTGTGACGATGTCCGTGAGGGCGTTGCCATCATGCACCATGAGGGCGTGGACGTGTCCATCACCGGTAACTCCACCAACCCCACCCGCTTCCAGCACCCCGTTGCCGGCACTTACAAGAAGGAGTGCATCGAGCAGGGCAAGAAGTACTTCTCCGTTGCCTCCGGCGGCGGCACGGGCCGTACCCTGCACCCCGATAACATGGCAGCAGGCCCCGCTTCCTACGGCATGACCGACACCATGGGCCGTATGCACAGCGACGCCCAGTTCGCCGGTTCCTCCTCCGTCCCCGCACACGTGGAAATGATGGGCTTCCTGGGCATGGGCAACAACCCCATGGTCGGCGCTACCGTTTCCGTGGCTGTTGCTGTGGAAGAGGCTCTGAAGGGCTAAGGGAAAACCCCTTATTTGAACTTCAAAAAGTTCAAACCCCACTTTTCATAAATAAGAAGCAAGGAAGCACATCCTTTCCGTGAAAACGGTCAGGATGTGCTTTTTGTGTTTAAGAAGCGTTTATAAAAACACACATTTTTCCCTGAAAGTCATGTTTATAATTTGAATGATGCTGGTTGGATGAAAAATCATAAAAGTGTTTCAATTGATGGGAAGCGCAATTTGTGGATATGAATATTTCTGCTTGGTGATGACCTGTCACTGATTTTTATATTTGATATGCCTTGACTTTCTTAGCAAAATATGCATAATTATAGACAGGGTTATTAATGCTTGCGCAAGCTATACCCCTAAAAACAGTCTAGGAGGAATGAGCATGGGATTCTTTGGGTTCGCAAGAAAAAGCCGTCTTCTCAGCCTGTAAGTAGTTGGGATGATGACATCGAGGACGAATACGATGATGACGGCGAAACGCTTGATGTTTACGATGCCGCACTGATTTGGATGTCCAATGGAAAAGATGAAGATTATACCTTTGGATATGACGAAGATGAGCTTGAAGCAGCCCTCTGCGAGTAAAAACTGAATAATTTTAGTATAACATTTTTAGTATTTTAGATTGGATTAGACCAATCTCTAGTATCGAGTATAAAAACTAAGTTCAGCCTCTTCCAAACACGGAAGAGGCTGCTTTTATATGTTCCAAAAGTGAAAAGTATGTTGTCCTGATCAAATCACAACACCCTTTCCTTCCTACCGAACATCCTCCCAAAACCGCACCGCATCTTCAAACCAACCTTCACAGGGAAGGCCTTTGCCGATGCCGACGCCGTGATTGACATTTGCGTACTCCCGGCAGTGGCAGGGGATGGCGTTTGCTTCCAGGGCGGCTTGGAGCATACGGCTGTTGTCCGGGGCTACGGTGTCGTCCTGGTCGCCCCACCACAGGAAGGTGGGGGGATAGGCGGGGGTGATCTGGTTTTCAATGCTGGTTTTCTCCACCAGCTCCGGCGTTGGGGCGGGGCCCAGCAGGAAGTTCCGGCTGCCGGGGTGGGCATTTTCTCCCATGGTCACCACCGGGTAGGTCAGGATCATGGCCCCGGGCTTGGGCAGGCCGTAATGGGCATAGCCCAGGGATTCCGTGCCGAAGGATGCCGCCAGATGCCCGCCGGCGGAAGAGCCCCAAAGGGAGTAGCCCGTCATATCCAGCTTCCAGTCCTGGGCGTGGGACAGTGTCTCCCGGATGGCCCGGGCCAGATCGTCCTGGGGGTTGGGGAACAGGGCCTGCTCCCGGACACGGTAATAGATCACAACGGCGTGATAGCCCATGCGGTTGAGGGCCTTGGCGTAGGGATGCCCTTCGATGAAGCTGCAAATCCGCCGGTAGCCGCCGCCGGGGCAGATCACCGCCACAGGATGCACCCTGCCGTCACGGACAAGATAGGGCTTTAAGGCATATTCATTCTTTCGGTTGGTGTCAAACCACTCCCGGATCTTCACGGGAAGGGGACGATTCATACAGATCCCTCCTTTTTTCTGCATTATACCACCATAGCCGGGATTTTTCCATACCCATCTTCCGGTTGTGCATTTTCTACAACTTTATGTGGAAATACAAATGTCTCTGATACAGAGAAAACAAAAAGGGAAAAAAGGTTTTCATTTTCCGGAAAAACAGTTGACAAGCGGCGGTTTCGGTGATATACTCACCCCAACAACAAAAAAATGGACAGATAGAGGTGCGGTTCACATCAGTACGCCTGCCATCCGGAACGGGTATTCCGGCAGGGGGAAAGGGTTCGCCGCCGAAGTGTTTTGAGCCGCCCGGGCTTGGGATGCTGGGCCGTCAGAGAAGATCTGCCGGACTGTCACAAGTATCTTGTGAAGCGCTATCAATGGCCGTTCGGTGTGCATTTTCTGCACCTATTTCCGTATGCCCATGGATCGCTTTCCAAGCGATCCATTTTTTTGTTTCCATCGAAAAATTCAAAAAATCGAAAGAGAGGCAAGAAAAATGAGAAGATTTATGACCCTGATCCTGGCTATGACCATGCTGCTGACCCTGACCGCCTGCGGTGGGAACGGCAATGCCAATTCCGCTGCCGACACCGCCGCCGTTACCGGTGTGGAGGACGGCGTACTGACCGTGGGAATGGAGTGTGCCTATGCCCCCTACAACTGGACCCAGACCGACAATTCCAACGGTGCCGTTGCCATTTCCAATGTCCCCGGCGCTTACGCCAATGGCTATGATGTGATGATTGCTCAGAAGATCTGCGAGGCCAACGGCTGGAAGCTGGAGATCGTCTCCAGTGCATGGGACTCCCTGACCCCCGCTGTTCAGTCCCGCACCATGGATGCCAACATCGCCGGTCAGTCCATGACCGCTGAGCGTATGGCTGAGGTGGATATGGCTGGCCCTTACTACTACGCCACCATCGTCTGCCTGACCACCAAGGACAGCCCCTTTGCATCTGCCAAATCCATTGCAGACCTGTCCGGCGGCAAGTGCACCGCCCAGTCCGGCACCATCTGGTATGACTCCTGTCTGTCCCAGATCCCCAATGCCCAGCTGCTGGCTCCTGCGGAGACTGCCCCTGCTATGCTCATGTCCCTGCAAACCGGCACCGTTGACTTCGTCTGCACCGATATGCCCACTGCCATGGGTGCCGTCTCCAAGGACGACAACCTGGTGATCCTGAACTTCTCCGGCACCGACGGCGACTTCCAGTTTGCCAACGAGCAGGAGCGGGCCGAGAATGTCAACATCGGCATTTCCGTCCGCAAGGGCAACACTCAGCTGAAGGATGCCATTGACGCTGTCCTGTCCCAGATGACAGAAGATGATTTTAATGCACTGATGGATCAGGCCATCGCCGTGCAGCCTCAGATTTAACGCAGACTGGTCATCCGGCCTCCGGGTCGGATGACCTGCCTTTGGAAAGGAGAAAAAGCGAATGGACAAGTTTATCCAGCTGGGGCAGGATATGGCAAAGCTGTGGAGCAATTACCGGGGAATGTACCTGAGCGGTATGTGGAACACCCTGCTTCTGGCTCTGGTGGCAACCGCTATCGGCTGCGTGATCGGTCTTGCCTGCGGCATCCTCAATACCATCCCATATTCCAAAAATGATCCGGCATGGAAGCGGTTTCTGCTGAAGCTGATCCGGATCCTGGTTCGGATCTATGTGGAAGTGTTCCGGGGTACGCCCATGGTGCTTCAGGCTGTGTTTATCTTCTACGGTCTGCCTTATTTTACGGACAACGCCATGCGCTTTGGCAGCGTCTGGTCTGCCGCCATTCTGATCGTTTCCGTTAACACCGGCGCTTACATGGCAGAATCCGTCCGGGGCGGCATCATTTCCATTGACCCCGGCCAGACCGAGGGTGCCAAGGCCATCGGCATGACCCATGTGCAGACCATGACCCATGTGATCCTGCCCCAGGCTCTGCGGAACATTATGCCCCAGATCGGCAACAACTTTATTATCAATGTGAAGGATACTTCCGTGATGTTCATCATCAGCTTTACGGAATTCTTTGCCTTCCATCGCTATATCACCGGTGTCAACAATATGTATTTCCCCTCCGCTGCCATTGAGATGATCGGTTATCTGACCATGACCCTCGCTGCATCCTTCCTGCTGCGGTGGCTGGAAACCAGAATGGACGGCTCCGACAGCTATGAGCTGGTGCAGGCGGATTCTCTGACCATGACCGCCGGTACTTATAATCACCCCGGAAAAGGCTCCCCCTACGATGAGCGGAGCCGGGAATATCCAAAGGAACAGAAGGGAGGCATTTAAATGGCTGACATGATTTTGCAGGTCAAGCACCTGTCCAAGGCTTTCGGCAGCCATGAGGTGCTGCGGGATATCGACTTTACCGTGAACCGGGGAGATGTGACTTCCATCATCGGTGCCTCCGGTTCCGGCAAGAGCACCCTGCTGCGGTGCATCAATCTGCTGGAGCAGCCCACCTCCGGCGAGATCCTCTACCACGGAGAAAATGTGGCCCGCCCCGGCTTCAACGCCCCGGCCTACCGCTCCCATGTGGGTATGGTGTTCCAGTCCTTCAACCTGTTCAACAACATGACCGTGCTGGAAAACTGCGTGGTGGGTCAGGTGCAGGTTCTGAAGAAGAACCGGAAGGAAGCCACGGAACACGCCATGGAATACCTGGAAAAGGTGGGCATGGCTCCCTACATTCACGCCAAGCCCCGGCAGATCTCCGGCGGTCAGAAGCAGCGTGTGGCCATCGCCCGCGCCCTGGCCATGGATCCGGAGGTGCTGCTGTTTGACGAGCCCACCTCTGCCCTGGATCCGGAAATGGTAGGCGAGGTGCTGGGGGTCATGCAGCGGCTGGCCCAGGAGGGTATGACCATGCTGGTTGTCACCCACGAAATGGCCTTTGCCCGGGACGTGAGCAACCATGTGGTGTACATGAACCAGGGTGTCATCTGCGAGGAGGGCGCACCCAAGGATCTGTTCGGCGCACCCCAGAAGCAGCAGACAAAGGACTTCCTGGCTCGCTTCCGCCAGAACTAATCTCAAAAGTATCGGACAGGTTTCAAAAGAAATCTGTCCGATTTTTGTAAAGCAGGGTAATTATGAACATTTGGTGTCGAAAACGTAACAGTTATTACTTTTTTGTGGTTGTAAATGTGGCGGCAATGGTGTATAATGCGTTAGATTAAGGCAACGATTTGATACGGGAGTATGACATATATGTTCAAAGGCGTATTCAGAAATAAAGAAATTGCAAACTACCTCAAGCCCGGCAAGCATGTGCATCTGGTGGGCATCGGCGGTGTTTCCATGCGGCCTCTGGGTCTGGTGCTCAAGGGCATGGGCATGAAGGTCACCGGCTCGGATATGAGCGGCTCCAACGGCACCCGGGAGCTGGAAGCCCAGGGGATCCCGGTATCCATCGGCCACCGTGCCGAGAATATCCAGGGTGCGGACTGCATCATCCGTACCGCTGCCGCCCACAATGACAACCCGGAGATTGCCGCAGCCCGTGCTGCCGGTGTTCCCGTGTTTGAGCGGGCCCAGGCCTGGGGACAGATCATGCGTGCCTACAAGACTGCCGTGTGCATCTCCGGCACCCATGGCAAAACCACCACCACTTCCATGGTGACCCACATTCTGATGGAGGCAAAGGTGGATCCCACCGTTATGATCGGCGGCTATCTGCCTCTGCTCCATGCCAGCCACCGGGTTGGCCGGGGAGATACCATCGTGCTGGAAAGCTGCGAATACTGTGACTCCTTCCTGAATTTCTTCCCCACCCTGGCAGTGGTGCTGAACGTGGAAGCCGATCACCTGGACTACTTCAAGGACCTGGCAGATGTGCAGAAGTCCTTCCACAAGTTCGCAGAAATGGCCACCTTCGGTGTCATTGCCAACGGCGATGACGAGCACACCGTCCAGGCCATGGAGGGCGTGAACTATGTCAGCTTCGGCCTGAAGGATACCAACCGCATCCACGCAGCCAATATGTGCCCCGACTGGCGGCACTTTGACGTGATTTGTGACGGAAAGTTCTACTGCCACCTGGACATGGGCGTTCTGGGCAAGCACAATGCCATGAACGCACTGGCTGCCGCTGCTGCTGCCTGGATGATGGGCATCCCCGGCGAAAAGGTGTCCCGGGGCCTGGAAACCTTCCACGGCGCAGGCCGCCGGATGGAAGCCAAGGGAACCTGGCATGGGGCGGATATCTATGATGACTACGCCCACCATCCCGATGAGCTGGCAGCCACCATTGACTCTGTCCGCGCCTCTATGCCCGGCCGCCGTTTGGTGCTGGCCTTCCAGCCCCATACATACAGCCGCACCCAGGCGCTGTTTGATGACTTTGTAAAGCAGCTGAAAAAGGCGGATGTGCTGGTTCTGGCGGAGATTTACGCCGCCCGGGAGCGCAACACCATCGGTATTTCCTCTGCCCACCTGGCAGAAAAGATCCCCGGCAGCACCTTCTGCGAGACCCTGCCGGAGGTGACCGAGTTCCTGCGGCAGAATGTCCGGGAAGGGGACGTGGTGATTACCATGGGCGCCGGTGATATCTTCCGGGCAGGAGAAGCCCTGCTGGAAACGGAATAAGGGAAGAACGTCTCTTTGCATGAAAAAAGCCTGTGCCGGGCTTCCGGCACAGGAAAGGGAAGATCTTTGGTTTTCGTTTATTCGTCCAGCACCAGATGCTGGACACCGGAATCCTGGAATTCCGTCATGTACTGATCCATGCGGCCCAGGATCTCGTTGTAATTGTCATCGGTGATCTCCGCATAGTCCATATCCCGGCGGGAGAGTTCTTCGGCCAGGATCTCATAGAATACATTGTCCTCGTAATAGGCAATGGCTTCGTGGATGCCGCCCTCGGCAAAGGCCCGGGAGGGAACCACCTCGCCGTTCCAGATCTCCGACAGGGCGGGGCTCAGGGCAAACAGCTTGCTTTCCAGCTGGTCATAGTCCGCAAAACGGTCTTCGCCCCGGGTGGAATTCAAGATCCAGTTTCCGATGTACACCAGATCCAGAAGACGGCGGAATTCCTTAGATGTCAAATTGATCTGCATAGGGAACCTCCTGAAGATGTGCTGCACTCCAGTATAACATAAAATCACCAGATTTCCAGATGGAAAATGTGAATAATCAAAAAATGAGGCGATAAGGTGAAAAAATTAAGTGTCTGTATTCTGTTCGGCGGCGTCAGCCCGGAGCACGCCGTTTCTCTGCGCTCTGCCGAGTCTGTGCTGAACAACATTGATCAGAAAAAGTACAATATTTTCCCCGTTGGCATCACCCGCAGCGGTGACTGGATCCTCTACGGCGGCAAGGATTATTCTCTGCTGCCCACCGGCCAGTGGGAAAAGCATCCCAAGAACCGCAGAGCAGCCATTTCTCCCGTCCGGGGTCAGGGCCTTTTGAGCTTTGAGGGCGACTGCGTGGTGCGGGAATGGCTGGACGTGGTTTTCCCCGTGCTCCACGGTGAAAACGGTGAGGACGGCGCAGTTCAGGGCCTGCTGAAGCTGGCAGGCATCCCCTATGTCGGCCCCCATGTGGCAGCCTCTGCCGTGGCCATGGACAAGACCCTGACCAAGCTGGTGGCAGACCATGCCGGTATCACCCAGGCTGACTGGCAGCTGGTGCGCCGGGAGGAGCTGGCCAACCGGAAGCAGAACATTCTGGACACCCTGGAAAAGCGGTTCACCTATCCCATGTTCGTCAAGCCCGCAGGCACTGGCTCTTCCGTTGGTGTTTCCAAGGCAGCCGACCGGGAAGCTCTGGACAAGGCTCTGCTGGAGGCGGCAAAGTACGATGCCAAGATCCTGGTGGAGGAGTTCATCCGGGGCAAGGAGATTGAGGTGGCGGTCATGGGCAATGAAAGCCCTGTGGCCTCCATCTGCGGCGAGATCGACTCCGGTGCAGAGTTCTACGACTACGATGCCAAGTACATCACCGATACCTCCGCCGCCTACATCCCCGCCCGGATCCCCGAATCCGTGCAGGAAACCGTCCGGGAATCCGCCGTGCGGATCTACTCCGCCATTGGCTGCGTGGGCATGAGCCGTGTGGACTTCTTCGTTACCGATGGAGACAACCGGGTGGTGTTCAACGAGATCAATACCATCCCCGGCTTTACCTCCATTTCCATGTATCCCAAGCTGTTCGGTGCCAGCGGCATTCCCTACCGCCAGCTCATCGACCTGCTGTTGCAGCTGGCACAGGAGGCCCGGGATGAAGCGTGATGCCATCCTGTCCATTCAGGGCTGTCAGACCTATGCAGACCAGGAGCCGGAGATCATCGAACTGGTGACGGAAGGAACCATGGATTTCCGGGACGGCGGCTGGGATATCAGCTATGAGGAAACGGCCCTGACCGGCATGGAGGGAGTTACCACCACCTTCCGGGTAGAGCCGGGCAGAGTGATCCTGAGACGCCAGGGCACCTTGCAATCCGAAATGGTCTTTGAAGAAGGGGTTTCCCATGATTCTTTGTACCAGATGTCCTTCGGCGCACTGCTGATGACGGTCAAAGCCACCTTCCTGTTCTACGACATTGTGGAAGACGGCGGCACCATCGACCTGAGCTACAACATCGACATTGAAAACACCGAAGCCGGTGTTATCGACTATCACCTGGATATCCGGGCCATATAACAAAAATATCAGCGTGTACCGTTCATTTTTTTCTGCGGTACACGCTGTTTTGTAATTTTTATCTCAGTTTTCTTGCCAGACTCCGGGTGACCTCGGCGCAGCGATGGGCGGCGATGCGCTCAAAGGTGGGGTAGTCCATGTGGGCGCTGTTATCTGCCTTGTCGGAGATGGCCCGCAGGATCACAAAGGGAACGCCGTTGCGGTAAGCCGTCTGGGCAATGGCCGCACCTTCCATTTCGGTGCAAAGACCTTGGGTGCGGGCAATGATGGCATCCTTTGCGCCGGGATCCGCCACAAACAGATCACCGGTGGCCACCCGCCCAATCCGGGTGTGACCGGGGTTCACTGCCTCAGCAGCCTCAAAGGCGTAGCGGATCAGGGTTTCATCGGCAGGGAAGGCCGTCACATCCAGCCCGGGCACCTTGCCGAAGGGATAGCCGAAGTTGGTGCAGTCAAAGTCGTGATACATGGCACTCTGGCTCACCAGCAGATCACCGATGTCCAGCTCAGCGCACAGGGAACCGGCAATGCCGGTGTTGACGATGTGGGTCACATCAAACAGGTCGCACAGCACCTGGGTACACATGGCCGCATTGACCTTACCCACGCCGCACTGAACGATGACCACCGGCAGTCCTTCCAGAATGCCTTCATAAAATACAGAGCCTGCCTTGTGCAGCTGCCTCTTCTGTTCCGTCTGGGCCAGCAGGTTTTCCACTTCCTCCTGCATGGCTCCGATAATACCGAGTTTTGTCATAAATCCAATTCTCCTTTATTCCGGGTAGACCAGCCGGGAATCGTCGATGGTTTCCAGCAGCTGGCTGTATCGTGTACCCCAGTAGTTTGCCATGGGCAGGTTCATGTCCAGATAGTTGCCGCAGTCCCGGGGGTGGGCACCGGGAACTTCCCCCCGGAAATCCCGGATGAAGCGGAAGCAGTCTGTCACCAGAGGCAGAACCTCCCGGGAGGTCAGGTCACCTGCCAGCAGCAGGTAGAAGCCGGTGCGGCAGCCCATGGGGCCAAAGTAGAGGACACGCTCCTTCCACTGGGGGTCATTGCGCAGATAGGTGGCCGCCAGATGCTCGATGGTGTGCATCTCGGCGGTGTTCATCACCGGCTCCTGGTTGGGGCTTGTCAGCCGCAGGTCAAAGGTGGTCACCACCTGGCCGCCGACGGCATCCTTCCGGGAGACGTACAGCCCCGGCTGGAGCCGAATGTGATCAATGGTAAAGCTTGTGATTTTTTCCATAATTTTTTCTCCTTATCCATTCCCGGAGCAATTTGCGGCATCAATGGCCAGCACCAGCAGCAGACCTGGGATCTCGTCCGCCGGGTCGGCAAACCGCAGTACATAGGTATCCGACAGATGAAACAGCTCCTTGGAGATGGCTGCAATCTGCCGGTTTCCCTGAAAGACCCGGTAATCCCAGCCCAGGAAGTTGCCCTCCACCTGCCAGCCGCAGAAATCCACATGGTAATTCTGGGAAAACAGGGTAAACTTCTTGCGGATGGTTCCCACCACCTGACCGCCGATGACGATCTCAAAGGTGGGCATCAGGGTCAGCAGCTTTTCCCGGATGAAGCCAACCTCCCGCCCGGTGGCGGTCTGGCAGACGTGGATCTGGTGCCCCAGGGTGAAAAAGGCCGCCTTCACCGTATACCGAGGCTGCCCCTCAGCATCATAAACGTCATAACTGTCCGTCCAGGAGAATATCCTTTGGCGTATGCGAAGCTCCATTGGGATGCCCCCTTTCTGTTTCCGTTACTATAACATACTGTGGCGCCGATTGCAAGGCAGGGGAAAAGATGGGGAGAAATTTTGCCGCGGTTTCTGGGACGTTACCCTTTTTTGACAAAAACAGAACAGGATCCTGCAAAGAAAACGCGATTTTATGTAAATCAAATCCGTCTGAGAAAGATTGTAGCCATTTTTTGAATTCTCCGGATTCGACTTGCAATTTTTAGCGAATAATGCTAGAATATTGTTGACTACACCATAAAGGCAGGGATATGCTATGGCGAAGAACGATTTCGACATTGATTTCGACTTTGAAAAAGAATATGGCTTTGACCCCAAGGCTGTTTTAGATTCTGACTACTCTGACGATGACCTGGATCTGAGCCAGTTTGACGATGAAGCCTTGGGCCTGGATGCGGATACCGACGGCGATTTCGATGATTTTGACCTGGACAATCTGGATGATCTGGATCTGGATGGGCCTACAGGGGCAGAAAGCGAGCCGGTGCAGACAGCTGAACCCAGCCGGAGCAGTGATCCGGATGATTTTGATGATCTGGATGACCGGAATGATCTGGGCGGCGCAGATGCCGAAGGGGATCTGGACGACATGGATGACCTGGACGATCTGGATTTTGAGGATGAGGATCTGGAGGAGCAGACGCAGGCAGAGGATGTCAGCCGCCGTGCCAGCTTCTTTGGTATGGATACGGATCTTCTGCGCCGCAAGCCGGAAGCCAAGGCAGCGGAAAAGGAGACGCCTTCCTACGCACCCCCCGCTGCCTATGAAGTGCCGTCCCAGGATGAAGGGAATCGGAATCCGGAACCTTCCTATGAAGAGCCGGAGGAGGATCCGGCGCAGGAGCCCGGCGAGGAGCAGCGTCCCAGCGTCCGTCAGCGCCGGGAGCGGACCAAAAAGGAAAAGCAGCCGGGGAAGGCAGGCGTGCCTAATTTCTTCACCCGACTGGTGCGCCTGTATTTCCCCACCCAGCAGGAGATCCGGGAGCGGATGGAGACCCCGGAGGGTCGCCGCCGCAGAAAGCCCTCCAAGCAGCAGATCTTCAAGGAATTCTATCTGCCGCCGCTGATTTTGGGATTGTCTCTGGTGCTGATCCTGTCCTTTGTCATTGGCTCTCTGTCCAATACCATTGATGCCATGCAGCAAAAGCGCAAGGAAGAGGACGATAAGGCCAAGCAGGAGTCCATTGCCGCCGAGCAGCTGGCCACCGAGGGCACTCGGGTGCTCCAGGAGGCAGAGCGGCTGGCACAGGGCTATGACTATGACGGCGCCATTGCCGCGCTGGACACCTATCAGGGCACAGAAAGCCAGGAGATGATCGCCAAGCGTTCGGAGTATATGAATGCCAAGGCACTGCTGGTGGAGCATCAGGATCCCACCCTGATCCCCAACCTGTCCTTCCATGTGCTGGTGCAGGACATGTCCCGGGCACTGAAGGATACCACCGGCCTGGCCGGTTCCTACAACCGCAACTTCGTTTCCACTGCGGAATTCTCCAGAGTTCTGGAGCAGCTGTATGCCAACAACTTTGTGCTGGTGAATTTTGAGAGCTTTGTGGGCAGTGCCTCTCTGGACGGCACCACCGAAAAGTACGACAAGTTCTCCATCTGGCTGCCGGAAGGCAAGAAGCCTGTGATGATCACCGAGACCATGGTGAACTACTACACCTATATGATCGACAGCAACAACGACGGCATGGCAGACTCCGGCGGCAGCGGCTTTGCAAGCCGTCTGGTGGTGGATGACAACGGCGATGTGAAGGCAGAGTATGTGGATGAAAACAATGTGACCTCTGTGGGCAACTACGATCTGGTTCCCATCCTGGAGGACTTCATTGCCCAGCATCCCGACTTCTCCTACAAGGGCGCCCGGGCCACCCTGGCAGTCTCCGGCAGTGAGGGTATCTTCGGTTACCGCATCCAGTCCGAGTCCCGCTCCAAGAAGGGTGACGATTACTACAATGAGCAGATCGCCGGTGCCACCAAGGTGGTGGATCGCCTGCGGGCATTGGGCTATCGTCTGGCCTGCTATACCTTCGACAACACCAACTATGCCAAGATCAGCGCCGACATGGTCAACCAGGATATCCAGAAGTGGAAGACCCAGATCGCCCCTGTCATCGGCGAGGTGGATACCATCGTCTTTGCCAGAGCCAGCGATATCGGTGACTACACCGGCGGTAAATTTGAGGTGCTCCGGGCTGCCGGCTTCCGCTATATGCTCAAGAACGGTGATACCCCCTATACCGAGGTCAACAACACCTATGTCCGTCAGACCCGTCTGATGGTCACCGGCGAGAACCTGGTGGCAAAGCCCTCCATGTTTACCTCCACCGGCGTGTTTGACCCCAACGCCATTTTGGATCTGTCCATCCGGGGCAACGTGCCCACGGGCTAAACACAAACCTAAGGAAACTCTATTTCAAAACCCGCGTGATCCATACGATCACGCGGGTTTTTCTGCGGTTTTGGGGCATACTTTTCCGGGAGGGATGACCATGACGGAAAAAGAATACGGACAGCTGGTATCTCAGATCTGTCCGCCATCGCCTATGGGGAAGGACTGCTGGAATGCCTTTTGGATCGGCGGGGTGATCTGTACGTTAGGACAGTTCCTTGTCAATCGGTACAGCGCCCTGGGGCTGGAGAAGGATCTGGCCGGAACGGCGGCTTCCATGACCCTGGTGGCCCTGTCTGCCCTGATGACCGGGCTGAGCCTGTATGACGATCTGGCGAAAATCGCCGGGGCGGGGACCCTGGTGCCTATCACCGGCTTTGCCAATGCCATTGCCGCCCCTGCGGTGGAGTTCAAAACCGAGGGTTTTGTCCTGGGGGTGGGGGCAAAGATGTTTACCATTGCCGGGCCTGTTCTGGTGTACGGCATCAGCGCATCGGTGGTCTATGGCTGGATCTACTGGCTTTGGAAAATGTGGGTATAAGCCAGGGTCAGAAAAAATCGGCATCCCAAAATCTGGGATGCCGAAGGATGTGTTGCTGTCTTAGTCCAGCGACAGATGGTTTTCTGCCAGGGCTTTGCGGATGGCGGTGGCCAGAATGGGGGCGAAGAGGATGGCGACCACGGCGTTGAAGGTGGTGGCGGGCAGCTTGGTGACCACAGTCAGGGCGGCAGCCTGGAGGGGCAGACCCTTCAGCAGCATTCCGCTGTAGAAGCAGGTCTTCAGCAGATACAGGGCGGCATAGACCAGTGCGCCGGTGACGGTGGCAATGGTTGCCTTGGCGTAGGTCCAGGGCTGCTTGCCGCTGCGGATCACAAGACCGGCGGCCAGGCCGTAGGCACCCTTGGTCAGGAAGGTGATCCAGGCCTCAGAGATGTACAGGGGATTCATCATGTCATAGATGGCAGAGCCAAGAGCAGCGGACAGGCCGCCGTACCAGGGCCCCAGCAGGATGCCGCCCAGGGCGCACATGATGTTGCCCAGGTGGAAGGATGTGGTTCCGGCGATGTCCACGGGAATGGTGATCCGCAGAGCGGAACCCACAATGGTCAGTGCGGCCATCAGCGCCGTGAAAACGATTTTGCGGGTGGAAATAGCAGATTTCTTTTCCATAGAGATACCTCCTTGGTTTTTGTACATTATACGTCTGATTGGCTATAAAAACAGTACCAAAATGGTATTAAAAAATAAGGCCAGATAGCAAGATGACCAAATGACAAAAATTTTACACCTTTTTGCGGGAAAAAAGACTGTACAGATAATCCAAAAGATGATACAATATGACACATCCAAGGCAAACTATGCCATTGACTTTGAAAGGGGACACTAACATGAGACTGATTCGTGCCAAGGACTATGCGGATCTCAGCCGGAAGGCTGCAAACATTATTGCTGCTCAGGTGTATCTGAAGCCTGACTGCGTTCTGGGTCTTGCCACTGGCTCCAGCCCTGTGGGTACTTACAAGGAACTGATTGCCAAGTATGAAGCCGGCGATCTGGATTTCTCTCAGGTCAAGACTGTGAATCTGGATGAGTATGTGGGCCTGACCAAGGACCATGACCAGAGCTATGCTTATTTTATGCGTACCAACCTGTTCGACCATGTGAACATCGACCAGGCCAACTGCAATATTCCCAACGGTATGAACCCCGATGCCGAGGCCGAGTGCGCCCGGTATGATGCTGTCATTGAAGCCTTCGGCGGTGCTGACCTGCAGCTGCTGGGCCTGGGACCCAACGGCCACATCGGCTTCAACGAGCCCTGCGACCAGTTCGTTAAGGGAACCAACAAGGTGGCTCTGACTGCTTCCACCATCGACGCCAACCAGCGCTTCTTCGCCAAGCGGGAAGATGTCCCCACCCACGCTTACACCATGGGCATCGGCTCCATCATGAAGGCCAAGCGTGTCCTGCTGGTGGTCAACGGCGAGAACAAGGCTCAGGCTGTGAAGGATTGCTTCTTCGGCCCCATCAAGCCCCAGGCTCCCGGCTCCATCCTGCAGCTGCATCCTGATTTCACCCTGGTTGCAGACGAGGCAGCCCTGTCTCTGGTGAAGGATCTGCTGTAATTTTCACAATTTTTTCGGGAAATGCCTGAGAGGAAGCTTTCAGGCATTTTCTTTTGCATATTTTTGTTTACAGAACCCCATTGGGTATGGTATGATAGACAGTATGATTACCAAAGGAAACTCTGAATAAATCGTCGGCGGCTGGCGAGCGGATCTTTTGTCCCCATGCTGCGGTTCCCAAAGAGGGAAATATAGTGCAGCCGTTGCCAGCGCAAGCTGGCTTACGGATGTGGCATACCCCTTGCGGGTACACAAAGTATTCCTCCACTTTGGGAACCTTGCCTGGAAACAAAATCTCTCGCTCCCAGCTCTTGCCGATTTAATCAGAGCTTCCCAAACAGAGGTTGTTGCAATGAATTATATTGTTTTGGATATGGAATGGAATCAACCCTGGCCCGGCTCTCCCTCTGCCAAGAAGGTGCTGCCTGTGGCCATCCGGGGGGAGATCATTCAGATCGGTGCCGTCCGGGTGACGGAGGATCAGCGGGTGTGCGATGAATTTCAGGTTCTGATCAAGCCCAAATACTATCGGCACCTGAACCGCCGGGTCAGCAAGCTCACCGGCATCAAGGAGCCGCAGCTCCGGGAGGAGGGCGTGCCCTTCCCGGAGGCCATGGAGCTGTTCCGCACCTGGTGCGGAGAGAATGTGGTATTTCTCACCTGGGGCTTTGATGACATTGGAATCCTGCGGGAGAACTTGCAGCTGTTTAACATCCCTACCGGCTGGACAGACCGCTGGTACAATGCCCAGATGATCTTCAATGCCCAGACCGACGGCTCCACTGCCCAGAAGGCACTGAAAACCGCCATGGAGATGTTCGGGATTGAAGCGACCCGTCCTGCCCATGATGCCCTGGGAGATGCCTATCATACCGCTCTGATCTGCGCCAGACTGGATCTGGAAAAGGGATGCAGGGAGTATGACGCAGCCCTGAAAAGCCATGAAAACGGTTTCCACGGGGCAGAGCTGCCGGGGTGCATTGCCAGACAGGTCTACCATGACTATTCCGATAAGCGCAGTGCCCTGAGCGCCATGTCCGGGGAGGAAAATCTGTGCCCCATCTGCCAGGGCAGAATGCTGGGCTCCCGCTGGTTTGCCCAGCCGGGACACCGGTATATGGATCTGGCCACCTGCCCGGAGCATGGCAAGTTCCTGATCCGGGTGCGGCTGTCTGAGCAGGAGGACGGTCTGGTTCGGGTCAGCCGTCTGACCTATGAGGCCACCTCCGAAGCCGCCGAAGCCTACGCCCGCCGGGTGGAAAAGGCCGACCCCGAGGAGATCTCCCGCCCCCGCCGCCGCAGAAGAAGAAGTCGGGTGGCCCAGGACACCACAAGAGAATAAACAAAGCACGGCAGAGAACCGGGAAAGGGTTTCTGCCGTGCTTTTGCCGTTGGGTGGTCAGTACAGAAGCCTTATGGTGAGGCTTGCCATAAAAAAGCCGACAAAATCGGCAAACAGAGCCGCCGGGATGGTGTAGCGGGTTTTGGAGATACCGGCGGCGCCAAAATAGACGCTGATGGTGTAAAAGGTGGTTTCCGTGGAGCCCAGCATTACGGCGGCCGTCCTGCCTATGGGAGAGTTCACGCCGTAGGTTGCCATCAGCTCTGCCCCGGCGGCAAGGGCGGCACTGCCGCTGATGGGACGAATGAGTACCAGCAGGGCGGTTTCCGGGGGGATTCCAAAGAAGGAAAACACCGGGCACAGCAGCTGACTGAGGATCTCCACCGCCCCGGAGGCCCGGAGCATGGCAACCGCCGTCAGCAGAAGGATCAGAGAGGGAAGAATGGAGGCAAGGGTGCGCAGGCCGTTTTCCGCTCCCTCCAGCAGTGCGGCGTAGGCGTTTTGCCGTTTTCCAAGGGCCAGAGCGCAAACGACAAACAGGATCAGCGGGATCAGATAGTCAATCATGGCGCCACAGCTTTCCCAGCACCCAGGCCGCAGCCACCCCCAGCCCGGCACTGCACAGACTGGTGATCCAGACCGCCGGAAGAATGTCAAAGGGGGTGGCGCAGCCCAGGCTTGTCCGCAGGGCGGCCACATTGGCAGGGATCAGCTGAATGGAGGCGGTGTTCAGCACGATGAGACGGCACAGTTCGTCCGAGGCGGCTGGGCCGTGGGCCATGCGCTTGGCGGCGGAAATGCCCATAGGGGTGGCGGCGTTCCCAAGCCCCAGAAAGTTGGCGCAGATGTTGGCGCTCAGATCCCCGGCCAGCAGGGGATCCCGGCATGTAGTGGGGAACAAACGGTGGAGCACAGGCTGCAGGCAGCGGGCCAGCCTGTCCGTCAGTCCCACCTGCGCCATGAGATTTCCCACCCCGGACCAGAGACAGATGGCCCCGGCCATGGCAATGGACAGCTCCACCCCGGACTGGGCCCCCTGCATCACCGCCCCAGAAAGGGCCTCGCCCTGCCCCGTCAGCCAGGAGAACACCAGGCTCACCAGCACCAGAGCGGTAAAGATCCAGCTCATTACCATATCCATTCCTCCCTTGGGTTCAGGATATGCGCCCAAAGAGGAAAAAGACCGGCAAACAATAATATTTCGGTAACCACACGGCGGCGAATCTGTGCTATGCTATAAAGATAAAGAGAGGAGGATACCTATGGGAAACAGGATCGTAATGATAGAGGACGATGCCGCCATTGCCCAGGCGGTGCGGCTGAATCTGGAATGTGCGGATTATGCCGTTACCATCTTTGACAACGGTATGACAGCCTGGCAGGCCCTGGAAACCAGCCATGACTATGACCTGGCGTTGCTTGATATGATGCTGCCGGGAAAGGACGGCTTTGCTCTGCTGCCCAAATTGCAGGAATATGGCATCCCGGTGATCTGCCTGACGGCCATGACCGATCCCCGGCATGAGGTGCAGGGACTGCGGGGCGGTGCGGAGGATTACATTGCCAAGCCCTTTGATATGCTGGCGCTGATGGTGCGCATGGAAAAGGTGCTGCGGCGCACCGGCAAGCTGGAGGAAACCTACCATTTCCGGGATCTGACCCTGGACAACCGGAACCGCTGCCTGTACCGGGGCGGTCAGGAGGTCAATTTGCCGCCCCTGGAATTTGATGTGCTGGCAGTTCTGATGAAGAACAAAAACCGCACCGTTTCCCGGGAGCGGATCTTGAATGAAATCTGGGGACAGGATTATTTTGGGGATATCCGCACGGTGGATGTCCGCATTGCCAATCTGCGGAAAAAGCTGGATCTGGCAGAGCAGATCCGCACCATTTCAAAAGCCGGTTATCGGTTGGAGGAACGATGAAGCTGAAAACAAAACTGACGGCGCTGTGTGCCGTTCTGCTGTTTACGGTTGCGGTGAGCCTGACGGCGGCGATGCTCTGGCTGGTGCGGGAGCAATCCTATCAGTCCCTTGCCCAAAACAGCAAGAGAACCATGGACACACTGGGATCCTCTCTTTTTCAGAGCGTCTCCAACAATGTGCTGCAGAATATGCCCCCGGTTTCCCGAAGGGTCTATCTGACCTACTGCTTTCGTTCCTGCGGCGTTTCCGGCAGTGTCCTGGTGGCGGATGGTCAGTGCCTGAGTGCTTCCACAACCATTGACCCCACCTTGTATCTGTCCCTTCCTGCCAGTGAGGAGCTGCGGACAGCCCGTGTCCATGCAAATGGCAGGCACTATCTGGTCTTGGGAAAGACAATGAACCTGGCAGCATGTGTCTGCCAGGTGTATCTTGTGGCGGATGCTTCCGGCATCTATACCCAGCTGTGGCAGCTCAGCGGATGGTTTGCACTGCTGGCACTGTGCATCGGCCTTCTGGGGCTTGCCGGGGGTTCCTGGATCATTGGCAGGACCCTTCGGCCTTTGTCTGACCTTTCCGGGGCTGCCGACCATATTGCATCGGGAAATTACAGCCAGCGTGTTCAGATTGCCGTCCAGGATGAGGTGGGGATGCTGGCGCAGAATTTTAACCGCATGGCCATGGCAGTGCAGACCCATGTGGATACCCTGCAAGAGCAGAACCAGCGGCAGAAGCTCTTTATTGGTGCAGTGACCCATGAACTGAAAACGCCCCTGACCTCGTTGCTACTGAATGTCAACACCCTGCAAACCGTCTATCTTTCGGAGGAAAAGCAGGGGGCGCTGCTGGAAAGCATGGATACCCAGCTGCACTGGCTGGAAACCATGGTCAGGAAGCTGCTGACCCTGCTTTCCATGGAGAAAAATGTCAAGTGTGCCGACCTGCGGGTGCCGGAGTTTATGGAGCAGGTTCGGCTTTTGACGGAAGGGGTCTGCAAAAAATACGGTGTGTCCTTGCAGCTTACCTGTGCCGCAGAGCACCTTTTGGCAGATGGGGATCTGATGTGCAGTGCCTTGGTGAACCTGATCGAAAACGGTGCCAAGGCATCCCCTCCCGGCGGGGTGATTCGGGTTCTGGCGGAGGAAACCGGCTTTACGGTCACCGACTACGGATGCGGCATCCCGGAAAAGGAGCTGCAGCGGGTGACCGATCCCTTTTACATGGCAGATCCCTCCCGCAGCAAGGCCAAGGGCGGTTTCGGCCTGGGATTGGCGCTGGTGCGGGAAATCGCCGCCGTTCATGGAGGCAGATTGGAGCTGGAAAGCACCCTGGGGAAGGGGACAACGGCACGGATCCTCCTGCCGCAACGGTAACCAAACGGTAATATGCCGGTAACCTCTTTCCAGGCTGCCTGTGGTATTCTGGAACCATCCCAAAGAAACCAGAAAGGATGTGTCATAATGAACAAGAAAACACTTCGCATTGCCGCATTTGCACTGGCAATCACCATGCTTCCCGGCTGTGGAAAATCACAGGAGGAAACCAACCCCACCAGTGTCAACCAGGCCATGCTCATTGAAAAAAGCGCACAAGAGCAGAAGGACTACCGCCTGCCGGAGAAATTCACCGGCAACTGGTCCGGCCAGGAGGGCAGACTGACCATTCACGCCGATGCCCAGGTGGAAGCCCCGCAGGGAACCCAGCTGCCCATTGCCACGGTGATGCCCCGGGAGTTTACCCAGGAGGACGTGGACAATCTGCTGGCGGTATGTCTGAAGGGGCAGCCTCTTTACGGCTACGGCCTGACCAGGCAGGAGTGCCAGGAGAATATTGACCGTGTGAATTCTCCCCAGTGGAAGCCCGACCCCGATGCACCGGAGCAAACCCCGGAACAGGTGGAGCAGCACCGAAAGGATATCATTGCCTACTATACCGAGCAGATGAAAACAGCGCCGGAGGAAACGCCCGTTGTCCGCAGCTTTGGCGATTGCAAAGATCCCAATGAGGTCAGCGGAAGGGCAACCGTAGACGGTGTGGAATATGAGGTGTCGATCCAGAATAACGTTGGCAACTTCTGGACCATGGCACAGGTCATCCGGCATGATTTTAAGTATTATAGCAAGTCGGATTGGGGCGGTGCTTCCAAAGAGGATGCCATCCGGCAGGGAAATGGGCTGATGCAGGAACTTGGCTTTGATGCCTATGTGCTGGATGATGCACAGCAGCAGAACACCGGGGAATGGCAGCTGTGTTATGTGCCGACCGTAAACGGCATCCGCCTTTCCAGCATCCGGGAGGATCACTTTACTTCCGATGAAAGCGGCCAAAGCACCGGCTTCCAGTACTACACCTACCATTGCTTGGAGGAAACGGATCCTGACAATGTTGCCTGGCCTATGGATGTCATTTTTATCAGCGTGGGCGGGGATGGGATCCTGTCCTTTGCCTGGCATTCTCCCTGCACCCAGCCGGTGATCCAGGAATCCCAGGCGGCACTGATGCCCTTTGAGGAGATTGCCTCCATTGCCGGCACCATGCTCCCTGTGGTGGTGGTAGGCCCGAAGGAGACACCCCTTGTGGAGGTGGATAAAGAAAACGGCTTTGAGACCCGAATGGATGTGGATATTACCCGGGTTTCTCTGAGCCTTATGCGTGTCCGGGACAAGGGATCTTTGCAGGGAACCATCGTTCCCGTCTGGTATTTCTGGGGAACGGAGGACTGGTATGATGCCCAGCCGAATCAATGGGGCTACCAGGAAAAAGGCACCAGCTATACTGTTCGCCCTGTGCTGACCCTCAACGCCATTGACGGCAATGTGATCGACTGCCAGCTGGGATATTGATATTTTGTAATAGCCTGCCGCTCTGATGCAAAAGGGGCGGCAGGCTTTTGACAGGGAGCAGCCTTTCCTCCGCCCTTGGGGTTGCATTTTTCTTGGGAATCGGACATAATGAAAAAAAGATTTCTAAGAAACGTGTGACCTGCGGGGCGGGCTTTCGTACTATCAGGGTGAGGAACGAAAAGAAAGGATGTGAACCTCATTGGAAGATACAAAGATCATCGAATTGTACTGGATGCGAAATGAAGATGCCATTGCCGAGACCGAGGCTGCCTATGGCAGACGGCTGCGGAGGCTGGCCAATCGGATCCTGGGCAATTCGGAGGATGCGGAAGAAAGCGTGAGTGACACTTATATGAAAACATGGGAAACCATTCCCCCAAAGCGTCCTACCTACTTCTATGCCTTTATCGCATCCATCTGCCGCCACCTGTCCTTTCACAAGGTGGACTGGAACCAGGCGGCAAAGCGAAGCGCAGAGGTGGTGACCCTGACCCAGGAGATGGAGCTGTGCATCCCGGATACCAGCCGGGATCGGGAGCAGGAGGCTCGGGAGATCGGGAAGGTGCTGAACGCGTTTTTGGAAGGTCTGCCCCAGCAGACCCGGATGATTTTCCTGCGGCGGTATTGGCATGTGGATACCATTGCGGAAATCGCCCAGCGGTACGGCATCACCGAGAGCAAGGTCAAAATGCAGCTCAGCCGCACAAGGGCAAAGCTGTGTACGTATCTGGAACAGGAGGGAATTCGGGTATGAACGGAAAAAATCTGCTGGTCGGCTTGAGCTATATCGACCGTAAATTCATTGAAGAATCGGAAAAGGAAATGCCAGTCCAGGAGCGGGCAGAATCGGCAAAACCCAACTCCGGGAGGATTCCCACCCGCAAGCTGTTTTTGATTGCGGCGCTCATTGCGGCCATGCTGCTTCTCATGGGGGCTGCCACCTATACCCGCTGGTCCAGGAGTATGCAGAATACCTATCATCCCTCGGAAAGCCAGCGGCAGCAGGCGGAGCAGAGCAGGCTGTCCGTTCGCTACGAAGAAACCGCCACGCAGGCAGCTTCCGAGGATGGAAGTATCCTGTCTGCGACGGATCAGGGGATCACCGTTTCCCTGGTGCAGACCATTGCAGATTCTCGTGAGGTACATATCATCCTGCGGGTGGAGGGCTTTGAGCCGCCGGAGGGATATGAGATCACACCCTATGCCTTTGAGGGGGAACGAGCCACCCTGGGAGGTCGGGATGATTTCTGGGCCAGCAGCGGCATGGACTTTGATGATGACATCGTCTATCAGGGCGGCGGAAAGTATACCTATACCGACGGTACGCCGGTGGATGAACAAGATGGCTTGCAAATGGGTCACTACCGCCGAAGCGATGGCAGTATGGAAGTGGACTTGTGGTATCGTCTGAACAGCGATGTAGAAGAATTGCTGGGACAGGAATATCAGCTGCACCTGACGGGCTTTGGCACAAGCACCTATGTGGGGAAGGCAGATTCTACCTTTGAAACGCTGGTGGAAGGCCACTGGGATCTGAAATTCCCCTTAAAGGGAGCGGATAGCAATATTCAGTTCCAGCCCAATGTGCGGCTGTCGGACAATGTGACCCTGACAGATGTGGAAATCGGTCAGATCACCGTCAAGGCCAAGTACATAACCGATACCTATTGGCCCGGCTGGGAGCAGCTGGAGTTCCTCTCCCCGGCACTGGCTGGGGTGGTGTTGCAGGATGACACCCTGATCCCTGTGCTGTCCACCACCGAAGGATACCCCAACCCTGACGAACTGATCTATACGGCGGACTACGGCACCATGGGTGCTATGATCGACCTGAGCCAAGTAAAGGCACTGGCCTACCGTGTGGGCGAGGAAACCGCCGCCGACGGCAGCCGGACACCTGTCTATCAATATGTCCCCGTTCCCTAGTCAAAATACCAAAAGCCTGCCGCTCCAAAACCGGGGTGGCAGGCTTTCCTTATGGTGCAGCGGTTTTCTTTCTTGCTTTTGCACAGCAGATGGATCATAATGGGGGAAATCCTAATTTTTCAAAATTCTGTGACCCGGAAGGAAAAATGGGGAGTAGATAGGTGAAAGGCCTTCACCATTACAGATAAAGGAGGAAATCGAATGGAGGACCATCAGATCGTTGCGTTGTACCGTCAGCGGCAGACCAATGCCCTGGCAGAAACGCAAAAGAAATACGGACGATACTTGCTTTCGATTGCAAACCACATTCTGTCCCGGTATGAGGACTCGGAGGAGTGCGTCAACGACACCTATCTTGCTGCCTGGAATTCTATACCGCCTCAGAACCCCGGCGTGTTGTCCACCTATCTGGGGAAGATCACCCGGCGGTTGGCGTTGAAACGACACCGCAGGAATACTGCCCAAAAGCGAGGCGGCACGGAAGCGGATCTGTCTTTGGAGGAGCTGGAAGATTGCATCCCTGCCGGACAGTCCATAGAAGATCGTCTGGACAGCCGCACACTGACCCGTCTGCTGGATGATTTTCTGGCGACCTTGCCTCAGGAACGGCGGCAGGTATTTGTGTGCCGGTATTGGTACTGTGAATCCATTGCCGAAATTGCCCAGCGGTTTTCCTGGAGCGAGAGCAAGGTGAAAATGACCCTGCTGCGAACCAGAGAGAAGCTGAAGCTGTATTTACAAAAGGAGGGAATTTTTGTATGAGTACCATTCGTTTGCAGGATGCCATTGGAGAAATTCAAAATTGCTATATCGAAGAAGCCCACGCCGAGCCGTCCCATACCCAGCAAAACCAGACCGGCGGTTCTTCCCGGAAACTGTGGCTTGTTGCCGCCATTGTTGCCATTACCGTACTGCTGGTGGGATGCGCCGCTGCGGTATGGCTCAATCTGGATGGCCTGCGGATGAAGGAGGTCACCTATCTTGCGGATATGCGCTATGAAAGGGACGGCAGCAAGATTCCCGCTACCGAGAAAATCAGACAGGATATTTCTATAGTCGGCCCAGAGGGCAGCAAAAACCAGCTGGCGGCGCGGGAGTGGATGGATTTTAAGCAGAGCTATGACCCGGATGAAACCCTGCGGAAAGCAGCGGGAGATTTCCGCAGACCGGCACAATACGAAGACTATACCGATGCCTATACCCAGGATATGCTGGACAAGATTGATGAAATTTGCAACAAATACGGCTTGAAGCTCTCAGGCGAGGTGGCAATTTATCAGGGCGTGGGAGAGCAAGATGCCCTTCTGGCTGAGGTTTTTGATGAATCCAGCGTGGTAAAAAAGGATATGGGGCTGGAATTGGAATTTCAGGGGGGACGCTTTGTCCAATGCGGCGATTTTGATGCCACATATCAGGCAACCCTGACCCATGGGGATACTTCACAGGAATTCTCCTTTAGCCTGACATATCATTACCACGACAAGGATTATTTTGCCGATTACTGTGTGACGATTGAAAATGGCGAAGCCGTTCAGCAGTGGAATGAGACATTGTCCGACGGAACAAAGGTGCTGTTTGTCTGCGATCCCGATGGAAATACATATATACTCCACGATAGAGCGGATGCCTTCATCAGTGTCACGCTGAAAAATGTGGGCTGGGACTGGGACAACCCTGCGGATGTCATGACCCGGCAGGATATGAAGCTGATCGCTCAGGCACTGAATTATTCCATAAAGCCGAAGCCGGTGGCAGATATGGCCGGATGGAAGCAGCGTCTGGAGGCAGCCCGGGAAGAATATAACAATACGCCGGAAGATCCTGCGGTTACAGCAGAGCGTGTGCGCCTGTATGAGGAAAATATGTGCAAGGACAGCTATAGAGATTTGATCGTGCAAATACGGGATCATGAGGACTATTTCTACCAGCATTGCGGTGGGTTCTACAAGAATTTCTGGGAAACCGTGGAATACACCCTTCGGGACATCAATGATGACGGTCAGGAAGAACTGCTTCTGGGGTGTAACGGACAGGTCTGTGATATCTGGACGATTCAGGAGGGAAAGACACAACGGACATGCGGAGCTGCCGAGGGATATTTGTGCCAGGGAAATATCTATGAAATATATCAATTTACGGACGGGAAACCCATGCATACTTATGAACGTTTGCTGCCGGATAAAGGGATCGAATGTGTTGCACAGGTAGCCTATGGATATGGCGAGTGGCGGCTTTATGACGGTCAGACAGATACCGAGAAGATCATTTCGGAAGAGGAGGCGCAGAAGATCATTGCCTCCTATGTGCGTATCCCATTGGAAATGAAACCCGTTTCCTCTTTTCCCATGGAATAGGGAAATAAGCTCCAAATACCAAAAGCCTGCCGCCCCAACCGGGGTGGCAGGCGAGTTTTATTCTTCTGAGTCCTTCAGGGCGATGTCGTAGACCACATTTTTGGGAAGGCCAAGCTCTTTGGCGGCTTGCTTTACCGCATCCTTGCGGCTCAGTCCCTCCTGCATCAGCTGGGATACTCTGGCGGCGGCATCGGTTTCGGTGGGGGCTTCCTTTTCTTCCGGCTGGGCACCGGCGACGATCAGGACGAATTCGCCCTTGGGGGGATTTGCGGTATAGCGGGCCACAGCCTCTCCCAGGGTGGTGCGCACCACTTCCTCGTGGAGCTTGGTCAGCTCCCGGCACAGGCTGATCCCACGATCATCGCCAAAGGCCTGCCGCAGATCCTCCAGGGTAGGCACCAGCTTGTGGGGGGCTTCGTAGAAGATCATAGTCCTCTGCTCGGTGCGCAGGGAATCCAGATGCTCCCGGCGGCTCTTTTTGGCAGTGGACAGAAAGCCCTCAAAGCAGAACCGCCCGGTGGACTGACCGGAAATGCTCAGTGCCGTGATGGCGGCGCAGGGGCCGGGAATGGCGCACACCGGGATCCCGGCGGCGGCGCACTGCTTCACCAGATCCTCGCCGGGATCGGAGATGGCGGGACTTCCGGCATCGGAGACCAGAGCGCAGGTTTCTCCCGACAAAATCCGCTCCACAATTTTATCCCCCCGGAAGGCCTTGTTGTGCTCGTAGTAGCTGACAAGGCTTTTTTTGATTCCAAGGTGGTTGAGAAGCTTCAGGGTGACCCGGGTGTCCTCGGCGGCGATAAAATCCGCATCCTCCAGGGTCTGACGGCAGCGGGCGGAGATGTCTCCCAGATTGCCGATGGGGGTGGGTACCAGATATAACATACCTGCCATAATGGGCCTCCTGTTAAGATAAGTTCAGGTGATATACTTCCTGATAAAATGCAGTGGGTTCTCCGGCGGCATCCGAAAGAGATTCCTCCCGGAGGATCAAACCGGGCTTTCCGCCCTTTCGCAGCCGCAGCAGAATCAGATTCACCGGGCCGCCTGCACGGTGGCGCAGCAGCAGAAGCTCCTTGGCTTCCAGTCCGGCCGATGCGCCCAGGGCGATGATCTGGGCCAGCCGTTCCGGCCGATGCACAAGGAAAAAGTCGCCGCCGTATTTCAGCATCCGCCCGGCAGCTTCCATCAGCTGGGCAAGGGTGCAGTCTGTTTCTTTTCGTGCCCTGGCCAGGGCAGCGCTTTCCGGCCCGCCGGAAAAGTAGGGGGGATTGGAGATACAGACGGAAAAGCTGCCTGGGGGTGCTTCCCGGGAAAACCGGCGCAGATCCGTGCATACACTGCTCATACGGGCACAAAGGCCGTTGCGGCGGATGTTTTCCTCAGCGGCGGCATGGGCATGGCTGTCCTGTTCCAGGCCGGTGACCTGACACGCCGGATCTCCGGCGCATAAAAGGAGCCCCAGCGTGCCGCAGCCGGAGCCCAGATCCAGCACCCGGGCGTTCCGGGGGAGCCGGACAAAGTGGGCCAGCACCATGGAGTCGGTACTCAGAGGGAAGCAGCCCTGGGGGATCTCCAGAGAAAAGCCATTGGGTAAATACTCCATAACGTCACCATGATACAAAATTGACCTGTGCCGAAAGCACAGGCCAATCTTGGTTCCAACGAATATTAGCCTTCCTCGATTGCGTCGCAGGGGCAGACACCAGCACAGGCGCCGCAGGAAACGCAGACATCGGGGTTGATTTCGTACTTGCCGTCGCCCTCAGAGATGGCGCTGCAAGGACACTGATCGGCACAGGTGCCGCAGGAAACGCAGGAATCCGTAATAACGTAAGCCATGGGAAGTACCTCCAATGTAAATATGATGCGCTGAGATCAACGCTTATCTGTATTCTAACACGGATTTTGGAAAATGCAATTCCTTTTTTTCTTCCACCGAATAATTGCCTGCCCTTTTGGCAAAAATTTTTCACCGGAAGGGAGGAATGGGGGTGCGTTATCATGTGCAGACGGAGGAAACCATCCATACGGCGGGACAAAAGGCACGGCAGATGGGGCACAGCTGCGTGGGGACGGCCCACCTGCTGGCGGCGCTTTCGGAAAATCCCGGATGGACGGGGCAGTTTTTGCGCAGTGTGGGTTTGGAGCCGGAGCTGACCCGGAATTTGACCGCTCTGTTTTACGGCATGGGCACACCGGATCTGCCCCTGCCCCAGGGCTTTACCCCCGATGCCGGGCAGGTTTTGCGGGCCGCTGCCCGGGAGGCAAGAGACCAGGGCTCCCGGCTGATCCGTCCGGTGCATCTGCTGCTGGCACTGGCCCGGCAGGAGGACTGTTCCGCTGCGCAGCTGCTGCGGTGGAGCGGCATCAGCCCGGAAATGCTGTTTCATAATATGGTGGAGTCGATGCAGTGGGAGACGGCAGTTTCCCGAAAGGTGAAAAAGGAGGCGGTTGCTACGAAGCTGCTGGAACAATTCAGCGAGGATCTGATCCAGAAGGCCCAGGATATGGAGCCGGTCATCGGCAGGGAAAAGGAGATCGACACGGTGGTGGGGATCCTGTGCCGGAAGAACAAGAATAACCCGGCCCTCATCGGTGAGCCGGGGGTGGGCAAGACGGCCATTGCCGAGGGTTTGGCCCAGCGCATGGCGGTGGGGAATGTGCCGCCCCAGCTGAAGGAAAAACGGCTCATCAGCCTGAACATGGCAAACCTGGTGGCGGGAACCAAATACCGGGGTGAATTTGAAGAACGTCTGCGGGACGTGCTGGCAGAGATCCGCCGGGGCGGGGATGTGATCCTCTTTGTGGACGAGATGCACACACTGGTGGGAGCCGGTGCGGCAGAGGGGGCCATTGATGCGGCCAATATCTTCAAGCCTGCTCTGGGCCGGGGAGAGATCCAGATGCTGGGAGCCACCACCCGGGAGGAGTACCGCCGGTATATCGAAAAGGATGCCGCCCTGGAACGCCGGTTCCGGCCGGTGGTGGTGGAGGAGCCGGACAAGGATACCACCCTTTCCATTCTGCGGGGCTTGAAGCCCGGTCTGGAGCGGCACCACCGGCTGAAAATCACCGAGGAAGCCCTTGCTGAGGCGGTGCGGCTGTCGGTGCGGTATCTGCCGGATCTGTATTTACCGGACAAGGCCATTGATCTGGTGGACGAGGCGGCGGCCCGGTGCCGGATGGAGATGCTCTATCCCGGCCGGTGCAGCGAGGCCCGGAAGGCACTGGAGCAGGAGCTGCACGTAGCCGTCCGGGAGCGGCGGTTTGAAAAGGCGGCGGAACTGCGGGACAAAATGCAGAAGCTGGCGGTAAAGGGCTCTGACAGCAGGCGGGGACACAGCATCACCGAGGGGGATATCGCCCAGGTGGTTTCTGCCCGGACGGGAATCCCTCTGGGCAGGCTCACCGCCACCCAGCGGGAGCGGCTGCTGGGATTGGAGGGCTTGCTGAGCAGTCAGGTGGTGGGACAGGCCAAGGCAGTCTCTGCGGCGGCGGAGGCGGTGCGCCGGGGGTATTCCGGGATCCGGGACGGCTCCCGGCCCATTGCCTGTCTGCTGTTCACCGGCCCCACCGGGGTGGGAAAAACCGAACTGTGCCGGGCGCTGGCGGCGGAGGTCTACGGCAGCAAGGATGCCATGATCCGGCTGGACATGACGGAGTATATGGAAAAGCAGTCCGTCTCCCGGCTGATCGGTGCCCCTCCCGGCTATGTGGGCTACGAGGACGGGGGCAAGCTGACCGAGGCGGTGCGCCGCCGCCCCTATTGCCTGGTGTTGTTGGATGAGCTGGAAAAGGCCCACCCGGATGTGCTGGGGATCCTGCTGCAGATCATGGAGGAGGGCTGCCTGACGGATTCCACCGGACGGCGTGTCAGCTTCCGCAATGCCATTGTGGTGATGACTGCCAATGTGGGCAGCCAGTGCAAGGGTGAGGGCTTGGGCTTCTGCGCCGGGGGCAAGCAGGCCCAGCTGGATCAGGCGGTGGAGCAGGCATTTGCCCCGGAGTTCCTGGGACGGCTGGATGGGATCATCTGCTTTTCGCCCCTGGGGGATGGAGCCATGGAGGCCATCGCCTGGAAATATTTGCGGCAGCTACAGGAGCGGACAGCCGGCTTGGGGATCCAGCTGCAATATCCCCAGGAGCTGGCGGCCTGGCTGGGCAGCCGGTGCCGGGGGAAGGAGGGAGCCAGAAATCTGCGCCGGATGGTGCAGAAGGAGGTGGAAGGCCCCCTGGCAAGCTACCTGCTCCAGGTATCCCGGAAGCCGGGGAGGATCCGTCTGCGGCTGGAAAACGACCGGGTGGTGATCTGAAAACATCGGATTTTTATAGAACAGATGTTTGAAAAATGGGAAAAATCGGGAAAAATAGAGGGATTCGCCGGGTTTCGACAGAAAAAAACATTGCTTTTTGCGTGGATGGGTAGTATACTGTCTGTAAATGGAGCAAAAGTGCAGTAAAGTGGAGCAAAAGGGAAGGGGTGAGACCATGATCGGCAAATACGGCGCAAGGCTGGATGAGAAAAACCGTCTGTTCGTCCCCTCCAAGCTGCGTTCGGAGCTGGGGGACAGCTTTTATGTGACCCTGGGTGTCAACTGCGGTCATCGGTGTCTCACCGTCTATACCGCCGCCGAGTGGCAGCGGCTCAGCGACAACTACAACGCTTTGAGCATTTCCCAGCGCTCCGGCGCAACCAGCCTGATTTTTATGAACGCTGCCGAGTGCAGCCCCGACCGACAGTACCGCTTTGCCCTGACCCCCTTCCTGCTGCAATATGCAGGCATCGACCGGGAGGTTATGATTGTGGGCCGGGCCGGTCAGGCGGAGATCTGGGATGCGGCGGAATTTGCATCCTTTGAGGCGGAGAATCTGACGCCTGAAAAATTGCTGGCATCCTTGGAGGCGATCGGACTATGAGCAGCGGAGAATTTCACCATGTATCCGTCCTTCTGGACGAGTGTATTGCGGGCCTGAATATCAAGCCTGACGGCATCTATGTGGACGGCACCCTGGGGGGCGCCGGACATTCCAGCCGAATTGCGGCCCTGCTGACCACCGGCCGCCACATCGGCATCGACCGGGATCCCATTGCCCTGGAGGCTGCGGCCAAGCGGCTGGAGCCCTACAAGGATCGGGTCACCCTGGTGCATTCCAATTTTTCGGAAATTGCCAAGGTTCTGTCCCAGCTGGGGATCTCCGGTGTGGACGGTATTTTGCTGGATCTTGGGGTTTCCTCTCCTCAGCTGGATGACGGCGAGCGGGGCTTTTCCTATATGGTGGATGCCCCTCTGGATATGCGCATGGACAGCGGGGATGCCCGGGATGCCGGGTTCATTGTCAACAGCTATTCCTGCGAGGAGCTGAAAAAGATCCTCTACGAGTACGGCGAGGAGCGCTATGCCCCCCAGATTGCCGCGGCAATCTGCCGCCGCCGGGAGGAAAAGCCCATATCCACCACTCTGGAGCTGGTGGATATCATCCGCAGCGCCATGCCGGCCTCCGCTCTGCGGGAAAAGCAGCATCCTGCCAAGCGGAGCTTCCAGGCCATCCGCATTGCGGTCAACGACGAGCTGAACAGCGTGGCTAAGGTCATGGAGGATGCCATTCCGCTGCTGAACCCCGGCGGACGGCTGGCGGTGATCACCTTCCACTCTCTGGAGGATCGGATCGTGAAGAACGCCATGGCATCTGCCGCCAAGGGCTGCACCTGCCCCCCCAGCTTCCCGGTCTGCGTCTGCGGCAAGAAGCCCCAGGTGAAGATCATCACCCGCAAGCCCATCGTCTCCAGTGAGGAAGAACTGGAGCGCAACCCCAGAGCCAGAAGCGCAAAGCTGAGAATCTGCGAAAAACTGTAATTGTAATATGGAAACTCTGAATAAATCGTCTGCGGCTGAACGGCGGATCTTTTGCTCCCAGACTGCGGTTCAAAAAACGGGAAATACATACAGTATTCCCTCGTTTTCTGAACCTTGTCTGAAAACAAAATCTCTCG
>Ga0129314_1000673_pt1 | contig 32817 bp, 27 predicted proteins | sample O1111metagenome_FD_94431 | JGI IMG/M metagenome (GOLD analysis project Ga0129314, IMG submission 94431) | Orangutan individual fecal microbial communities from fecal samples from Wisconsin, USA - O1111 metagenome | ecosystem: Host-associated > Mammals > Digestive system > Large intestine > Fecal... | reverse complement strand
GACAGCAATCGCATACGGCGACGACACATTCTTTGAAGAAACAGACTTTACATACTACGCAGCAGCTCTCTCCGCTCCCGTAGAAGGCGTTAAGTATGTTTACTTCCAGAGCGAAGGCGCACTCTCCGGATGCTTCCAGATGTCCGAACTCGTACTCACAGGCGCAGCAGGTGAAGCAGCTCCCGCTACAGCAGAAACAGAAGCAACTGTAGAAGAAACAACAGCTCCCGAAACAGAAGCAGCTGAAACAACCGCAACAGAAGAAACAGTAGAAGCTCCCGCTACAACAACAGAAGCTCCGAAGACATTCGACGCAGGCGTTATCGCAGCAGTTGCAGCAGTAGTTTCCGCAGCAGGCTACGCTATCTCCAAGAAGAGAAGATAAGTTTCGACTAATCTAAAAATCATACAATTTACCTCATAAAAACAGCCGGACAAAGGTCAAAAGCCAGAGTACGGTTGTTTTTTCGCAAAAATAAAGCCGAACTGTGATATGCTCCCAAAATCACGGAAGCACATCAAAATTCGGCTGTTTTTTATTCTATTGTGAGCGTTCTCTTTACCGCGTCATGCCATCCTTGAAGAAGCTCGGCGCGCTTTTCTTCGGTTACAGAGGACTCAAACGTGCGCTCTATTTCGTTTTCCGACAAAAGCTCATCACGCGACGACCAGAATCCCGACGAAAGTCCCGCGAGATATGCCGCTCCGAGAGCTGTTGTTTCGCGAACCGTCGGTCTGAGAACGTTCTTGCCGAGGATGTCCGCCTGAAACTGCATGAGAAAATTGTCCCGCGTCGCTCCTCCGTCTACTTTGAGGGAAGAAATACAAGTGCCGATATCGTTTTCCATCGCCGAGAGAAGATCCGCAGACTGATACGCAATGGATTCCTCCGCGGCACGAATGATGTGTTCACGTTTTGTACCGCGCGTCATTCCCGTCAGTGAAGCTCTCGCGTGCATATCCCAGTACGGTGCGCCGAGTCCTGTAAACGCGGGAACAAGATATACTCCGCCGCTGTCTGTCACTTTTGAAGCATAATATTCGGCGTCACGGCTCTCGGTGAAGAATCTCATCTCGTCGCGCAGCCACTGTATCACAGATCCGCCGGAGAACACGCTTCCCTCGAGAGCATATTGTACATTCTCACCCGAACAAGTAGCGGCGATTGTCGTAAGAAGTCCATTTTTGCTCTCGATTCGCTTCTCTCCCGTGTTCATCAGCAGGAAGCATCCCGTTCCGTACGTGTTTTTAGCCTGACCCGCGCTGAAACAGGTCTGCCCGAACAACGCCGCCTGCTGGTCTCCCGCAACTCCGCAAACCGGTATCTTTTCGCTTCCGACCTGCGCGTATCCGTAAAGCTCGGACGAGGACTTGACCGTCGGGAGCATTGACATAGGCACGCCGAACATATCGCAAAGCTCGCTGTCCCACTGTAGTGTGTTTATGTTGTACAGCATTGTTCGCGAGGCGTTTGTCCTGTCGGTTGCGTGCTCGCCGGTCAGCTTGTAAATAAGCCACGAGTCGACAGTGCCGAACGCGAGTTTTCCGTTTTCTGCCAGTTCTCGCGCACCGTCTACGTTGTCGAATACCCACTTTATCTTGCCTGCCGAGAAGTACGCGTCGGGGATAAGTCCCGTTTTTTCTTTTATAATGGAGCGTTCGCTGTCGGTCAGAGCTTCGATTATTCCCGCGCTTCTCCTGCATTGCCAGACGATTGCGTTCATCAGTGGAGCTCCCGTCTCGCGATTCCAGAGAACTGTGGTTTCACGCTGATTTGTGATTCCGATGGACGAAATTTCGCTCTCGTGAATGCCGGATTTAGCGATAACTTCCATCATGCATCCGTATGTAGTCGACCAGATGTCGGTGGGATCATGCTCGACCCATCCCTCGCGCGGGTAAATCTGCGGAAACTCACGAGCGACCGAGCCTTTGATATGCCCGTGTCTGTCAAAAAGTATCGCGCGGCTCGATGTCGTTCCCTGGTCCAGTGCGAGTACGTATTTTTTCTCCGAAAGTGCCATGGTAAAGTCTCCTTTCGTTACATTTCGATTATGCTGATTCCGAGTGAGCGCGCGGCGTTTGTTTCGTCCTCACGGCAGGTGAGAATCAGATACTGTCCGCCCGAGAGCGCTCTGAAGAAATTCTTTGTGCGGTTTATGTCGATGTGCGCGAAGCATTCGTCAAATACAGTCACAGGACGCTCTGACGGGAACATTTCGCCGCAAAGCGCGTTTCTTATGCTGAGGTACGTTATGTCAGCCGTTCCGCGCGAGAGAATGTCGGAGGTAAGATGCCTGCTTCCCGATTCAAGCGAAGGATTCAGCGAGGCGTCAAGCGCAACACTGTCGTGCGGAGTGCAGCTGCGGATAAGCTCGGTGGCGGATTCGGCAAGCCTTACGTTGATTCCGGTGCGCATATTTTCTCCGGCTTCCGTTATCGCGCTCATTGCAAGCTCGCAGGCGTCGTGACGGAGTGTCAGTTCTTCAATTGTGTCGTCGATTGAGTTAATCATGGAGCGGTATTCGTCGGGCGTGTGGCTGAGCTTGCCGAGAGAGAGCAGCTTTTCCTCCAGTGCGGATTTTCTCTTCTGGGCGGATTTCAGCGCGTTTTCGGTAAAGTCGCGTTCACGTGTGGCTTCTTTCAGCTTTTCCGAGTCTATCGCAGCCGCCGTTTTGCCGATTTCCGTGGAGAGAACCTTCTGTGCTTCAAGCTCCGCCGCATGAACGTCAACGCCTTCGGTAAGCTCGCTCAAGGTGTCGACTCTGCCGCTCAGCTTTTCCGCAAGAAGTGTAAGCTCGCTTTTTTTCTTTTTCGCGTCGGCTGAGACTGCCTTTATCGCGTCAATCGTATCGTAAATGCTGTCCCCGTGCTCGATATTAAGCGAATCCGCAAGGGAGAGAACGTATGACTGAGCCGCGTCAAATTTCAGCTTTGCGGTGTCGGCGTTTTCGGTGCGGTCTTTCTTTTCTTCTTTAAAGTCCTTCTGATTGTAGAACTTGTTCAGCTTGTCGGTCACTGCGGTTTCAAATTCGTCTATGGATTCTGCGTCCCATTTGTCAAGGAGTGCGGCAAGCTGATTTTTAACCGATATGTACTTCGCGATGAACACGATTCCGAGGGTCACAAGCGCGATGGTGATTATGAGCGGAATTGAGTAAATGTCCGTGTTGAAGAAGTAGAGGATGAAGAAAGCGGCAAGTCCGAGAACACCGCCGATCATCATGGCTATCGACAGGGCGAGCTTTGTTCGTGAGTCTGCGTAGAGGGCGTTTGCTTCCTCAATGTCGTCCTCGGCGTCTTCCGGCAGAACGGGACTTTCGTCGTCGGCTTCATCGTCGTCCGCGTCGTCAAAATCGGAGAATTCTTCGTCATACGCCACTATAAGCTCGTCGTATGCTCTTATGTCGTGCTCAGCTGAATCAAGCGCGCTTTCCGTTTCCGGCGTCAGCTTTGATTCTATCTCCGAGAGCTGGCTTTTTACCGCACCGAGCTTTTGTTTTGCCTGCTCCAGTGCGTCAAGCCGCCTTTTGACTACGATTTTGTCAAGGGAAGAGAACAGAGCCGCATATCTGTCGTGAGCCGCTTCAAGCTCGGAAAGCCGCTTGTTTATGTCGTCAAGGGAGATTCCCGCCGCGATTATCTCATGGGAGCGTTCGGCGGTTTTTTCAAGCTCAGCCGCAAGTGACGCGCGTTTTTCACGGAGTTCATTTATCTCGCCGCCGCCTCCGTTCTTGTGGCAAAGCTCACGTCTGAGGTCGTTCAGCTTTTTCAGTCCCCGCTTCACGTCTATGCTTTCGTCACCCGATAGGAGCAGATTCTCGTTCTTATCCGAAGTTGAGAGCACACCGTCGAGCTTGGAGTTCTCAGGCTTCAGCGACGCAGACTGTGACACAAAGCAGGTCGAGACGAAAATATCCTCCGTCACTCCAAAGAAGTATTCCCCGGGTTCCTGTGAGCTTACGGTTTCTCCGGTTGTGAGGTTGATTATTCTCACCTTTTCGCGTGCGGGGGAGTTGTCGGAGAGTATCAGCGTCCGCTCAAGCCTGTACGAGGTGCGCGAATCTGTTTCGACTATCATAAAGCCCGACGCCTGCATGGTATCTCGGTTGACGAACCTCTGCCGCTCGGAGGATGAACCTTTCTGCGACTTTGAGCCGAGTCCGTAGAAAATGAATTTGATAAACATAGCCGCGGAGGTTTTGCCGGACTCGTTTTCGCCGCAGAGTATGTTCACACCGGGCGTCAGCTCAATATCGCGGTTTCTAAGCCCTCCGAAGGATATGATATGAAGTGATTTTATATACATTTTGACGACCTTTTATAAAATATTCTCGCCTGAAAGAGCGGACAGAGCGTATCTCAGCGCACGACTTGCAACTTCACGCTCTCTTGCGTCATCGGAATTCAGCTTCGGCATGAGTATACGGTATATCTCGCCCTTTATTGAGAGATCCCGCGACAGCGTTTCCTCGTCAAGCAAAAGCGAGGTCTCGTCGTTCACTTTCAGCATAAACAGTCCGTATGAGCGCGCCGACAGCCCCTCCGTGTCTACAATAAGCTCCGGAGACAGCTTTCCCGTCAGAGAGAGCGAGAGAAGCGTGTCGTCTCCGTACCTGCGTGAGGTGATGCATTCCTCTATCATTGCGGATATGTCGGAGTTAGAGGAAGCTCCAGTTATGTCAAGCTCACACTTTTCGTATTTTCTCTTGGAGAAACGCACGCGCTTTATCGTTATGTCAGACTCTTCTCCTACCTTGTTAATCTGAACTATGCACGCGCCCTTTGGCCCTGTTTCGTCAAATGAGCGACCTTCAAGGCATCCGCAGTAGCACCATCGACCGTCGTGACCCGTTTCTGCCGATGAAACATTGTGTATGTGACCGAGCGCGGTGTAGTCTGCTCCGAACGTGTCTATATCCTCGGGAGTCAGCGGGCAGGTCGTGCTTGTTTTGCTTGTCATGTCGGCGTGGCAGAGAAGTATGTTAATCCTCTCTTTGTCCTCGACATTGCGGGAGCGAACGGGAACTGCCGTCATCTCGCGGGAAGTGAAGCCGAAGCCGTAAACATCAACGGGAACGGACGAAAGAGACACGCGCTCCGGCTCTTCGGTTTTGAAAACATGGACGTTCGGCGGGAAAATATCGCGCATCCATATGCTTTTTTCGCTTGCCGGGTCGTGGTTTCCGGGAGAGATGAACACCGGCTTTTTGTAATTCTCAAATTCGCGGCAGAGCAGGGAAACAGTCTCTCTTGTCACATATTCCGCGTCAAAAACGTCTCCCGCGATAAGAAGCAGGTCGGTGTTGTTCATTTTCGCGTATGTCATCATAGAGGTGAAAGCCGCTCTCAGCTCGTTTCGCCTTACCTCAGCCTGACGTGAAGTGAGCGAGGAAAACGGGCTGTCGAGGTGGATATCCCCCGTATGCATTATTTTTATCATTATAGTACCTCGTGACGTATCTACAATTATACAGCATAATTATACCATATTTCCCCCATGCGCGCAACCGATGGGAAAAAATTTAACTTATCATAGTATGTATATACATCACATGACTGTTTGCTCTTGTATTTTCTTCCGTTTTGTGGTACAATATAAATTGTATAATTGTAATTCTAAGGAGCGGGAAAATGAGCGGACGTGATTTTATGAGAATAACCGTGCTTGCCGCGTGTATCTGCCTGTTGTCGACAGTCTTTTCTTCGTGCGCCCTCAGCCTCAGAGAATCCGGCGAAAAGATTACGCTTCCGGACTACGAGACGAGGGAAAGAGCGAAAAATGACGAACCCTCACAGTCACAAGGCGGCGAATATGCGTCCTCGAAGGATTTCACTGACGAAACGCAGAAGGAAGCCGAATCCGACAAAACCGCGGAGTCTCTTGAAACCACTGCGCTTGACGACCCGTATGCCGGAGTGGACATCAGTTTTATCGCGGCGGGTGATAACCTCATCCACCCGAACATCTACACCGACGCATACTACAGAGGAAATAGCGAAAAGCAGTACGACTTTCTCCCGATGTATGCCGACGTCGCCGATTACATTGCTTCCGCTGACATTGCCTTCATCAATCAGGAGACGGTCATGGCAGGCGAGGAATACGGCTATTCGGGTTATCCCTGCTTCAACGCGCCGAGACAGCTCGGACTTGACATGGTGACGCTTGGATTTGATATCGTGAATATCGCGAATAACCATATGCTCGACAAAGGCGCGTCCGGTCTTGAGTCCACAATAAACTTCTGGAACGAACAGCCCGTTTTGCTCCTCGGCGGATACCTGAACGAAGAAGACGCGTCAAACATCCGCATGCTTGAGAAGGACGGAGTGAAGATGGCGTTCCTCAGCTACACTCTCTCGACAAACGGAATAGTGAAAAGCTCATCCTCCGATGTGGTTATACCGTATATCGACGACGCGCAGATACTCTCCGACATGGAAAAAGCGCGCGAAATCTGCGATATCCTGATAGTTTCGATGCACTGGGGAGACGAAAACACACAAACTCCGAACTCCGAGCAGTACAGACTTGCAAAACTCATAGCAAACGCGGGAGCTGACGTGATACTCGGACACCATTCTCATACTCTCCAGCCGATTGAGTGGATTGAGAGGGACGGCGGCGGAAAAACGCTGTGCATATACTCCCTCGGAAACTTCGTCAGCGGCATGGCAAGACCCGTGAATCAGGTGGGCGGCTTCCTCTCGTTCCATATAAGGGGAGACGGAAACGGTTCTCTCGAAATAGCGGAGCCGAGCTTTACTCCGACTGTGTTCTACTACGGCATGGACTGGTACGACACGCATCTGTACTTCCTCGAAAACTACACGGATGACATGGCGGCTCGTCACGGAGTTCAGATATCGGGATATTATATGTCGGCAGCCGACGCGAGAGCTTTTGTCACAAACGTCATGGACAGCGAATTCCTGCCCGACTGGCTTAAACAGCAATGAATTATAGAAAAGGATAGATATGGCAAAATACAGAAAAAACAAAATCAACGCCGCTTTCACTGAAGAGTGCGCGCAGATACTCAGAGACATCAAAGACCCGAGAGTAAGCGGAGAAATGATAACGGTAATGAGCTCCGACGTTTCGGCAGACCTCAAATTCGCCAAGGTGTACTATTCCGTGTACGGTGAGTGCGACGACAAAGAGCTGAGAAAGGGACTGAAATCCGCAACTCCGTTCATTCGCTCAAGACTTGCGGAAAGACTGAACCTCAGAATCACTCCCGAGATAACCTTCGTCAAGGATGAGGGAGTAAAGCACGGTGCGGAGATTGCGGCGATACTGAAACAGATTCAGCCGACAAGCGACACAGCCGATGAGGATTCGGAGGAAGAAGATGAATAATTCCCCCGAGATAATGACCGAAGAGCAAGTATATGAGACTGTGACGCTCAAGGAAGCTGCCGATTCGCTTGACAAGGCGGAGAACACTCTCATCCTCACCCATGTGAATCCCGACGGCGACTGCATAGGCTCGGCTTTCGCGCTGAGAGATATAATACTTGCTCTCGGAAAGGACGCGTCCGTTGCAAATCCGAGCGTTATGCCGAAGAGACTGAAATTCCTGTCATGTCAGACCGGTGAAGACTGTCCCGAAGACGGAGAAGTGCCGCATATGTCCGAGACCGATGAGGAAAGCCTCTCCCGCTTTGACAGAATCATATCCGTCGACGTGGCTTCCCCCATTCAGCTTGACAAAAACGCGTTCCTCATCCCGCAGATAAGCCTTATGATTGACCACCACGGAATGGGCGAACCTTTTGCGAAAAACTACATTGACCCATGTGCTTCCGCGGCGGGCGAGATAGTCTACGAGATGTACGCGTACCTTAAAAACAGCGGAAAAATAAGCTCCGTACCCGACGCCGCGAGAAAAATGTATGCCGCGATAGTCTCCGATACGGGCAGCTTCAAGTTCTAAAACACAACAAAAAAGACCCACCTCATAGCCGCGGAGCTTCTTGACGAGATAAACTCGGCAAACGACGGCGGAATGGATACCTCGGATGTGTGCCGCTCACTGTTCGGTCAAAGAACGCTGAAAGAGCTTACCGCACAGATGCTCGCGATACAAAATCTCCGCTTCTACAACGACGGAAAGCTCGGCGCGGTTCTGTTCACTCAGGATATGCTTGAGGATGCGGGACTCACGGAAAACGATATCGGAAATGTTGTCGATACCCCGCGCGGAGTTGAAGGAGTTCTCGTCGGAATATCCCTGAGACAGCTCTCGGAGGACAGACGGTTCTATAAGGTGTCTTCACGCGCGAATGCTGAGATAGACTGTGCGGCTGTCTGTGCGGCTCACGGAGGCGGAGGACACGTCAGAGCAGCCGGATGTACAATCGAAGCGGATTCTCCCGAGGAAGCTCTTGATATGATGACAAAGGCGTTCGGCGAGGCTGTCGAAAAATACGCCGCTGAAAAAGAAGCAAGGTAAAACTATGTCAAAAAGCAATCCTGCTCTCGTTTCGGGAGTTTTAATAATCAACAAGCATGAAGGCGTAACGTCGCATAAGATAATCTCGTCATGCAGAAAGCTGTTCGATACGCGTCAGGTAGGTCACACAGGCACACTAGACCCGATGGCGACCGGCGTTCTTCCCGTGCTGATAGGACGAGCCGTGAAAGCGTCGGATTATCTCATGATGCACGACAAGGAGTACGTCGCGGAGATGAAGCTCGGACTGACGACGGACACCGAAGACATAACCGGAGAGGTTCTCACGACAAGCGACAAAATCCCGCCGGAGGATGAGGTTCTTGAGGTCTGCCGCTCGTTTGTCGGAAAGATAATGCAGGTACCGCCCATGTACTCCGCGATAAAAGTAGGCGGGCGAAAGCTCGTGGATATCGCGAGAGAGGGCGGAGAAGTGGAGAGAGAAGCGCGCGAAGTTGAGATATACTCTCTTACTTCCGAAAAAGTCTCGGACGACACATACAAAATGCGCGTTGTCTGCTCGAAGGGAACGTACATAAGAACACTGTGCGCCGATATCGGAAAAAAGCTCGGCTGTGGCGCGGTAATGTCGTCTCTCGTGCGGACAAGAACTGGAAACTTCACTCTTGCGGACGCTGTCACCGTGGATGAGCTTGACAACATGACGTTTGAGGAAAGACTGAAGCTGCCGAAGCCTGTCGAGAGCCTGTTCACGGAGCTGCAAAGCGTGAATGTGGTGGACTACTACGCCAAGCTGATTCGCGGCGGAGCTAACATATTCCAGAAAAAGGTGAAGGCGAATGTAGCCGCGGGTGAGCTTGTCCGCATATACAACCGCGGCGTGTTCATAGCTCTCGGACGGGGAGACATCGTTGACGGAGTTCCCGTGATACGTCAGGAGAAGCTGTTTGTGCTTGAAGACTTATCGGCGAAGCAAGACTAAACAAGGTTAAATAATTGTAAATAATCGTGAAATGTATTTTATCGGCAGGAGTTGTGTGCTATAATAGTAAAATCAGATACGATATTGTGATATGAGAAAATTTACCGAATTATTTGATAAAACCTATTTGCAGAAGTGGCTCGTTTCGGTTTTGTCGGGGCTTCTCGCGCTCGGACTTATGGTGTATATCGCGTACCATATATACGATATATTTTCCCCTGAGCTTGAGCTTGTCGACGCAGTTCCGAAAACCATCACCGAAACCATAACCTCAGATGCGTACATCATGCGCAAGGAAACTCCGCTGTATTCTGGAGTAAGCTCGGGAAGCGTCGCGCCTGCGATACATGACGGCGGCAGAATAGCGGTTGGTGCGAAAATTGCCGATGTGTATTCCGTCTCGTCCCCTGACATTGAAAACCGGCTTGCGGAGATAGACGAGCAGATTACGCTCCTTGAAGGAAATTCGTCGTACTCCTCAAACCGCTCCGTTCAGTCGACTGCGGGAATCGAGAGCGAGATTTTCGACAATATTTTCACTATACGGAAGCACTGTACCAGCGGAAACTACTCTGACGCCTTGTCTATGAGAACGACGCTTCTTGTGAACATTAACAAAAAGCTCATTCGCTCGGGTCAGGTCGACTACAGCTCACGCGTCGCAAAGCTCGAGAGTGAAAAAACGTCACTCAGAGGGCAGCTCGGTGCCTGTCTCGATACGGTGTACGCCGCGGCTACGGGATATTATTTCTCGGAATATGACGGCTACGGCGAGATTTTTTCCTCGGACAAGGTCGACAGTATGACCTACGACGACTTTATCGCGCTGACCGAATCCGACCCGTCTTATTCCGGTGGTGTATGCGTAGGCTCGGTGGTTAAGGATTTCCGTTGGTACGTCGCCTGCGTTATGAAAAAATCCGACGCCGCCCCGCTCATGGAAAAATCAAGCTGCGAGATGACGTTCACCTACAGTGATACCGAGGTTTCAGCCGTGCTCTACCGTATAGTTTCGCAAAATCCGGGAGACATGGCGGTCGCAGTATTCAGATGCGAGGATATGCCCTCCGGCTTTGACTACACGAGAATGCAGCCCGTGAAAATATCGGCTGTCGAGTATACAGGCTACGAGGTTCCGGCTGATGCTGTTCGAGTGGTCGACGGTTACGAGGGTGTGTACATCCTTGACGAGGTAACGGTGGAGTTCAGACGCGTGAATATCGTCTACAGAAACGACGGATACGTTATCTGCACCGGAAATGATGGCTCAAGCGGCGGTGCGGATGACGAGATATACCCCTGGATAAAACAAAATGACATTATCGTTGTGAGCGGAAAAGACCTCTACAGCGGTAAACTCATAAGATAACGGAAAAACTATGACAGAAGAGAGAAAAAAAGAACTCAGCGAAAACTATGTCCGCGTTCTTGAAATGATAGAGGCGGCAAAAAAGACGCGCGGAGGGGACAAACCCGTCACACTTTTAGCGGCTACAAAAACAGTTCCGGCTGAGGATATATGCTACCTCATCGAAAACTGCGGACTGAAGCTGTGCGGAGAAAACCATGCTCAGGAGTTTACCGACAAGTACGACGCCGTTCGTGCAGCGGGTGCTGAAATGGACTTCATCGGACACCTTCAGACGAACAAGGTAAAGTACATCGTCGGAAAAGCGAGACTTATTCATTCGCTCGACTCGATAAAGCTGGCGGAGGAAATAAACTCCCGTGCGGAAAAACTAGGAGTGGAGCAGAAGGTTCTTGTTGAAGTGAACATAGGCGAAGAGGAAAACAAAACCGGAGTGAATCCCGGCGAGGTTGGAGAATTTCTCAAAGAACTTGAGACTTATCCGGCAATAAAAGTCTGCGGAATGATGACGATGGCTCCGAAATGCGAAGAAATCAACGAATTTCGCAAATATTTTAAAGAATCTTATCGAATATTCCTTGACTTTTTTGCAAAAAAAACGCATAATATAGGAGAGCCTGTTTTGTCAATGGGAATGAGCGACAGTTTTGAGTGCGCTATCGAAGAAGGAGCCGATATTGTAAGACTCGGCAGCATTATCTTCGGAAAAAGAAAGTATAAATAATGGGCTTACCGTTCATGAAAATATTCGGACGGAAACAAATTAAATTAGTTAATTATCCTGCTTGACGGCAGAATGGAGGATTTATATGGGACTTATGGATCGAATCAAAAAAGTAACCGGCAACAACGACGGATATGATGATAGCTACGATGACGATTACTATGACGGATTTGACAACTATGAGGATGAAGGAGACGACAGCGACGTACAGTTCGTTCCTCCGACAGGTCAGACCCAGACTCAGAACAATGTAAATATGGGTACTGCAACCGGCGGCGGAATCAGCTTTACAGGCGCGAATATCAAGATGCAGGTCGTTCGTCCTCAGTCTTATGACAGCGACACCACTTCTCAGATAGCCAATCACCTTCTCAATAAGTGCATGGTAGTTCTTAACCTTGAAAACACCAATAAGGAAACATCAAGAAGACTTATCGACTTCTTAACAGGTGTAGCTTACGCGATCGGCGGAGACCTCAAGAAGGTTTCAACGAACGCTTATGTTATTGCGCCTTCTAACGTTGATGTTGAGAATGTTCAGATCAAGCAGAACGCACGCCGCAGTGAACCTCAGCCCACACCGAAAGAAAATACCGGCGACGACTTCGGAGATTTCAACTGATTTTCAGCACAAGTACATAGACAATAGTAGAGCTTGATGGAGCTAATCCATGAGGTATTGTTTTTATACTCTTTTTGCCGGAAAAGTAATAATTTGCAGGTATTGTAATTTTTGCAAAAATAGTGCTTTACTGTGAGCTATGCCATATTTAGCGGTGTAGCTCACTTTTTTAAATCATACACTGAGGATTAATATGTATCAGATTGTTTATGTGATAACGTCGACGGTAAGGTTCATCGTAATCGCGCTCGAGGTCATGATGCTTGCACGCGCTGTCGTCAGCTGGCTTCCGGTCGATGAGGATCACCCCATAATCAATTTTCTGTACACGGTAACCGAGCCTGTTATCATGCCGGTGCGGGCGCTTCTCGATTACTTCGGATGGTTCGAGGGACTGCCGATAGATATGGCGTTTATGATAACCTTCATTCTGCTCTCGATTGTGGAAATGCTGCTCTCACGGGGAATTTAACATGAAAGATAACGCAGTATTGTCACGCGCCGCGGAGCTGTCAAGAGAATCGGAATACGCGGTGACCTGTACGGATTTTCTCACACCCGAGGAACGCGGAGACGTGCTTGTTGACCTGATGCACAGCGGAAGTGCCGGAAACTGCTTTTTCTTCGGAGGAGCTGTCGGATGCGAGAGATGTGCCGCCGTGTTTCTGCCGGAGTGGTACCTGCCGGACGAATTCCCGAACCATACCCCTCCGCTTGACAGCGACAGAACGGAATTTTTCGCGGGATATCTTGTGGCTCATCCCGAGATACTCGAAGAGATACCGATAAAGGCGATAAAGATAAGCGGAAGCGGATTCAAAAGCCTGACTCACCGTGACTTCATGGGAGGAATACTTTCCCTCGGAATAGACCGCGCAGTCGTCGGAGACATTGCAGTTGTGTCGGAAGCCGAGGCGGTGGTTTTCGTCCAAGAACGGATAAAAAACTATATCCTGACGGAGCTTACCAAAATCGGTCGGGACGGCGTGAAAACCACGGAAATACCGCTCGATCCCGCCTTTGTCATTCCGCGAAGCTATGAGACAATCGACGCCGCGGTAGCTTCAATGAGACTGGACGCCGTCGTGAAAGCCGTGTGCGGAAAGTCGCGCGAGATATCGGCTGAAATGGTGAAACAGGGACTTGTCACGCTGTCATATAAGGAAAACTGCGACACATCCGCGGAAGTCAGAGAGGGAGATATTCTCTCGGTCAGAGGATACGGAAAATACCTTGTCGGAGACATCACGGGACAGACCAAAAGCGGAAGAATCAAATTGAAGCTGAAAAAATATATATAAAGGAAAGGAAAAAGCAATGCCGAGAGATTTCAGAAAAAAGACATTTCAGAAGATACTTCGCGGATATTCGCCCGATGAAGTTGACGCGTACCTTTCTTATGTGAACGACGAATATAAAAAGCTCGAGAAGAAATACTCCGAAAACGAGCGGAAATTAGCTCTCGCGGCGCAGAAAATCAAGGCATATGAGTTCGAGCTGAACAAAAACAGCAATGAGCTTAAAACCGAGGAAGAGCTTGCCGCGCCGATTAAGGAAGCCGAGGAAAAAGCCAACGCCATCATCGAAAAAGCTCGCGGCAGAGGTCGTGATATCGTAGACGGAGCGACAAAAATAGCGGCTGAAGAGGCGGAAAAGATAATCACCGAAGCCGAAGAATACTCCGCAAAGGTGAAAGGTGAAGTCGGAGAGCTCTCAAAAACCGCGAACGCGATGTACAACGAGATACTTTCGTTCAGAGACACGATGTTCGAACTCTACAACAGTCATATCGAGCAGATAGAGGAGTTTGTGAACAACGCGGACAGCTTTTCCGAGAGAATGGATGAGCTTTACCCAGACGAAAACAAGGCTCAGGACACGGAAGACATGACAAAAGCCGATGAGAGCGAGTATTCCGAAAAATACGAAGAAGAATACGACGAAAATGCGGAAGAAATCGCGGAAGAAGCTCAGCAGGGCAGTGTGACGGAGGAAAAAGCCGGCGGAGACATTTACATAGACCTTGATGATGAAATCGACGAGGAAGAGAGTAAGCAGTACGCAAACGAAGCGCTCGGACTTGAGGATGACGAGGAAGAGACTGGGGAGCCTGCGATAAGCGACGACGACCGCGAAAGACAGAGACAGCTTGACAGATTTTTCGGAATACTGGGCGACGACGAGCTTTTGTCAGCCGAAGACGAAACAGGCGACACAGAAGAGAGCGACTTTGAGCCGGAAGAGGACGACGCGCCGACAAGGGTTTTAAGTATCGGAGAAGAGCTGAAAAAATCACGCACGGCACAGGACAGCGACTTTAACGAAAACGGAGACAGCGGCGATGGTTACGTCGATATGGACTCGATATTCAGCGGAAAAGGAAAGCGAGACATGTCTCTGACGGATGAGTTCGATATAGTTTATTCCGACACAAGCGCGAAGAAAAGCGTTGACGAAATACGAAAACAACCCACCATCGCCGCGTCCGAACCTCCGAAAAAGAACGGAAAACACTTCAAAAAGTAACACGGAGAACGCATGATAATTAATATTTTGATTATTGTTTTGTGTATCGCGGCAGATCAGCTGACAAAAATATGCGCCGCGGCGAACCTCAAAGACATATCCACACTGCCGATAATCGAGAACATATTCCACTTTACCTATGTCGAGAACAGAGGAGCGGCATTCGGTATGCTTGCCGATCACAGATGGGTGTTCATGATTCTGTCGGTTGTCGGAATCGCGGCGATTTTCGTTTATCTTACCGTGACAAAGCCGAAATCGTGGTGGATGAGACTTGCGCTGTGCTTCATCGTAGGCGGAGGCGTCGGCAACATGATAGACCGCATTGCGAGAGGGTACGTTATCGACTTTATTGATTGCAGATTCATCAACTTTTATGTGTTCAACGTTGCGGATTCGTTTGTCTGTGTCAGATGCGCCATGTTCATTATTGCCGTGATAATTGACGAGGTGCGCGAGAGAAAGCTGAAAAAAAGTGCGGGAGAGGATAAAAATGTCTGAAATCTGCGAATCATTCCGCGAGGATGAGCCGATAGAGGCAAGCGTCTACACGTCAGAGAAGAGCGGAGACAGACTTGACGCGTTTTTAGCTGAGCGGGCGGGAATCACACGTTCATACGCGCAGAAGCTGATAGAAGGCGGTCAGGTGACACTCGGCGGCGTTGTCCCGAAGAAGAACTACAAGCTGTCGGCGGGAGAGCGGGTGGAGCTGATACTTCCCGAAACCGAAGATTGCGAAGCTGAACCCGAAGACATTCCGCTTGACATAAAATATGAGGACGACGACATTATAATCGTGAACAAGCCTGTCGGAATGGTAGTCCACCCCGCTCCGGGACACGAAAAGGGAACGCTCGTCAACGCTCTGATGTACCACTGCGGAGACTCGCTCTCAGGCATCGGAGGAGTCAGCAGACCGGGCATAGTTCACCGCATAGATAAAGACACTACCGGACTTATCTGCGCCGCCAAGAACGATTTCGCACATCTCTCGCTTGCCTCACAGCTTGAGGATCACTCGATGCACCGCGAATACAGGCTGATATGTGTAGGAAACCTGCGTGAGGACAGCGGAAGAATAGACGCGCCGATAGGGAGACATCCGACGGACAGAAAAAAGATGGCTGTCGCGAAGTTCTCTGACGCAAAGGCGAGACGTGCCGTAACGAACTGGCGTGTGCTCGAGCGGTTCAATCTGCCGTACACCTATGCCGAAGCCGTGCTTGAAACGGGAAGAACACACCAGATACGCGTGCATTTTTCCTACATCGGACACCCGCTCATGGGAGACGAAACCTACGGCGGCGGTCATACCCCATTCGAGAAGAAAAACTCGAGCCTGCTTAGCGGACAAATGCTCCACGCCTACGCACTGATTCTGAAGCACCCGAGAACGGGAGAAATGATGCGCTTTGAAACTCCGCTTCCCGAGAATTTTGCAGAGATGCTCGAGAAGCTGAGAAAATCGTAAAACAGAACAAATAAAGCTGTACTATGCCATTTGACGTAATACAGCTTTATTTTTATGGAATTATTCGCTTAGGTTGAATCCGCCGACAGCCTATGTTAATCTGCCAGTAAAATTTCTTCCCAGAGCTTTTCGTAGTAGGTACGTGTCTCGATGTCGATGTCGTAGAAGTATTCGGTGTTCATTTCATCGGCATTCGAGGGATAGAGAATCTCGTTCTGATAATACTCGTACTCGGGATTGTTTATAACGGCAGTGTTCGGGGAAGCGTAGCACATATATTCGGCATTCGCAAGCGCAACCTCAGGCTCAAGCAGGAAGTTGATGTACATCATAGCTGCGTCGTAGTTTGCTGCATTTGCGGGAACGCACACGGAGTCAACGAAAATGTTTGTGCCTTCCTTAGGATAAACAAACGCGAGGTCGGGATTGTTCTCCTGCATGGTGAGGAAGTCTCCGGCATAGTACGGTGCGAGAGCTGCGTTTCCGCCTTCCATCTTGTTGAACACTTCGTCCATTACTCTTGCCTGGAGAACCTTGTTCTGTTCTTTGAGCTTTTCGGCAGCTCTGTCCCATTCGGCTTTGTCAGTAGTGTTTACGTCGATTCCGAGAAGGAACTGTGCGATAGCGAAAGCGTCACGGGGGTTGTTGAAGGTGAGAATGTTGTCGGCGTATTTTTCGTCCCACATTACGCTCCAGCTGTCGGGAGTGCCGTCAACCATCGTTGTGTTGTAGATGAGTCCGACAAGACCTACGTTGTAGGGTACGCTGTACTCGTTGTTTTCGTCGAAGTAGAGGTTCTTGTACTTTTCGTAGATGAGGTCGTAGTTCGTTATCTTGGACATATCGAGCTTCTGAAGCATATCCTCGTTCTTCAGTCTTTCGATCATGTAGTCGGAGGGGATTATAATGTCGTAGGAAACCGCGCCGGACTTGAGCTTCGCGTACATTGCTTCGTTCGATTCGTAGTTCATGTAGTTTACCTTGATGCCGGTAAGCTCCTCAAAAGCTTTGTTTACGTCAAACGAGCCTTCGCTTCCGTCGGAGATGTAAAGACCCCAGTTGAATACGTTAAGAGTAGTTCCCGCAAGGTCGCGAGTGTATTCCGCACGAGGTTCTTCGAGAGTAGTATTGCTGCCTCCGCAGGAAGTGAGAACGGCAGCGGCTGCCATAACGCCGGAGAGAAGTGCGCAGAGAGTTTTTTTCATTGAATACTGTACTCCTTTTATATAAGATATGAAATTATTTGTGTTTTTCGTTTTTCTCGGCTGCTTTAATCTGACCGATGTTAACGGCGAGAAGAAGCACTAGAACCGTGACAAAAATTATGGTGGACAGCGCGTACATATCGGGCTTTACCGCTTTCTTTGTCATTGAGAAAATGAGAAGCGGCAGAGTCTGGAAGCTCGAGCCTGTCGTGTAGTAGCTTATTACAAAGTCGTCGAGTGAGAGCGTGAACGCCATGAGAAGTCCCGATGTCACGCCGGGCATTATCGCGGGAAGTATAACCCTGAAGAACGCTTCCGTAGGTGTGCTTCCGAGATCCTGCGCCGCTTCGACAAGATGAGAATCCGTCTGATTGAGCTTCGGCAGAACGTTCAGTATCACATACGGCAGGTTAAACGTGACGTGTGCGATAAGAAGCGTGATGAACGAGAGCGAGTTTGCAGCACCTACGAGACGTCCGACGAACACGAACAGGAGCATGAGAGACACGCCCGTTACGATATCGGGGTTCATCATGGGAATGTTCGTTACTATGTCAAGCGTGTTCTTCCACCACTTCTTGCGGAGGTAGTAGATATATACGGCGGCGGCAGTTCCGATAACCGTAGCGATAACTGAAGAGAGCACTGCCAAGATGAGAGTATTTTTCAGTGCAGTCATGGTAGTGCTTGACGCGAACAGCTCGCGGTACCATTTCAGAGAGAATCCCGTGAATACCGACGTGCTTTTCGCTTCGTTGAAGGAGAAGAACACCATGACGAGCAGGGGAGCGTACAGAAGGAAATAGATTATTCCGATGAATATGTTTCCTGAATGCTTTTTCATGTCCGCCCTCCTATACAAGAATGTTGTCGCCGCTGTCGCCCGCAAACTTCTTCATGAGAGCCATGCTGAGAAGTATGAGCACCATGAGCACAAGTGACAGCGCCGCGCCGAGGTTGTAATTGTAAAGCGACTGAATCTGCTTTTCGATAGCGTCTCCGACGAGCATTATCTTTCCGCCGAGCTTTTGAGAAATGTAGAACGTGCTGACAGAGGGGACGAATACCATGGTAAATCCGGAAACAACGCCGGGCATGGAAAGAGGAAGAATTATCCTGCGCAGCTTCGAGAAACCGTTTGAACCGAGGTCCTCTGCGGCTTCAAGAAGGCTGGGCTCTATCTTTGCCATGACGGAGTATATCGGGAGTATCATGTACGGTATGTAGTTATATATCATACCGAAGATGACCGCGCCCGGAGTGCCTATCATTTTCAGCGGCTCAACTCCGATGAGGGCGAGAAAATTGTTTATAATGCCGTTTTTCTCGAGGATGTTCATCCATGAGTAGGTGCGGATAAGCAGGTTCATCCACATAGGCAGCATTACGAGCATCATCATGATACGCTGAGTTGACTCCTTTTTGCGGCTCATGATGTATGCGAACGGATACGATATAAGAAGAGTTATTACCGTCGCGATGAGAGAATATTCTATTGAAATGAGGAAAATATCCTTGTATCCGGCAAGACCCTTGATGTTGTCAAGAGTGAAGTTACCCGCCGAGTCCGTGAACGAATAATACACTACGATAATGAGCGGAACGATAATGAATATCGCAGCCCAGAGGATATAAGGTGCTCCGAGGAGACGCTGCATGAGCGATCTTTTTTTCATCTTGCACCTCCGACACAAACAGAAGAGAAGAGCTTATTCATCATCCTCATCCTCCGGAAGCTGATTCAGTGTGTCAAGCTCATCCGAATACGAGCTGTAGTCGCCGAACTTGCCAGAATACTTCGACTTCTTCATAACGTGGATGGCGTCAGGCTCAATGAACAGACCAACCTCTTCACCGGGCTTGTGCTCGTCCGTCGTCTGTATCATCCACTTAAAGCCTCCGATGTCGACGATTATCTCAAAGTGTACTCCGCGGAACGTGACGGAGGTAACTATGCCGTCAAGCATACCCTCGCCCTTTTTCACGATATCCACGTCTTCGGGACGGACAACAATGTCGACAGGCTCGTTCACACCGAAACCTGCGTCGAGACATTTGAACTCTCTTCCCGAGAAGTACGCGCGGTAGTCAGCCTTCATCGTGCCGTCAAGAATATTTGATTCTCCGATGAAATCGGCGACAAAGGCGTTCTTCGGCTCGTTGTAAATGTCGATTGGAGAGCCTATCTGCTGAACCTTGCCTTCGTTCATTACAACAACGGTGTCCGACATCGAGAGCGCTTCTTCCTGGTCGTGCGTTACGAACACAAAGGTTATGCCGAGCGCTTTCTGAATGTTTTTCAGCTCGTTCTGCATATCCTTTCGCAGCTTTAAGTCGAGTGCGGCAAGAGGCTCGTCAAGGAGCAGCACCTTAGGCTTTAGCACAAGAGCGCGCGCTATGGCAACTCTTTGCTGCTGACCGCCGGAGAGCTTTGATATGTGTCTCTTCTCAAAGCCTTCAAGGTTTACAAGGGTCAGCATCTCGGAAACCTTCTGTTTGATTTCAGCCTCAGGGACGTGGCGGACTCTGAGACCGTACGCTATGTTTTCAAATACGTTGTAGTTCGGGAAAAGAGCGTAACGCTGAAAAATGGTGTTAACCTCACGCTTGTACGGAGGAACACCACTCATGTTCTTTGAATCAAAAAACACTTCCCCCGAATCAGGCTCCAGAAATCCCGCGATAATGCGAAGAGTCGTTGTTTTTCCGCAGCCGGATGAACCGAGAAACGTAACGAATTCTCCGTCGCCTATAGAAAGGCTGAGGTCGTCAAGGATAACGTCGTCGTCGAATTTGACTGAAATGTTTTTAAGTTCGATAATATTTTTTTTCATTTTTTGCATCCCCCTTTGCGGCAAAAGACCACGTAAGCCGTATTACAGCTCTGCGCGAACCCACACACGGCTAATCACAACCCCCGCAAAGAGTGTGTTACAAATCGAAGGCGAAAACGCCGTATCTCGATTGCAGCTGTGATTTCTCAGACATATCTCAAAGGATAAGCCTCGGTTTCATCAAAAAACTGCCGAATGTGAACACCAAATATTAAATTGTAACGCGCTTTATGCTTTACCCGGGGGATACTGACCGTCCTCTCGGATATATTTTATTACGCGTTTTGATGTTTTGGGAATTCCGGAAGCCTTTGCGCAAACCGGAAACGTCAGCACAGATGCAAAAATCGTGCAAAATTAATTATACTATCTTTTTCCGTGAAAGGCAATACATTTGACGTATTTTGCCCTTTGTCAATATGACGATTTTTTGACATAAATCCACATTTCGTTGTATGATATAACAGTTTTCACCCGAATAATTATATTCCAGCCAAATAAACTGAAAATTGCCGCGGATTAATTGAAATCTTCTCCGCACGGTGATATAATAGAAAAAACCTTTTTGGAGCATTATTTTCACAGCATATGAAAGAGAAAAAAATCTACCATAATATAGGAGTTCTCGCGCACGTTGACTCCGGTAAAACCACTCTGACCGAGCAGCTTCTCTACCTTACGGGAGCTGTTCGTGAAGCCGGAAGCGTAGACAAGGGAAACGCCGTGACTGACAACCTCGACATAGAAAGACGCCGCGGAATTTCGGTAAGAACCTCGACAGCTTCCGCAGAATGGAACGGCGTGAACATAAACCTCATAGACACCCCCGGACACACGGACTTTGCGGGAGAAGTGGAGCGTTCACTCACCGCGCTTGATTATGCTATAGTTATTGTTTCAGCAGTCGAGGGAGTACGGGCGCATACGGAGAACATTCTGCGGGCACTGGACGATTTAAAGCTGCCTCGGCTCGTTTTCGTGAATAAGCTCGACCGTGCAGGCTCGGACACATCCGCTGTGATAAGGGATCTCGGAAGCCGCGGAGGACGAGCTTATTTTCCCGTCGTCTCATGGGAGGGCGAGGGATACGAAAGCGTTAAAGTGAAGTCGCTCGACGGTGAAGAATTTGACGAAAAGCTGCTCGAAGCTTTAGCGGAAGTGAATGATGAGGCGGCGGACGCTTTCCTCGGAGACGAAAAAATACCGCACGAGAAACTTTGCGAGATAATGAAAGCTGAAATATCGGTGTGCAGGCTTGTTCCGGTGCTGTGCGGCTCGGCTAAGCTTGGACTCGGCGTGAGAGAACTGTGCGATTTCATGACGGAATATATGCCATCCTCCGACAGACGCGCAACCGACGAACTCTGCGGAATTATTTTTAAAATAGAGCACGATAAGCAGATGGGCAAGATATCCTACGTCAGACTTTTCGGCGGAAAGATAACGAACCGCGATGAGATAAAGCTGCTGCGTCCGATAGATGAAAAGCGAAAGAATCCCGACGGGGAAGAGGACGACGCGGTTCAGCTTGAGGAAAAACCTCCGATATCCGAAAAGGTCACGCAGATAAAGAAGATAAAAGGCGGCAAATACACGGACGCGGGTGAGGTTGAAGCGGGAGACATCGCGGCGCTGTGCGGAATTCCTTCTGCGAAAACGGGACAGTTTGTCGGCTCGCTTGACATAAGCGAAAAATATAAGCTCGTCTCGCCGTTTTTGAGAGTAAAGGTAACGCCCGCCGACTCCGATCCCGAGAAAATACCTGCACTTGCGGCGGCTCTCAATGAACTTTCGGACGAGGAGCCGTACATTGACGCGAAGTGGGAGAACGGGCAGAAGGACATTACGATATCCACAACGGGAAAAATTCAGCTTGAGGTTATCGACTCGCTTCTCCGTGAAAGATACAACATGGCGGCGACCTTTGCTCCACCGACCGTTATATATAAGGAAACCCCCTCGAAAAGCGGATTCGCGTATGCCGACTATACCATGCCGAAGCCGTGTTGGGCAGTCGTGCAGTTCAAGTTTGAGCCTATGCCGCGCGGATACGGTGTGTCATACCATGGAAAGCTCCCGTCGAATCAGCTTTTCTACAGATATCAGACGCACATCCGCACCTCTTTCTACAACTGTCTCGAACAGGGGCTTTACGGATGGGAGGTCACGGACTTCAAGTGTACCCTCGTCGGCGGACAGCACCACACCATACATACGCACCCGCTCGACTTTTTCGTCTGCACTCCCATGGCTTTCATGAACGGTATGCAGTCTCTCGGCTCTACTATTCTCGAACCGCTTCTTAAAATGAGAATATCCTGCCCGATGAATCTCTCCGGCAAGGTCATTACGGAGATATCGAAAATGGGCGGGGAATACGACTCGCCGCTGACTTTCGGTGACACAAGCGTAGTCGAAGCTATAGTTCCCGTTGCGACGTCTATGGAGTTCCCCGAAAAGCTCGCGTCAATGTCGTTGGGTAAGGCTTCGCTGAATGTAAGCTTCCACGGATACAGGGAATGCCGCGACGGACTTGAGCATATTAATCCGAGACGCGGAGTGAATCCCCTTGACCGCTCGAAATGGATACTCTGGGCGCGCGGTGCTTATCAGCTGTCCATCGACGAGATGTAAGGTTAATATTATGCAATGCAGTACGCCTGATGTGAATTTTTGCCGAGCGCCGTTATTATTTCGTTCGATAAACGATTTTGTCAATAGTTTATGACAGGGTAAAATCTGCAGTACGTTTAAGGAACTAAAAAATAGTAAATAACAGATTTTTCCGCAATTTATCTTAAATTAACCAAAACGTTTGAAAGTTTGTGCAAAAATCGAGCCGATGTTAATTATTTATAACTCGTGTTAATAAAAAGTACAAAAAAATTGTCGTCAGATGTTGACTGATTGCCGCGGATGTGGTATAATTGTAATATTGTAGAGTTCACCAAAAACATGTGGGTGTGACCGTTCAATATAATCCAAATGATTTTATATTTTTAAGGAGAAAACAAAAATGAAACGCAACAGAGCGCTTGCCTTCGCACTGATCATCGCAATGCTTCTTCCTGCTTTCGCGTCCTGCTCGGAATCGACGAATAATGCGGAAACAAAAGGCAGCAGCGACAGCACCACAACGACTCCCACCGAAACCACCGGCGAAGAAACCACTGAAGAAGAAACCGAAAAGATTCTTCCCGACCTTCCCGACGTTACCTACGAGGGAGCGGACTTCAATATTTACTGCTCCTCCAACGCCGAATACGGTACGGTTAAGGACGACTTTACTGCAGAGGAATACACCGGCGAGCCGATAAACGATGCGCGCTACACAAGAAATCTCGCGATTGAACAGAAGTATGATGTTAAGATAAACGTTTTCCCTGCGGCAAGCACTGGTGACGGAACAGGTACAAACGCAGTAAAGCAGTCCGTTACGACAGGCGACTATGCGTATGACCTTACAATGCTCGCAGGCTACTCCACTTGCAAGCTCGCTGCCGACAATATTCTCCTTGACCTCAATACGGTAGAGTACATCGACCTTGAGAAGCCGTGGTGGGACCAGAGAGCTAACTCCGACCTTACGGTTGCAGGCAAGCTCTTCTATACCACAGGCGACATATCCACAGCTGACAACGAAGCTACATACTGCATTCTCTACAATAAGAACATGGCGGAGGATCTTCAGCTCAATATAAATCCCTACGACATGGTAAGAGACGGAACATGGACTATAGATAATTATTCCAATATTCTCTACGGCGTATCCAGTGACCTTGACGGCAACGGCGTTTACGATAAGGAAGACCGTTACGGCGTTCTCATCTGGGACGACTCCATCATGGGTGTTGTCAACGCTGCCGGAGTTAAGTGCTGCGACGTAGTTGACGGTCAGATCACACTTACACTTTATAACGACAAATCAGTATCCGTTCTTGAAAAGTACTTCAAGTTCGCTCTTGACAAGCAGGTTTCATTCGCATACCAGAGATCTAACTGGGACGACAAGCTCATCATAAATATGTTCCAGAACAACCAGGCTCTCTTTATCCAGCAGCTTCTCCAGCTCATTCCCAAGCTTCGTGAAATGGACGCTGACTTCGGCGTGCTTCCTTACTACAAGTACGATGAAGCTCAGGACACCTACTACAATACTGTAGGTTCATGGCACAGCGTATTCCTCTGCCTGCCTAAGGTACAGAAGGACGTTACCAGAACAGGCGTTATCGTTGAAGCTCTCGCAGCTGAATCCCTTTATACTGTAACTCCCGCTTACTACGATGTTACACTTAAAGATAAGGTTGCCCGCGATAAGGACTCCGCCGAAATGCTCGACCTCATTTTTGAGACAAGAACATACGACCTCGGCTGGTACTACGCTATCGGTACTTACAATGAATCCATCATGAACCTCTTCAGAAACTACCAGAGCGACTTCACCTCCATGTACAAGAAGATGGAAAAGGTGGCTAACAAGTACATCACCAAGCTCAACGAAGCGTTTGCTGAAGTTGAGTAAGGCTTAAATTATTCTAAATACGGGGCTGAGCAACATCTGTCCCGTATTTTTTGCATAAATTTTCTCTTGTCCCATGTTTTTTCATGGATAATCTTGCATTTACATCTAAAACTGTGCTATAATAAAAAAAGTTAAATTAAAGATAACAAAGGATTTTTGTAATATGGAACTCACTTCATTTCGTCAGCTTTACCGTGAGCGCGACAAGGTAGACCACGACTGCGTTACCGTAGGCGGCTGGGTCAGAAGTATACGCGGCTCTAAAACGTTCGGATTCATCATGCTTTCCGATGGTACGTTCTTTGAACCTGTTCAGGTTGTTTATGACGATAAGCTTTCTAATTTCGCTGAAATTTCCAAATATAACGTAGGCTCCGCGCTTGTTGTCAAGGGTAAGATTATCGAAACACCCGACGCACAGCAGCCCTTTGAAATTCACGCTGCAGAAGTAAATCTTGAGGGCGCGTCCACTCCCGATTATCCTCTCCAGAAAAAGCGTCATTCAATCGAATATCTCAGAACCATATCCCACCTCAGACCGAGAACAAACCTCTTCCAGGCAGTGTTCAGAGTTCGCTCCCTTGCGGCTTACGCTATTCATAAGTTCTTCCAGGAGAGAAACTTCGTATACGTACACACACCGATAATCACTGCGTCCGACTGTGAAGGTGCGGGAGAAATGTTCCGCGTCACCACAATGGATATGGACAACGTTCCGAAGACAGAGGACGGCAAGGTCGACTATACAAAGGACTTCTTCGGCAAGAGCACAAACCTCACCGTGTCGGGTCAGCTCAACGTTGAAACATACGCTATGGCGTTCAAGAACGTTTATACCTTCGGTCCTACCTTCCGCGCGGAAAACTCCAACACAACAAGACACGCGGCTGAGTTCTGGATGATCGAGCCTGAGATCGCATTTGCAGACCTTGCAGACGACATGAAGCTCGCCGAGGATATGCTCAAGTACGTCATCCGCTACGTCATGGAAAACGCACCCGAGGAGATGAACTTCTTCAACCAGTTCGTTGACAAGGGACTTATCGAAAGACTTAACCACGTCGTTTCCAGTGATTTCGGTCATGTTACCTACACCGAAGCCGTAAAGCTCCTTGAAGAACACAACGACCGCTTTGACTATAAGGTATTCTGGGGAGCAGATCTCCAGACCGAGCACGAGAGATTCCTCACCGAAGAAGTGTTCAAGCGTCCCGTATTCGTAACGGACTATCCGAAGGAAATAAAGGCGTTCTACATGAAGCTCAACGAGGATGGAAAGACGGTTGCCGCTATGGACTGCCTTGTTCCCGGAATCGGTGAGATTATAGGAGGAAGCCAGAGAGAGGACAGCCTCGAGCTTCTCGAAAAGCGCATGGACGAGCTTGGACTTAACAAGGAAGACTACGGATTCTACCTTGATATGAGAAAATACGGCTCTGCAAGACACGCAGGCTTCGGTCTCGGATTTGAAAGATGCGTAATGTACCTCACAGGTGTGTCAAACATCCGCGACGTAATTCCTTTCCCGAGAACGGTTGGCAACTGCGAGCTGTAATTTATGCTTAATATACTCCAGTATCTGTCGCTCATTGCAGCGTTCATCGTGCCGTGGATGATAGGAAGCATTGTAAAATTCGCAAAGCTCGGCGACAAGAAGAAAGTTACCGTAATCTCGGTAGTCCTTGCCGTCTGCATCCTTGTCATTGCGCTGTGCGTCACGCTTGCGTTTAAACTGAGCGGCGCTGCCTCTTAAATAAGATTTGAAAGCCGTGAGCGTACCCAGATAATCACGGCTTTTATTTTGAAAAAATCAACACGGAAAGGGATGACAAAATTTGAATAAGCTGCAAAAGACGGCTGCGGCGATACTTGCGGCTGTAATGGTGATGTCATGCTTTGCCGGATGCACAAAGCCGGTCGAGCATGAGACAGAACCCGTGCAGGCAGAAACTGAAACCGAGACGGAAACAGAAACCGAAACAGAAGCTCCCGAAACTGAGCCTGAAACGGAAGAGGAGACGGAGACCGAGATAACGCTGCCCGACTCCGCCGAAAAGCTTGAAGACCCGGACTCAAACATCACGGGATATTCCGGCGACCCGGACTCAGAAACCGAACCTGAAACCGAACCCGAAACGGAGCCGGAGACGGAAGAGGAAACGAAAGAACCCGAGAGGATTTTCAACTATCTCAACGGCTATACCACGACAAAAGAGCTTCGTGACCGCCGTCCTGTCGCTATCATGATAAACAACATCAAAAACAGCCTTCCTCAGGAGGGAATATGCGACGGCGATATCTACTACGAATGCTCGGCTGAAGGCGGTATCACAAGAATAATGATGCTCGTGTCGGACTACGAAAAGCTCGGCACAGTCGGTTCTGTCCGCTCGTCAAGAGACTATTTCGTGGATTTCCTCGCCAACCATGACGCAATATACGTTCACGCCGGAGGAAGCGCACAGGCATACGAAAAGATAATCTGGCGTAAGATAAATAATCTCGACGGAGTGAACCAGTACGCGCCGAATACGTTCTGGAGAGACAACACGCGTATGTACTCCATGGGCTACGAGCACAGCCTTATGACGTCGGGGGAGGGGATAGCCGCCGGAATTGCACTGAAAGGCTACCGCACAGAGCTTGACCCGAAGCAGGTTCCGCTGTTCAACTTCTACGACGAAAAAACTGACAACAAGCTCGTCGGAAGCCCCGCGTCCCATGTACATATGCAGTCCACTGCCATTCAGACTGTTGACTTTGTGTACGACGAAAAAACGGGAGAATACCTCAGATATCAGTACAACGGCATGGCTCATGTTGACGCGACGACGGGCGAGCAGCTATCCGTGAAAAACGTGCTTATCCTGTTCACCGATATTTCTCTCATCCCGGGAGATACGGCAGGCAGACTCACAGTCGGAACAGTCGGAAGCGGACAGGGATACTACATCACAAACGGCAAGCGTAAGGTAGTAAACTGGTCGCGCGGCTCTAAAACCGAGACACTCCACCTAGAGTACCGCAACGGAGACGAGCTTATTCTGAACTGCGGCAAGACGTTCATCTGCGTAGTCGACAATTCGGTCGCAAGAAAGATAGACTTCGAGTACAAGTGGAACTGATTTGTTGAGACTTTGTCTAAATAATATAAAATTACAGCGAAAAGTTGTGCAATGCTACAATTCGCTGTTTTTTTATTTTTTGCTATTGACAAAAGAAAAATCTGTGGTATAATATACTCGTAAGTAAGACAAAGTCTCAACAAGAATACGGAACAATATGAACGACAAAACCAAGATACCAAGAAGAAACACGCATCAGAAGCAGATGATACTTGAAACTCTCGTGAAGCTCGGAAGTCATGTGTCGGCGAGTGAGATTCATAAGGAAATCGCTAAAACCTCGACCGATGCGAGCCGCGCCACAGTGTTCAGAGTGCTCTCGGATATGGCGGATGACGGAATACTGCTCAAGATAAACACGACGAGCGGCGACTGCAAATACGACATAACAAACTATACTCATTATCACATAGTTTGCCGAAACTGCGGAAAGGTAGCGGATATCGACTTCGAAGAGGGACTGAATCTTCTCGATAAGGTAACGTCGGCGTCCGGCTATATCGTTGAGGATGTTCTTATAGAAGCGCAGGGATTATGCCCCGAATGCGCCGAGAAAACAAAAGAAAACAAAGAATAAACTACAAAAATACATTAATTTAAAGGAGAAAATGAAAATGAGAAAGTGGAGATGCACAGTTTGCGGAGAAATCGTTGAGAGTAATGTTCGTCCTGACAAATGTCCTCTTTGCAAGGCTCCAGGAGAAAAGTTTGTTGAGGTTTTCGATAACGAAGAAATGACATGGGCTACAGAGCACGAAGTCGGCATAACAAAGGGCGTTCCGGAAGAAATCATCGAAGGACTGCGCGCTAACTTCCAGGGCGAATGTACCGAAGTCGGTATGTACCTCGCTATGGCAAGAGTAGCTCACCGTGAAGGCTACCCCGAAATCGGTCTGTACTGGGAAAAGGCTGCTCACGAAGAAGCGGAGCACGCAGCTAAGTTCGCTGAAATGCTCGGTGAAGTAGTAACACCCTCCACAAAGACAAACCTCGAGCTCAGAGTTGCAGCTGAAAACGGAGCAACCGCAGGTAAGTTCGAGCTTGCTAAGATGGCAAAAGCCGCTAACCTCGACGCGATCCACGACACAGTTCACGAGATGGCAAAGGACGAAGCAAGACACGGCAGAGCATTCAAGGGACTTCTCGAGAGATACTTCGGCAACAAGTAATTCAGGTAATCCAAATAAACGACAGGCATACGGTAAGACGTGTGTCTGTTTTTTTGCATATACATTGAAACGTACAGAATGCACAAAAATGTATATAAATGTTGTCTAATATGCCTGTTCGGTATTACTGTAGTCGTATTTTGATATTTGAATCGAACAAGTTAGACTAATAAATAGTTAAATGTTGATATTTTGTTGTTTTGCGTAATTTTCAGCCAGATTTTGCGTAAATATATGTAAAAATTTCCGATGAGCTATTGACAAAAGCGGCAGGGTGTTGTATATTTAAAGTAACCTCATTTGTGAGATAAAATTTAAATTAGTCGGAGGATTTTATGAAAAAACTTTGGATAGTATTATCTGTCGTTCTCGCAGCAGTTCTCGCTGTTACGGCTTTCGCGGCAGATCCTGTTCTCAGCATCGACTTTGCCGACGGCGACAACGGTATGGAACTCGTTGACTCCGAGCTTGTAAACGACCCCACCCGCGGACAGGTTCTTCAGGTAAGCGGCATGGGACCGAGCACAACCGGTCAGTCATACGCGGTTCTTACAACGGATCTCTTTAAGACTACTAACTGGGACGACGGTATGACAATTAATATGTGGGTTAAATCCGACGTCGGAAGCACCACACTTCACGGAACCGCTCCCCTCTTCTCCCTTGACATCGCAAATCAGGGTTACATCGGTCTTGTAGCGTCTCTTGAAGCTGCAATCAACACCGACGGAAACCAGCCCGAAACAGGCATTTCTCCGAGAATCTGGTGCGACCCCGCTAACACATCCGGCGGTATCAGCCAGCTCGAAGAAGGTGTATGGCAGTATGTTTCTCTCGTATTCTGCGAAGATCACATGGAACTCTATGTTGACGGCGAGCTTTACGCAAATCCGCCCTTCGCAAACGGCAACTCGAACGACCTCTCCAATATGCTCAGCCTCTTCGTTGAACTTGAAGAAGTTTACTCCGTAAGACTCGGCTCATGGCTCTGCTCATGGTGGAATTACGGCGATTTTGAAGGCATGATCGACGACTTCACAATTTACAACTATGCTCTTTCCGCTGACGAAATTTCCGAGCTCTATTCTTCCACATCCGTAACTCAGACCGAATTTGAAAAAGCTCCCACACTTGAAGAGCTTTACACAGCTACATATTCCGCTCCCGTTTATACCGCAGACCTCACAAAGGCTGAACTTACAAACGCTGAACTCGTTTCCGGCACAGAACACGGCGACGCAGTACAGATAAAGGGTACAGGCGAGAACACAAACGGCACAAGCTACGCTCTCATCACCGACAATTTCTTCTCCACAGCAGACTGGTCAAAGGGCATGACAGTTTCTCTTTGGGTAAAGGCTGACGATTCCGCTACACTCAAGGGCAACGCTCCCCTTTATTCCTTCGATATCGCAAACCAGGGATACATCGCAACAGTAGCATCTCTCGAATCCGGTATCAATACCACCGGCAACGAAGACGCTGAATACGAAATCTGCTGGAACGACCCGTCAAACGTAGGCGGCTCTGCTTCCAAACTCACAGCAGGCAAGTGGCAGAACGTTACCGTAGTTTACGGAGACGGCGCTATGGCAATTTACCTTGACGGCGAAGTTATGGTTAAGCCCGGCGTAAACGGTGCAGGTGTTGCGGCTCTTATGGATCAGATGAAGTACGTTCCTTCACTCAGACTCGGCTCATGGCTTTGCTCTTGGTGGCAGCAGGGTGACTTTGAAGGTCAGATAGCAGACGTTGAAATCTACAACACCGCTCTCAATCCTCTCGAAGTACAGCAGGCTTACACAAAGACAGGCGCGTTCGCTGAAGGCGCTAAGGCTGAAGAAACCACAGCTCCCGAGACAACAGCTCCCGAGACAACTGCTGAAGAAACAGTAGTAGCTCCCGTCACCACAGATACAACAGCGGAAAAAGCTCCTCAGACATTTGACGTAGTTACAGTTGCGGCTGTCGCTATGGTTATGTCTCTCGGCTCTGCTATCGTTATCAAAAAAAGAAGATAAACAAAACAAATAAACATTGAACTAATCATAATACGGGGACAGTCTGATTGTAAATGGGTGTTCCCGTATTGGGTTATTTAAATCACTTATTCACTAAATGAGAAAAATTAAGTCAATTTTGACACTTTCGGTACTCCTCGCGCTCTCGATTGTTCTCCTGTGCTCATGTGACGGAAAGTCTGGCAAGGACGGAGACTGCGTTATAGATACCGAGGCTGCACAGGACGGAGAAAACTCTATGGCATCTCAGAACAAATTCACATACGCAAGCGAAAACTACACCTTCGACGGAACAAAAGCAGAAGCCAAAGCGGTAACGGACGATATGTTCGAGCAGAAGTTCGGCGCGGCTTTTTCCGAGAACAGCTTGACAAGCGAAAACTACGCGGTTGAAGCAGAAGTAAAGCTCGACAACGCACTCTCCTCCGGCGGAATCATATTCGGTGCGAAGGAATCCGAGAAATTCGATGGATTTGAAGGATATTCGTTAATGCTCCGCGACAGAAGACTATATCTGTACGAAATAACCGGCTCCGCTCAGTCTGGCATGGTGTTTAATCAGCTTGCCGATAAGGTAGTAAAGCCGCAGAGAGCGGAAAGAAGCGGCAAGCTGCGCGTTGAAAGAGACGGCAACACATACCGCATGTACTTCCTCGACGATATGGAAGGCGTAGAGCCGTGGCCTGAATTTGAGTTTGTGCTCACGGGAGTCAGCGGAAGCTCTGTCGGATATATCGACAACGGACACGGAGCTTCGTTTGACGGACTCGATGTCATGAGCTATACCGCACCGCAGAAGGACGGAAATACGTACAAAAATCCCGTGTTCGGCGAATTCCAGGCGGCTGACCCCGGAGTTCTCAAGTATGACGGAAAGTATTACTGCTACTCAACCTCCGCGCCTATAGGATATTATGTCTACGTTTCCGACGACCTTGTAAACTGGGAAAACAAGGGACTTTGCTGTGATATGGCATGGGGAATCGACAAAAACGGCTACTACTGGGCTCCCGAAGTTATCGAGAAGAACGGCAAATTCTACATGATTATGTCGGTCGACGAGCGTATCGGATTTGCAGTGGCGGACTCCCCCCTCGGACCGTTCGTACCTGAGGAAACATGGCTGTTTGAGAAGACCATCGACGGTCACATTTTCGTTGACGACGACGGCAAGGCTTATCTCTTCTATGTAAGCTGGCGCGATGGTCATGACTACGGAATCTACGCCTGCGAGCTTGAAGACGATATCGTCACCGCAAAGAAAGAGACGGAAAAGCTCATCATAAGGCCGGAATCCGCTTGGGAAAAGACGGACGGCGCAGTTACCGAAGGTCCGTTTGTCTTAAAGCATAACGGAAAATACTACCTCACCTACTCAGGAAACGGCTACACGTCGAAATATTACGCTGTCGGATATGCGGTTTCCGATTCTCCCCTCGGCAATTACGAAAGATACGACTGCAATCCCATCCTGAGCTATACATCAAAGCTCTACGGACCGGGACACCACAGCTTCACTACTTCTCCCGACGGAAGCGAGCTTATCATCGTTTACCATGTTCACGCAAGCACGACCGAGGTTCATCCGAGAAAGATATGCATTGACCGCGCAAGATTTGCTCCGACTGAATCCGGCGTGGACAGACTGGAGATTTTCGGACCCACTCACACCGCACAGAAATACCCGAAATGATGAAAAAGATTCTTGCTTTGATTTTCGCGGCACTGCTTACGCTGACGTCATGCTCGAATGATGTAGAGAAAACAACGGAACCCGCACAGAATGAAGCCGAAAGCACCGTAGCCGAGATAAATTTTACCTCG
>Ga0129314_1000672_pt1 | contig 32942 bp, 18 predicted proteins | sample O1111metagenome_FD_94431 | JGI IMG/M metagenome (GOLD analysis project Ga0129314, IMG submission 94431) | Orangutan individual fecal microbial communities from fecal samples from Wisconsin, USA - O1111 metagenome | ecosystem: Host-associated > Mammals > Digestive system > Large intestine > Fecal... | reverse complement strand
TGATTTTGTAAAACCGGGAGAGAATAAACTGGAAATCGAGGTGGTCAACAACTGGATGAATCGACTGATCGGGGACCAGAACCTTCCTGAAGCACAAAGAGGGACATGGTGCTATGTGAACCCATATAATGCAAAGAGCCCGTTGCAACCCTCCGGACTTTTTGGGCCTGTAACCGTGCAGTCGGTAAAATATTAATGTAATTGACAGTTCACAACTACATAATAAATAAACCTCCCCACCGCAAGCAGTTACACCCGAATGATTGGGAAAAATGCGCTCGATTATTATAATTATTCTATCTTTGTTGATTCATATGAAAACGAATTTTTCGATCACGGAACGGAATATTTGACCGATAAGCTCACAGAGTACGGTGTAAACTTTATAAGGACGAACAAAGACAAACCGTTCTTCTTGTACCTCTATTATTCGGCTCCCCATGTATTGATTATTCCTCGTGCTGATAAATTGGGAAAATATCATTAAAATGCAGAAGATGGATCATAAGATAAATAACCTGCCAACAACTTATTGATGGATTTGTAAGACACACAATATAATTATAAAGTGAAACGAGAATAATGAAGGTAATTATGAAAAAGATTGAAATTCGTATTGGTTTGCTGATAGTAATCGGATTTATTTGGGGAAATATCTTCGAGGGACAATCACAGGTGGTAGATAAAGGAACTAAGAATGAGTATTACGTAGCGGCTTACATCTGGCCATCATGTCACGATGATCCATTGGCAAAGAAAAAATTATGGACAGAAGGTATAGGTGAATGGGAAGTGATAAAAAAAGGAAATCCCCGGTATGAAGGCCATTATCAACCACGTCAACCGTTGTGGGGATACGAGTTGGATAACGACCCCGAAGTAGTTGAACGTTGGATAGATGTAGCCGTTGATCATGGTGTGAATGTGTTTGTTTATGACTGGTACTGGTATGAGGAAGGTCCATACCTGGAAAGTGCTTTGAATGATGGTTTTTTGAAGGCCAGAAACAATAGTAAAATGCAGTTCTACATTATGTGGGCCAACCATGATGTAAAACATAACTACTGGAATTATCATCGCTATGGAGACGATAGCTCCATCCTATGGGACGCTAAAGTCGATTGGAAAAATTATAAGATCATCGTAGACAGGGTGATCAATCAATATTTTAAGCAACCCAACTACTTTAAGATTAATGGTGAACCCGTTTTCTCTATTTTTAGCATAGATAAACTGAAAGAAAGTTTCGGAGGTAGTGTAGAAGAAACCCGAAAAGCACTGGATTATTTCAGGGATGAAGTAAAAAAGGCCGGATTTCCGGGACTTCATATTCAATGGAATCAAGGCGGAGGATCGCTTATGTCAAAGGAAAAAGCCCAGGAATTCAAAAAAAATGTACGTTCGATGGGGTTTAACAGTGTAGCCATGTATAACATGGGAGGAATGGCAGAAGATTATCTTGTTTACGGGTCTAATTCAATTAAAATCAGGGAACAGATGAACGAAATATTGGATGTTCCCGTTTTTCCGTGTGTCTCAATCGGATGGGATGATACACCTCGGTTTCCGGCAAAAGGGATAAAGGATACAGTACATTATAACAATACGCCCGGAAGTTTTGCCGCGCTGCTTTCAAAAGCAAAAGAATATGCTGACCAACACCCGGGACAAACAAAACTGATAACAATTAATGCCTGGAACGAATGGGTAGAAGGTAGCTATCTGCTACCAGACATGCTACATGGCTTCGATTACTTGGAGGCTGTAAAAGATGTTTTTATTGACAAAAAATACGATCGATATTGATCACTATATAAAAAATCATTCGTTCCAAAACACAATAAATACTATGTAGCTATGACAATCTATCGGGATCTACTTATCACTCTATTCTGGGGGTTGTGCCTTATGGCAAACGGACAGCAATCTTTTTTCCAACAGACAGAAGAAATTCTATTGTATGATAAAACGAATGAGGTCATTGCAGAAGAGCATGTCTATAACCAGGGAAGAAACCTGATAGTGAGCAAAGTAACCAATCCCGCATTAACTCCTTTTATACCTTCCGATGGTAATAAGGCTAAAGCGGCGGTAATCATCTGTCCTGGCGGAGGATATTACAACCTGCATATCCAACGGGAAGGATTCAGGGTTGCGGAGGCTTTCAGCAAACAGGGAATTGCCGCATTTGTCCTCAAATACCGTTTACCGGATGAAGAAATAGTAACGGATAAATCGTTTATACCGTTAAAAGATGCCCAGCGCGCCATCCAACTCCTGCGTGAAAATGCCGGACAATGGGGTATTGCTCCCGACAAGATCGGTATAATGGGTTTTTCAGCCGGCGGTCACCTGGCTTCTTCCGCCGGAGTACATTATGATTCCATACTCGTCGAAAACAAACAGAATACGAGCCTCAGGCCTGATTTTATGATTCTTGTCTATCCGGTGATCAGTTTCAATGACGACATAGGGCACGTCGGTTCAAAAGATCGTTTGCTTGGACAACCATCCAATGAAGAACAGGTAAAGTTCTTCTCGAACGAATTACACGTAAGCAGGAATACTCCTAAAACTATTCTCTTCCACGCCGGAGACGACACAGTTGTTCCTGTAGAAAACAGTCTGCGTTTTTATAACGAATTACTTAAAAACGATATACCGGCCGAGATGCATATTTATTCCAAAGGACAGCACGGTTTTGGAAATACCCCTCCCTTCGAAGACTGGTTCAATCAATGCATCCATTGGATGAAAGCCGAACAACTCCATCCATTAAACAGGTAAAATATGATCCGGGGAAACAGGAAATCCAAATCAACATGAAAAATTTATTACCAATACTGCTTATACTGGCCGCCACCATTTTTTTTACTGGTTGCTCCCATTCGGATTCTCAAGAGGATACAACCGCCTCCCTGAACAAAGAAATATTTAAGAGTCCCGGCAAAGACCATTATCCCGAAACATGGTTTCATTTCATCGGGGGCAACGTGTCGAAGGAAGGTATAACGGCCGACCTGGAAGCCATTGCTGCAGCCGGCATCTCAGGCATTCAACTGTTCCACGGGCAGTTCGGAGGAGAGTGGCCGGGGGTATCCCCTCAGATCAAGGCATTGAGTGAGTCGTGGGACGACCTTATCGTCTGGACGGCCGAAGAATGCAAACGGTTAGACCTCAAATTCACCATGCAGAACTGTCCCGGCTGGTCGTATGCCGGCGGACCATGGATCGAACCCGAGAACTCCATGCGGCATCTGGTGCGTTCCCGGAAGGATATAGACGGCGGTCACACGGTAAACATCCAACTGGAAAGGCCCCAACCCAGTGAAGAGGAGTGGCGTAATTATAAAGACCTTTTTGTAATTGCGTTCCCTACACCGGAAGGAGATACGGGTGGCCGCTTAATTCCGGCCGGTATACACAGCAACCGTGCTGATCTGGCATGGAAAGAATGCCTTCTCGAACAAAAGAGATTAGTGTTATTTGCTTCACTGTCGGAGCCGACAAGGATTGATATCGAGTTTGACGAAGAAACAACCGTCCGCACGGTAGAGTTTCCGCCGGTAAACTCATTCTCCCATGCATGGAGCTATTCACCGGATATCAAGGTAGCCATTTATGCCAAGACCGGTGGAGAAATGAAACAGGTTGCCCGTCTGGACATGCCGCCGGGCAGTTGGCAGGACGACCAGCCTATTTCCATTGCCTGCGGGGAAGCAACCTCACGGTCCTACCGGATAGAGATATCCAACCTGCACGATATGGCCCTATCCTATATCAACTTTTACTCTGCTGCACGGCAGCAGAACTGGGAGTCGGAAGCGGCATGGACACTAAGGAGGATCGTAAGGGAAGAGTACCCCGAACAATCACCGGCCACCTGGGTCGATCCTTCTTCAATTGTCGATATCACTGATAAAATGGATCCTTCAGGTGTATTGTTATGGGACGCTCCCGAAGGGAAATGGAGCGTTCTCAGGATAGGCCATGTCAACACCGGCATGAGGAACGGGCCGGCTCCTCCCGAAGCGACCGGGTGGGAGGCCAACAAGCTCGATGCATCAGGAGCAAAGGCAAACTTCGAGGGTTATATAGGCAGGTTGCTGGCCGACAACAGCAGCCTGAAAAACGGGTTACTGGACGGCATCCTGATCGACAGTTGGGAATGCAAAACCCAGACATGGACGGCCGGGCTGGACAAAACCTTCCGGGAACAATGGGATTATTCCCTGTTCCCGATGTTTCCCGCTATCTTCGGGTATGTAGTCGAAGATCCCGAAACCACAGCCCGCTTCCTGCGGGACTGGAGGGTTACCCTGAATGATTTATTGGTGAAGAACTTTTTCGGTGAGATGGGCAGTATTGCCAGGGAAAACGGGTTGAAGATCTCCTTTGAAACGGCATCGGGGGATATTTTCCCGGGGGATATCCTCGAATATTACAAGTACGCCGATGTTCCCATGTGTGAATTCTGGCATCCACGAATGGATTCTTACGTCGGCAGCTTTGAATTCAAGCCGGTAAGACCCTGCGTGTCGGCAAGCCGTATATATGGCAAGGGGAGAACGGCTGCCGAAGCATTTACCTCTTTCGACTTGTCGTGGAATGAACATCCACGGTTCCTGAAAGACATAGCCGATGAGCACCTGGCACGGGGAGTGACCCACCTGGTGTTCCATACCTATACCCACAATCCCCGTACAGACTTTCTGCCTCCAGGTACCTCCTTCGGTTCCGGCATAGGGACACCTTTCCTGCGCCTGCAGACCTGGTGGGAACATATGCCTCATTTTACAGACTACCTGGCAAGGTGCAACTATATGCTTGAGAGCGGAAACCCGGTATCGGACGTACTGATGTACCTGGGGGACGAGCAGAACCACAAGCCGCAGCAGTCGCTGGAATTCCCGGAAGGGTATGCGTACGACTACTGCAATCCGGACGTATTGCTGAACCGCCTGACGGCCGAAGACGGGCAACTGGTGACACCTGAAGGGATTGCTTACAGGGTACTGTGGTTATATGACTGCAAAAGGATGTTGCCCGAAACATTGGAAAAAATCCTTTTCTTTGCACAACAGGGAATAACCATCGTAGGGGAAATACCTTCCGGCATCGCCACACTGAGTGGAGGGGGAGCGGAGGAAACCCGTTTCCAAAAGGCAGTTGAAGCCCTCTGGGGAGACGGTAGCCAAAGTGTCCGCAAAGTGGGGAAAGGGAAGGTCTATACAGGTAATATCGGTGCGGCCTTGGCATCCGAAAAGATCCAACCCGATATTGACGTCAAATTTTCCGATGTTCGTTGGCTGCACCGTAAGGCAGGCGGCTCCGACTTTTATTTCCTGTCCACTCCGGAAGGAAAGGGATACAAGGGCACTGTCTCATTCCGTAGTAAGGGAAATGCCGAGGTATGGGACCCGCTGACGGGCGAAATCAAGGGTGTGGCATCCAGGGCGACGCAAGAGGGATTTACCCGGATAGAGATGGATCTTCCGGCAGGTACATCCTGCTTTGTGGTTTTTAGCGAAAATGCCTCTCCTGTGGAGAAACCGCTCAATCCAATAAAGAAGAGGGAACTTCAAAACGGCTGGGAGGTTTCTTTCCCTGCCGGATGGGGGATAGGACAATCGCCAGTTCAGATCGACCGGTTAACGGCATGGAAAGATATTGTGTCGCTCAGTACCGAAGGTAAGGCTTTTTCGGGTACAGCTGTTTACCATACGACTTTTACTATGGATGATACACCGGATAAAGCAACGTATTTGCTCGACCTGGGACGGGTGGAGATGATCGCCAAAGTCACACTGAATGGAGCGGAGGTAGCCACCAAATGGACGTATCCTTACCAAATGGATATTACCGGATACCTGCAACAGGGTGAAAACAGGCTGGAAGTAGCCGTGACCAGTACCTGGTTCAACCGGCTTGTCTATGACGCGGGGTTACCCGAGCTACAGAGAAAAACCTGGACCATCAATGGTCCGAAGCAAGGATCACCCCTAAAAGAGTACGGGTTGTTGGGCCCTGTAAATATTGTAATGGAAAAAACTAATATATAGTCAATGAAGATAATTCATTATTTAGTAGCAACGATCCTTATTACCGGTCTTTCGTGCACACAAAACCCGGAAAAGAGATCTGTACAATTGTCGGCTGCTTTGGAGAACGGATTCATCACCCCTCCCGACTCCATTCAAACAAGCATTTATTGGTATTGGATCTCCGATAACATTTCCAAAGAAGGGGCCGTAAAAGACCTGCATGCTATGAAAGAGGCAGGAATTAACCGTGCGTTTATCGGAAACATCGGTATAGAGGGCCTCCCTTATGGTGAAGTGAAAATGCTCAGCAACGAGTGGTGGGAAATTCTGCACCTGGCGCTAAAAACAGCCACAGAGTTAGGTATTGAAATAGGTATTTTCAATTCTCCCGGCTGGAGTCAATCCGGTGGCCCGTGGATCAAACCCGAAGAGTCCATGAGATACCTGGCTTCTTCTGAAACAATCCTGCAAGGCCCTCAAAAAATTGAGCTGCAGTTGAGACAACCGACAGAATCGTTTCAGGACGTAAAGGTGATCGCTTTTCCCTCCTTAAAAAACCGGAACAGGGTTTTAACCCATCAAAACGCCGTTATACAATCTACGCCATCCGTGCCGGGCATTTCAAACGTTACCGACGGGGATAATACGACAGGTATCCGGTTTCCGGATGGAAACGAGTTCCAACTCACATTTAAGGCCAAACACCCTTTTACGGCAAGGAGCTTAACCGTCCGGACGACAGAAATGCCACTACTTGCGAAAGGGATCTTACAGGTAAAACAACAGGATGGTGAATGGAAAAACGTCTCCGAATTCGACATTAACCGGTCGAATCCATCCCTGAATGTAGGCTTTGAACCTTTTGCCCCGGTAGTTATTTCGTTTCCACCGACAACCGCAACCGAGTTCCGGTTTACATTGACGAATACCCGTCCTCAGGCGGGATTGGCAGAAGTTGAATTAAGCAGCATCCCACGTGTGGAAAGATACAGCGAGAAAACGCTCGCTAAAATGCACCCGACCCCTCTCCCCTATTGGGATGCCTATTTATGGCCGACACAACCGGAAACAGACGATGAAGAACTGATTGTCCGCGGCAGTGAGATTATCGACATTACACGCTATTTATCGGTTGAAGGGGTCTTAACCTGGGATGTTCCCGAAGGAGAATGGACTGTCCTGCGTATGGGAATGGCCCCTACACAGGTGACCAATAGCCCCGCTTCACCCGAAGCGACCGGACTGGAAGTCGATAAAATGAGTAAAGAATGGGTAGCGGAACATTTTGACAGGTTCATCGGAGAAATAGTAAGAAGAATACCCGAGGCCGACCGGAAATCCTTCAAGGTAGTGGTGCAAGACAGCTACGAAACAGGCGGTCAAAACTTCACGGACGGATTCCTGACGGAATTCGAAGAGAGGTACGGGTACGATCCGGTTCCATATTTACCCGTCTATAATGGATTTGTTGTGAACAGCCCGCTGGAATCAGACCGTTTTTTATGGGATATGAGAAGAATAGTGGCCGATAAGGTCGCCTATGATTATGTAGGCGGATTGAGGGATGTAAGCCATCGACACGGGTTAACCACATGGTTGGAAAATTACGGCCATTGGGGATTTCCGGGTGAATTCCTTATGTACGGCGGACAGTCGGACGAAATCGGGGGAGAGTTCTGGAGCCAGGGAGAACTGGGAGATATAGAGAACCGTGCCGCCACTTCTGCGGGACATATATACGGAAAAAACAAGATCTCGGCAGAATCCAATACATCGGGAGGACCGGCTTATTCCCGTTACCCGGCCATGATGAAACAACGCAGTGACCGTTTCTTTGCCGAAGGGATCAATAATACGCTACTGCATGTATACATTATGCAGCCTTACGAAGACAAGAATCCCGGTGTGAATGCATGGTTCGGGAACGAATTCGACCGTAAGAACACCTGGTTCTCTCAACTGGATCTGTTCACACAATACCTGAAGAGAACCAACTTCATGCTGCAACAGGGATTGAATGTAGCCGATGTGGCCTATTTTATCGGAGAAGATGCACCCAAAATGACAGGGATCGCTGACCCTCCTCTTCCGGTAGGATATCAGTTCGATTATATAAATGCAGAAGTGATAGTGAGAGACATGAAAGTAAACGACGGAATGCTCACACTTCCCCACGGTACGCAATACCGGGTACTTGTGCTTCCGAAACTGGAAACCATGCGACCGGAAGTGCTCGCAAAGATCAGGGAACTGGTACAGGACGGGGCCGTGGTACTCGGCCCGGCACCCAATCGTTCGCCAAGCCTTCAAAACCAACCGGAAGCCGATACACAGGTGCGTACGATGGCTGCAGAATTATGGGGTGAAGTCGACGGAGTAAATAGTACATACAGGCAATACGGCAAAGGACGGATTATGAACGGACTTACTTTGGAGCAGGCCTTTGAAATCATCGGCTGTATCCCCGACTGTAAGCTTCCGCAGGAGCATTCTATTCACTATGGACACAGGACGATGGAAGGAATAGATATCTATTTTATTTCGAATCAGACTGATGAAGAAAAAGTAATTGAGCCGGAATTCAGGGTAACGGGAAAACAACCTGAGTTATGGGAAGCAACCTCAGGATCAATCCGCATTCTCCCCGCTTTTAAGATAAAAGAACGAACAACCTCGGTACCAATCAAACTGGCTCCTTATGAAAGCATTTTTGTAGTGTTTAGAGATAAGGCAGGAAAAAGTGGCCTGACAGATATTCCGGATAATTATCCTGCTCCCGAAATCATCGAGGAGTTAAAAGGACCATGGAGCGTTACCTTCGATCCCTCATCAAGAGGTCCTGCCAAACCTGTAACCTTTGAGACGCTTCATGACTGGACCATTTCACCGGATGAGTCAATCAAATATTATTCAGGAACAGCATATTATACGATCTATTTCTCCGCCCCGGAAATAAAAGGGAATGAAATTATCGAGATCGACCTGGGTAATCTGACCGCGATGGCAAAAGTGAATATAAACGGTACTTATGTGGGTGGGGTTTGGACATATCCCTATAAACTCGATATCTCTGATTTTATAAAACCAGGAAAGAATGAGTTGGTAATCGAGGTGGTTAACAACTGGATGAATCGCCTGATCGGTGACCTGAATCTCCCTGCAGCGAAAAGAGAGACATGGTGTTTTGTGAATCCATATAATGCACAGAGTCCGTTACAGCCTTCCGGTCTTTTCGGACCCGTAACTATTCATTCCATAAAGTATTGATACAAAACAATATAACGATTCACCGTTATCCGGATATTCCCGGATAACGCAATTGTATAATCCGAGGCTATAGGAAATCTCTATTCATTTAAATATATTCCCTAAAAAATACAACCATGATATCAACCGGTAAATATCTCCAATTAGCAATACTAAGTATTATCCTGATACTCACTTTCGGATGTACCCATTCTGAAAGATTCTATATATCTGACCTCACCTGTGAAAGTTTAAAAGATCCTTTGGGGATTAACACGCTCCATCCCCGGTTTAACTGGAAAAACAATTCCGGCCGACAGGGAGCAACTCAAACTGCATACCAGATTTTAGTGGCCGACGACATACATAAACTGAATGAGAAAGAGGCTAGTCTATGGAACTCCGGAAAGACAACCTCATCCTCCACTATCTGGGTTGAGTATGCCGGGAAACCACTCCAGTCCGGACAACTTCTGTTCTGGAAAGTACGTATCTGGGACGAGAACGGGGATGTATCTTCCTGGAGTTCTCCTGCCCGATTCGGGATCGGACTGCTTGATAAAAATGACTGGACTGCTTCTTATATCGGATATCCCTCCGAAAAAGGGTTTTATAGCTCTCCCCAACTCAGAAAAACATTCTCTCTCAGTAGTACGGATAAAAAAGGAACATACCTCTTGCATGTAAATTCGCTGGGATATCACGAAGTGTTCATAAACGGGAAGAAGGTGAATGAAGATGTTTTGTAACCCGCAGTGTCCCAGTTCGACAAACGTTCACTCATCGTCACCTATGATGTGACACCCCTCCTTACAACAGGGAACAACGACCTGATCATCTGGCTGGGAAGCGGCTGGTATACCGAAGGGTTACCGGGGGTTGTAGGCAATGGTCCGGTTGTAAGAGCACAGATGGAACATGTTCACGAAGGGACAAAAGAAGTTGTGGTATGCAGTGATCCTTCCTGGGTGGGAAGGGAAAGCGAATATAGCCGTATCAGCGACTGGATGACGGGAAGATACGGAGGCGAAACTATTACCGGCAATCTGGAAACACGGAACAGAGTTTTTGAAACGCCTGATGAATTGAAATGGGACAATATCCTGACCGTGGAAATACCGGAGCATCAGGTAACCCCACAAACGGTTGAACCGAACAGAATCAGGGAAACTATACATGCTACAAAAATAGAAAAACTCAATGACAGCACTTTCCTGGTGGATATGGGTAAGTGCCTTACCGGATGGTTTGAAATAACTTTTCCTGACCTGGAAAAATCGCAGGAAGTTGTCATGGAGTATGCCGATCATCTGGATAATAACGGAGAACTGGCAAAACAAGGGCAAACAGATAAATATATTGCATCGGGAAATGGAACAGAATATTTCATCAACAAGTTCAATTATCATGGCTTTCGCTATGTAAAAATCTCTAACCTGAAAGAGGTACCCCAATTAACAGATATAAAAGCCCATCTTATTCATACCGATTTTGAATTTGCATCTGCATTTGAATGTTCGGACGAAGATCTAAACCGTATCCACGATATGATTGCCTATACGCTCCGTTGTGTGGGACTCGGCGGATACCTGGTGGATTGTCCACAGATTGAAAGATTAGGGTACGGAGGGGATGGAAATGCATCCACCGTAACGGCTCAAACAATGTTTCATCTAGCCCCACTCTATAACAATTGGCTTCAGGCATGGGAAGATGTGATTCGTGAAGACGGCAGTATGCCTCACACGGCGCCTAATCCTTACGCAGCAGGAGGAGGACCCTATTGGTGTGGATTTATTATTTCCGCTTCATGGAACACCTATCAGCATTATGGTGACCGAAAGGTATTGGAAAAATATTACCCTGTGATGCAAAAATGGCTCGGATATGTCGATCAATACAGCGTAGACGGATTACTAAAAAGATGGCCTGACACCGACTACAGGAACTGGTATCTGGGGGATTGGGCCACACCGGAGGGAGTCGGCAATCCTGTTAATACAGATGAAAGATCGGTCGATCTGGTAAATAACTGTTATATCTCCGTCTGTCTCGGTCAGATGGAGAATATAGCCCGAGTACTGGGAAAAACGGAAGAGGTTAAATACTATTCCGAAAAGAGAGCGCAATTGAACAATATAATTCATGAAACCTTCTTTGATGCGCAACAGGGTTATTATGCCACCGGATCGCAGATCGACCTTATTTTTCCGATGCTGGCAGGAGTGGCTCCTGAAGAATTAAAAATCGGACTTACCAATAGATTGATTGAACGGACGACAAAAGAATATGGTGGGCATTTGAATACCGGCCTGGTCGGAATACCGGTAATGATGGAATGGGCGGCAATCAATAATCAGCCCGACTTTATATACTCCATGCTGAAGAAGAAAACATATCCCGGATATTTATATATGCTGGAACAGGGAGCCAACACCTCCTGGGAGCATTGGGCAGGGGATAGAAGCCGGATACATAACTGTTTTAACGGTGTAGGACAATGGTTCTATCAGGCCATAGGAGGAATTCATTCCATTCCCGGAAAACCGGCTTATAGCGAATTTCTGGTAGATCCTCAAATTCCGGAAGGGGTTACCTGGGCCAAAACAACACAGGAGACACCGTACGGAAAAATAGGTGTTCATTGGGAGCTCCATAATGAAACGATAACTATGGAAGTGGAAGTGCCTGTCGGTTCAATCGCAAAACTGATTTCCCCCGAATCCGCCATCAGTACCCGGATAAATCAGGAAGTAATTACGGATCAATCCGATACTATCTCCCTTAAAAGTGGAAAATATTTTATAGAATATTCTTCTAAGCGATAAGAGAAAGTGTCATAAATAATTATAACTACGTGAATTCGACGTAAGACCGTCATAGCTTAGGTCGAACTCACGTTATAACTACAAAAGTTTTCTATAATCAAAAAACGGTCCGGACTGATCAGAAAATCTACCCGGACCGTTTTTGATCAGTTAATATAATTTTACTGATAGGTATATTCCTTTCTTGGTTTCAGGAAAACAAGCAGGATAACAATAGCTGCCAACACAATAACTGCCAGTTTGCTGAAATCAGCGCCCAGATGGCCCGCATCCATGGAACTTCCCAGAATACGGGTAATGGCATATCCACCGAAAACGCCCGCCATATTCATGATGCCGTATGCCGTTGCCCTGTATTTAGGTGAAATGATCTGACAAAGTATAGGCATATTATTGGCATCGAACATACCAAAACCAATACCGAAAAGCATTGCCGCACCGATAAGACTGATATAACTATGCCCGAATCCCAACAGGATCAGTGAGGGAATAGTCAATCCCAATCCGATCACACTGGTATATACCCTTCCCCGGATATTCTTCTGCACCCACCTGTCGGACATAGGACCACCGATCATCACCCCGATAAACGATGCCACAGCAATGGAAATGGTGGCAATAGGGCCTGCCTGAGCCATAGGAACACCCAGGTTTGCCGTAAATAGTGTCGGCAACCAGTTTTTTGTCGCCCATCCGGGTAAACTCGGCGCCATAAAATAGAATAACATCACCCAGAAGGAGGCTGTGGCAAATAATACCGCAAATCCTTTCCATACAGGTTCTTTTTTCACTTTTATGCCCTGATCTGTTTCCGGAAGAGCAATCGCATTCCCATGTCCCTTCTTTTCATGAAGGAAAAACACCAGTAATACCGCATATAGAATACCAATAATCCCGAACCAGTGAAAAACGGTATGCCATGAGTAAGTAGCCGCAATAGTCGCTCCAAATCCCCCGAGAGCCTGTCCGGCATACAATCCGGTCATATGGATACCTACCGCAAGCGAGCGAGTTTTATCGGAATGGTAGTCGGCGATCATGGCGAGTCCCGCCGGGATATACAACGCTTCACTCACCCCCATGAAAGCACGTAACCAATATACCTGTTCAAAGGTCTGTGCTATTCCCATACCATACGTTACCGCCGACCAGGTAAAAAGACTACCTACGATCAGCCATTTCCGGTTAATCCGGTCGGCAATGGCTCCCGCAAACGGACTGACCAGTCCGTAAATAAGCAGGAAAATTCCCATTAACCTCCCGAAATTTTCAGCTATAGCCAATTCTGCGATATCCATCTGCATGGAGGATTGCAGTGTCGACAGCATCTGCCTGTCAAGATAATTCAGCAATGCCACCATCCATAACAGTCCCACTACGATCCAGGGATATATTTTACTATTTTGAATCTTCATCGTGATATAACCGATTCTCTATGATTATTGGATCTCCTTTAATGAAACGGTTTGAAAAACCATATCGGCCTGGCTGCTCTCATAAAGGATACCGATAGTGGAATCATTTACCGATGTAATACAGGAATATCCCCGTCCGTTATATTCATCCAGCAGGATATGTTTATCTTCCGGCCATGTATTGCCATCATCATAGCTGACTTTCAACGTAATATTGTCACGCCGTGACACTGAAGCAGGATTGACAAACAACAGCACAGATTTCTCAACACCATTTTCGTGATATGCATGCTTATGCAGGCTTGCCATACAGGTAGGTTCTATGAGCGCTTTCCGGGAAGTGGGATGTTCCGTCCATGTTTCTCCCAGGTCGGTAGTTGTGGCAATGGTTCGTCCGTTCACCTCTTCGTTTCCCCGGTTACGGTTATCCCGCATATTCAGCATAACCGACCCGTCGGATAATTGCACAGCCATACATTCAGTCGTGTTTTTATGTGCGGGATTACCGGTCGTCCATGTTTTTCCACTGTCTTTGCTCCAGGTGATATTGGAAAACGGTTCACCCGTCTCGTCCCGTCCCTGTGTCGGGAATACCAATGTACCATCCGCCAGGGTGATTCCATGCCCCGGTGCAGGAGCAAACAGCCACCATTCTTTTTTCTTGATAGGGGTAATATTCACCGGCCCGCTCCAGGTTAATCCGTCATCGGTACTCTTCGTGATCAGGAACTGCGAAGTCTCCTTTACCCCGAATCCGGGTTGGGAACCCTTCGCATGCCATTGGTGAATATGACGGGTACTGTCTTTCGTGAGACCTTCCACCCATTTACCGGTTTCCCGATCAAGTACTCCATGCATCCAGAGACCGGCCACGTAAATATCACCGGTATTGTCATCCACCAGAATGCAGGCGTCGCTTACTCCGTTATACTTCTCCGGCAAACCACCCCATTCGTTCATATCTAACACGATCTGCATCGGATTCCATGTCCGGCCTCCGTCGGTACTTCGATTCAATCCTATGTCGATATGTCCCTGCAGGTCCCTCGCACTTTCATACCGGGCATCATAAATTGCCAGTAATGTTCCATCCTTCGATGTGGCCAATCCGGGAATACGGGAAGTATGCACTCCATCCTGCATATGCCGGCGCACCGCCACGCCCACTCTGAGGTTCTGTGTATCCACAGCAGGAATATGTACCTTTCCAATATCCGTTGAAATGCTCTTACATTGTACCTTAATCCTGTGTGTCAGATCTATATTTTCTTTTAAGGTAACAGACACCCAGAATATAAGCGTATCTTCAGTAACGTTGAAATTATCTTTAAACGTAACGACAGACGCAGGGGATTGTACTTCCCCTATAAGCATATCGGTAGCAAAACGCCCTTCCTCATCGGATTTAAAGAGTGATATCCGCCCGATATCGTTCAGATCGGTCGTCCCTTCCAGTGAAATGACAATTTTCTGCAGTGAGTAATCTTCCGGTTGTTGCCGGATCATTTCAACTTTCAGTACAGGATTGGCATCCTTTCCCGTTAACACCGGGAGAACGGGACCGTTGATCCCAACCTCTACATTATCGTTATATCCACATGACTGGAACAAGATTATTACAAATAATAGGGTAACTATTTTTTTCATACTTCACTTATTTATCGTATCCAGGTGTTTGTGTAAGATTCGGATTTCTGTTAATAGATGCCTGAGCGATCGGCCATAGCAATACATTCAATTCATTCTCACGTCCTTCCAGATAGGAATTTTTTTCAAAAGCTACACCGAAACGAATGTAATCCCACCAAAGCTTTCCTTCTGCAGCAAATTCTTTCAGTCGTTCATTCAATATAGCCTCTTCAATTGCGGTGGAAGATAATCCGGATGCATAAAAATCTTTTATCCCATAGGCTCTTTCAGCAATTTTGTTCAGTGCAACGAGTGCACCGGCCAAATCCTGTTTCGCCAGTTTAATCTCGGCATCGAACAACAAAGCATCGGCATAACGATACACAATTATATCCGAATCAAAGATCCGTGTTCCATTCGTCCATTCACCGGCAAATTTATTGATCCACTGAAATGTTGCATTCTTCGGCTCATCGAAATAAGTTTCAAAACTCACTTCCGTCCTCTGATCCCTGTCATCTTCCGAAAGGATTGCTTTATATTCTTCCGTATAAAAACACCATTGCTGATGACTTCCCACTTTTACAGGATTTTCAATAGCTTCCTCTGACACATACTGGGAAGGAACAAGATAGTCAGCTGGATAACCACCCGTATATTCATCCTTGATATAGCTCCAGGCGAAAATAATCTCTTTTCCCATTTCATTTTCAAAAACAGTAGAAAACGTTTCTTCCAGACCATAGGAGGAATTGCCCAATACAGCAGTAATAGCTGTAGCTGCTGCATCCAGGTTAGCTTGCCCTCCGTTCCTTACCTTGTATATCCACAGGTTGTAATCGGCCTTCAGCATATTAATGGAACCTGCTGAAGCAAGATTCCGGTCTGTTGTGGCTGACGGCATCAACGACAATGCCTGTGCTATATCATCGTTTACCTGTTGAAACACTTTATCTGCCGGATCCCGTTCCGGGAAAAGCCCATCCTGTTTATCCGACTCAAAACCTTCCAGCAATACCGGGGCATCTCCCCATATGCGGCCGATCCAATAATAACAGAAAGCCCTCACATAATACGCATTTGCCAATACCTTATTTTTAGCTTCCTCACTGTTAAAAGCAATATCCGGCGTATATCTGAGGATCAGGTTTGCCTGATTGATCGTAGTGTACAGATCTTCCCAGTTTGCATATCCGTGGTTGGTAGGTATCTGGTTTTGATAAACCTGATCCCGTGCAGTCTGACCGGTCAATCCGTCACCCCACAATCCTGTCCGGTATTCTCCCCAATACATGTAACCCTGGGAAAAAGTCGATCTGAATTTATTATATAAACCATACATGGCAGACGTAGCATCTCCTTCATCCTGCCACATTGAATTCGCGGACACTTCACTTTTTTGTTGAATATCCAGGTCGGCGTGACAAGCAGTCAGTACCGCAAAAATCGTCAATAGTAGTATCGTTTTAAGTCTCATAATTTTAGATTTTTATTATGTGAGGTTTAGAATGTAACTTTTACACCTACCGAATATCTCCGGATAGGAGGATAGTTATAATAACTGGCATTATAGGTAGTAGATGCTCCTACTTCGGGAGATACTCCTTGCACCTGGGTAAAATAATGCAGGTTATTTCCCGACAGCGTAATGGCTAAATTCTGAATGCCGAATTTAGTCAGTTTAACAGAAGGAACAGTATATTGCAGGCTCACTTCGCGGATACACAGATAATCACCTTTATAATTGAATATATTGGATGTGCGGCTGAAGTTAGCATTTCCGTCATCCGGGTCATTTGCTGTAAACCGGGCGTATTTCGTATCATCTCCCGGTTGCTTCCAGGTCTCTTTTACTTTATCTATCAAGGTATAATTATTGGCAAACGTGTTCATAAAATAACGCATCTCTGAATTATTGTTGATAGAGTGCCCTAATGCCCAATCCAGAAAAATATTCAGAGACACATTCTTATAAGTGAAACTATTGTTCAGCCCTCCTGTAGAATGAGGAACGGTATATCCCAGGAAAAACTGGTCCTGACTATCGATATACTCTTTCCCGTCTCTGGTCAAACTGCCCGGACGGTTCTTCCACTCATAGTCTCCAATCTCTTTGCGTCCGGCAATTCTTTTTCCGTCCGAATGACGGTATCCTTTCGCAGAATTATCATACATGGCGTTATCGGCCTGTGCCTGTGTTTCTATTATATAATCCACCATATATCCGTAATACCGGTAAAGCGGCTCTCCTTCGGCAGTTCCCCCGAAAGCGGTTCCATCGGCCAGGGTAATACCACCGATACGGTTACGGTCACGCCCGTTATCCGGAAGTTTCAATACTTTGTTTTTTACAAAACTCCATGTAAGCTTTGATGCCCATTCGAAATCTTTGGTTTGAATATTGGTCGAACCGATCTCTATATCGAATCCGTAAAACTTCACTTCTCCGATATTGGTTTGTACATTGGCAAAACCGGTCGTATTAGGAAGTTCCTTACTGAAAAGGAGATTCTCCGTTCTTTTATCGAAATAGTCCGCATTCAGCGTTAACCGGTTATTGAACAGTGATAAATCAAATCCCAAATCCAATTGGGTGGAAGTTTCCCACGTCAGATCCAGATTCGGCATGGTGGAGGGGACAATACCCGCAATGCCGTCGTATTTTGCATTCGTCGAATACCTTCCGTACGCATCGTATAATCCGATTGCATTATTTCCTGTTTGCCCATAACTGACCCTTACTTTCAGGTCATCCAGATTTTTGATCCCTTGCATGAAATCTTCATCCGATATAATCCAACCCGCAGATGCTCCCGGGAAAAAGCCCCATTGATTACCTGGTGTAAAACGGGAAGAGGCATCCTGACGGAATGTAGCGGAAAAAAGATATTTCTTTTTAAAATCATAGGATAAACGCCCAAAATAGCCGATGGTAACATCCTCCGTATAATTGCTGGTTGCATTCTTCTTATTCGGACCGGCTGTCAGTGTCGGCACTTTATCAGAACTCGCTCCATCAACTTGTGCAGCCAGTGCCTGATTGATATCTTTCTGATAGGAATATCCACCCATTACAGAAAAGGAATGATTATCAATTCCTTTATTATAGGTTGCATATACTTCCAGTTTATCCCGCCTGAGTTCACCAAAAGAAGAACTGGCCGGACGTAATCCGTTAAATTCATTCGCTTTTTGAAAACTATCGTTCTTATAATGATGATTATAGGTCGATAGTTGAGCCTCCGCCTTAAGGCCGTCTATGATCCGATAAGTCAGCTTACCAAATGCCGACAGACGTTTGTTTTCCTGGCTCTGGTCATTATAATAGGCATACCATAATGGGTTGGGAGAAGTGGCATTATATCCTTTAGTGGGGGTTCCGTCTTCATTGTATTTCTTTTGTGTAGGAGGAGTTGCCAGACCCCGGGAAATAACATTCATCTGGTTTTCATATTCCTGTGATTCTGTACGGGAATAATCAAATCCTCCCATAAACGACAAGAACTTATTAATATTCACATCAATATTACTTCGCAAATTTAAGCGTGAATAATTGGTTGCAATAGCTACACCGGCATCATCCGTGTATCCTAAACTGATATTATACCGAATACCTTCGTTTCCTCCGTCAAGTCCCACATAATAATTCTGCCACATCGCTTGTTTATAAATCTCATCCTGAAAATTATTATCCTGAAAGATCAGGGTTTTCGTAGGATCCAATGGATCCGGCATGGAGTGATAACCAGCCGGCACAGATTCTCCATCGCCCAGATAGCGTGTTGAATAAATGGAAGAAGCTGTATTACCGGAACTGGCCGAATAGCCGTCCATCCAATTAAACCGTGCATTCGGGCCTACTGCAACGGCCGGACGCACAATACTCAAATAATCGGCTGCATTCATGAATTTATATAAAGTTGCAGCTTCCTGTAATGCCACATTGGCTTCAAAAGTAATGTTAGGGGCTTTATTGATTGATCCTTTCTTCGTTGTGATCAGTACCACACCGTTTGAGGCCCTTGATCCATAAATAGCTGTCGAAGCAGCGTCTTTTAACACTTCTATGGATTCGATATCATTCGGATTGATCCCGCTGAACGCTCTTTCCACTCCATCTACCAGAATAAGCGGTTCATTGCTTTTATTAATAGAAGATCCTCCCCGGATGCGGATGGTTGCATCTGCTCCGGGAGTATTATCGTTAGAATATATACGGGCTCCTGCTATTTTACCTTTCAATCCTTCACCCACGGTACTGATCGGAATATTCTGCAATGCTTCCCCACCGACTTTTGTAATAGCAGAAGTCACCGTACGTCTGGATTGCGTACCATATCCCACAACAATAACTTCATCCAATCCCACGGTCGAAGCATTCAGAATAATACGGAGATGTTCCTGACCCGTAATCTTTATCTCCTGAGTCTGAAATCCCACATAAGAAAATTCCAACGTGGCTCCCTGAGCCACTTTTATTTCAAAATTACCATCTATATCCGTGACTGTTCCCTGAGTAGAACCTTTGACTACTACTGACACTCCCGGCAACGTTTCTCCTTCATTATCATGTATCACCCCCGTAACGGTTATTTCCTGTGCCAGGAGAAAAGATAATGAAGTAAACAAGAAAATAAAAAAGGCTAAAAATCGACAATTTTTTCTCATCTTTGTAATGATTTTAAGATATCCGTGTTTTAAAATTATTGTAGAAAGGGGTACTATTTGCAGGATGTATCCCTTTCTCTATTTTCCCCAAAAACCAATTTCTTCCAGATCTTTTCTGAGAGAATCGTATTCTGCTTTTCCAAACGGAGCAATGGGTAAACGACACTCACCACATTCGATCCCGATCAGATTCATAATGGCTTTTCCGCCTCTCACACCTCCTCCGTATTGGATAATAACTTTGACAACTTCTATGGATTGCATCTGAAATGCACGTGCAGACACAAGATCTCCTTCTTCCATCGCTTTCATTATATTCAAATAGACGGAAGCCAAATAATTGTATGTACTTCCTACACCGGCAACCGCTCCTAACGCTAATCCGCAGATCAGCATCTCATCATACCCGTGCAATACTTCGAATGCACCATTGTCAAGATGGATACAGTCTCCCATTTCCATCAGGTTGTTGTGCGTATATTTCACACCAGCCAGATTAGGGATCTCCTGTTTTCCTTCCTGCAAAAATTGCGCAACAGATAAACTGACCCCTGTCATCGACGGCATGTTGTAATAATAGAACGGCAGTTCGGGAGCCGCGGCCGCTACCGGTTTGAAAAAACCGATCAGGTCGCGCACCGAGGCAGGTTTAAAAAAACCGGGAGCAATGGACCCCACACCCCAGGCTCCGGTCTCTGCCGCGTGACGGGAAAGTTCCACCGACTCACGCTGGTTATCACTACCCACATGTGCAATTACTTTAAAACGTCCCCTGGCAGCTTTCACCCAATGTTCCAGAATCTGTTTTCTCTCTTCTGTCGTCAATGATGTGAATTCGCCCGTGGTTCCACACACAAATACTCCCGAAATACCCGAATCGACGATATGCTGTGCATATTGACCTATGACAGCATAATGAATATCGCCATTCGGATACATGGGGGTAAATGTCGCGGCTACTAATCCTTTCAATTTTTGATAATTTTTCATTTTAACAAATTAACAATTAATACTTTATAAATAATACAGTAGAATATGCCGGATTATTTTTCCAGTGGTATGATCTGTCCCTCATAGACAGAGGGTGTTCTTATTCCGGGTTTTATTTCTCCGCTGGTAATATAAAAATTATTTTCCCGTACGGCGATATTGGTGGTGACCGGAACGGAAAAAGGCAGGATTTCCTCATGAACAAATCTGTGCGATATACGATCATATACCCTGAGGATATTTTCAAAACCGGGGTGCTCATATGATCCGGGAAATAATTTCGTAACGCCTCCTAAAAAGACAATGTTCTCCGAGTGTACAAATGCTGTTCCCGCCATCACCGGAAAAAATCCCTGAAGACGTGTCCATCTATTCACAAAAGGGTCATACATATGCCCATCGGTTAGTATCTCCACATAACCGGACGAACGATAATCCCTTCCACTGAAGAGGTAAAAAACCGGAGACTCTCCGTTTTCAATGGCAACACTCACTGCGTAACCCCGTGCATTACCGTCCCAGGAAGGCAAAGCGACCCATCCTTTGTCCTTATGGTCAAGATCTAATACGAAAAAGTGATTTGTGGCATTTTCTTCGCTCATCTTTTCCTGACCTCCGGCTATATATATTTTATTATTCAGAAGCGCACCTGTAGCATTGGCTAAAGGGACCGGCAGAGAAGGCCAATCATAAGAGATTTTAAAACCCCCCTCTTCCTTATAGATGAGAAAGACATCATCAAAGCAGCGTTTCATGTCACATCCGCCTATACACAGCAGGCCTTCTGCCAATTGTATGGACACGCCATAGGCAATAGCTGCAGGCAGAAAATCAGTTATAATCCCCCATTGAAAATCCATTGTGTCCGTATATGCATGATAAAGTGTTCTCTCCCAATTCTTTTTTCCTCCTTCCCATGGCATCTTATCCGGAAAATTTGCTCCTCCCGCAATAATCAGTTCATTGCCGACAAATCCGGAAAATACACCCGCAACCCCTCTGTTCTCTTCCTTATCCTGAAGGGAAGGAAGGGAATTCGAATTATTCCATTGTATCTCCCATTCTAGCTGACAAGGCAATGGTAGATTATCCATTGTATACATAACAGCTGTAATACTCATGGCAATTAAAAAAGATATTATTGTTTGACAACGCATTTTTGATGATGAATAGTTTCGTTCTTTTGTCGGATGAAAATCTTATAAACCTCGAAATGTTGTTCCAGCGCCTTCCTGTATCCGTCCTCATCATTTTCTTTCAGATAGTGTAACAGATCCTGATGAGTTACAATCCGTCCTTCTTCCTGGAGTTTAATATTGATGGGAGCGAGGTATTCCTTGAATTTGTCTTTTACAAAGGTCATAACAGGATGCACAATATTCTGGAATTCAGCAATTGTTTTATTCCCTGTTATCTGATACAATCTCGTATGAAAGGTAAATTCACTGAAAGGTGCATATTCATTGTTCTCATACATAATACCCACCTTTACAATTTCTTCGAGATCTTCTATGTCTTTCGGCGTAATATTCCTGAAAATATCACTGCATATGCCTATCTCTAATGCAATCCTGAATCCCAGAATATCAAATAACGCGTCTTCACTTAAAATACGGGGATCTACCACCCGTTTCATCCCTCCAAGTATAGAGGGTTCCGAAAGTATCATACCTCTTCGGGTACGGGTTTCAATCATACCCATCATCTTTAACCGGCTCAACGCTTCGCGTAACACACTCCGAGCTACACCTAAGGAAGCCGACAACTCCATTTCATTAGGAATAGGATCCCCCGTTTGGAGATCTTTCTCTCTAAAATAGGTCAAAAGTTTGTCTTCCACCTGATCCACCAGGGTAACAGAATTATTCTGAATTTTCAGTCTTTCCATGAGTAATTGATATTTTTACGTATTTTATACGTCTTGTATTAATTATATGATTTGTCTGACAAATATACAGTCAATATTTTTTAATAACCAAGAAGTAACTTGCATTTTAACCAATGAAATCTATTTTTTAAATTTATTTCACAAATATAAGCTTCTCAAGAATATTCTCTTAACTTTTAAGGAAATTAGAAAGTATTATCTCCCCTATGAATACATCCATAGTCCCCCAACAGATAATTTAATCATTTATCACGAACCTGTCAAAAATAATTTATATCCGATAATTTCTCCCATATCAAATATCTTAGTCTTTATATCATTTCGAATAATTTACAAAATGGAAATAATGTTTTATTTTTGTAAGATATAGTTTCTTGTGCCGGAATTAAGCAATAATATCACCATACAAAAAACAACAACATGTTCTTATTAAACCGACTAACTACTTTACCCAAGTTTCAAAAGCCGGGAATTTTAATTATCCTGTCAACCTTTCTTTTCTATGCTCACAATACAGTATATGGAAATAACATTCATCCTCTCAGGATCATAAAACTTACCTGCGAGTATCAACAAGATCCACTACTGGTTGCGTCAGGCACACCTCTTTTCGGATGGCAATTGCAATCGGATCAACAGGAAGTAGTTCAATCCGCCTACACAATCGAGGTTTATAGCCGTATTAAGGAGAAAGAAGTAAAAATATGGGATTCGGGAAAAGTGCCATCCGGTCAATGCCAACGGGTAAAATACAATGGCATGGAAACACTGGAACCGGGAAGGGAGTACCGATGGAGAGTCAAAGCCTGGGATACCCGGAATAACTCTTCGGAATGGAGTGAAATGAACAGATTCCGGATGGCTCCTTCGGATACGGAATTAAAAGCCGAATGGATCGGAGCCATCGACAAGAAAGAGGCCAATATCCCGGAAGGAAGAGTCTATCACGCACTGGCTGTCTCATCGGAAGCAGCCGAAAAATGGAGGAATGCCCATCCCCTTTCAAAAAGAAGCATCTATCTGAGAAAAGATTTTTCCATCGATAAGAAAATCAAAGAGGCAATTATCTATATCAGCGGATTAGGGCACTATGAGCTTTCATTGAATGGAGAAAAAGTGGGAGATTCCCGGTTTGATCCCATGTGGAGTGATTACGACAAGACAATCTATTATAATGCCTATGATGTGACTCATTCCCTGCAACAGAACAACACAATCGGAGTATTGTTGGGAAACGGATTCTTTAACCAGCAGGGTGGACGCTACGTAAAAATGCAGGTGAGTTTTGGTCCCCCTACCCTGTTTTTTAAACTTCATATAACTTATACGGACGGCACAAAAGAGGAAATCGATTCGAACGGAAACTGGAAATATTCTTTAAGCCCCATTATCTTCAATGATATGTATGGCGGCGAAGATTATGACGCAAGGCTGGAGCAGAATGGGTGGGATAGTTATGGATTCGATGAGTCGGACTGGTTACCGGTAGTGGTACAAAGTGCCCCCAATGGGCGCCTTACACCACAGGCCACTGCTTCCGTTAAAATAATGGAAACATACACACCCAAGTCGGTGAAAAAAGTGGGTGATGCATATGTCTTCGATATGGGACAAAACCTGTCGGGCTTTCCAAAGATCAAAGTCTCGGGAAAGTCAGGAGATAAAGTCAGATTGACAGTAGGTGAAAACATTCACGAAGACGGTTCCGTAAATCAATCACAATCGGGATCGCCCTATTATTACGAATACACTTTAAAAGGAGAGACGCAAGAGACATGGCATCCCCGTTTCTCCTATTACGGTTATAAATATGTTCAGGCAGATGGTGTCAAGCCGGAAGAGGTACAGTCCCATTTCGTGTATAATTCGAGCACCCGGACAGGTCGTTTTCACTGTTCGAATGAGATTTTCAATGAGGCTCACCGGATTATTGTGAATGCGATCAAAAGTAATATGCACGCTGTGTTTACCGATTGTCCCCACCGTGAAAAACTCGGATGGCTGGAACAGGTACATCTGAACGGTCCCGGACTGTTTTACAATTTTGACCTGACCACGTTTGCACCGAAGATCATGCAGGATATACGCGATGCACAGCTTCCAAACGGTCTGGTGCCCGATATTGCTCCCGAATATGTTATTTTTGAAGGAGGATTCCGCGATTCTCCCGAATGGGGAAGTACGGCCGTTTTCCTGCCGTTCATGTATTACCGGTTCTACGGAGATAAATCCCTGATCATGGAATACTACGACGTAATGAAAAAGTATGCCGATTACCTTTCTTCTACCGCAACTGACCATATTGTGTCACACGGGCTGGGAGACTGGTGCGATTACCGGAAAGACGAACCCTACGGCGTATCCAAGAACACTCCGGTACCTTTGTCCGCATCTGCTCACTATTATATGGTGGTTGACTACCTTGCACAGGCTGCCGAAATAACAGGCAATTCCAACGATCATACCTGCTACACAAACCTCAGGGAACAGGTAAGGGAGGCGTTCAATAAAGAATTTTTTGATGAAAACACCCGACAATACGCTACGGGAAGCCAGGCATCGAATGCCATGCCGTTGTTCGCAGGTATTGTGGAACCAGAATACAAACAGGACGTGCTGGATAATTTAGTGAAAGATATAGAAGAAAAAGGGTACCGGCTTTCCACAGGGGATGTCGGGAATAGATACCTGTTCCAGACGTTAGCGGATAACGGATTGAACGAGATCATGTACAAGATGCATAATCACAGGGAAGTGCCCGGATACGGCTTTCAACTGCAATTCGGTACCACAACGCTGACTGAATTATGGGATCCGAGAGACGGTGCATCGTGGAACCATTTCATGATGGGCCAGATTGAAGAGTGGTTCTATAAATCACTGGCAGGAATAACGACAGAAGACTACAGCGGGTTCCAAAACATAGTGATTGCACCTAAACCGGCGGGAGACCTGAAGTTCGTAGAAGCATCCTACGATACGTTGTATGGCACAATCTCCGTCAACTGGAAAATCGATGGCGATCAATTTAAAATGGATTTGTTCCTCCCTCACAATTGTACGGCCAAAATATATCTTCCGCTCCAAGATGACTACACCTCCGTGGGGAGCGGACATCACTCGTTTACAACAACAATAAATTAATTCGATAATTTAACGATTTGATAATTAATCAGGTGATCAATAAATATACAAATCAGTAAATCGTCTTTGATCTATATTAAAACAATCTTTTATTTATGGTAAAATTATACAGATATACCATTCTGGTTATACTACTTTCGTTCAGTTATTTTCTGAAAGGTCAATCATCTTCATTACCGGTCGGTCTGAAAACCGATCATCTCGAAAATCCTATCGGCATAGATAACCCAAATCCCAGATTGGCATGGAGAATTGAAGACAACAGGGAGGGAGCACGACAGTCTGCCTACAGGGTTATTGTCGGAACCGATTCCCTGAAAGTAGTAAACGGAGAAGGGGAAGTTTGGGATTCCGGAAAAATAAATTCGGACAGGCAACTTGTCACCTATGAAGGCAAAGACCTTACACCGTTCACCAGATATTACTGGAAGGTGATGGTATGGGATGCATGGCAAAATGAAAGCAAATCCGATATCCAGTTCTTTGAAACCGGAATGATGGACATCAGCAATTGGCAAGGGAACTGGATCAGTGACGGAAGGGATATACATTATTTGCCCGCACCTTATTTCCGTAAAAAATTCGAGACTGCCAAAGAAATTGTATCAGCCCGTGTATATATAGCCGTCGCCGGATTGTATGAACTCTATATCAACGGAGAAAAGATCGGTAACCAGCGTCTCGATCCGATGTACACCCGCTTCGACAGGAGAAACCTCTATGTCACCCATGATGTGACTACTCAGTTGCAGAAAGGAGAAAATGCCATTGGAGTGATTCTGGGTAACGGATGGTATAACCACCAGTCGATGGCCGTATGGGATTTTCACCGGGCGCCCTGGCGCAACCGTCCCGCTTTCTGTCTGGACCTGTGTATTACTTACGTTGACGGTACTGTAGAGACCATTCCCACTAACCTGAGCTGGAAAAAATCGGACAGCCCGGTAATCTTTAACAGTATCTACACAGGGGAGCATTACGACGCACGGCTGGAACAGGATGGATGGAGCAAGCCGGAGTTTGATGATTCACAATGGCAGGGAGTAGGATTACGCTCTACTCCCTCTCAGAATATTACCGCCCAACAATTGAGACCGATACGGAATGTATTGACGATCCCTGCCAAATCAGTCGATAAGATCGATGAAAAGACCTATGTATACGACTTCGGGCAAAATATGTCGGGGGTAACCAGGATAAAAGTCTCCGGCGAAGAAGGTACCGAGCTACGGATAAAACATGGTGAACGCCTCTATGACAACGGACGAATCGATATGTCCAATATTGATGTGTATTACCGGGGAGACAGGGAAAAAGATCCTTTCCAGACGGATATACTGATATTGAGCGGAAAAGGAGAAGATGAATTTATGACCCGCTTCAACTACAAAGGGTTCCGGTATGTGGAAATAACAAGCAGTAAACCGGTTGAACTGGATAAAAACAACCTGACTGCTTATTTTATGCACAGTGACGTGCCGCCGATCGGGAAAATTGAGACTTCAAGTGACCTTATCAATAAATTATGGTGGGCAACCAATAATGCCTATCTGTCAAATCTGATGGGCTATCCCACTGACTGCCCGCAACGCGAAAAGAACGGTTGGACTGGCGACGGCCATTTTGCCATCGAAACGGCATTGTACAATTTCGATGGCATTACGGTATATGAGAAATGGCTGACCGACCACCGGGACGAACAACAACCCAATGGAGTGTTGCCCGACATTATTCCTACGGGAGGATGGGGTTATGGAACTCATAACGGATTAGACTGGACCAGTACAATTGCCATTATTCCCTGGGAAATATACAGGTTCTATGGTGACAGTAAACTATTGGAAGACTGTTACGAGAATATCAAACGGTATGTGGATTATGTGGATCGTACAAGTCCTGAGGGTCTGACCTCATGGGGACGTGGAGACTGGGTACCGGTGAAATCACGTTCCAATCTGGAACTGACCTCCTCTGTCTACTTCTATGTAGATGCAAAAATACTGGCTGAAGCGGCGAATCTATTCGGAAAAGAAGACGATTACCGGTATTACTCCACATTGGCGGAAAAAATCAAAAATGCTATCAACAAAAAATACCTGGATCGTAAAACCGGCATTTATGCCAGTGGTACTCAAACCGAACTAAGTGTGCCGCTTCAATGGAAAGTGGTCCCGGAAGATATGATACCCAAAGTAGCACAGAATCTCGCAAAAAAAGTGGGAGAAGCAGGATTTCACCTGGATGTAGGTGTATTAGGTGCCAAAGCTATTCTGAACGCATTAAGTGAAAACGGTTATCCCGATGTGGCGTATAAGGTAGCGGTACAGGACACTTATCCCTCCTGGGGCTGGTGGATTGTGAATGGAGCCACTACCCTGCTCGAGAACTGGGATCTGGATGCTGAACGGGATATTTCCGACAATCACATGATGTTCGGCGAGATCGGCGCATGGTTCTTCAAAGGACTGGGAGGTATTTACCCCGATGCTGCACAACCCGGTTTCAAGCATATTATCCTGCGCCCCCACTTTGAGAAAGATCTGGAGAGATTCGACGCACAGTTTCATTCACCTTATGGTTTGATCCACTCTCAATGGGAATGGAAGAAAGGAAAGATAAACTATCGGGTTGTGGTACCTGCGAACAGCAGTGCCACTTTGTATCTTCCCGATTATGTGGAAGGAAACAAATTAATAAAACTGGATGCAGGAACTCATAGTTTTACATTTAAGATAAGTGGCTGAAGGTTGATGTGGTGATGTGGTGATGTGATGATGTGATGATTTAACGATTTGATAATTGGCTGATTACCCTGTTATTCTTCCCTTCTCCAATTCTATACTTCTCCAATTCCGACTTCTAATTTCTAACTTCTGAGTTCAAAATTCTGAGTTCAAAATTTAATCATATGAAACGAATAATCTTTTTTCTGGCTATACTAATTCTCACCTCTCTAGCTATAACGGTTTTTGGGAAGGAAAAAGCATCAGTCGCTCCGGTGAATCTCACCTGTGAACACCTGAAGAATCCGGCAAGTCTGGATGTAACGCATCCACGTTTTAGTTGGACACTCCAACCGACCGATGAATCAGCTTACGGACAACGACAAACAGCATACCGCATACTGGTAGGAAGTTCGCTGCAAAAAAGGGCTGACCATTTCGGCGACATGTGGGACAGCGGATGGATCGAATCAGACAATATGCAACTGATCGAATACAACGGCAAACCGCTGCGGTCTGACGAGAAATATTTCTGGAAAGTAGCCGTAAAGGATGAAAACGGCAATGAATCGGGTTACAGCGAAGTAGCCAAATGGAGTACCGGATTGTTCTCACAGGAAGAGTGGACAGCAAAATGGATCGGCACAGACGAAGCGTACGATCCGGCGGAAGGACCTAACAAAATATATGATCCGTGGTTCCGGAAAACTTTCGATTTAAAGGAAAACCCGTCTAAAGCGACGCTGTTTGTCGCTTCGGTAGGATATCATGAAGTATATGTCAACGGGAAAAGAATCGATGATCATGTACTTGCACCGGCAGTAACGGACCATACTAAACGGGCGCGTTACATTGCCTACGATATTGCACCCGCACTTACATCCGGCACAAACGTCATCGCCCTATGGCTGGGAACTTCGTGGTCTATCTTTGCTCCTTACGCAACGGCCGATAAACCCCGTACCCCTTTGGTAATCGCCCAGACGGATATCTACGATGCCAACGACCGCAAGCTGGCGAGGATCGCTACCGATCAGTCGTGGAAAACCTATCCGAGTCCCAATAAGCTGATTGGGAACTGGGGATTTGGAGTAGGAGGATACGGAGGCGAGATATGGGATGCTAGTAAAGAGGTGGAAGAGTGGAACCTGGCAACCCTGGACGACCGCAACTGGAAAAACGCCACAGTATACACACCGGCGCTTGAACTATCAACTCAGCAGGTAGAAACCAACATCCTGATTGACGAGATTCATCCGGTCGCCGTCGAATCCCGCCCCGATGGCTCTTACCGTGTGGATATGGGCGTAAATTTCGCGGGATGGACACAAATATCAGTACAGGGCAACCCCGGCGATACCATCCGGTTTCTGTTTTCGGAAAGAGAGCAGGAAGAAATAACGTTCGGGTTGATGAACGCTTACGTTATCGGTGCTTCAGGAAAAGGCACATTTGAAAACCGATTCAACTACAGTTCGGGAAGATGGATCACGATTAAAGGCTTGAGATCGGCTCCCAAAAAAGAGGAGATCAAAGGATGGATGGTACGTACCGCTTTCGATGACGCAACCCGTTTCGAGTGTTCCGATCCGTTGCAGAATTGGATCTACAATACGGTAAAATGGACTTTTGAGAATCTGTCTCTTGGCGGATTTATCGTCGACTGTCCCCAACGCGAACGATTCGGCTATGGCGGCGATGCACATGCCACTTCCGAAACCGGCCTGTTTAATTACAAACTGGGTGCTTTCTATACCAAATGGCTGGAAGACTGGCGCGACGTACAGGGAACAGAACCGATGACAGGCAATATGAACGATCCGGAATGGGCACGCAAGCAGGAAGGAAGCGGCAGGATACTGGGTGGAGGTATACTCCCTCAGACAGCACCGACCTACCATGGTGGCGGCGGCCCGGCATGGGGCGGAATAGTGGTCACCCTCCCGTGGTTCATATATCAACATCATGATGATATGCGGGTGCTCGAAGATAATTTCGAAATGATCAAAGGCTGGTTGGAATTTCTCGATACTCATGTAGAAAACGATATGCTCAAACGGTACGGCGCACGGTGGGATTTCCTGGGCGACTGGCTCTGGCCGGGAGCTACGTCGCAAGGGATGAATAACTATTCCGATGAAAATATCTTTTTCAATAACTGCTATTGGGTATATAACCTGAAAACTGCAACACAAATTGCCAGGGTGATCGGAAGAACTGAAGAGGCAGAACAATGGGCGCGTCAGGCAGAACAGTCATCTAAAGCTATCCATGCCAAATATTATCATCCGGACGATCATAATTATTCGGACAGATCGATGCGGAGCCTTTCTGCGGCTCTCTATGGCGATATCATGCCGGCTGAATTACGCCCAAAGGTGATGGAGAGACTGGCTGAAGAAATTCTCGTTCATAAGAACGGACATATCGACGTAGGGATCACCGGTGGTGCAATGCTTTTTAAAGTATTACGTGAAGAGGGGCGAGACGACCTCATCTATTCCATGACATCCCAGACCACCTATCCGGGTTGGGGGCTTATGCGTGAAAGCGGAGCCACTACTATATGGGAGATGTGGGAAAAGGATTTGTCGGGGCACTCACTGCTGCACAGCTCTTATCTCTATCCCGGTGCGTGGTATATCGACGGTGTGGCCGGTATCAGAAGGGATGCCGATGTTCCCGGATTCAGAAAGTTTATGGTACGGATACCCAAACTCACCGAAACACAAATATCCTCTGCAAAAGCTTCATTCGATTCTCCGGCCGGGTTGATAGAATCCTCATGGGAGCGTGAAAACGGAAGGATTACATTAAATGTAACTGTACCGCCAAACTGTACCGCAACAGTCCTGTTCCCCTATGACAACGAAAAAACTGTACATGTGAATGCTGAACATGTCAAAGAAACTGGCAGAAAAGAAGGATACATCCTTTTTGAAATTCCGGCAGGAAAGTACCGGTTCAGTAATTGACCGATATTGATTTGATAATATGCTAATATGTCAATATGAATAAGGTGGGAAGGTGGTTTAAGTGAAAAGTGAAAAGTGAATTTTTTTTGAAACTGCTAATTGGATAATTAGTAATTCTACTTCTCCACTTCTAACTTCTTATTTCTGAGTTCTGAGTTCTAATTTCTAACTTCTTAATCAATATGAAACACATTCATTTTTTAATTGGACTTATCCTGGCCATATTCATGGCCGGATGTCAGGGAACAGCGGTCAGAGTGGATTCCCTGAAGGTAGAAATGCAGGAGAATCCCCAGGGAGTGAGCACATCGACACCCCGATTCTCATGGCAGATCACCTCTAACCAACCTGATTTGCAGCAGGAAAGCTACCAGATTCAGGTAGCAGGATCGGAGCAGGATCTGGAAAAAGGAAACAACTTGTTATGGGATTCGGGAATTGTTGCTGATGATGAATCCATACTTATCCCATATACGGGAGAAACACTTTCTCCGAGAGAAGTATATTACTGGCGGGTAAAAGTAACGACCAATCAGGGAGAAACAGCCTGGAGTAAGATCAACCACTGGTCTATGGCCCTACCGGACATTGCCGGCTGGCAGGCCAAATGGATTGGCGAAAATGCACTTTCAAATCCGGGTGAAACAGATAAGGGAAATACCCGTCTGGCTGCCCGTTATCTGCGAAAACCTTTCGATAGTAAACAGAAGGTAAAACGTGCAGTGCTTTATATCTCCGGGCAAGGCGCCTATGAGGCTTATATAAACGGAAAGCGAGTATCGGATGACGTTCTTGCCCCCACGGTTTCATGGTATCCTGAAAAAGTATATTACAACGTATATGATGTTACCTCCCTGATTCAAAGAGATAGTAATCTATTGGGGGTAAAATTAGGTAACTGTCGCTATTTCGGTATGCGCGAATCCCCAACCCAGGTGTTCGGTTTTCCCCGACTACTGGCACAACTGGAAATTGAGTACAACGACGGTTCAACAGATGTTATTGTCAGCGATGAATCCTGGAAAGTCACCTCCAGAGGCCCCATCATTGCCAATAACGAATTCGACGGAGAAGAATATGATGCCCGGATGGAGCTTCCCGGATGGGATAAGATCAATTACGACGATACTACCTGGAAACAGGTCGATATAATGTCTGCACCCGGAGGGACACTTACCGCACAACCCAATCCGAATATCCGCGTACAGGAAGAACTGACACCGGTAGCTATCACAAAACTGACCGACGGAAAATTTATCCTGGATATGGGACAGAATATGGTAGGCTGGATAAAGATCAACCGGCTGAAAGGTGAAAAAGATCAGCCTGTCAAAATGCGGTTCGCGGAAATACTCAATCCCGACGGAACACTCTATATGGCAAATCTGCGGA
>Ga0129314_1000671_pt1 | contig 32943 bp, 31 predicted proteins | sample O1111metagenome_FD_94431 | JGI IMG/M metagenome (GOLD analysis project Ga0129314, IMG submission 94431) | Orangutan individual fecal microbial communities from fecal samples from Wisconsin, USA - O1111 metagenome | ecosystem: Host-associated > Mammals > Digestive system > Large intestine > Fecal... | reverse complement strand
TCGATCTCCAGAATGGACACATCGAAGGTGCCGCCGCCCAGGTCGTAGACCATGATCTTCTGGGCCTGCTCCTTATCCACACCGTAGGCCAGCGCGGCGGCGGTAGGCTCGTTGATGATACGCTTGACCTCCAGACCGGCGATCTTACCGGCGTCCTTGGTGGCCTGACGCTGAGAGTCGGTAAAGTAGGCGGGAACGGTGATGACCGCCTCAGTGACGGGGCTGCCCAGATACGCCTCGGCGTCCGCCTTCAGCTTTTGCAGGATCATGGCGCTGATCTCCTGGGGGGTATAGTTCTTACCGTCAATGGTGACGCGGTGGTCGGTGCCCATCTCACGCTTGATGGAGGAGATAGTGCGGTCGGGGTTGGTGATGGCCTGACGCTTTGCCACCTGACCCACCATACGCTCGCCGGTCTTGCTGAATGCCACCACGGACGGGGTAGTGCGGTTGCCTTCCGCGTTGGGAATAACGACTGCCTCGCCGCCTTCCATCACGGCTACGCAGGAATTGGTTGTACCAAGGTCGATACCGATAACTTTAGACATAATGATTGCCTCCTGTATATAGATAAAAATATATTACGACTTGTATTACTTTCGCGCTTAGCAGGGCTGCTCAGGCATGATGATGGCCGCGATGATATAGGCCAGCAGGCCGCTGCCGCCCAGCAGGCTGAATATGACCCAGCCCAGACGCACCAGCGTGGCATCGATATCGAAATATTCCGCGATGCCGCCGCACACGCCGGCCAGCTTCTTATCCGTACTGCTCTTATAAAGTTTCTTGCCGCTCATTGCAAAGCTCCTTTCAGTTTGCCACCTTCACCATGGCGAAGCGCAGCACCTTGTCGCCGATCATGAAGCCCTTCTGAAACACCTCCACAATGGTGTTCTCTCCGGCGGATTCATCGTCCACATGCATCACGGCGTTGTGCCGTTCCGGGTCGAAGGGCTGACCCTCGGCCGCGATCTCCGTAACGCCCAGCTTGGTCAGCGTCTCGGTAAACTGCCGCAAAATCAGCTCCAGTCCCTGCCGGTGCACATCGGCCTCATCGTATTGGGCGATGCCCCGCTCCAGATTATCGTATACCGCCAGCAGCGGCTTGATGGTGTCGGCCTTGGCGTCGCCGTAGATGCTTTCCTTTTCCTTGGTGGTGCGTTTGCGGTAGTTATCGTATTCCGCCGCCAGACGCAGGTATTTGTCGTTTACATCCGCCACCAGTTTGGCAAGACCCTCCATCTTCTCCATCTGCTCGCGGGTCACGGTAAAGGTTTCGGGTATGCTCTCGGCGGCAGGGTCCGTATTTTCCGTGTTTTCTGTGTTTTCCGCAGCGGGAGCGGTCGCTTCCTTTTCCGGCTCCTGCGCGGGGATATCCTTTTTCTTCGTATCACTCATGCTCGTTTACTCTCCATTCTCATTCGGGGGAAGCTGGGGCTTTCCAAACATACGGCTCAGGCTCTCGGCAAAATAGCTGAGCCGGGCCGCCACGGTGGCGTAATCCATGCGGGTGGGGCCCACAACCCCTACAAGGCCCCGCATTCCGTCGCCGATATCGTAGCTGGCTACCACCACGCTGCTCTCCTTCAGTGCGTCGTTCACATTTTCCGGCCCGATCAGGATCTGCATGGACTGGCCGCCGGCGGGTACAGGCAGCTGCTCCTTGCTGTCCACCATAAAATGCATCAGGTCGTGGGCCTTGTCGATATCCCGGAACTCCGGGAATTTCAGCAGCTGGCTGGCGCCGTTGGTAAACACCTCATGCTGCTGCGTCTCTTTCAGAAGGCCGGCTGCGTATTCCACCACCTGATTGAGCAGCAAGAACCACTGGCCGCTGACCTGATCCGACAGGCTCATCAGATGGGCGTTCATCTCCTCGGCGCTGTTGCCGATGAAGTGGGTGTTCAGCAGATGGCTGATCTCCGGCAGCACGGCGCCGTCCAGCGGCAGGCTCAGCCGCAGCAGCTGGCTTTTCACCCGGCTGTCCGACAGCATGACCACCGCGATAACCGACACGGCGTCCACCGCGATCAGCTCAAAGCGCCGCACGGTGGCGGCGGCGGTGTGGTCGGCCACGGCGTAGGTAGGATAGTCCACAAAGGATGAAACCATCTGCCCTGTCTTGGCGATTACCTCATCGGTGCCCTTCAGCTCCTGACGCAGGGTGTCGGTGATCTGCGCGGCCTCCTCTGCCGAGAGGGGCTTGCGCTCCATCAGCTCATTGACGTAAAGCCGATAGCCCTGCGGAGAGGGGATCCGCCCGGCACTGGTGTGGGGCTGCTCCAGATAGCCCATATCGCTTAGTTCGGCCAGCTCGTTGCGCACGGTGGCGGAGCTGACCTTTTCCGGCATTCGCTGGGCAATTGCCTTGGAACCCAGCGGCTCGGCAGTGTCGATATAGCTCTCCACCACGATTTTCAATATTTGCTTTTTTCGCGCTGTTAATTCCATAGCGATTCTCCGTTTAGCACTCTTTATCTCTGAGTGCTAAAACAGTGTACCACCACCGGCAAGGAATGTCAAGGGCTGCAACATTGAATTATTTGTGAACAAGCGCGGAAAAAGGGCGGCGAATTATTTCGCCGCCCTGTCCTATATAAAATATGATGCGATCGTGTCCGTCAGTCAATGGTGCGGGCAAAATGAATACCGGATTTCTGCATATGTACGTCCAGCCGAACCCGGTCGCCCCGGATAAAGCTGCGGGTATACTCGTACACCCGGCCATCCTCCGTGCAGGTACGGCGCTGATGATAGAAAGCACAGCTGCCCGCCTCCACGCCAAGCAGCTTTGCGCTGTCGGCGTCCAGCGTTACGGCCTCGTAGCTCTCCTTTGCAGCGAAGGGCGTAATGCCCACATGATACAGCAGAGAATAAAAGCTATGGGTCTGTACCATATCCCGGGTCAGGTTGGGATAGATGTACTGCGGATAGTAGCTGGTTTCCAGGATCAGCGGCTCGCCGTCCACATTGCGGATACGGGTAAAGCAGTACACCGGTGTACCCTCCTGCAGCTCCATCTTTTCGCACACGATGGGCGAAGGGGTGGTGATCTGAAAATCCACCAGCGTGCTGCTGGGCTCCTTGCCCAGAGAGGATACCTCAGTGGTGAAGGAGTAGCGCACGCCCCGGCGGTTGGCCGAGGGGTCTGCCACAAAGGTACCGCGGCCCCGCTTGCGAACCACCAGACCCTCGCTCTCCAGCTCGCCGATGGCCTGGCGGACCGTGTTGCGGCTGATGTTCAGCGTGCGGCACAGCTCCGCCTCGCTGGGCAGCAAGTCTCCCACAGTCAGTACGCCTGTGGAAATGTTGCGCTTGATAATGCCCACCAGTTGGGCGTATAAAGAAATGTCGCTGTTCAGCGACAGCTTGGCGTTCAAAAGTGCGTTGCTTTCCATGTCGGTTTCCTTTCCTGCGCCTGTGGCGCTTGTACCTATTGTACCATACATTCCATGAAAAGAAAAGAACTTTTTTCATGGAAAACCCGCTTTTCCCTGTGCGGGACCGGGAAATGTCCTCGACGCGGCGGAGAGAAATGCGCAGGAAAAACGCCGCCTACAGAGGCGGCGTTTTTCCCGGAACAAAAAAGAAGGAAAACTTGAAAATTGGTAAACGAATAAGAAAATTGAGTGCCTGCCTCTTTACTTGTGATCCACAGCGTACATCCGCTCGATCAGGCACAGCAGCTTGTCGGAATAGCCAATCTCGTTGTCATACCAGCTGACCACCTTGACAAAGGTATCGGTCAGAGCAATGCCGGCCTTGGCGTCGAAAATAGAGGTATGGGTATCGCCCAGGAAATCGGAGGACACAACAGCCTCATCGGTGTAGTCCAGAATACCCTTCAGCTCGTTTTCGCTGGCCTTCTTCATAGCGGCGCAGATCTCGTCATAGCTGGCGGGCTTTTCCAGATTCACGGTCAGATCCACCACGGACACATCCAGCGTGGGAACACGCATGGACATACCGGTCAGCTTGCCGTTCAGGCTGGGAATGACCTTGCCCACGGCCTTGGCGGCGCCGGTGGAGCTGGGGATAATGTTGCCGGCAGCGGCACGGCCGCCGCGCCAGTCCTTCAAGGACACGCCGTCCACCGTCTTCTGGGTGGCGGTGGTGGAGTGCACGGTGGTCATCAGACCATCGGCAATGCCGAAGTTGTCGTGCAGTACCTTGGCGATAGGAGCCAGGCAGTTGGTGGTGCAGCTGGCGTTGGAAACAAACTGCATGTCACTGGTATAGGTGTCGTCGTTGACGCCGCAGACAAACATGGGGGTATCATCTTTAGAAGGTGCGGACATGACAACGTGCTTTGCACCGGCGGCGATATGGCCGGCAGACTTTTCCTTGGTCAGGAACAGGCCGGTAGACTCGATTACATACTCGGCACCCACCTTTGCCCAAGGCAGATTGGCGGGATCACGCTCGGCAGACACGGGAATGGCCTTGCCATTGACCACGATGTTGTTGCCCTCGGCATAGATCTCACCGTCGAACTTGCCGTGCATGGTATCATACTTCACCATATATGCCAGATAGTCGGCGGGGCACAGATCGTTGATGCCCACGATCTCGATCTCGGGGTGAGACATGGCGCAGCGCAGAACCATACGGCCGATACGGCCAAAACCATTGATGCCAACTTTGATGCTCATAAAATAACTTCCTCTCTGATGGAATATATCAAACATATGGTACGTTTAGAATTATATGCAATTTCTCTGAAAAATGCAAGCCCCTTTTTAAAAAAATTTTTACGCGATCTGTCAAAATACGACAGCAAGCTTGCTTTTCTTTTGTGCATTTGGTATGATATGTATACTCAGCCGCTATTTTCCGCCCGCCGCGGCGGATAGCGGCGCAGCGAGTGAGAGAGGATGAGCGTAAAGCGAGGTGTTGATATGGCGGAGCTTACCGCGGAAGAAAAACGACTTCTCAGCTGTGTGCTGCCCAATCTGGCTACGGCGCTGCGCACGCCCCTGAACAATCTGCATCTGGCCACAGAACGTATGGCAAGCCGCAGCGCGCCCGCCGGCGAGGAGGACGCCATCGCCCGGCAGAGCTACTATCGGCTGCTGCGGCTGGTGAACAATCTGTCCATGGCGCCGGAGCTGGCGTCGGACACACCGTTCCAGACCAGAAATCTGGAGCTTGTGGTGTGGCTGGATGAGCTGTGCCGCCAGATGGCGTCCATCGCCTGCGAAACCGGTGTTGCGCTGTCTTTCGTTTGCCGCGAGCGCTACCTCATCTGCGCCGTACACCCGGAGTATCTGGAGCGTCTGGTGTGGAATCTGGTCAGCAATGCGCTGAAATATACGCCCTCAGGCGGCGCAATAACCGTCACGCTGGAGCGCAAGGGCCGGTTGGTGCGGCTGAGCGTGCGGGACACCGGCTGCGGTATCCCGCCCCAGCAGATGGATAGCCTGTTCTCCCGCTGGAAAGAAAGCTTGCGGCTGGATCCCTCCAGGCATGGGCTGGGATTGGGGCTGCCCATCTGCCGTCGCATTGCCGAGGGGCACGGCGGCCGGCTGCTGCTGGAGAGCCGGGTCGGACAGGGGACACTGGTCACCGTGGCGCTGCCCCATGTGCGCGCCGACGGCGACGCCGTGCGCCAGCCGCAGACCGACTATGCCGGCGGCTTTTCCCATGTGATGATGGAGCTGAGCGACGCGCTGCCCTACCGTGCCTTTACCGAGCGCAATCTGGATTGAGAAAATTTTACTTGACCCCGGCTCACGCCGGGGTTACACTTTTCTCACACATATTCTGCCCCCGAATGTAGAGAGGTAAACCTATGGAAGCAAATCAGGGAAAACGGGTGCTGGTGGCCATGTCCGGCGGTGTGGACAGCTCCGCGGCGGCGCTGCTGCTGCGTCAGCAGGGCTATGACTGCGACGGCGCCATGCTCAAGCTGCTCCCCAGCGATGAGAGCCGCTGCTGCAGCGCCGACGATGCCGAGGACGCCCGGGCCGTGGCCTACCGGCTGGGCATGAAGTTCTATGTATTTAATGAGACGGAGGCCTTTCGCCGCGATGTGATGGATCATTTCGTGGCGGAATACTGCGCCGGACGCACGCCCAACCCCTGTATCGAGTGCAATCGCTGCCTGAAATTCGGCGCGCTGCTGGATCGGGCGGTGACGCTGGGCTACGATTTCATTGCCACCGGGCATTACGCCCGCATCGTATATGACGGCGCGGCCCGGCGCTATTGTCTGCTGCGGGGCCGTGACCGGCAGAAGGATCAGAGCTATGTGCTCTATCAGCTGACGCAGTATCAGCTCTCCCACCTGCTGCTGCCGGTGGGCGATTTTGACAAGCCCGCCATACGGGAAAGCGCCCGGGCGGCAGGACTGGTCAACGCAGACAAATCCGACAGTCAGGATATCTGCTTTGTGCCGGAGGGCGACTATGTATCCTTCTTGCAGACGCAGGGCGTCACGCTGACGCCGGGCAACTTTGTGGACGAGGAAGGCCGTGTGCTGGGCCGCCACCGGGGTCTGCCCTGCTACACCATCGGCCAGGGCAAGGGACTGGGCATCGCGGTGGGGAAGCATGTCTACGTGCTGGCCAAGCGCGAGGCGGACAACAGCGTGGTGCTGGGAGACAATGAGCGGCTATTTCGCAGGACGCTGACGGCAAACCGTGTCAACTGGATTGCCGGCGAGACGCCTGATGCGCCCTTCCGCTGCACCGCCAAGACCCGGTACCGCCAGACGGACGCGCCCGCGCTGGCAGAACCGCTGCCGGAAGGCCGTCTGCGCCTGACGTTCGACGAGCCGCAGCGGGCCATCACCGCCGGGCAGGCCGCTGTGCTTTACGACGGCGACCGGGTGCTGGGCGGCGGCACCATTGAATAGCGGGGCCGTTATATAAAGCGGACAAAACGGCGTCTGCCCACCGGGGTCAGACGCCGTTTCCTTCTGTGCTGCTGCGGCGCATCCGCGCCTCGGCCCAATCGCTGAACTGCTCGAGGATCGGCAGCAGGGCGCGGCAGTCCTCTGTGGGGCTGTATTCCACCCGAACAGGCGATTCGGGATACACCGTGCGCACCACCAGACCGTCCGCCTCCAGTTCCCGCAGCGCCGTCGCCAGCACCGTATTGCTGATGCCATCCAGCTTGGCGCGCAGCGCGTTATAGCGCAGCGACTGCGCGTTGGTCAGCGCGCAGACGATCTGCGACTTCCATTTTCCGCCAATTACGCTCATGGCGTAGTGCAGCGGGCATTTTTCCATGCAGGGACAATCATAATGACCCATGGTAAGCTCCTCCTGACCTTGTTATGGGATTCTGTGTTCTTGCTTTTTTCACATATCGTGCTATGATAGTACATATTATATCCGGTAAGAAAAAAGGAGTAAATAGCAAATATGAACATTTACCTTCAGGGCTTGACCATGGGCCTTGCCTATGTGGCCCCCATCGGCCTGCAAAACCTGTTTGTGATCAACAGCGCCCTGACCCAGAAGCGCAGCCGCGTTCTTCTGACGGCGCTGATCGTGATCTTCTGGGATATTTCGCTGGGGCTTTCCTGCTTTTTGGGTGCAGGCGCATTGCTGCAGGCGCTGCCCTGGCTGCAAAAGGTGATCCTTGGCGCAGGCTGTCTCATCGTGGTCTGGATCGGCATCGGTCTGCTGCGCTCCAAGGCCAGTCTGGAGGGCGGCCGGGATGTGAACGTGCCCATCTGGCAGCTGATTACCAGCGCCTTCGTGGTCACGTGGCTCAATCCGCAGGCCATTATCGACGGCACCATGATGCTGGGCGCCTTCCGGGCCAGCCTGCCCGCTGAGACAGACGGCTTTTTCATCGCCGGCTTCGCCAGTGCGTCCGCCCTGTGGTTTTTGACGGTGTCCATGCTGGTATCCCTGCTGGGCAGCAAATTCAACGAAAAGATACTCAATGTGATCAACAAGGTCTGCGGCGTGGTGATCATCTTCTACGGCTGCAAGCTGGCATGGAGCTTTGCCAAGCTGATGGGATGGGCAGGCTGAAAGGATTTCGAATTTCCGATGGGTGAATTCCCCGAAAGTCCTTGCATATTTCCGCAATCGTGGTATGATATGCCATACAATGCCCCTGCGGCTGTTTGAAAGTGAGGAAAGAGACTATGACTTATCAGGAGATTCTCGACCGTTCCCGTGATTTGATGGGGCCCTTCTGCAAGTCCTGCAAGATCTGCAACGGACAGGCCTGCAAAAACACCATCCCCGGCCCCGGCGCCAAAGGTCTGGGCACCGGCTTTATCCGCAACTACCAGAAATGGCAGGAGCTGTGCGTCAACATGGACACCATCTGCGAAAACGGCCCGGCGGACACCACCCTTGATTTCTTCGGTCATCAGCTGGCCATCCCCGTGATGGCGGGCCCTGTGGGCGCCATGCAGCTGCACTATGGCGATAAGTATGATGATCTGACATACAACGACCTGCTGGTTGAGGGCTGCGCCAAGGCCGGTATTCTGGCCTTCACTGGCGACGGCACCAACCCCGCCGTTATGGAAGGCGCGGTCAAGGCCATCGGTGAAAACCACGGCGCCGGCGTTACTACCATCAAGCCTTGGAATCAGGCGCTGGTGATGGAGAAGATGGACATGGCCAAAAAGAGCGGCGCATGGGCCATCGCCATGGATATCGACGCGGCGGGTCTGCCCTTCCTGAAGAACCTGACGCCGCCTGCCGGCAGCAAAACGGTGGCGCAGCTCAAGGAGATCGCCGACTACGCAGGCGTACCCTTTATCCTGAAGGGCATCATGACCGTCAAGGGCGCGGAGAAGGCTGTCAAGGCCGGCGCCAAGGCCATTGTCGTGTCCAACCACGGCGGCCGCGTACTGGATCAGTGCCCCGCCACGGCAGAGGTACTGCCGGAGATCGTGGCGGCTGTCGGCAAGGATGTGATGGTGCTGGTGGACGGCGGCATCCGTACCGGCATGGACGTGTTCAAGGCGCTGGCGCTGGGCGCCAAGGGCGTGCTGATTGCCCGTCCCTTCGTCAACATGGTCTACGGCGGCGGTGTGGAAGGTCCTGCCGCGCTGGTGGCCAAGCTGAAGGCAGAGCTGGAGGATACCATGCTTATGTGCGGCGCCCATTCTCTGGCCGAGATCGAGCGCGATATGGTTCGGTAACATTTGAAAAACGCAAAGAAACGCAAAGGACGGGTCTCCCCGTCCTTTGTTTTTTCAGAAATTGTCTACAGAGCCTGAATACAGCCAGATGCTCAGGGCTGCTGTCCGTCCTCCGGCTTCTCCGCGTTGGACGGCTCGTCTCCGCCGCCCGCTCTTGTCCGGCGCAGCGCCTCGCGCCGCTCCACATAGGCGCCGGCCTCGGTGGGCATACCGCGCCCGGCCAGACTGCGGTCCATCAGCCACTTGGCCAGCATCCGCAGGCAGGCGCACACCGGCACACCGAAGAACATTCCCGGCACACCGAAAAAGCCGCCGCCCACCAGAATCGCCACAATGACCCAGAAGCTGGAAATCCCCGTGCTGTCGCCCAGAATTTTGGGGCCGATCACATTGCCGTCCAGCTGCTGAAGCAGGATGATGAAGAGGATGAAATACAAGCACCGCAGCGGACTGACCAGCAGAATCAGGAAGGCGCTGGGAATCGCACCCAGAAACGGCCCGAAGAAGGGGATGATATTGGTTACCCCCACCACCACGCTGACCAGCGGCGTATAGGGCATTTGCAGGATCGAGCATCCGATAAAGCACAGTATGCCGATGATCAGCGAATCCAGCAGCTTTCCCCGCACAAAGCCGGAGAACACCTGATTGGTGTTGTGCATACCTGTCAGCACCAGCTCCGCCGTTTCCCGCTGGAAGATGGCGTAGATCAGCTTGCAGCCGCGGGCCAGACTTTTCTCCTTCATCGCCAGCAGATAGACCGAAATGATAATGCCCACAATGAAATTCATGGCAAAGCTCAGCACGCTGCGGATCCCCGTCCAGATACCGCCCGTCAGTGCGGCGGCCATCTCCTGCGCCTTGGGCAGAATGGTATCGGTCAGCGTTTGCAGGGCATTGTTGTAATACTCGCTCAGCACATCGTTGGCCCAGCTGCCGATTTCCGGGTTGGCCGCCAGCCAGCTGTCAGCCCAGCGGTATACCTTATAGTAGTAATAGCGGGCGTTTTTGATCAGCATGGTCACGCTCTCAATCAGCTGCGGGATCAGCACGCTCATCAACCAGTACAGCAGTGCCAGCACCACTGCCCACGTCAGCAGGATCGCGGCTGCCCGCAGCCACGCCTTCCCGTGCTTCCAACGGTGGTTTTCCAGCCGTTTGCTCTTGTGGATACACCACAGAATGCCCCGCTCGAACCACTTCACCAGCGGCGTCAGCAGATAGGCCATGGCGCCCCCGTAAAACACCGGGGCCAGCACCTCGGCCAGCTTGCCCAATATGCGCTGCAGCGTGCCGCCCTGATAGAAAGCGTCATAAAACACCAGAATGGCACATACGGTCAGAAATACGGTCAAGCCCCATTTCCAGTAGACACTTTTTTTCACACTGCCGCCTCCCAATTGTAGAATTCACCATTATCATACTCAATTCCCGCCGGATTTGCAAGGATTTTCAACCGGGATTTGCAATTTCTGAAGCCTTGTGGCATAATAGGAAAAACGATGCTGTACAGGAGGCTTCCATGAAAAAGCTGCTGTTTATTGTCAACCCCAGAGCGGGCCGCACCCGCTCCATGGCGCCCATGTTTGATGTGGTGGCCAGATTCTCGCAGGCAGGGTATCTGATCAAGCTCTTTACCACCGAAGGCCCCGGCGACGCCAAGCGAGCCGCCGCAGAGCTGGGCGGCGGGTTTGATCTGGTGGTCTGCGCCGGAGGAGACGGCACGTTGAACGAGACGCTGTGCGGCCTGATGACACTGGAGCACCGCCCGCCGGTGGGGTATATTCCCCACGGCAGCACCAATGATTTTGCCGCCAGCCTGCATATTCCCTCCCAGCCCATGGCGGCAGCCAACGCCATTGCCGCCTGCACCCAGCCCCGTTTGCTGGATCTGGGGCAGCACAATGGGCGCTATTTCGCCTATGTGGCCTCCTTCGGCGCGTTTACCCGCGCCTCCTATTCCGCCACGCAGGCTGCGAAAAACGCGCTGGGCCATCTGGCCTATATTTTCGAGGGGATGGGGGATCTGGATTCCCTGCGGCCCTACCGCTGCCGTATCGAGGCGGACGGCGAGGTATTTGACGAGGAATACATCTTCGGCGCGGTGTGTAACTCCACCTCGCTGGGTGGGCTGATGAAGCTGGATGCCAGCCATGTCAAAATGGACGATGGCCGCTTTGAGCTGCTGCTGCTGCGTATGCCGAAAAACGCCGTGGAGCTCAGCACCCTTATCAGCTCGCTGACCCGTATGGAGTACAACGCGCCCGGCATTATCTTCCGCCATGTGGAGCGCGTGGTGCTGACAACCGATGACATTATCCCGTGGTCGCTGGACGGCGAATATGCCGCCAGTCAGCCGCAGGTCGAGATCCGCAATCTGCACCACGCCATCCGCCTGATGCAGTGATCTCGCCTCCCATGATTGACAAAAAGGAGCCATGCCCTGCGGCATGGCTCCTTTTCGTTCACTTTATAGGCGTTTCGGTCAGATGACGCCGTATGCCTTCAGCAGCTTTTCCACATCGGTGCCGCTGATCTTGCCAAGGGCCTTCTTCAGAACCATCTTTTCGCCGAAGCTCAGATCCATGTCGGTGGCCTTCTTGCCGTCGCGGAGCTTTACCGTGGCATTGAGGAGGTCGCGGACATCGTAGACGCTGCCCCAGACCTCCGGCACGCCGCGATCCACGTTCAGCAGGGTATACACGGCCTCCATGCCGGTGCGCATGGAATACTCGGTGGTAAAGATGGTGTCGCGGGGCGTCTCGGCAAACTGGCCCAGGAAGGCGAAGTTCACGCTGCCGTCCGGCACCACCTTGGGCCGGTCGCCGTAGGCGCGGGGCATGAAGAAGGCGTCGATATAGGGCATCATCACCGGCACGGTGTTGGCGCTGTTGGCCGCCATGTCCTCGATTTGATCCTCCGGCACGCCGATGTGGTACAGCCACTCCATGCAGATCTCCTTGCCGGTGCACTCCCGCATAGGCTTCTTCACGAAGTCGCCGGGCTTATCGGTGAACAGGGAGTACACCCACACGAGGCAGTGATCCTTGGGCTGGTCGCGGAACTGGGGCTGGCGGTTGATGGTCCAGCTCATCAGCCAGGAGGAATCCTTCACCGTGACGATACCGCCGGTGACCACATGGCCGGTGAAGGGGTCGCGCTTGCAGATGTTCTTGATATAAGGGATGATGCGCCCATCCAGCGTCTCCACGGTGGCGCTCATCCAGTTGGTCTTTTCCGGATCGTGGCAGAACTTGTCGGGATGGCCGAAGTCGGGGTCCTGCGCGGCGATCTTGCGCCACATATCCCAGCCGCCGCCCTCCTTCAACTCAGTGTTGTAGGCGGCGGGCTTGTTCTGGCTGCCCATGGAGGAGTTCTCCACGCAGCCGCCGTTGGTGATGAACACCAGATCGTTCTCCGTCAGGTCGATGGCGTCCTTCTCGCCGCCGCGCAGCACATCGATGCGCTTGGCCAGCTTGTGGGCGGGGTCGGTGCAGTCGAATGCCACGTTGCACACCTGCACACCGTAGTGGAACTGTACGCCGTGGCTCTCCAGATACTTCACCATGGGCAGGATCATGGACTCATACTGGTTGTACTTGGTAAAGCGCAGGGCGGTGAAGTCGGGCAGGCCGCCGATGTGGTGGATATACCGCTGGATATAGAGCTTCATCTCCAGCGCGCTGTGCCAGTTCTCAAAGGCGAACATGGTGCGCCAGTACAGCCAGAAGTTGGAATTGAGCACCTCATCGTCAAAGAAATCGGTGATCTTCTTGTCCTGCAGGTCCTCGTTGGGGGTGAAGAACAGCTTCATGATCTCCATAGCGCCCTTGTCGGAGATGCTGAACTTGCCATCGGTGTGGGCGTCCTGGCCCCGCTTCTCTGTGGCGCGGCACAGGGAGTAGTTGGGATCCTCCTTGTTGAGCCAGTAGTACTCGTCCAGCACGCTGACGCCCTCTGTTTCAATGGAGGGGATGGAGCGGAACAGATCCCACATGACCTCAAAGTGGTTGTCCATCTCCCGGCCGCCCCGCATCACATAGCCCAGATTCTCGAACTTATAGCCGTCGCAGGCGCCGCCGGGCAAATTGCCCTTTTCCAGAATGTGGACGCGCTCGCCCTTCATCTGGCCGTCGCGTACCAGATAGCAGGCGGCGGAAAGGGCCGCCAGACCGCTGCCCACAATATAGGCGGATTTGTTGTCTACGCCCTCCGGCTTCTTGGGACGGGCAAACGCTTCGTAGTTTCCGCTGGAATAATACATATGATAACCTCCTGTAAGCTTTTACGCATCCGTGCCGCGCAGGCGGCACGCTTGTCTCTATGGTTTCCTTTGATGGGCAAAGCATACCTCTGCGGCGCTTTTTCTGCAATGGACAAAAAACGCCCGGTGGTCAAAATTTGATCACCGGGCGAAAAGCTGCCTATTTTTTTGTCATTTTACCGCATGTGCCTAAAAACCGCGGCACCTTATAGGCCGAAGAAGGTGGACACCTGTCCGTAGAGTACCAGCAGCATGCACAGCGGGGTAATGAAACGGATGCAGATCTTGAAGAAACCGTAGGAGGTCATCGTATGCTTCGGTGTTGCTTCGCACTCGTTCTTGACCACCTCCGGCCCCAGCTCCCAGCCGATCATCAGCGACATCATCAGTGCGCTCAGCGGCATCATAAGTCCCTCAGAGAGCATGTCGAAGAAGTCCAGCCAGCAGTCGTTCCATCCGGAATAGGTCTCCAGTCCCATCAGCTTCCAGGGTGTGAAGCTGGCGCCGCCCAGCGAGTCGGCGCAGATCAGGACGCAGCCCACGCCCACAGCCACAGCAGCGATCAGGGTATACTTCTTGCGCTTGTCGCCCTTGCCGGACTCACGGGCCTTATCCACAAAGTGAGCCACAACGGCCTCCAGCAGCGAGATAGAGGAGGAAATCGCGGCAAACACCACCAAAAGATAGAACAGAATGCCGAAGATGGGGCCCACAACGCCCATGTTGTGGAACACGTTCTGCATAGTCACGAACAGCAGGCTGGGGCCGCCCAGCCTACCGGTGGGATCCAGCGCGAAGCGGCCGGGGATCACGCACAGGCCGGCCATCAGTGCCACCAGCGTATCCATCACAATGATGAGGATTGCGTTCTTCTCCAGATTTTCCTTCTTATCCAGATAGGAGCCGTAGGTGATCATGATGCCCATGCCCAGCGACAGGGAGAAGAACATCTGGCCGCCGGCCGCGGAAAGGACTTCAAAGAAATTGGGTGCTTTGTCAATGACGCCGTTGGCCAGCGCCCAGCCGGGAACGAACATGTACTTCAGGCCGTCTACAGCATTCTCCAGCGTGCAGGCGCGGATGATGCAGATCAGCAGCGCCACAAACAGGCAGGGCATACCTACAGAGCAGACCTTTTCAATGCCGCCGCCGATACCGCCCATGACGATGAGCATGGTCAGCGCCACGAAGATCAGACCGTAAATCACAGCCTCGGTGGGGTTCGCCATAAAGGCGTCGAACACCTCACTGCCGGAAAGACCGTTGGAGCCGAAGCTGGCGTTGAACAGATTACCCACGTTGAGCACTGTGTACTTCAGGCAGTAGCCGCCCAGCGCACAGTAGAAGAACAGGATAAAGAACGGAGACAAAATTCCCAGCCAGCCGACCCAGCGGAACTTTTTGCTCAGAACCTTATACGCCGTCACCACGCCCTGACCGGTCTTGCGGCCCAGCGCCAACTCACCCACCATAACGATGAAGCCGCACAGAACAGCCAGCACCAGATAGATGATCAGGAATGTAAAGCCGCCGTTGGCGCCCATCTTGTCGGGAAAGCCCCAGATGTTGCCGAGGCCCACTGCCGATCCGACAGATGCCATCAGGAACCCAAAATTGGTTCCAAAACCCTTTCTCTCTTCCATTGTTTTCTCTCCTTACTAAATAAATCGTGCGCTCTTGTTTATTAACAAGAAACGCAGCCCAAACGCCGCCGCGTTGTCGGAATGCATCCGAAGAGGAAATTTTTCCACTTAGGATCATGAAAAAAGTATACAGGATTCGTTTTCCAACCGCAATTAGCAATATTGATAAAATTTTAGCGCCGACTTCTGTGATTTTTACATGGTGTGAACACCGGATTTTTTGCATTTTTCTGCTTTTTTGCGCCCTTTTTGCAGGAATCGCCCACAAAAAGCAGCCTTGTTTTTTACATTTGTTCATATATTATACATAATTCTCTTTTAAAGAAACTACTTTCTGGCCGCATCGTAACGGCGGGGAACTGGGCATTCAACTGGCCTTGCGCGTATTATGCTGCCAGCATTGTTTCCTTTTGAGAAATTATTTATTTTTGATACCATGCCGAAGAATATTCCATGGCTGCGCATATTGAAGAGAGGGTTGACAAAACGGCGCAAAGCGCTATAATCTGAAATTGGTTTTCATTTTCAAATTAGGAGGCCGGGTTTATGTCCGTTACCTATATGACGCGCCAGCAGCAGGCGGTGCTGGCCTGTATCGCCCACTGTCCCGAGGGATGTGCCACCGCCGCGGAGCTGACCGAGCAGCTGCACGCCCAGGGGCAGGCCGTCGGCCTAACCACCGTATACCGGCAGCTGGAGCGGCTGGCGCAGCAGGGCCGGGTACACAAGGTGGTCACGGATCAGGGCGCCTATTATCAATACTGCACCGCCCGCCACGACGGGAACTGCTTTTTGCTCAAGTGCGAAAAATGCGGCGCCATCCGGCATCTGGACTGCTCCCATCTGGGAGAGCTGTACCGCCATCTGGAGCAGGAGCACCATTTCCGCATCGATCCGCGCCGCACGCTGTTTTACGGCCTGTGCGAGGCATGCAGCCGGGAGGCGGCGCAATGAAGCGGGCGGCGGCATTTGCGCTGGCGCTGATGCTGGCCCTTTCCCTTGCCGGCTGCGCACCACGCCGGCCGGTGCAGGACGGGAAATTACAGGTGGTGTGCTCGGTGTTTCCCTATTACGATTTTGCCCGGCAGATCGGCGGCGATGATGTGGACGTGTCGCTGCTGGTAGCCGCCGGGAAGGAGACCCACAGCTTTGAGCCAACGCCGCTGGATGTGATTACCCTGTCCCGGGCAGACGTGTTTCTCTATAACGGCGGCGAGAGCGAAAGCTGGGTGGAGGATATCCTTTCCGCCGCCGGCGAGAATATCTCCGTCACACTGCCGCTGATGCCGCAGGTATCGGCGCTGGCGGAGGAGTGGAGCGAGGGCATGGAGGGCGGCCATGACGACCATGACCACCATGACCATGACAGCGACGAACACGATGGTGACGACATTGAGTATGACGAGCATGTGTGGACATCGCCGGTGCTGGCGAAGGCGCTGTGTCAGGCCATCTGTGACGCCCTGTGTCAGGCCGACCCCGCCCATCAGGAGGGCTATCAGACCCGGCTGACGGACTATCTTTCGCAGCTCGACCAGCTGGATGCCGCCTTCCGGGAGGTGGTGAGCACCGGGCAGCGCCGTATAGTGGTGTTCGGCGACCGGTTTCCTCTGCTGTACTTCTGCAAGGAATACGGCCTTGACTACCGCGCCGCCTTTCACGGCTGCGCCAGCGACACCGAGCCGTCTCTGGCCACACTGAAATATCTGATCGACAAGGTGAACGCAGAGAACATCCCCGTGGTATACACCATTGAACTGAGCAGCCAGAAGGTGGCCCGGGCCATTGCCGAGACCACCGGCGCGAAGGTGCTGACCTTCCACTCCTGCCAGACGGTGTCCCGGGCGGAGTTTGACGGCGGCGCCACCTATCTCAGCCTTATGCAGCAAAATGCAGAGGCTTTGCGGGAGGGACTGCAATGAGTGACGAAAAAAAACTGCTGATTGACTGCCGCGACGTAACGTTGGGCTACGAGGGCCGCGCCATCGGCAGCCATTTGAACTTTCAGGTTCACAGCGGCGACTATCTGTGCATCGTGGGTGACAACGGCAGCGGTAAATCCACACTGCTCAAGGCGCTTCTGGGGCTGCTCAGACCCATGGAGGGGCAGATCCGTACCGACCGCTCGCTGGGCGGCGGCGCCATCGGCTACCTGCCCCAGCAGACCCGGGCCCAGCGGGACTTTCCCGCTACGGTCAGCGAGGTGGTGCTCTCCGGATTCCTCAGTGCGCGCAAGGGCCGCTTTTTCTACACCGCCGCGGAAAAGTCCAAGGCGCTGATGAACATGGGCAAGCTGGGCGTTCTGGAGCTGAAAGACCGCTGCTACAGGGAGCTGTCCGGCGGACAGCAGCAGCGGGTGCTGCTCTCCCGTGCGCTGTGCGCGGCAGGCACGCTGCTGATTCTGGATGAGCCGGTAACCGGCCTTGACCCGGAGGCTGCCCACGATATGTACCGCACACTGGCGTATCTGAACCGCACCGAGGGTCTTGCCATCGTGATGGTGACCCACGATCTGCCAAACGTGCTGAAATACGCCACCCATATTCTGCACGCAGGGCGGCGCGGCTGGTTCTTCGGCACCGCGGCGGCCTATCTTGCCTCGCCCTATGGGAAAAAGCTGGGAGGTGACGGACAGTGAGTCTGCTGCTGGAAATGTTTACCTATCCTTTTATTCTGCGGGCCTTTGTGGTGGGTATCCTGGTGTCGCTGTGCGCGGCGCTGCTGGGGGTCCCGCTGGTGCTCAAGCGCTATTCCATGATCGGCGACGGTCTGAGCCATGTGTCCTTCGGCGCGCTGAGCGTGGCGCTGGCCTGCGGCTGGTCGCCGCTGCCGGTATCCATCCCGGTGGTGATCGCGGCGGCGCTGGCGCTGCTGCGCATGACGGAGCGCAGCCGTATGGGGGCCGATGCGGCCATTGCCGTCACCTCCGCCTCGGCGCTGGCGGTGGGCATCATCGTTACCTCGCTGACCACCGGCATGACCACCGATGTGGACAGCTATATGTTCGGCTCCATTCTGGCAATGGACCGCGCCGATGTTGTGCTGAGCGTTGTGCTGAGCGCGGCGGTGCTGGCGCTGTTCGTGCTGTTTTACCACCGGCTGTTTGCCATCACCTTCGATGAAAGCTTTTCCCGGGCCACCGGCGTGAAGGTGGGCCTGTACAACACGCTTTTAAGCGTGCTGACCGCTCTGACCATTGTGCTGGGTATGCGGATGATGGGCGCCATGCTGATCTCCAGTCTGGTGATCTTTCCGGCGCTGAGCGGTATGCGGGTGCTGAAAAGCTTCCGGGGCGTGGTGCTCTGCGCCGCCGTGCTGAGCGTGGCCTCCTTCTGCGCCGGACTGACCGCCTCCTATCTGCTGGGCACGCCGGTGGGCGCCTCGGTGGTGCTGGTCAATCTTGCGGTATTTCTGGTCTGCTGCGCCATCGGGCACAAGGCACGGTAGAATTTCGGTTGCCACGCCGTCCGGGATGTGGTATGATGGCAAAGCCGCCCCTCCCTCGTTCGAAGCGGTAGGACTGGAAAAAGGAAGAATCGTTATGCAAAAGAAGCAACATACCCTGTCGCTGGTCTTTGCCCTGCTCTCGGCGGTGATCTTCGGCATGAGCTTTATGTTTTCCAAGCTGGCGCTGGAGGTGGCAAAGCCCACCGTGCTGCTGGCTTTCCGCTTTATCACCGCCTTTGCCGCCATGTCGCTGGTGATTGGCTGCAACGCGCTGGTGGGTCGGGTGCGGGGCCGTGCGCTGTTCGCTTTTTCTTTGAAGGGCAAGCCCATCGGCTCGCTGCTGCTGCTGGGACTGGTACAGCCGGTGCTGTATTTCTTCTGTGAGAATTACGGCATTTTGTATACCTCCTCCGCCGTGGCCGGAACCATTATCGCCGTGGTGCCCATTGCCTGCATCCTGATGGATGTGCTGGTGCTCCACGAGCGCGTTACGCGGCGTCAGGTAATTTGCGCCGCGCTGTGCATTGTGGGCGTGGCGTTTATCTACGCCGGCGGCGAGACCCATGTTTCCGCGCTGGGCCTTGTTTTTCTGCTGATCACGGTGGCCTGCGATGCTGCCTACTACACCCTCAGCCACAAGGCTGCCCAGCGCTTTACCCCCTTCGAGGTGACCTACGTCATGTTTACGGTGGGTATGGTGGCCTTTATCCCGGCCTCCCTGATTCAGGGTGCCGGACACATGGCGGAGACCTTCCTGCCTGCGCTGCAAAGCGGGCGCTTCTGGCTGGCGGTGGTCTATCTGGGGATCGTATCCTCTGTGCTGGCCTATTTCCTGCTGAACTTTGCCAACGGCTTCCTGACCGTGTCGGAGGCGTCGCTTTTCAGCAACGTGACCACGGTGGTCAGCGTGCTGGCGGGCGTGCTGCTGCTGCGCGAGCCCTTTGGCCTGTGGCAGTTTCTGGGGGTGGCGCTGATTCTCGTGTGCGTCTACGCCGCCAACGCAGCGCCCAAGAAAAAAGAATAGCAAAAAACCGGCCTCGGACAAAAAGTCCGGGGCCGGTTTTTCATTTGATTGATTGATTCCCGACGGCGCTCAGCCGCGGCGCAGCGGCAATGTCACCGTAAAGCAGGTGGCGTGTGCATCGCTGGCAGCGGCAATGCTGCCATGGTGGCGCTGCACGATCTGGCGGGCAATGGCCAGCCCCAAGCCGAAGCCGGCAGCGCCGGTGCGGGCATCATCCACCCGGTAAAACCGCTCAAAAAGATGGGGAAGCTTGTCCGGAGGGATCGGCTGACCGGGGTTTTCCACCGTCAACACCGCATTTTTGCCGTTCAGGCAGAGCCTCAGGCGAATGGGCGCGTCCTTGGCGGCGTATTTCACCGCGTTATCCAGCAGTATCTCCAGCAGCTGATCCAGCTGCTGCCGGTCGCCGGACAGCGCCGCGCCGTTTTGAATATCGTATTCCAGCGGATGGCCTGCCTCAAAGGCCACCGGCTCAAAGCGCAGCGCCGCATCCGTAACCAGGTCGCTGAGATCCACCGGCGCAAAGGGGGCCATCCGGCCACTCTCCGCCCGGGAGAGCGCCAGCATATCCTCCACCAGCGCCTTCATCCGCCGGGATTCCACCGAGATATTCTCCACATACTGCCGCTGCTCCGGCAGCGCCGCCTCCTGCAAAAGATCGGCGGAGGACAAAATCACCGTCAGCGGCGTTTTCAGCTCGTGGCTGGCGTCCGAGAGGAATTGCCGCTGATTTTCCCACGTCCGCGCCACCGGCCGGGTGACAAATCCGCTCAAAAGCCAGCTCAGCCCCAGCAGCACCAGCAGCGCGCCGCCGCCGATCAGGGCGCAGGTGCGTACCAGCGCGCGCAGCGTGGCCTGCTCAAAGGTGCTGTCCATAAAGGCGATGCGGATGCTCAGCGGCCCGATCTGCCGGTAATAGCGCATACTGTACTTTGGCAGCACGCCGCTCTCTCCCGGGGCGGACAGCGCTTCGTTCACCAGCCGGGACAGGGCGTCCTCATCCTCCAGATCGTAGTAAGTGCTGCCGGAAACGTGAACGGTGCCGCTGGGCAGCACCTCTGCCACAAGGCAGGGCGTCTGCGATTCCGCGGCGCCGCTCTGCACCGCCTGCCTCAGCTGGCGGTCAAAGCTTTTGGCAATATTGGCGCGGGAGAAGAGATATACCCCGGCAAACACCGCCAGCAGCACCATGGCCGATACCAGCAGCGTCACGCCGGTGATTTTCCAGCGAAGCTTACGGATCATGCTTCCGCCTCCTGTGTCAGGCAGTAGCCCAGCATACGCAGGGTTTTGATTTTCACGCAGGAGTGGAGATGGGCCAGCTTGCGGCGCAGGAAGGAGATATATACCTCGGCGTTGTTGTCCTCTGCCTGCGAATCGTACCCCCACACCTTCACCAGCATCTGCTCCTTGGTGACTACCTGATCGCCGTTGCGCATCAAAAGCTCCATCAGGTCGTATTCCCGGCGGCTGAGCCGCACGTTCCGTGCACCGCACGCCAGTGTAAAGGTGCCCCGCTCCAGCGAAAGATCCCCCCATGTCAGCGTATCGCCCTCGTGCAGAGGGCCTCCTGCCCGGCGCAGCAGCGTGCGGACACAGGCCAGCAGCTCCTCCGCCTCGAAGGGCTTGGTCAGATAATAGTCCGCGCCGCAGTCCAGCCCGTGAACGCGGTCTGCCAGATCGCTTTTAGCCGTCAGCATCAGGATCGGCGCGGCAACGCCGTTCCGGCGCAGCTCCTGCGCCACCTGAAAGCCGTTCATGCCCGGCAGCATCACATCCAGCAAGATCAGGTCATAGACACCACTCATGGCATTGTCCAGACCGGCGATGCCGTCATAGCTCACGTCGGCGGTATAGCCCTGGCGGTGCAGCAGCTGGCGCAGGGTGTCCGCCAGACGCTTCTCGTCCTCCACAATCAACAGGCGCATGGTGTGTCCTCCCTACAGCAAGCCCTACAGCAGCGCCAGAAGCGCCGCCGCCTTGTCCTGCGAGACCAGATATACGGCAGCGCTGTCGTTGAACGTCGCATAGTACGCGCCGTCCTCCCGCAGGGCGCCCAGCGCCAGCGTCATAGTGGTCTCGGTGCCCACGGAATTGATATAGGTCACGGTAATCACCGTGGGCGTATCCAATCCGCACAGGGGAACCGCCTCGGGAGAGGGATCGAAATCAAAGCAGCTGTCAAAGCTGAACGCGGCCAGTGCCTCCTCTGCCGCCTGCACCTGCGCAGACGTCGGCTGCTTTCCCATCACCCGGCCATCCTCTTTCTTGACCGGAGGCACAGACTGTCCCGCCCCGCTTTCTACGGTGATGGCCGTCAGGACCCAGCCATCCTCTTCCTTGGCCAGACGTACAGACCGTCCTTCCCCGCTTTGTACGGTGATGGCCGTCAGGTTCTCCTCCGTCAGCTCCGGCAGAGCGGGCAGCACCGCCATATCGTAGACGCCGCGATCCATCATTTCCACCAGTTCGTTGGCAGCCAGATACACGCCGTCATCGCCGTCGATCGACATGTACCACCGTCCGTCCTCCGCCTGCTTGCCGAAGCGCAGCGTGGTGCTCTCCTCGCCCACCGTGACGCACAGATAGCGATCCGGCTCGTCCAGACCGCTGAGCGTGGGGTCCGCCTCCGCCGTCTCCGGCGTAAGGGAAACAAACATGGCGTCCAGCACCGCCAGCATCTGCTCGGGATAGGCGCCGTCCAGCGGGAAGCTTTCGTTATCCACCCATTTCCAGCCGCCCTCATCCCTGCGGAAGCGGCAGGTCACCTGCCCGTTATCGTATTCCAGATACGCCGCGTCAACGGCGGACAGCTGCACAGTGTTTGACAGCGCGTTATCCGCCGCCGGCGTTAGATCCGCCTCTTTCTTTTTGCCGCAAGCCGCCAGCACCGCTGCCAGCAGCAGCACCAGAAGCAATAAATGTGTTCGTTTCATGGGTTCCTCCTATGGGATAAATTGCGTTACAACTTTTTAATATATCAGAAAGTCAGAAAAAAGGAAAGTCAAAATTGTGAATTTTCGCCGCACGGCAGGGAAAGGCTCCGCCGGATACCCACACAGTATCCGGCGGAGCCTGAATGCCGCAGCAGGATGATTACAGGGCCGCCGCGCCGATGATACCGGCCTCGTTGCCCAGACGGGCCGCCGCGATTACGGGCACCGCGCCCTCCCGGCCGCCGAAGCAGTGCTCCGCCACATATGCGCGGATCGGCGCAAGGATACGCTCGCCCTGACGGCTGACACCGCCGCCCAGCAGGATCATCTCCGGGGCAAGGCTGTTCACCAGATCGGTCAGCCCTGCCGCCACATAGACGCACCAGCGGTCGATCACCGCCGCCGCTGCCGCGTCACCGGCATCGGCGGCCCGGAACACATCCAGCGCCGTCAGATCCTCCCGCCCGTGCAAAGCAGACGCTGTATGCTGCTCTCCGGCCCGCTTGGCCTGACGGATCAGGGCCGTGGCGGAGGCATAGGCCTCCCAGCAGCCGTCCCGGCCGCAGGTGCAGTGCTCGCCCTCCAGCACCAGCAGGGTATGGCCCAGCTCGGCGCCCATGGAGCGCATACCGGCGTAAATTTTGCCGTCAATAATAATACCGCCGCCCACGCCGGTTCCCAGCGTGATCAACACCATATCCCGGCAGCCCACCGCCGCGCCCGCTACAGTCTCGGCCAGCGCGGCGCAGTTGGCGTCGTTGCTGAGGCGGACGGGGATGCCGAAATGCGCCTGAAGCATCCGGCACACCGGCACATTGAACCACCCCAGATTGTAGGCGCGCACCACCGTGCCGGCGGCGCTGTCACAGGTGCCGGGAGAGCCGATGCCGATGCCGGCGCAGTCGGCGGCGCTCAGCCCCGCCTTTTCCAGCGCTATCTCCACAGCGCGGCACATATCGGCCACCATTTCCTCTGCCGGGCGGAATGCGCCGGTGGGAACGCTGGCCTCAGCAATGATGGCATGGCGGTCATCCACCACGCCCACGGCGATATTCGTACCGCCCAGATCGATACCGATTCGATACATTCTCTCCGCTCCTCCTCGTTACAGTGTGATGGCCGCGGTCACGGCGCAGCCGTTGCATACCATGTGCTCCAGCGCAACGCCATCAGGCAGCGCAAGGCGGCTGAGCGCCAGTAGCGGCCCCTTTCCCGTCAGCTTGAAGAGGGCCTCCTTGGCCGTCCAGCACTCCCAGAACCGCTGGAAGCAGCCTGCGTCTCCATAGCGGATATAGGCCATCTCCCCGTCGGAGCAAACGCGGCGCATAAACTTCTCCTCCGTGCCGCGAATCACCTCTACGTCCACGCCCAGCAGCTTTTCTCCCACGGCGCACACGGCGTAAGGCCCGCTGTGGCTGACGCTGATGTGGAAATCCGCACCCTCCACATAGGGCTTTCCGTTCTCATCCCACCGCAGCGCCACGCTCTCCGGCGCGGTGTCCAGCCGCCGGGCCGCCGCCTGCCGCGCCAGCAGCTCGCCTGCCGCGCTGCGCTTTCGGTCATCTTCGTTGGGGAGATCCGCGATCCGGCGGCGGCGCTCACCGTCCATCATGCGCAGGGCGCGCTCCAGCGCGTCGGCATCCATTTCCCGGATACAATACCACAAAAGCTCCATATGACTACCTCCGACAGATATTCTCTGATTCAGGATAATAAGTATACCACATGAGCCGCCCAGTTTCCACACTTTTTCTGCTGCTTCCCCTGCCTGGTACCAGATATTGCATGGCGGGATAATATGGGTACGATTTTCTTCTTTGCAAGCATAAAAATGTCCTATCGGACCGGTGATGACTCTGCAACAACTGTTAAATGCTACAGATGAATGCATAAAATTCCACGTTACAAAATTGCTTTTTGGATGATATCATAATATTCGACAATGTACAGCGTCGGATTTTATTCACTATGTCAATCACAACGATCAGAAAGGAGAACTCATATGAAAAACGATCAACAGGTTGTTTCATACATCAAAGAGGCAAACACCTATGTCTCCCCGGAAGTATCCAGCAAGGTCGATAAGGATCTGCTCCCAACCACAGAACGCATTTCTGACCGCCTCTCCTATTTTTGCATGTGGCTGTGCGGCTGTGTTGTCATCGGCACTTTTACCGCAGGCTCCTCGGTATTCGGTGTATTGAATCTGACTCAGTCCATTGTGGCAATGCTGCTGGGCAACATCGGCATCGCGGTAGCACTGGTGCTGAACGGAAGGGCTGGTCACACTTATGGTATTCCCATGACGGTGCAGCTGCGCACATCGTTCGGCATCGGCGGAGCGCGGATTGCAGGTCTGATCCGTGCAGTCCCCGCCTTGATCTGGTTCGGCTTCCAGAGCTGGGTGGGCGGAGAAGCCCTGAATCTGGTATTGAAAACCCTGTTTGGCTTCGATAATGTTATCGTATGTTTTGTGGTATTTCATGTTGTCCAGATTATCTTGGCCATGCGCGGCTTCAGCGGTATTAAATGGCTGGAAAACGTTGGCGCTGTGTTCATTTTTATCACCTTGCTGTATATGACGTATGTAACCGTAACCAAATACGGCACCACGATCTCGGATTCCGTGGTCAATATCAAAGGGTCTTGGGGGCTTCCTTTCTGGGGCGGCGTCACAGTGTTTTTGGGACTCTACACCGGTATTATTCTGAATGTCAGTGACCTTTCGCGCAACTTTACCAAAACAGGCGGCGACAAGACGCGCTTCGTCATTTACCTGTTAGCTATCCTTCCGGCCACGCTGCTTATGTGCAGCATCGGCTTGATTGTCGCTGCCGCCACCGGTACATATGATCCGATCGCCATCTTTTCCTCCACCGTGGACAACAAGCTGCTGCTGGTAGCGACCATGCTTTTCATCATTTTCTCTCAGATCACCACCAATGTTCTGAACAACATGGTTCCGCCTATCTATGTTGCTATGGATCTGACCAAGTGGAGCTTCAACAAGTGTGCTATCCTTATCGGTGTTCTGGCTGTGTGCACCTGCCCTTGGGTTCTGGTCACTCCGGAGTCGGCCTCCGGTCTGGCACTGTTTATCCAGATTTACTCTGCATTCCTCGGCCCCATCTTTGCCGTCATGGTCGTTGATTATTATGTAATCCGCAAGCGCAAGCTGAATTTGGATGAAATATACAAGAAAGACGGCGCTTTCTCCGGCTTCAATCTGGCTGGCCTGATCGCAACTGGCGTCGGTGCACTGGCGGCCATCAGCGTTGTGGAAATCGGCTGGTTCCTGAGCCTGCTGCCTGCTGGTATCGTTTATTACATTCTGATGACCAAAACAAAGCTGGGAACGAAGTATCTCTTCGGGACAAGCCGGAATTCATGACAGACTTTCAAGGAGGATAGGGAATGTCAAGAAATGTAACGATTGCGCTGGCGCAGTGTGATACCGTTTTGGGAAATAAGCAAGCCAACATTGAGAAAGGGGCCGCGCTTGTTCATGATGCCGCAAGGCAGGGGGCGCAAATCGTTGTCCTGCCGGAGCTGTTTCTGACGGGCTACGATCTGAAGGAACGTTATACCGCGCTTGCGGAGCCTCTACACGGGCCTTCCATGCAGGAGTTTTGCCATATGGCCAAAGAAAACGGCGTATATCTGCAGGTAGGTTTTGTGGAAGAGCGAACGGTTCCCGGTGTTATCTATAATTCAGTTGCTTTTATCAGCCCCGAGGGCAAGATTCTCGGCGCATACGCCAAAAGCCACCTGTTTGCCGGTGAGCGACTCTACTTCGCGCGCGGGAATGATACGCCTGTATACCAAACAGAGTACGGCACGTTCGCCCCGCTTATCTGCTATGATATTGGCATCTGTGAACTCAGCCGCATTTTTGCCCTCAAGGGAGCGGAGTGCCTGCTGGTCTCTGCGGCATGGGGCGACTTTGACGAGGATATCTGGGATCATAACCTGATCGCCCGCTCCACGGATAATCTGTGCTATATGGCCGCCTGCAATCGTCAGGGCATTGAAAACGGAAGCCTGCATCTGATTGGTAAAAGCAAATTCATGGCGCCGCGCGGGCATGTGATTAAAGAGGCTGCTAAAGATGCCGATGAAATTCTGGTGGCAACGCTGGATCTGAGCAGTATCCGTGAGGAGAGACACCGCTGCCTCTATTTCCTGGATCGCCGTCCCGAAATGTATGGCATTCTCACGCAGCAGTTCTAAATAAGATTAAGATAGATAGGAGGCCGCTTCCATGACACATAAAAAAATTCTGGTTATCAACCCCAACACAAGCGCGGATATGACCGCAACAATTGCGGCAGCCGCTCAAGCCGCCGCCCAGTGTGACACACATGTGGATGTGATTACCAATACGGCAGGGCCGCGTTCTATCGAGGGGTTTTTTGATGAGGTTCTCTCAACCGCCAGCTTATTGGAAATTCTGATCCGCGAGGAACACAATTACGATGCATTTATCATCGCCTGTTTCAGCGCACATCCGGCGGTTATCGCCGGAAAAGAGGCTATTTCAAAACCCGTCATCGGCATTTTTGAATCCAGTTGCCTTCTTGCCTGCCTTTTGGGAAGCCGTTTTGGCATTGTTACCACCTCGGCCAGATGGGAACCGCTTCTGGATGAGGGCGTCCGCCAAATCGGACTGGAAAGCCGGTGCGCAGGCGTTATCAGCTCCGGCCTGTCGGTGCTAGATCTGGACGAGAAAAGTGCGCAGGAGGTTGAGGACATGCTCTTGCAGGCCAGCCGGAAAATCGTTCAGGAGAAGGGGGCGGAGGTTCTTTGCCTGGGCTGTGCCGGTATGGCGGGCTTGTCCGAAAAGCTGACCTGTCAGCTGCATATTCCGGTGGTTGACCCTGTTGCTTCCGCAGTTAAGATGGCAGAAGCGCTGGTGTATCAAAATCTGACGACCAGCAAAACCGGCGCCTATCGTCCTGTTGATCCTCGTGAAACCGTAGGTTTATCGCCGGTGCTGGCCGGTGTATATGAAGGCCGCTCTTGTCAAGCGCCGGATTCTTCTTTATAATAAGGCACAAAGAATAGTCCATAACACCCTCATATGAGGGTGTTATGGACACTTTCGCAGCAAAGGGGTGCTTATTATGCAGCAGAATATTCCTATCCGAATCTCGGTGCAACGGGTCATCAGTTATCCCTTCGACTACCTTTCCAATGAACTGCGGATCATCTGGGTGCTGGAAGGCTCTTTACAGGTGAAATTTGTTTCGGGCATTATCGAGCTCCACACGAACGATGCCGAGATCGTGAACATCAACATTCCGGTGGGACTACAGGCAACGGATAAAAATCTGGTGGCAATTTTTTCAATTGACAGTGAATTTGCCAAAACGCACTTTGGCACAATTGACAAGATGAGCCTTAACTGCAACCTGAACTATATTTTTCCCCGGCTCATCTCGGAACGCGAACGATCAGAGTTTACGGGGCTCCTTTCGGAGATTGCTTTGCTGTATTTTTCCGGAAAAGCCGCGCCGGAAGAACTGACAGAAAAGAGCTGTGCGCTGCTGCGCTATCTGGTGGGACATTTCAACAGCGTAACGAATATGCTGCAGAACATGCCAAATGCCGAGCTGCATTTTTCCCGTTTTGAAAACATCAATGAATTCATTCAGGATAACTTAAGCGAAAAGTTAACGCTCAGTGCCGTTGCCAGCCGCGAATTTCTATCCACCCAATATCTGGCGGGGGAATTTAAAAAGCGCTATGGCATCACCTTCAATGAAATGCTGAACTATTATCGGGTCATCCACTCTGTACAGCTATTACTCAGCACTGAGCTTTCCATCACGGATATTTGCAGCCGCTGCGGTTTTTCAGCAACCCGGTATTATTACAAATATTTCAAAAAGTATTTGTTGATTACGCCTCACGAATTCCGGCGCAACAACAAACGCAGCCACCATAAGATCTGCGATTATCAAGAGTTATCTCCCGCTGAAAGCTGGGCCTGCTTTTCCCGGTCCAATGATTCGCCGCACTATGCGGCGCCCAGACCGGTAAAAAAAGTCCTGCTTTTGAATCCCAACACAAATCCTGCGGCTACCGCACGAATTGAAAAAGTTGCCCGGGCAACTTTTTCACCCAATATTCTGGTCAAAACATCCAGTGTTTCCTTCGGACCTGACGTTCTTCGTTCGCCCCTTGATGAAACCATATCCGAACTGGCCGTAACAGAAACGCTGCTGGAGCACAAGGACAACTATGACGGCGTTATCATTGCCTGTTTCAGCGATCTGGGCAAAGCCGTAAAGCCGCTTTTGCATGTTCCCGCCATCAGCGTTGCTGAGGCAGCTTATTACAGTGCCTGCTTGCTGGGCGAACATTTCAGCGTAATCACATCCGGCGGAGATCTGGAGCGTAAGCTGATTGGCACCACGATTGAGCGCTGCGGACTGACAAGCCGCTGCCTGTCCATCAAGTCCTTGTATATTGACTTCCTGGATATCACGCCCGAAACAGCGTTGGCGCCATTGGAAAGGCTCGTACAGGAATGTAAAGAGAAGGACTGCGCGGATGTGGTCGTGCTGGCCTGCGTTTCATTGGCCGGAATGGGAGAGGATATCTCGCGGCGGCTGAAAATCCCGGTCATTGACGGCGTTACGCAATCCGCCCTCTTTATGGAGGCTATGCTCCACACTGAATGGACAAAGCTCATCCAGAACACCGTTCCGTGCACACCCTCTACCTTGACGGGCAGCATTTATACCAACCACATTGAAGAACTATACTCCTTATAGCAGACAGTGCTTATCGCTCGGCGCACTACCACACTTTTTCTGTTGCTTTTTGCCGGATATTGCGGTAAACTGGGGCTGTGTCTGCGAGGAGGAGCATCATATGGTTTCCATTATTGAAGTAACTACACGGGCGCAGCTGCGCCAGTTTGTGGAATATCCGAATATCCTGTATCGGGATGTACCCCAGTTTGTTCCCGCCACCTTTGATGACGATATGAGCGACTGGAACCCCAAAAAGAACCCTGCCTTTGAATACTGCGAGGCCCGCTGCTGGCTGGCCATGCGCAACGGCGAAATGGTCGGGCGCATCGGCGCCATTCTCAGTCATAAGGCCAATGAAAAGTGGCATACCCACCGTATGCGCTTTACACAGGTGGATTTTATCGACGATGAGCAGGTGGCCAACGCTCTGTTTGCCACAGTAGAGCGCTGGGCAAAGGAAAAAGGCTGCGACGAGGTCCATGGCCCGCTGGGCTTTACCGACCTTGACCGGGAGGGTATGCTGGTAGAGGGCTTTGACCGGCGCAGCTGCTTTTTCACCTACTATAACCACCCCTACTATATCGACCACATGACCCGTCTGGGCTATGTGAAGGACGTGGACTGGGTGGAAAATCTGATTCAGGTGCCCACCGATGAGAAGGTGATCGAGCGGTGGCGCAAGCTGTCGGAATTTGTGGCAAAGCGCTGTAATCTCCATGTGTTCAAGCCAAAAACGCGGCTGGATTATATCGGCCTGATTCCCCGGTTCTTCCAGCTGGTCAACACCTGCTACGCGCCGCTGTACGGCACGGTGGATCTGACGGATAAGCAAATCAAGCGCTACAGCGCCAAGTTTGCGCCGCTGGTCAACCCCAATCTGGCGTTTTTCATCATGGATGAGCACGAGGAGATGGTGGGCATGGGCGTGGCCGCGCCCTCTATTGCCACCGCCCTCCAAAAAAGCCGGGGCAAATATTTCCCCACCGGCTGGTTCGATATTTTGAAGGCTTTCCGTAAAAATGACACCATCGACCTGCTGCTGATTGCCGTGCGGCCCGATTATCAGCAAAAGGGCGTCAACGCCATGATTATCTACCATGCGATGGAGGGCTGCCATAAGATGGGCATCAAGGAGGCCGAAAGCGGCCCCATGCTGGAACTCAACCAGAAGGTGCAGGCCCAGTGGAAGGATTTTAAGTTGGAGCAGCACAAGCGCCGCCGCTGTTTTGTGAAGAAGCTGAAGTGATATGCAGAATTATAAATTGACCATCGCCTATGACGGTACCCGTTTTTTCGGCTGGGAGCGCCAGCCGGACCGGGACACCGTGCAGGGCAAGATCGAGGCGGTGCTGAGCCGTCTGGCCGGAAAGCCGGTGGAGATCACCGGCGCAGGCCGTACCGACGCGGGCGTACACGCCCGGGCCATGGTGGCCAATGCGGTGCTGGATGTCAAGGAGTCGCCGGAGGAGATCCGCGACTACTGCAACCGCTACCTGCCGGACGCTATCGCCGTGCGTGAGGTGAAGCCCTGTGCGCCTCGCTTTCACGCCCGCTATAACGCTCTGGGCAAAACCTATCGCTACACGGTTTTTGTGGGCGAGGTCAAGCCTGTTTTTGACCGGAAATATGTGACGATGCTGCCCTACGTTCCCGACGTGGCGCGGATGCGTCAGGCTGCCGCCTATCTGGTGGGCGAGCATGACTTCGCTGCCTTTTGCGGCAATCCCCGCATGAAAAAATCCACCGTGCGCACGGTGGACAGCATCGAGATCCGGCAGCAGAAGGAGCGCATCACCTTTACCTTTCATGGCAACGGCTTTTTGCAGAACATGGTGCGCATTCTGGTGGGCACACTGCTGGAGGTGGGCCGCGGCTTCTGGGAGCCGCAGCAGATGTGCGCCATTCTGGAAAGCCGCGACCGCAGGCAGGCTGGCCCTACCGCGCCCCCGGAAGGTCTGTGCCTGATGAAGGTGGATTATTGACGGCGCCACTGCCGCAGCGGCATGGCCGCTTATCCCAAATATAAAAAGGACAAGCTTTTGCGGAAGCTTGTCCTTTTTGTGTAAAAGTGGTGCCCGCAGCGGTAAGGCGCTGCCTGCGGTTTGCTTTTTGGCATCTCGACCCCACAGCACATGGTCATAGTTGTCCTTCGCCGCGATTGCCGCGTTTCCGTCCCTTGGCGCGGTGTTGCCGACCATCGCCGCTTGGACAGAAAAATACCCGCTTGCGCGGGTATTTTTCCACCATATAAACCACAAGGACCAGCGAGCTTACTCGTTGGTGTAGTTGTCAAAATAACCTTGAATGTAGATGATCGGGGTTCCCTTGTCGCCGCTGCCGGAGGTCAGGTCGCACAGCGAGCCGATCAGGTCGGTCAGGTTGCGGGGAGTCGTTCCCTCAGAGACCATGCTGCCCACCAGACTCACCTTGGCGTCCTTCTGGCGAATCTTCTCCGCCACGGCCTTTTGCAGCTCCTCGCCGGTCAGACCTGCGAAATCGTTGTCGGCCAGATACTTCAGCTTCAGCTCGTTTGGGGTACCCACCAGTCCAGCCGTATAGCCGGGGGACACCACCGGGTCGGCCAGCTCCCAGATTTTACCGGCAGGATCCTTAAAGGCACCGTCGCCATACACCATGGCCTCGATATGCTTGCCGGTAGCCTCGCTCATGCCCTTGCCGATGCCCTCGGCCACGGCCATGGCATCTCGGGGGAACAGCTTGATGCGCTTCTCATCCGCCTTGTTGCTACCCAGCAGGCCATACTGGGAATTGTAGCCGCTGCCGTCCACAGGCTCAGTCAGCAGATCGTCCAGCCCCAGCACCGTCTTGGCGCCGGCAGCCTTCAGCAGACGCTTGCTGCGCGCACGGGTATGGATATCGCAGCAGATCACGGTATCGGTATAGTCCAGCACAGTCTGCACACGGTTGGCAAATACGATCTCCGCTTCGGCGCCGGCGCTCTCGATAATAGACTTATAGTAGTCCACATAGTCCACACCGGTAAAGGGATGGATCACCGCGCCGAAAACCTGACGGAAATGTTCCAGATCCAGCACATCATGCCAAGGATCGATGCCCGCCTCGTCCAGCTGATCCATGCTGACCAGATGGTTGCCCACCTCATCAGAGGGATAGCTGAGCATCAGCACGACTTTTTTGCAGCCGCCGGCAATGCCCTGCAGCAGCAGAGAAAAACGGTTGCGGCTGAGGATGGGGAACGTAACGCCCACCGTCTGCCCACCGGTCTTGGCGCGTACATCGGCACTGATCTGCTCCACGGTGGCATAGTTGCCCTGGCAGCGAGCCACAACAGACTCGGTAATGGCAACCACATCCTTATCTTGCGGCTCGATGCCGTTCTTGCGCAGCGCATTCAGAACGGTTTCAACGGTAATGGCCACAACGTCATCACCCTGGCGGAAAATCGGTGCGCGTACGCCGCGCACAACAGTACCCAAAGTTCTCATAGCTCCTCGTCCTTTCGCTATTTCGTCAATTGCGTTTTGCAATTTATTATAGCAAACCACTACATATAAGTAAAGAACTTCTTTTTAATATCCGGCATAAGTTATACTTAATTTTTTTCTACTTGCTTTTTCCGAAAAAATGTGTATAATAAATGAGTACGGGCTTGTAGCTCAGCTGGGAGAGCGTTCGGTTCGCATCCCTATGGTCGCACATCGACCTGCGAGTTTCAGTCCATGATTTCGGAGAGGTTTTTCTCTGAATTCTTCTAAAATCGGAAAACTT
>Ga0129314_1000668_pt1 | contig 33022 bp, 25 predicted proteins | sample O1111metagenome_FD_94431 | JGI IMG/M metagenome (GOLD analysis project Ga0129314, IMG submission 94431) | Orangutan individual fecal microbial communities from fecal samples from Wisconsin, USA - O1111 metagenome | ecosystem: Host-associated > Mammals > Digestive system > Large intestine > Fecal... | reverse complement strand
CTTGCACTCCAGCGTGGGCATGATGTTCTCGAGAGCCTTCTCGAACATCTCCAGGGGATCGTTGCCGGTCTTTTCCTTTACGATATCGAAAGCCTCGTAAACGATCTTCTGAGCGACACCCTTCTTGCCGTCCAGCATAATGCTGTTCACCAGACGGGTGACCATTTTGGAATTGTAAATAGGATCTGCCAAGACATCGCGCTTGGCAATGTTACCTCTTCTAGGCATCTTTCTTCCCTCCTTCATAGAATGATATCATCGGTACTCGAAAGCATTAAAACTCCCGTTGTGCCGCAAAGAGCTTTATTCGGCGTTCGCTTTGTTCAGCGTATGCCATCTATCAAAAGCCTTTGAGGCGAAGATGTTTTATTACTTTTTACCGGCCTTGGGGCGCTTTGCGCCATACTTGGAACGAGCCTGGCCACGGTTTGCCACACCCTGAGTATCCAGAGTACCACGGATAATGTGGTAACGAACACCGGGAAGGTCCTTGACACGGCCGCCACGAATCAGAACGACGCTGTGCTCCTGCAGGTTATGGCCGATACCGGGAATGTAAGAGGTGACCTCGATACCATTCGTCAGGCGGACACGGGCAACTTTACGCAGAGCAGAGTTAGGCTTCTTGGGGGTCATGGTACGAACAGCGGTGCAGACGCCACGCTTCTGGGGGCTATTCTGATCGTTGTACTGCTTCTTCTGAGAGTTGTAAGACTTCTGCAGAGCAGGAGCGGTGCTCTTCTTCACCAGAACCTCACGGCCTTTGCGAACGAGTTGGTTAAAAGTAGGCATTGTTTTCTCCTTTCTTAGTTGATGGGTGTTTATGATCTGTGCTGTTGAATGCCCAAATTGGCGCAATATCCCCAGACCATAACAGTAATATTGTACACAACAGTCTCGCCCGTGTCAACACAAAATACTCATTTTTTTCTGGATTTTCCTATTATTTTTTTATCAAATTCATTCCGGGCGTTTCTTTGGCCCCAACCGGGCAAAAAAATCCCCCGGCTGCACACAGCAGCCGAGGGATTAGGCTTATCAGAAAGCGGGCGGGCCTGCGGCATGGCCGCTGGCTCACTCTATATTAAATCGGAAAAGCGTTTTGCTTACTCGGCGTGGTCATAGCCGCTGCCGGTTTCATCGCGAACGCGCTCTTCTTCCTCCAGGCGGGCTTCCACCTCGGGCAGGCCGGTGCCGGCGGGCAGCAGCTTGCCGATGATCACGTTTTCCTTCAAGCCGTTCAGGCGGTCAACCTTGCCGTGAATGGCGGCATCGGTCAGCACGCGAGTGGTTTCCTGGAAGGATGCAGCCGACATAAAGCTGTCGGTGGCCAGAGAGCTCTTGGTGATACCCAGCAGGATCTGGCTGGCTTCCACCAGCTTCACATCAGCCTCACCGGCATCGATGCGGGCCTGCAGCTCTTCGTTCTTGATCATCACATCGCGGCGATCCACCACACTGCCTGCAATGAAATTGCTCGAGCCGCCATCCTCAATGCGAACCTTACGCATCATCTGGCGAACCAGGATCTCAATGTGCTTGTCGTTGATATCCACGCTCTGGGTGCGGTAAACCTTCTGGATCTCGCTGATCAGGTAATCCTGCGTAGCGGTCACGCCCTTGATGGCCAGAATATCCTGGGGATATGCATGGCCCTCGGTCAGAGCGTCGCCCTTCTCCACATGGTCGCCGGTGCTCAGCATATTGTTGCCGTCGCGAACCTTCAGGTGCTGGCCGAAGGGGATCAGGTAGCTCTTCTCCACGGCTGCGCCGTTTTCGTCCACGCCGCGCACGATCACATGGCGGTGGTTGTTCTTATCCTCGACCTCCACATCGCCCGCAATCTCGCTCATGATGGCCATGGCCTTGGGGCGGCGGCTTTCCAGCAGTTCCTCAACGCGGGGAAGACCCTGGGTGATATCCTCGGCCGATGCGATACCGCCGGTATGGAAGGTACGCATGGTCAGCTGGGTGCCGGGCTCGCCGATGGATTCAGCGGCGATAACACCAACGGATTCACCCACATTCACGCAGTTGCCGTTGCTCATGTTGTTGCCGTAGCAGTGTGCGCACACTCCCTGATGAGCGCGGCAGGTCAGCACGCTGCGGATCTCCAGCTCGGTAATACCGGCCTTCTTGATCTTTTCGGCATCGAACATATCCATCATCTTGCCGTAAGGCACAATCACTTCGCCGGTGGTGGGATCTACCACATCATGCACGGCAAAGCGGCCCTTCAAACGCTCGGTAAAGCTTTCGATCACGGCGTTGCCTTCCTTGATGTCACGCACCATGATGCCGTGCTCGGAATGGCAATCCTCCTCGCGGATGATCACATCCTGTGCAACGTCCACCATTCGGCGGGTCAGGTAGCCCGAGTCAGCGGTACGCAGAGCGGTATCGGCCAAGCCCTTACGAGCGCCACGGGATGCAACGAAGTATTCCAAGATGTTCAGGCCTTCGCGGTAGTTGGCACGAATGGGCATCTCGATGGTTTTACCGGCGGTGTTTGCCAGCAGGCCGCGCATACCGGCCAGCTGCTTGATCTGGTTCATAGAACCACGGGCGCCGGAGTCGGCCATCATGTAGATGGGGTTGCGCTGGTGGTTGGTTTTCAGGTTGTTGGACAGAGCGTTTGCCACCTTGTCGGTGGTGTCCTGCCAAACCTCGATCACCTTCTTGTAGCGATCTTCCTCAGACAGCAGGCCGCGGTTGAACTGCTTGCTGATCTTTGCCACGCGCTTGTCGGCTTCTGCCAGCAGGGCGGGCTTTTCTTCGGGCATCACAGCATCCGAAACAGCCACGGTGATGGCCGACAGAGTGGAGTACTTGTAGCCCTGTGCCTTGATATGGTCCAGCATCACAGCCGTGGTTTTCACGCCGTGCTTGGTCAGGCAGCGGCTGATGATGTCGGGCAGGGTCTTTTTGGTCACCTGGAAGGCAATTTCCGGATCGGCGCAATGCTCGGGATCGTTGCGGTCCACATAGCCCAGATCCTGCGGGATAGGCGTATTGAAAATCAAGCGGCCCACGGTGGTTTCCACCAGACGGGTCACGGTCTCGCCGTTCAGCTCGGCCTCGCGGCGCACCTTGATGGGGGCCTGCAGGGTCACCACGCCGGTGGCATGGGCCATCAGGGCCTCGTTCTCATCGCGGAACACGCGCACATGGCGCTTCACTTCGCCGTTCTCGTCCAGCACTTCGTTGCCGTTTTCGTCCAGAACGGGGGCGTTCTCCCAAGGGTTCACGATGGTCAGATAGTAGCTGCCCAGGATCATATCCTGCGTGGGCACGGCCACGGGCTCGCCGTCGCTGGGCTTGAGCAGGTTGCCGGAAGCCAGCATCAGCATCTTGGCCTCGCGCTGTGCCTCTGCGCCCAGGGGCAGGTGAACAGCCATCTGGTCGCCGTCAAAGTCGGCGTTGAATGCGGTACAGGCCAGGGGGTGCAGCTTAATGGCACGGCCTTCCACCAGCACGGGCTCAAAGGCCTGAATGCCCAGGCGGTGCAGCGTAGGTGCGCGGTTCAGCAGCACGGGATGGCCCTTGATCACGGTTTCCAGGCTGTCCCACACCTCGGTGCTGGCGCGCTCTACAGCCTTGCGGGCTGCCTTGATGTTGCTGGCAACGCCGCGCTCCACCAGATCCTTCATGACGAAGGGCTTGAACAGCTCCAGTGCCATTTCCTTGGGCAGGCCGCACTGATACATTTTCAGCTCGGGGCCAACCACGATAACCGAACGGCCCGAGTAGTCCACGCGCTTGCCCAGCAGGTTCTGACGGAAACGGCCCTGCTTGCCCTTGAGCATATCCGAAAGGCTCTTGTAGGGGCGGTTGTTGGCGCCTGCCACAGGGCGGCCGCGGCGGCCGTTGTCGATCAGGGCGTCCACAGCCTCCTGCAGCATACGCTTTTCGTTGCGAATGATGATGTCGGGAGAATCCAGCTCCAGCAGGCGCTTCAGACGGGTGTTGCGGTTGATCACGCGGCGATACAGATCGTTCAGATCGCTGGTTGCGTAACGGCCGCCGTCCAGCTGCACCATGGGACGGATATCCGGCGGGATCACGGGGATCACGGTCATGATCATCCACTCGGGCTTCTGACCGCTGGTGCGGAAGGCATCCACCACGCCCAGGCGCTTGAGCAAACGCACGCGCTTCTGGCCGGTGGCATCTTCCAGCTGCTCATGCAGCTTTTCGCTCAGGGTTTCGGGGTCAAACTCGGGGTCGCGCAGCAGGGTCTGAATGGCTTCAGCGCCCATGCCGGCCTCGAATTCGTCCTCGTACTTGTCGCGCATTTCCTTGTATTCGGTCTCGGTCAGCAGCTGCTTTTTCTCCAGCGGGGTCAGACCGGGATCGGTAACGATATAGCGGCTGAAATACAGCACCTGCTCCAGCAGGCGGGGGCTGATGTCCAGCATCAGGCCAATGCGGCTGGGCGTGCCCTTGAAGTACCAGATGTGGCTCACGGGCGCAGCCAGCTCAATGTGGCCCATGCGCTCGCGGCGCACCTTGGAGCTGGTAACCTCCACGCCGCACTTTTCGCACACCTTGCCCTTGTAGCGAATGCGCTTATACTTGCCGCAGTGGCATTCCCAGTCCTTCGTAGGTCCAAAAATGCGCTCGCAGAACAAGCCATCACGCTCGGGCTTGGTGGTGCGGTAGTTAATGGTTTCGGGCTTTTTCACCTCACCGAAGCTCCAGGCGCGGATCTGTTCGGGAGAGGCAATACCAATTTTTATCGAATCGAACTCGTTATTTTCCATGAAGCGAACCCTTTCTAAGTCTTCAGTATGGGTGAGGCAGATCAAAAATCATCGCCCAGCGGGTCAGGATCCTGCATACCGAACAGGTCCTCTGCGGTAGGCTCCTTTTCCTCGCCGAAATCATCGTCAAGGTCCGAGTCGCCGTCTTCGGCATCGCGCACGCTGTAATCGTTGCTCAGCTCGTCCTCAACCAGAACGTCTTCGCCCACGGGCATACCGGGGCCGAAGCCTTCCTCATCATCAAACTTCTGGCTCATGTCGATCTCGTTGCCGTCCTTATCCTGCACGACCATGTTCAGGCCAAGGCTCTGCATTTCCTTCATCAACACGCGGAAAGATTCGGGAATGCCGGGCTTGGGCATGGGATCGCCCTTCACAATGGCCTCGTAAGTCTTTACACGGCCCACCTGATCGTCCGACTTGACGGTCAGGATCTCCTGCAGGGTGTAAGCGGCGCCGTAAGCTTCCAGAGCCCAAACTTCCATTTCGCCGAAGCGCTGGCCGCCAAACTGTGCCTTGCCGCCCAGAGGCTGCTGGGTAACCAGGCTGTAGGGGCCCACGGAACGAGCGTGGATCTTATCGTCAACCAGATGATGCAGCTTCAGATAGTACATATAACCGACCGTTACCTTGCTGGGGAACTTTTCACCGGTGCGGCCGTCATACACAGTGCTCTTGCCGTCATCGGTCAGGTCGATCTTTCTAAAGTCAATGATGTGGCCCTTCTCACCCATCAGGCGGGGCAGGTCGGTGGGATACTCGGGGGCATTCTCACCATGCCACTTTTCGCGTGCTGCTTCAAAGCAGTCGCGGATATCGCTTTCCTGTGCGCCGTCGAACACGGGGGTCATCACCTTGATGCCCAGTGCCTTAGCCACATAGCCAAGGTTCACTTCCAGCACCTGACCAATGTTCATACGGGAAGGAACGCCCAGGGGGTTCAGCACGATGTCCAGCGGGGTGCCGTCGGGCAGGAAGGGCATATCCTCCTGCGGCAGAATGCGGGAAACAACACCCTTGTTGCCGTGACGGCCTGCCATCTTATCGCCCACGCTGATCTTGCGCTTCTGGGCAATATAGCAGCGCACCACCTTGCGCACACCGGGGGCCAGCTCGTTGCTGTTTTCGGGGGTGAACACCTTTACATCCACCACGATGCCGTATGCGCCGTGGGGCAGGCGCAGAGAATTGTCACGCACTTCGCGTGCCTTTTCGCCAAAGATGGCGCGCAGCAGGCGCTCTTCGGCGGTCAGCTCGGTTTCGCCCTTGGGGCTCACCTTACCTACCAGAATATCACCGGCCGTCACCTCGGCACCAATGCGGATGATGCCGCGCTCGTCCAGATCCTTCAGGCTGGCATCGCCAACGCTGGGGATATCGCGGGTGATCTCTTCCGGTCCCAGCTTGGTTTCACGGGCCTCGGTTTCATACTCTTCCACATGGATGGAGGTATAAACATCCTCGCGCACCAGCTTTTCGTTCAGCAGAACGGCGTCCTCGTAGTTATAGCCTTCCCAGGTCATAAAGCCGATCAGCGCATTCTTGCCGATGGAAACTTCGCCGTTGCGGGTTGCGGGGCCGTCGGCCAGCACCTGACCGGCCTTGACCTCTTCGCCCACGCTCACGATGGGGCGCTGGTTCACGCAGGTGCCCTGGTTGGAGCGCAGGAACTTGGAAAGCTCGTAGCGATCGGTCGAAGTGGGGCTGGTGCGAACCACGATGCTGGCTGCATCCACCTTTTCCACCACGCCATCGTTCTTAGCCAGAATGCACACGCCGGAGTCGGTGGCGGCCTTGTATTCCATACCGGTAGCCACAATGGGCTGCTGGGTGACCATCAGAGGCACAGCCTGGCGCTGCATGTTGGAGCCCATCAGAGCACGGTTACAGTCATCGTTCTCCAGGAAGGGGATCATGGCGGTTGCCACAGACACCATCATTCGGGGAGAAACGTCCATAAAGTCTACCTGCTCGCGCTCGATCTCCAAAATCTCATCGCGGCGGCGGGCCGAAACGCGGGGGCGCACAAAGCAGTTGTTCTCGTCCAAAGGCTCGTTGGCCTGCGCCACGGTGTACTCATCTTCCACATCGGCGGTCATGTAAACCACTTCGTCGGTCACGCGGCCGGTCTCTTTATCCACACGGCGGTAGGGAGCTTCCACAAAGCCGTACTCGTTGATGCGGGCGTAGGTGGCCAGATACGAGATCAGACCGATGTTGGGGCCTTCAGGAGTTTCGATGGGGCACATACGGCCGTAGTGGGTGTAATGCACGTCACGCACTTCAAAGCCTGCGCGGTCACGGCTCAAGCCGCCGGGGCCCAGAGCGGACAGACGGCGCTTATGCGTCAGTTCAGACAGAGGGTTGTTCTGGTCCATGAACTGCGACAGCGGGCTGGAACCGAAGAATTCCTTGATGGCGGCCACCACAGGGCGAATGTTTACCAGGCTCTGAGGGCTGATCTCGGTGTTTTCCTGATTCTGCAGGGTCATGCGCTCGCGGATCACACGCTCCATACGGCTGAAGCCGATGCGGAACTGGTTCTGCAGCAATTCGCCCACGCTGCGGATACGGCGGTTGCCCAGATGGTCGATATCGTCGCCCACGCCGATGCCGAAGTCCAGGCCGTTCAGGTAGTTGATCGAGGCGAAGATATCGTCCACGGTCACGGTGGGGCAGATCAGCAGATTGTGGTTCTTTTCCAGCAGCTTCTTCTGCTCGGCCTCATCGCTGGTTTCCTGCAGAATGCTGCGCAGCTCGGCAAAGCTTACGCGCTCGTTGATGCCGGCTTCCTCTACATTAAAGTTAAAGAAGGGCTGGGCATCCACAGTGCCGTTGGTGACCACCTTCACCTTGTGCTCGCCAATGCTCAGCACCACCACGGAAACACCGGCGCTGTCGGCAGCCTCGGCGGCCTCACGGGTGATCTTTTCGCCCTCGGCGATGAGAATTTCACCGGTGAGAGGAGCGATCACGTTCTCGGCGGCAACAAAGCCGGTGATGCGGCGTGCCAGCGAGAGCTTTTTATTCATCTTATAGCGGCCGAAGCGCGACAGATCATAGCGGCGGGGGTCAAAGAACAGCGCCTGCAGATGGTTGACGGCGCTTTCCACCGTGGGGGGCTCACCGGGGCGCAGCTTGCGGTAGGTTTCCAGCAAGGCTTCCTCGCGGTTGTGGGTGGGGTCTTTTTCCAGCGTGGCCAGAATGCGGGGATCCTCGCCGAAGAAATTCAAAATTTCTTCATCGCTGCCCTTTTCGCTCAGTGCGCGGATCAGCACGGTCACGGGCAGCTTGCGGTTTTTATCGATGCGCACATAGAACACATCGTTGACATCGGTTTCATATTCCAGCCATGCGCCGCGGTTGGGGTTCATGGTGGCGGTGTACAGCTTTTTGCCCAGCTTGTCGAAGCTTTCGCCGTAGAAAACACCGGGGCTGCGAACCAGCTGGCTGACGATCACTCGCTCGGCGCCGTTGATGATAAAGGTACCGCTGTCGGTCATCAGCGGGAAGTCGCCCATGAAGATCTCCTGCTCTTTCAGCTCGCCCGTGGTTTTGTTGAACAGGCGTGCGGTCACGCGCAGGGGTGCGGCATAGGTGGTATCGCGCAGCTTGCACTCGTTGATGCTGTATTTGGGATTATTCTCCAGACGGAAATCAACAAAATCCAGCACAAGGTTACCGGAGTAATCCTCGATCGCTGCGATATCCTTGAATACCTCCTTCAACCCTTCGTCCAGAAACCACTTATACGAGTTTTTCTGGATCTCGATCAGGTTGGGCATATCAATGACTTCGTCGATGCGGGAGAAACTCATTCGCTCGGTTTTACCGCGCATTTGGGGCTTGACCTTCATCATAAAAAGCAACCACTCCTAACTTTTTGGTATCTTTTCGGCTCGGTTCACACCGCCTGAAAAGCCAAAATCTTTTTCAGGCAGCTCATCTTTCATCTCGCAGCCGGTTTTCAGGGGCTGCGTTTGGGCATTTTTAACAAACTTTTATTCACATATTAGGCACATTGACCGTAAAAAGGGCGGTCTGATCCATTCTGTGATAATGATTTAGTATAATCCAAAAAAACTTCTATGTCAAGCGGTTTTCAGGCTTTTTTTCAAAAATACAAAAAGCCCCCACCCAGCGTAAGAAACGCCCGGGTGAGGGTTTACTTTTTTGTTCAATTTGCCGGTTTGGGGTTTTTCCGGGCGGCTGCTGGCAGCCGCCCAGCCCGGTTTGTTGTCATTTTGCCCATTCCGGCGGCTTTATCAATCCAAAAAGTCCTTCAGCTTTTTGCTGCGGCTTGGGTGGCGCAGCTTGCGCAGGGCCTTGGCCTCGATCTGGCGGATACGCTCACGGGTAACATTGAACTCCTTGCCCACTTCCTCCAGCGTGCGGGGGCGGCCATCCACCAGGCCAAAGCGCAGGCGCAGCACCTTTTCCTCGCGCTCGGTCAGGGTGTCCAGCACTTCCGAAAGCTGCTCGCGCAGCAGGGTGTGGCTGGCCACCTCGGCGGGCACGGGTGCCTCGTCATCGGGGATAAAGTCGCCCAGATGGCTGTCCTCCTCCTCGCCGATGGGGGTTTCCAGCGAAACCGGCTCCTGTGCCACGCGCATGATCTCGCGCACCTTGTCTACCGACATTTCCAGCCGCTCGGCGATCTCCTCGGCTGTGGGCTCCTTGCCCTGCTCGTGCAGCAGCTGGCTGCTCACCTTTTTCACCTTATTGATGGTTTCCACCATGTGTACGGGAATGCGGATGGTGCGGGCCTGATCCGCAATGGCGCGGGTAATGGCCTGGCGGATCCACCAGGTTGCATAGGTAGAGAACTTAAAGCCCTTGGTGTGGTCAAACTTTTCCACTGCCTTGATCAAGCCCAGATTGCCCTCCTGGATCAGATCCAGGAACTGCATACCGCGGCCCACATAGCGCTTGGCAATGGAAACCACCAGTCGCAGGTTGGCCTCGCTCAGGCGCTTGCGGGCGGCAACGCCCTTTTTGATGGCCTTCAGGCAGGCGGCCTTTTCTTCTTCCGAAAGTGCGTCGGGGTCGGCATCATACTTATCCTTGGCCTCGCTGCCCGCCTTGATGGTAAGGGCCAGGTTCACTTCCTCCTCGGGGGTCAGCAGCGGCACGCGGCCGATCTCCTTCAGATAAACCTTCACGGGGTCATCAATGGCCACACCCTCCGCCGAGAGAGCGCTTTCAAACTGGTCGGCGTTGCTTTCGGTCAGGGTAAAGCCCTCGTCGTCGGCTTCCTCCATCACTTCCACATTTTCACGCTCCAGCAGGGCATACAGCTGATCCACCTTTTCCACATCGAAATTGCTTTCTTCCATGGCGTCATACAGCTCTTTGGTGGTCACCTTTCCGGTGTGCTTTCCCTTTTCCAGCAGTTCCTTCAATCCCATTTTTTTCTCTGCCATAATTGCGTTCTCCTTATTCTTTGTATAATAACACAGGCACAGACCCTTCCCTCCATTCCCAGAAGGTCAGCTCTTTTCCTTTTGCAGACTTTGCAGATAATTTTGCAGTTCATCGGCGCTCATGCTGCCCGCCTTGCTGCTTTTGGGCAGGCTTTTGCGAATGCGCGCCAAAAACATTTCTATATCCTGATCCGTCAGGTTCAAATCGGCATTGCGCGCCAGCAGCTGGGCCAGCTGGGCCAGATCCTGCTCGCTCAGCACCGCGCCCAAAGCACTCAGGCTCACCGCTGCCCCCTGACTGTCCAGTGCAAAGATTGCGCTGCACACCTGCTGCATTTCGGGCAGCAAGAATTCGCCGGGCGTGATCTTTGCACGCACCTTGCGGATCACCGCCGGGTCCTTGAGCATGGCCGCCACCAGCTGCTGCTCGGCATTGGCCAGCCCCAGCGCCTTGCTGCCCCCCAGATCATAGGGCACCTTGATGCTGGCCGCCACGCCCTCGCCTGCCAGCTGCTGCTGTCGGCGCCGCCGGGCCGTTTGCTCGGCACGGCGCACAGCGCCCTGCAGCTGGGTTTGTATTGCGCCGCGGCTTATGCCGGTCTCCTCGGCCAACCGGCCTGCATACACCTCGCGCTCGGTGGGGCTGATGTGCCCCGCCAGCAGGGCCAGCGCCTCTTTTATGTAATCCAGCCGCCCCTTGTCGGTGGCGATATCATACTTGGCGCGAATCTTGGCCAGCTTGAATTCGGTGGCGTTGGCCGTGCCGTTCAAAAGCATTTCAAAGCGATCCCTGCCGAACTTTTTGATAAACTCGTCCGGGTCCTTTGCACCGGGAATGTTCAGCACACTCACTCTGGCCGGGCTGGGGGCAAACAGCTCCAGGCTGCGTGCGGCCGCCTTCTGCCCGGCTTCGTCACTGTCGTAGCTCAAAATCACTTCATCGGCGTATTCTCCGATCAGCTTCACCTGCTCGGGCGTAAGCGCCGTGCCGCAGGCACACACCGCCGTGTCAAATCCGGCCTGATGCATACTGATCACATCCATATATCCCTCGCACAGGATATAGCGCCGACTGGTGGAACGCTTGGCAATGTTGAGGGCAAACAGCGTGCGGCTTTTTTTGTACACCACGGTTTCGGGGCTATTGATATATTTGGGCTTGGAATCGTCCAGCACGCGCCCGCCAAAAGCGATCACATTGCCCCGCAGGTCAATAATAGGGGTGATCATGCGGTGGCGAAACAGATTGTACAGGTTTCCCTTTTCGCTGCGCCGCACAAGGCCGCTTTCCAGCAGCTCCTCCTCATTATACCCGCGCCCCTTCAGATAATGCAGAAGGTCGCTGTAGCTGTCCGGCGCATAGCCCAGCCCAAAGCGGCGAATGGTATCGTCGGAAAGGCCGCGGCGCTTGCGCCAATATTCCCGGGCCAAGGCGGCCTCGGGGGTGGGCTTGTTCAGCTGATCGTAAAAATAGCGGGCCGCATCCCGGTTGATGGCCAGCACCTTGCGGCGCATTTCCCCGGCCTTGTCTTCCTCGTTTGGCATGGGCATTCCCACCCGGCTGGCCAGCAGCTTCACGGCCTCTACATATTCCAGATTGCTGATCTTTTTGATAAAGGTGATCACATCGCCGCCCGCGCCGCAGCCAAAGCAGTAAAAGCTCTGGGTTTCGGGATACACCACAAAGCTGGGCGTTTTTTCGGTGTGAAACGGGCACAGCCCTGTGCAGGTGCGGCCTCGGCGGCGCAGCTGCACATAGCTTTGCACCACATCCTCAATGTCGTTGCGGCGCACCACTTCCTGAATATAATCCTGTGGGATCATTGCGCCCGTTCCCCCCTTCCCGCTCGGATCGGCGTTTTACAGAATGTGCCATTTCTGCGGCACAAACAGCTGTTCGTACAGCCGTGTGGCAAACTCATCGCTCATGCCGCTGATATAATCCACGGCGGCGCGGTCCAGCCCTTCGGTGTAGGCCACCTGCAGATACAGGTTGGGCAAAAGCTCGGGCTCGGCCAGAATTTTTTCATAAAGATCCGTGATCAGCTTTTCCACCTTGCGCTCCTCGCGCTTGGCCTCGGGGTCAACATACACGGTGGAATACATAAACTCCCGCAGCACCTCGTAGGCATCGTTCACCTGCGGGCTGAAGCTCAGTGCGCTGCCCTCCTGGCTGTTTTTCACAAGATCCGTGATCATGGTGGTAATGCGCTGGCTCTTGGTGCTGCCCAGCACCTGCACCGCATCGGCGGGCAGCTGCTCCTCGCGCAGCACCCCCGCCGTGATGGCATCCTCGATATCGTGGTTCAAAAACGCGATATGGTCGGCCCGGCGCACGGCGCAGCCCTCCAGCGTGGCGGCCCACTCGCCCTTGGTGTGGGTCACAATACCGTTGCGCACCTCCCAGGTCAGGTTCAGCCCGCGGCCCGCCCGCTCCAGCTTGTCCACCACCCGCAGGCTTTGCTGATAGTGCGCAAAGCCCCCCGGGCTCAAAGTGTTCAGTGCGCGCTCGCCCGCATGGCCGAAGGGCGTGTGCCCCAGATCATGCGCCAGGGCGATGGCCTCGGTAAGGTCCTCGTTCAGCTGCAGCGCCCGCGCAATGGTGCGCGCGATCTGGCCCACCTCTAATGTATGGGTCAGCCGTGTGCGGTAATGATCCCCCTCCGGGCTTAAAAACACCTGCGTTTTCTGCTTCAGGCGGCGAAAGGCCTTGCTGTGCAGCACACGGTCACGGTCACGCTGAAAGCAGGTGCGGATCTCGTCCGGCTCTTCGGGGCGCTGGCGGCCCCGGCTTTGGGCGCTGAGCGCCGCCCGGGGCGAAAGGATCTGCTTTTCGACCTGTTCTGTTCGTTCGCGGATCGTCATTTTAAAGCCCTCCCTATATTATAGAGTACGCCAAAAAACGCAAAAACACTTCTTTATATTTAAAAATAAATGCAAAATTTTTCTTGCGGCAGCGCCGCCCTATACCGCCTCGGCATTTAAGGCACCACCGCACAATTCCCGCCTTACGGCTTAAGCACTGCTGCCGCGGCTGCATCGGCACTTAGAATGATGCGGTATTGCCTTAAAACGGGGTATAAAACGGTTCGCTGCATTCCAGCTGTGCCGCGCCCCGCGTCAGCTCGCGGAAAGCGGGGATCAGCGGCTGCTCCTGCCCGGCAGGCAGCACAAAGCACAGCTCCACTTTATCGGTAAACACAGGCTCCTCGGCCTGTGCGCCTGCACCGCTGATCAGCAGCATGGCGCGCTCGTACAGGCCATATTCCACCGTAACGCGGCAGCGCACACACGCGCGCACCGTTACCACCTGCGCCGCGTCCAGTGCCGCAGCGGCCGAGGCCGTATAGGCGCGCACCAGCCCGCCGGTGCCCAGCAGAATGCCGCCGAAATATCGCGTGACCACCACGATCACATCCTTCAGCTCCCGGTGCTGAATGCACTCCAGCACCGGCGTACCCGCCGTTTTGGCCGGCTCGCCATCGTCAGAATAGCGCACACGGTTGCCCTCACGCAGGCAATAGGCAAACACATTGTGCCGGGCCGTGCGGTTTTCGCTGCGGATCTTTTCCAAAAAAGCCAGAGCCTTTTCCTCGGTATCCGCAAAAGCCGCCGAGGCAATAAACCGGCTGTGCTTTTCTTCGATCTCGGCCACCGAGGCGCCGCGAATGGTGCGGTAATCGTTCATAAAAAACCTCTCGCTGCACAAATGCAAAAAAGGCGGTTTGAAATTTCAAACCGCCTTTAGTGTGCGAAAAATTACTTCTTCAGGCCGAAACGCTTGTTGAAGCGATCAACGCGTCCGCCGGTGTCGACCAGCTTCTGCTTGCCGGTGTAGAAGGGATGGCACTTGCTGCAAACTTCGACACGGATCTCGGGACGGGTAGAACGAGTCTGGATCACGTTGCCGCAGGCGCAGGTGACGGTGCAATCCACATAGTTGGGATGGATACCTGCCTTCATTTGTGTTCACCTCTTTATAATGTTATGATCTTGCGGGGCCATACCTATTTATATGTGCCCAATCACAACCTTCAATATCAGCTACCAGCGGGGTTCATGCGCCCCCGGAGCAGCCTTGGGAACGATTGCCATAATAGTATAGCATGGTTTTGCAAAAAGTCAAGTGTTTTTTATGCCAGAATAGGCTTGCAGGCCTCGGCCAGCTTTTCTTTTTTTGCCTCGGCCTGTGCCAGGTCTGCGCCCTTGGTGGTGAAGTAGATCTTGATCTTGGGCTCGGTGCCGGAGGGGCGCACGATCACCGTGGAGCCGTCGGCCAGGGCATAAGTCAGGATATTGGCGGCGGGCAGGCCGGTTTCTTCGGCCTTTTCAAAGTCCTGGGTCTTAACAACGGCAATACCGGCCAACTCGGTAATGGGCTGCTTGCGCAGGCCGTCCATAATGGCGGCCATCTTGTCCATACCGGAAAGGCCGGGGAATTCAAAGCTGTCCACCTTGTTCAGATAGCGGCCGTACTGTGCGTAGATCTGCTCCATGCGCTCCTTGATGCTGGAGCCGATGCTGCGGTAATAGGCGGCCATTTCGCAGATCAGCATCGAGCCGATGATGGCGTCCTTATCACGCACATAGGGCCCGGCCAGATAGCCGTAGCTTTCCTCAAAGCCAAAGATAAAGCGATCCACCTCACCGGCGGCCTCCAGACGGGCGATCTGATCGCCGATCCACTTAAAGCCTGTCAGCACATTGCGGCATTCCACGCCGTAGTGTGCCGCCACGGCATCGGCCAGGGGCGTGGAAACAATGCTCTTGCACGCCACGGGGGCCTTGGGCATGGTGCCCTGCTCAATGCGGCCTGCACAGATGTAATCCAGCAGCAGCACGCCCACCTCGTTGCCCGAAAGCAGCTCATAGCTGCCATCCTTGCAGCGCACGGCAATGCCCACACGGTCGGCATCCGGGTCGGTAGCCAGCATCAGATCGGCATTTTGCTTTTCGGCCAGCTCCAGGCCCAGGCGCAGGGCCTCAAAGATTTCGGGGTTGGGGTAAGGGCAGGTGGGGAAATTGCCGTCCGGGTTCTTCTGCTCGGGCACGATGGTGATATCCGTAATGCCAATGTCGTTCAGCACGCGGGTGACCGGCACCAGTCCCGAGCCGTTCAGCGGGCTGTACACCAGCTTCAGGCCGGCTGTTTTGCACAGGCCGGGGCGCACGCTGCGGGATTTGATGGCGGTGTACAGCGCTTCCTTGCAGTCATCCCCCACATATTGGATCAGGCCCTTTTCCATTCCCTCGGCAAAGGGCAGAGTTTTTGCGCCCTCCAGAATATCGGTTTTCTGAATTTCGGCATACACGGCATCGGCTGCATTGTCGGTCATCTGGCAGCCGTCGGGGCCATAGGCCTTATAGCCGTTATACTTGGCGGGGTTGTGGCTGGCCGTGATCATAATACCGGCGTTGCACTGATAATAGCGCGTGGCAAAGCTCAGCGCAGGCACCGGCATCAGCTCCGGATAAATGCGCACCTGCACGCCGTTGGCCGCCAGCACCTCGGCTGCCGCCTTGGCAAACACATCGCTTTTAATGCGGCTGTCATAGCTGATGGCCACCGTTTGGCTGCCGCCCTGCGTTTTCACCCAGTTGGCCAGGCCCTGTGTGGCCTGACGCACGGTATAAATATTCATACGGTTGGTGCCTGCGCCGATCACACCGCGCAAACCGGCGGTGCCGAATTTCAGCGCCACAGCAAATCGCTCGCGAATTTCGTTTTCATTGTCCCGAATGCTTTCCAGCTCGGGCTTCAGGTCGGGGTCATCCAGCTGGGCATTCAGCCAGCGCTCATACATTTCATGCACCATAACAATTCCACCTGTTCTTTCGGGCAGCGCCGCAGCGCTTGGGCTGCGGCAGGCCGCCTTTTGTTGTGAAAGATGCCTTTTGCCGGGAAGTGCCCGGCCTCCAAAGCATCGCCTTCGTAAGCCTGTATTACCTTAAATATAATACCGCCGGGGGGCTTTTGTCAACAAACTGTCCTTTTTTCGAGCCGATGCACGGTTTTTGTTTGTGTGAATTCATAATTGAATCCCCCTGCCGGGAAATGGTATAATTCTATTATGCGGCATTCCGCCTTTTTCGCTGAAATTTCGGCGGTTTTGCACGCTTTACACTCTTAGGGCAACACCGCACAATTCCCGCCTTACGGCATAAGCGACGCTCCGGCGGCTGCGGCACGGCATCTGCGCTGCCAAAATGCTCGATCATGTACAAAGCATTATCTGCGCTTTTGGCTTAGCATCTGCCGCACCTCGCTCACCGTATCGGCACTTAGAATTATGCGGTATTGCCTCAGCAACATTAGAGGAGTTATGGAATGAAAAAAAACACGCTTTCCCCCGAAGCCTTTCACTTTGAAGGCAAAATGTCCTTAAAGCAGGCTTTGCCCCTTGGCATGCAGCATGTGCTGGCCATGTTTGTGGGCAATCTGACCCCCCTGCTCATCATCACCGGTGCCTGCGGCCTGGCCGGCGGCGAATTTGCCGGGCTGCAGGTCACCCTTTTGCAGAACGCCATGCTGGTGGCCGGCCTTGTCACGCTGCTGCAGCTGTACGCCATTGGCCCGGTGGGCGGCAAAGTGCCCATCATCATGGGCACCTCCTCCGGCTTTATCGGTGTGTTCAGCTCGGTGGCTGCCTCTATGGGCGGCGGTGTGCTGGCCTACGGCGCCATTATGGGCGCTTCCATCATCGGCGGCCTGTTTGAAACCGTGCTGGGCTTCTTCTTAAAGCCCCTGCGCAAGCTTCTGCCCCCGGTGGTCACCGGCACCGTGGTGCTTTCCATCGGCCTGAGCCTGATCTCGGTCGGCGTAAACTCTTTTGGCGGCGGCAACACAGCCAAGGATTTCGGCTCCACCGAGAATCTGCTGCTGGCCATTTTTGTGCTGGTGGTCATTCTGGTGTGCAAGCACTCCGGCAACACCTTTTTAAGCTCTTCCTCCATTCTGGTGGGCATCATCTGCGGCTACATTGCCGCTTTCCTGATGGGCTTTGTGCTGCCCACCACCGGCATCACCGCCGAGGGTGCAGAGTACACCAAGGCATGGGTGCTGAACTGGAACAAGGTTGCCAGCGCCAAATGGTTTGCCGTGCCCTCGCTGCTGCCCGTAAAGCCTGTGTTTGATATGCGCGCCATTGCCCCGGTGCTGATCATGTTTATCGTAACCGCCGTGGAAACCGTGGGCGATATTTCGGGCGTGATCATGGGCGGTATGGACCGTGAAGCCACCGACACCGAGCTTTCGGGCGGCGTGATGTGCGACGGTCTGGGCTCCAGCGTGGCTGCTTTGTTCGGCGTGCTGCCTAACACCTCCTTCAGCCAGAATGTGGGCCTTGTTTCCATGACCAAGGTGGTCAACCGCTTTGCACTGGCCACCGGCGCTGTATTTCTGATCCTGTGCGGCCTTGTGCCCAAGCTGGGTGCACTGGTTTCCATCATGCCCCAGTCCGTTTTGGGCGGCGCTGCCGTGATGATGTTCTCTTCCATCGTGGTCAGCGGCATTCAGCTGATCACCCGCGATCCCCTCACCCCGCGCAGCCTCAGCATCGTTTCGGTTGCGCTGGGCCTTGGCTACGGCATTGGCGCCAACAGCGGCATTCTGGCCCACGCCCCGCAAATGATCTCTCTGGTGTTCGGCGGCTCCGGCATTGTGCCTGCCGCACTGGTGGCCATTGTTCTGAATCTGGCACTCCCCCGCGAAACCGAACCCGCCAACGCCTGATTTTTCAGGGTGTAACCCGATTTTGTAAGCAAAAGGAGCCCGCGTATGATCAGCAAGGTAAACAGCTTTGGTCTATCGGGGCTTTCGGGCTTTTTAGTCACCGCTGAGGCAGACCTGAACCAGGGTCTGCCTCAGTTCACATTGGTGGGCCTGCCCGACAGCGCCGTAAAAGAAAGTGCCCAGCGCGTACACAGTGCGCTGAAAAATCTGGGATTCAAGTGGCCGGTAAGCCGCATCACGGTCAATCTGGCTCCTGCAGATGTGCGCAAAACCGGCCCCGTATACGATCTTCCCCTGCTGCTGGCCCTGCTGAGCGCCAGCGGCCAGCTCAACAGCCCGGGCGCACACCGCGCTTTTGTGGGCGAGCTTGGGCTGGATGGTGCGCTGCGCCCCGTCACCGGCGTGCTGAGCATGGCGCTGTGCGCAGTGCAATGCGGCATCCGCGAGTTTTTTGTGCCGCGGGCCAACGCCCCCGAGGCCGCCGTGGTGGAGGGCCTCACCGTGTACCCGGCCGACGATGCCCGCCAGGTGGTGGAGCATCTTTTGGGGCGGCAGCTGCTGCTTCCGGCCGAGTCGCTGCCCTACACACCGGAGGCATGGCAGGGCCTGCCGGATTTTGCGGATGTACACGGCCAGCCCATTGCCCGCCGGGCCATGGAGATCGCCGCCGCAGGCGGGCACAACATTTTGCTGATCGGCCCGCCGGGCACCGGCAAAAGCATGCTGGCCAAGCGCCTGCCCGGCATTTTGCCCCCGCTCAGCGAAGAGGAAGCCATTGAAACCACCAAGGTGTATTCCGTGGCAGGTATGCTGCCGCCGGGTTCCGGCCTTTTGAGCACCCGGCCTTTCCGCAGCCCTCACCACAGCGTGAGCCCGGCTGCGCTGGCAGGCGGCGGTGCAACGCCCCGCCCCGGCGAGGTGAGCCTTGCCCACAACGGCGTTTTGTTTTTGGACGAACTGCCCGAATTCAGCCGCAACGGGCTGGAGGTGCTGCGCCAGCCCATTGAGGACGGCTGCATCACCGTGAGCCGCGTGGGCGGCAGCGCCACCTATCCCAGCAGCTTTATGCTGGCCGCCGCCATGAACCCCTGCCCCTGCGGGTATTTCGGCCATCCCACGCGCCCCTGCACCTGCTCGCCCAGCGCGGTGGACCGCTACCGCCAGCGCATCAGCGGCCCGCTTTTGGACCGCATTGACCTGCACATTGAGGTTTCCCCCGTGGAATACGACGATCTTGCCAGCGAAACCGGCGGTGAGTGCAGCGCCGATATCCGTGCGCGGGTGCTGGCTGCCCGCGCCATTCAGCAAAAGCGCTATCAGGGCACCGAGATCCGCTGCAATGCGCAGATCCCCAGTGCGCGGCTGCGCGGCATCTGCCGCATGGAGCCCGCTGCCGCCAAGCTGCTGCGGCAGGCCTTTACCGGGCTGGAGCTTTCCGCCCGCACCTACGACCGTATTCTGCGTGTGAGCCGCACCATTGCCGATCTGGCAGGCAGTGAACTGATTTTAGCCGCTCATGTGAGCGAAGCGCTGCAATACCGCGCACTGGACCGCAAATACTGGTACAATCAGTAATTTTCATTTAAATATTACGGTTTGTTTATTCCGGCTCTGTGCCTTTTGTGTTTTCTTCCGGGCTGCATGGTTCTTTAGAACCGATCCGGCAAAAAATCGCTGCTTCTTTTCAGAAACAGCGATTTTTCTTTTGCGGTATCACGAGAAATTTTCACCTTGCAAGTTCCCGGCTCTGCACAGTGTTTTCCAAAAGCCGGATAGATTTTCTTTCCGCGCTGATATTTTTTTCGTTTGAAATAAAAAAGTCCGTCTTGGCATGATGCCTAAACGGACTTTTTCTACAGGCTGAGGCTCCGTGTTGCGGAGCCTTTTGAAGATTCACTTAACAGCGATTGCCTCTATTTCGCACAGTACACCCTTGGGCAGCGCTTTAACTGCCACGCAACTCCGTGCGGGCTTAGAGACGAAATGTTTAGCGTAGACCTCATTGAATGCAGTAAAGTCATCCATATCCGCCAGAAAACAGGTGGTTTTGATGACCTTGGTGAAGTCTACCCCGGCAGCGGCCAGGATAGCCCCCACATTCTTGCAGCTCTGCTCTGCCTGGGCAGCAATCCCTTCGGGGACCTTGCCACTGGCGGGATCGACTGGAATCTGCCCGGAAGTAATGACGAGCCCATTGGACTCATAGCCCTGAGAATACGGTCCAATGGCTCCGGGGGCTTGGGTGGTTTCTAAAACCTGCATGAAAAACACTCCTTTAATTATTATTTTGTCAAAGCAGAGCGGTACGTCGGCTTTTTACGGTCTGGCATATGACTTGAAGAGAGATAAATCATTTGTCAAACCTAACAAAAGTTACTTGGCGCTGCTTAGATCAACGAGTTGTATTGTTGCCTTTTTACGATGAATTGACTTCTTTTCTGAAATGTAGTAATATTTAGTAGCTGCTTTTAAGAATGAAAGATTTTGTGGAAAGCGCAGGTAGAAGGAATATGTCCGAGATCAGTGTAGAGATAGGGAAACGAATCCGCTATTTTCGCCAAAACCGAAAAATGACATTGCAGGAACTGGCGTCAGCAATTTATAAAAGCAAAGCTACTCTTTCCAAGTACGAAACAGGCGAGATTTCGATTGATATTGATACACTTTATAATTTGGCTGACGCCCTCCATGTCCGCACTGAACAGCTCCTATACCACCGCGTGGCTGAAAGCGAGGCGCCGCCGGAGCGGGAAATCAGTCCTACTTTTTTTCAAGGGCTGAACCATTTTTACGCTTACTATTTTGACGGCCGCAACGGCCACCTTAACCAATCTGTCCTTGATCTATACGACCAAATCGGCATAAACAAATTCAGGATTGCCATGTACATGAATTACAAGGACCATCAAAATTATCAACAGGCAGAAAATATCTATTGGGGGTATATTGAGCATTTTGACGCTCTGTCACTCATAGAATTAACACACCAGGACACTCCAACGGAGAAATCCAGCATCCAGATTCTCGCGTCCTTTCTGGATGCGGAAACAAAGTGGGGACTGTGGAACGGCGTATCCTCCCGTCCATTGATGCCGGTTGCTTTGAAAATGTTGTTTTCCAAAAAGCCGTTGAAGGAAAGCGCGGAACTGATCCGAAATTTGAAGCTCTCAAAAGAGGACATTCGGCGTATCAAATACTACAATATGTTTTCCGTCGTCTAAACTAACAGCAAAAAGGCCGTTGTGGAGTAAAATCCGCCACGGCCTTTTTATAAGTATGGGGGATTATTTTTGATGATGCTGGTTGATAGCGTCCCGCATCCGCTCCAGGCCGGTCTTAATAATGGACTGCGGCATGGCGAGATTCAGGCGGATATAGCCCTCGGCATTCCCAACGAACAGTCCGTTTCCTCCCTCCAGCAAAACGCCGGCGTTGTTGGCGAAGAAGCCGGGCAAGTCCTCCACATCCGGGATGCACTTGGACAGATCCACCCAGGCCAGGTAGGTGGCCTCAGAGATATTCATGACGGCATCGGGGAGGTTTTCATCCAGGAAGTGCTTTACAAAGGCAAAGTTTCCATCCAGATAGGCTTTGAGTTCATCCAGCCATGCCTGACCCTTGTCGTAAGCCGCTTTCGCAGCGGTCAGGGACATAGGGTTGACCATGCCAAAGAGTTTATCCCGATCCTTGAACAGTGCCCGAGTGGCGGGGTCCCGGATGATGATGTTGGAAAAGCCCAGGCCCGCCATGTTGAAGGTTTTGCTGGGAGCCATGCAGGTAATCAGCTTCGGATAATCCGTCATGACCATGGCCATGGGGGTATGCCGGTTTCCTTGGCGAACCAGATCACAGTGAATCTCGTCCGAGATGATCCAGAGGTTGTACTTCTCCACAATGGCAGCAATCTTGGACAGTTCCTCCCTTGTCCAGATGCGGCCGGTGGGGTTCTGCGGATTGCACCAAAAAACCAGCTTGGCCTTGGGGTCAGCGCACTGTTTCTCAAAATTCTCGTAATCCACCGAGAACTCACCTTTTTCGTTCTTCTTCAAAGGAGACAGCAGAACATCGACCTTAGAATACTCCGCCGCATGGAGGAAGTAGCCATAGGCGGGCGTATTGAGCACCACCTTCTCATCAGCGGCGCAGAGGTTTTCCACTAGCCGGTACAGGGCGGGGATGATGCCCGGCGTAAAGCAGAGCTGCTCCTGAGGGAACTCCCAGCCGTAATGATCCAGGCACCACTTTTGGAAGGACTGGTAATACCCGCTGTCATAGACGCCGGTGTATCCGAAGATGCGGCGGTCGATCCGCTTGCGCATCTCGTCGAGAATTTCCGGGGCCACGCCAAACTCCATGTCTGCGACCCACATACGGACGAACTCCTCGTCCTTATAGGGAAACACCTTTTCAGGTCCGGCGTGGAAGATATAACCCCGGAAGCCGTCCGTGTTCAGCGCGTTCGTATTTCTCCGATCAATAATTTCGTCAAAGTTATACATATCGTTCCTCCTGTTTTTCAGTATTGATGATGGTTGCTGTCCTTTTGGGTTCACCACTTGTTCTCCTTGTGCTATTATTTGTCCGCGTTCAGGGCCGCTTTTACAATTTCCGCCTTCCGTTCATCCAGAACCTTGGCATCAACGGATTTCTGCTTCAATGCGAGGGCGGAGAAGATCAACGGAACAATCACTATGCAGGCCGCAACGATGGCATCCTTTGCTGTCAGGTCTTTGAACAGGGTGATTGCAATTACGATGGCACAAAAACCTCCGAGGATGCTGCAAGTATTGTACAGCCAGACAGGAAACCGGATGGCTCGTTTTGCGAACTGCTCAGGGTATTTTTTTTTGGGATTATCATGCAGGCCACATTCAAATAGGCGTTGATCAGCATGGTCGGAATCATCAGCATCGTAATTGCGTTATCAACGCTCATACCTGTGAGAATGGGAATGAGTGCTATGATGTAAACCAGCAGGAAACAGAAGTAAGGATAGCCGTCCGCGCTCTTTTTGCGGAACGGACCGGGCAGCCATCCATCGTCCGCCATATGGGAGAGGGGTTCACGAATCATTGCCAGTACAGCGAGGAAAGAGGAGATAATCGCACATACGCCGCCGCCAATGACAAAGAAGGCGAACAGTCCCTGGGGCATGATGGCACTTGCAGTGACGCTAAGATTTTCCCCCGCAATCTGATCATAGGGCAATACGCCTGCCGCAACATAAGACATGAGGCCGTACACAATGGAAACCACCACGCAGGTAACTATGATGCCGAGAGGGATGGTGCGCTTGGGATTCTTGGTAATGGGCACAACTCCGACAGGGCCCATGGTAGTGCCCTGGCAGGCCCAGCCCATAATTGCGATGGCGCTGATGATGCCGGCAAAACCGCTATGGAAAAATCCACCGTCATAGGATGCGCTGAAGAAATTTGCCGTGTTGACATTGGGAAACCCTACTACGATAAAGAGGACCAAAGCCCCAATCAACAAGGCAGTGGCAACATTTTGGAACAGCGTGACGACACGGTTGCCCCGGATGGTCAGCAGAAAAAACAGGGTCAGCAGGACAGCACTGGAAAGTTTGCTGTGTTCCGCGAGGATAGGCCAAAGGCTGCTGAGATAGCTGGTCAGGGCCAGAGCATACCCGGTGAAGCCAAAGGCCCAGATCACATTGGTCCACCCGCCGTAACCGGTCAGGAGCGGAGGCAGCAGCATACCCTTCATGCTGTAATCACCTCCGTCAATGACGAAGATTCCAGACAGGGCGAGATTATACCAGTAAGCGAGGAGCATATAGAACACACAGATAATGGTGATCGGTAGAATGGAACGGCCGGTTTTGGCAATCGCGGAACCCAAGGTTACGAAGATGCCGGAGCCTACCGCTCCGCCTACGCCCAGGCCGACAATGTTCCATAATCCAATCTTTTTGACGGTCTCATTACTGATTGCGATCCTCCTAGTATGGAATAGATCGTTGATCGTGTAGTTTGTATATCCTGTGGTTGACCTGGCTGCGCAACTCAGTCTTTGTTGTTCATTATATAGAAATTGCACAGACAGTCAAAAACAAAGATTTTTCTTTATACGAAACGGATTTCAAGGAAGTTTCGTGTTAGTAGAATTATCCGACTTTTTGAGTGGAGAAAAGTTAAAATGACAAAATGTTCCCATATTTTCACCACTTTGTATAGTTTGAGTATTGTTCTGTATTCGTCTTTTGACACGGATGCATCGGGTGGTGACGGCTCGTTAGGGCCAAATACAACGTATGATTGACTTTCAGTGGATCTTGGCGAGGGACAACGGCGGAACGTAGAAAGTGAAAATGTATGGATACGGATAATACGAAGAAGATACCAGATAATTTAGGCAGGGCCATCATAAACTCATCTGAGTTGAGATAAAGAACACCCCTGCGCCTTACGGCACAGGGGTGTTCTTTTGCGGTATCGCGCGAAATTTTTACCTTGCAGGTACCTTGCTCTGCACAGTGTTTTCCAAAAGCCGGATATACCATACCGGCTCTTGTTTTACGATAGCGGAATCATGCCCATTTTCTGAAAATCATTCAGAAAAATATTGGCTGTTCGATTTTTGCGGTCATAGAGTGTAATTTGAGGAAGCGCTGCATAATCCGGCTCTAAATCCAGCACCTCATGAATACATTTCTTCCCATCAATATAAACCCTGTGCAGGCTCGCACCAGATTGAGAAAACTCATTCCATAATGCGGTATCCTGATGATCAGAAATTCCCCGATACAGCATACCCGTCGAAATCGTGACTTCGTTTCCATTATACGGCCACCAGACAATCGTGGCTTCGTTTCCATTATACGGCCACCAGACAAGCCTTTTTTCACTTATTCCTGCATCTTCTATTTGAAGATACAAGAGCGCTCCGTTTTTCAAAAGGTGCATGGAATAGCAATCTTCGTTTTCTGCAAGCGGTCTGGATCGAAAGGAACGCCCGTTTCTGTAAATGCGAAACTGTGCTTTTTCCGCCAGCTTTTCCATAACAAGAATATCTGTTCCGTTGCTTTCCACCTGTAGATCCATGATTTCATTCCCAACAAGCTTTAAAAACGGGCGCGCGCCTTCCTCTGAAATACTCTGCAGTTCATTTTTTTCAGCCGAATAGCTTATAAGAGCCGCACTTTTTCCCTCTGCGATCAGCGTATAGTCAGAAAAAGGATTTTCTATTGTCTTATCTAAAATCTGGATCATTTGATTTTTTTGCTTATCCCATCGAAACCAAAGAAGGCAGTTTTGCTCCAAACGATTTTGGGTATAAAACAGAATATCCGTTCCTCCCTCATAATCGCAAATACTACAGCCAAAATAGCGATGATCCAACAGGATTTCCTGAATATTTTTTCCGCTTTCCATGGAATATAAAACGATTTTTCGCAAAAAGCTTTTTTCCTCTTTCATTGTATCGCCTATGCTTTCTGTGCAAAACACCGCTGCCGTTGAATCGTTTACGCCAAAGGGATAGATTTCATAGTCCGCCCCATACAGTTCTGAAAGAGAAACTTCCTCTGCCATATTGGCCGTCTGCCGGGTTTCCTGCCATTGATAGCCTCCCTCATAAAAGAAGCCATTTACGCTCCTATAGGCAGCGAATAGAATTATGATCGCAAAGCAGAAAAAACAGAAAGCTTTTTTCTGGTTTTCAAAAATTTTATGCAGCTGCATCATAACCACACCTCGCATTGACAACCTTTGTCATTCCATCCGAATGGCAAATGTACATTCCATAAACCTTTGTGTTCAAATGCGGATCATTTATGATCAATCGATTATTGATAACAGATTATTCAACTTAAAAATACAAGATTTAAGCATATCTGTCAATATATGGTACTATACATTTTCTTGTCAAATATATGGTAATATTGTACAGTATTTAATGAACGCCAATAAAATCCTTACATATAAGTAACCTTCTGTGCAAACAATTTCTATTTCATATTGATTTTCGCTTAAAATTCACGGAAGAATCGCAAAAACTAAAAAATCAACGTAAAAACAAAACGGCCTGCTCCCTGTTTCATTACAGGGTGCAGACCGTTGCGTTTGCTTTATTCAACTTGTCTATCTTTTGGAGTTCATCCGAAAAGAAACGGCGATTTTACAGCGCCGTTTAATCCATCGGCTCCGGCATTACGAATGCCGCAATGATATACAGCAGCAGGCCGGTGCCCCAAACAAGGCACAGCAGCGCGGTGGCAATGCGAACCACCGTGGGGTCCCACCCCATATATTCTGCCAGACCGCTGCACACACCGGCCAGCATTTTGCTGTGCCCCTTGCAAAGACGCTTTTGGTTCATACAAAGCCCTCCCTTTGGTTTTGCGATTCCTTTCGGCATCGGCGCAGATGGAATTCTGCGTAAATGCCGTTACTTTTTGCTTCCGAATTTATATTCCGTGCCGTTTTTCAAACGCTGGATGTTGGTGCGGTGCAGCCAAACGACAATGGCGGCCATCACAAGCGCGCACACCGTGTTGAACACCGTGTGGCTGCTGCCCGCCAGCACACAGTCAATGACCGTGAATATGGGGTAGCACACAGCGCAGGTGATGCTGGTAAGGCTCACGATGCGGCTGATGCTTACCATCACCACAAACACCACCAGCAGCGCCACAAACACACGGGGCGCTGCGGCCAGAATGGTGCCGGCGGCCACAGCCACGCCCTTGCCGCCCTTAAAGCCGAAATACAGCGGCTTCATGTGGCCCAAAAGCGCCGCAAAAGCAGCGGCTGCGCCCACATTAAAGCCCTCGGGGCCAAATGCCGCCCCCGCACAGTCCAGCGGAAGCCCAAAGATCAGGCAGGCCGCCCAGCGGGCCAGAAACACCGCCAGCACACCCTTGCCCATATCTCCGGCCAGCGCCAGAATGGCTGCGCCCTTGCCGTAAGTACGCAGGATGTTGGTTGAGCCTGCATTGCCGCTGCCGTGCGAACGCACATCGTCATGGAACAGGCCCTTGCTTACGATAATGCCAAACATCAGGCTGCCCAAAAGATACCCGATGGCCAGCGCCGCCGCCACCGAAAGCAGCTGCGGCACAAAGCCGTTTGATGCAACAAAAATTGCCGTGGGGCCGTCGGCCCCGCCAATGATCCCGATGGCTGCGCTTTGTGTTGTAGACATATTCTGCACCTCATTCCAAGCTTACTGTTACTTGGTTTCCGCCTCACCGTTGCCGTGAACGCGCACGATCATGCGGATGGGCGTTCCCTCCAAGCCGAAGGTTTCGCGGATCTGGTTTTCAATATAGCGCTGGTACGAAAAATGGAACAGGTCTTTCCGGTTGACAAAACACACAAACGTGGGCGGGCGGGTGGAAGCCTGCGTGATATAGAAAATTTTCAGGCGGCGGCCCTTGTCACTGGGCGGCTGCACGCGGGCGGTGGCCGCGGCCAGCATTTCGTTCAGCTTGCCGGTGGTCACACGCATGGCGTTTTGTGCATCCACATATTTGATCAGCTCCATCAGCTTGTCCACGCGCTGGCCGGTTTTGGCACTGATGAACACGATGGGCGCATAGCTCATAAAGCTGAAATCCTCCTGCAGCTGTTTGCGGAAGGTATCCATGGTGTAGGTGTCTTTTTCCACCAGATCCCACTTGTTCACGGCAATAATGCAGCCCTTGCCCTGCTCGTGGGCATAACCGGCCACCTTGCTGTCCTGCTCGGTAAAGCCCTCGGTGGCATCGATCATGATCACCGCCACATTGCTGCGCTCCACGGCGGCCAGACTGCGGATCACGCTGAAACGCTCCACACCGTCCTCCACCTTGCCCTTTTTGCGCAGGCCGGCGGTATCGGTAAAGATAAACTTGCCGAACTTATTGTCCACCGGGCTGTCGATGGCATCCCGGGTGGTGCCTGCCATGTTGGCCACGATCATGCGGTTTTCACCCAGAATATGGTTGACAAGGCTGCTTTTGCCCACATTGGGGCGGCCGATCACAGCCACTGCCGTGCGGTCAGACTCTTCCTCCGCTGCCTGGCTGAAATCCACATGGGCGCACACAGCGTCCAGCAGATCGCCGGTGCCATGGCCGTGTACACTGGAAATGGGGATCACCTCGTCCAGTCCAAGGCCGTAGAACTCATACAACTCCATGGGGGGTGCGCCCACGCCGTCGCACTTATTCACCGCCAGGATCACCGGCTTGCCGCTTTTCATCAGCATACGGGCGATCTCCTGATCCTGTGCGGTCACGCCGCAGGTCACATCCACCACCATCACAATGCACTCGGCGCTGTCGATGGCCAGCTCGGCCTGCAGGCGCATATGCTTGAGCAAATTGTCGTTGGCACGGGGCTCAATGCCGCCGGTATCCACCAGCAAAAACTTGTTGCCGCACCATTCGCAGTCGCCGAAAATACGGTCACGGGTAACACCGGGCGTATCCTCCACGATGGCAAGGCGCTGGCCGATCAGCTTATTGAACAGGGTGGATTTGCCCACATTGGGGCGGCCCACCACTGCCACGATAGGTTTTGCCATTGCTTTTCTCCTTTATATCATTTTATGCAAGTTATACAAGCCAAAGGCCCGCAGCGGCCTTCAGCGGTCTTGACGCTTTCCCAGCATAGCCAGGCAGCTTTCGCCGCCGCCGTTCGGCATGATCACCACACGCGCGCCCAGGCTGCGGCCCACCTCCTCGGGGGTTTTGTTGTCCAGAAACAGGTCTTTTTCATCGCGCAGCATCACCTCGGGAATGCCCAGCGTTTTGCCGCGCATTTTTCCCTGACACTGGCGAATGATATCCGTGCCGGTCACAAGGCCCGCCACGCTTACATTGCCGCCGAAAAACTCGTTTTTAATGGCGTTCACACGCACGGTCACCTGCGGATATCGCTTGTGCAGGGCTTCGGCGCAATGGCGGATCAGCGGCGCTGCCAGCTCACCCGTTACCACCTCCAGGCGGCGCGGCCACACAATGCCGTGCGGGCGTGCCAGCTCCTGCAAAAATTCATCGTGATACAGCCGCCACATCCCCACGCCGTTTTCCAGCTGGGCAAAATCCTCGTAAAAATCGCACGGCGGCAATTCACGCCCGGCCTGCAAATACCATTCATCCCCCGGATACACCAGCCGTGTTCCCAGCTCTTTCTGGCATTTTTCCCCGTATTCTTCCAGAATATCCAGCGTTTCGGCGGCGCTTTCCCGGTCATACACGGTCAGCTTATACAGGCCCTTGCGATAATCGGTCAGGCCCGCAGGCACCGCCGCAATGCTGCTGATATGCTCGGCCAGCGGCAGCAGGTCGTCCAAGGTGCGGCGCAGCTCCGCGCCGTCGTTCACGCCGCGGCAAACCACCAGCTGGCAGTTCATTTCAATGCCCGCCGCAGCCAGATCCTGCAGCTGCTGCAAGATCTGGCCCGCCTTTTTGTTGGCCAGCATCCGCACCCGCAGCTGGGGGTTGGTGGTGTGTACCGAAACATTGATGGGGCTGATGTGCATGGTTTTGATGCGCTGCATCTCACGCTCGCTCATGTTGGTGAGGGTGACATAGTTGCCGTATAAAAAGGAAAGGCGCTCGTCATCGTCTTTAAAATACAGCGTGTCGCGCAGGCCCTTGGGCAGCTGGTCGATAAAGCAGAACATACAGTGGTTGTCACAGCTGTGCTTTTTGTCGGCCAGATAGGTGGCAAAATCACACCCGAGCGGCTCGTATTCTTCTTTGGTGATGTGCAGCGTTTGCTTTTCGCCGCTGCGGCAGAGCAGCAGCTCAAACGCAGCCGAGGCCGTGTAGAACTCATAGTCCAGCATATCATACAATGCGTTGCCGCCCGCCGAAAGAAGCTCGTCGCCCGGCTGCACGCCGAATTTTTGTGCCGGAGATCCCGGTTCTACGGTTTTTACCAAAAGGGCCATCTCTGCTGCCCCCTTTCCGCTTGATGTTCACAGGGCCAGCTTTGCCCCCGCGCCCTTTAAAAAAGGCTTTGATACAGAAAAAAGGGGAAGGCAAAGCCCTCCCCTTTCGCAGAAGCCGATTAAGCCTCTTTCTTGACGATTTCCTTCTCCTTGTAGTAGCCGCAGTTGCCGCAAACCTGGTGAGGGACTTTCAGCTCACCGCAGTGAGAGCACTTGACCAGTGCGGGAGCCTCGAGCTTCCACACATTGCTGCGACGCTTGTCTCGGCGGGCCTTGGAAACCTTTCTCTTAGGTACTGCCATTTTTTAAGCACCTCCTTGGGTGAGATTCAATTAAGCAGTTGTTGTAATATGCTAAGCCTTGCATCTGCGGGGGCGGCTTCCTCAGCCTGCTGGCAGGAACAGCCTGCCGCTTTTTTCTTGCCGCAAATGGGGCATAGTCCCGGGCAATCCGGGCTGCAGAGCAGCACGGAAGGAGCCTCGAACAGAATTTCCTGAAAAACCAGTTCGGTAAGCTCCAGCACACCTTTTGCATTGATGGGCAGTTCGTATTCGCCGCGTTTCAGATCCGCTTCGGTAAACTGCCATTCACGGGTGAAGTTGCATTCCTGCTGCACAGGCTCTAAGCAGCGCGCACATTCCCCGGCGATCACCGCCTGAACATGCAGCTCCAGCTCTATGCCGTCCACCGTGGGAACCGCACAAAAGCTGCACCGGGCAGGCCCGGCAAGCGTGTACCCCGGCAGATCCATGCCGCTTAAATCGGCACAAAACTCTGCAGAATAGGGCTTTTCCGCTGTTTTATAGAACTTTTGCAGATCAAATTGCATACTCCACCTCAAAAGGTTGCTAAATAAGTATAACCTCAAGTCGGCCGTTTGTCAACACAAAAATGCGGCGGAAAACAGTTTTTTTCTGTCACCGCCGCATTTCAGCTTTTCAGAAAGTGGTTTTAGCCGATTACAGGAACTTTTTAATGCTCTCGGGCAGGCTGTTCACATCAGCGGAAACCGTTACGGTCACATTCACGCTGTCGCCTGCAATGGCGTTGATGGCGTTCAGCACACGGCCGGCAGCCTCCAGATCATGGCCGCAAACCTTCAGGATGCCATCGATGAACATTTCGGTGATATCGTAGTTGCCTGCCAGCACGCCGGCCACAAAGCCGTACAGCATCTCGGCGCTGTTGATCTTATATTCATCCACATCCACCAGACGGGCAGCATGGTTGATGCTGGTAGTCAGCTGCATAGACTTTTCGATCACAACCACATTACCGGTTGCGGTTTTGGTTGCCTCGTTGATCAGATCGATCATGGTTTTGGTTTTGCCGGAGCCCTTGGTACCTACAATCAGTTTAATCATAAGAGTTACCTCCTTGTATTTTCAGCCCCGCCGGGGCCGTGTTGAAGCTCTCCTTGTGCCGGATTCCAAAAAGCGAAAAGCTGTGCTTTTTCGCCTTGAGGGCTCTGCCCGCAGAGGGCCACAATGAACAAATGATCTTTTCCCGTTTTCCCTGGTGGGGTTTACTTCAGCTTGGCCTCCAGCTCAGCCTTCATGCCTTCGTAGCCGGGCTTGCCCATCAGCGCAAACATATTCTTTTTATAGCTTTCCACACCGGGCTGATCAAACGGGTTCACGCCCAGCATATAGCCGCTCACTGCGCAGCCCTTCCAGAAGAAGTAGATCAGAAGGCCCATGTTGTAGGCATCCAGTGCATCCACTTCGATCAGGCCCACAGGCACGCCGCCGTCGGTGTGTGCCAGAATGGTGCCCTCCATGGCCTTGCGGTTCACAACGCTCATGTTCTGGCCCGAAAGGAAATTCAGACCGTCAAAGTTGCCTTCCAATTCTTCCAGATACAGATCCTTGGCAGGCTGCTTTACATCCACAAAGGTTTCAAACATAATGCGGCTGCCGTCCTGCAGATACTGGCCCATCGAGTGCAGGTCGGTGCTGAAAATGCAGCTGGTGGGCATCAGACCCTTTTGGTCCTTGCCCTCGCTCTCGCCGTACAGCTGCTTGAACCACTCGCTCATCATGGCGAAATCCGGCTCAAAGCAGGCCAGCGTTTCCACCTTTTTGCCCTTGCGATATAAAATCGTGCGGGTCATGGCGTATTTGTAGGCGGGGTTTTCCATGCTGCACTCGCCAAACAGCTTCATGCCGTCTGCAGCGCCCTGCATGAGTTTGTCAATGTCAATGCCGGCCACGGCGATGGGCAAAAGGCCCACAGCGGTCAGCACACTGTAGCGGCCGCCCACATCGTCCGGCACCACAAAGGTGGGCCAGCCGCGGCTGTCAGCCAGCTGCTTCAGCGTTCCCTTGGCACGGTCGGTCGTGGCATAAATGCGGCTGTCGGCTTCCTGTTCGCCCACAGCATCCACCAGCAGCTTGCGCAGCACGCGGAAGGCCAGTGCCGTTTCGGTGGTGGTGCCGCTCTTGGAGATCACATTGATGGAAAAACGCTTGCCCTTGGTGAGCGCAATGATATCATTCAGTGCGCTGGGCGAAATGCTGTTGCCGCAGAAATAGATCTTGGGGCCGTTTGCCAGCTCGTTGTGATACACGCCTTCACAGGCTTCGATCACGGCACGAGCACCCAGATAGCTGCCGCCGATGCCTGCCACCAGCAGCACATCGGAATCATTGCGGATCTTTTCGGCTGCCGCCTTGATGCGGGCAAATTCCTCTTTATCATAGGTTTCAGGCAGGTTCATCCAGCCCAGGAAATCGTTGCCGGGGCCGGTTTTGCTTTCCAGCAATTTATGCGCCAGCTCTACCTGCGGGTAAAGAGCCGTATATTCATAGTCGGAGATAAACTTTTCAAGGTGCTTCCCATTAAAATTGACTGCCATCAGGGCACTTCCTCCGTTCATTTTTGTATAAAATAATGATACCTTTTTCCGGTTTCACTGTCAAGCACACACGATAAGTTTTTCACACACCTTTCTTTTTGTTTTTCACAAAACGGTCATTCCGCGCAGAATATGCAGCCATGCACCGTGCATTTTAAGCCTTGGCACGGCTTTTGCCGCGCACACCGGATACTCGGCCAGCACGCTTTCGCCAATTTTCACGCACACACTGCCCACCTTCTGGCCCTCTTCCAGCGGGGCGGGCAGCACCTCGGGCAGCTGCGCCGTGGTCTGCAGGGCCGCGCCCTCGCCTTTTTTCAGCAGAAGCCGGGCAGGCAGG
>Ga0129314_1000662_pt1 | contig 33256 bp, 25 predicted proteins | sample O1111metagenome_FD_94431 | JGI IMG/M metagenome (GOLD analysis project Ga0129314, IMG submission 94431) | Orangutan individual fecal microbial communities from fecal samples from Wisconsin, USA - O1111 metagenome | ecosystem: Host-associated > Mammals > Digestive system > Large intestine > Fecal... | reverse complement strand
GGGCCCCTGTTCCAGACGCCGGCCGAGGCAGCCCGTCAGGCCGTGGAAAATGATGTGCATGTGTTAGGGGTGTCTTCCCTGGCTGCCGGCCATAAAACACTTGTGCCGCAGGTGATCGAAGAACTGAAACGGCTGGGCCGTCCCGATATCGTGGTGATTGCAGGCGGTGTGATCCCCGCACAGGACTATGATTTTCTCTACAAGGCAGGTGTGGCTGCTATCTTCGGGCCGGGAAGCTCCGTCACCCAATCGGCATGCGATATCATGCATGTACTGATGGACGAGTAAGTAAGCCCGTGACTTATTAATATTGCAGATCCGCCCTTCAATCCTGTCTTATCAGATAGGGTGGAGGGGCGGATTATCTTTTTGTAACTAATTTGTAACCAAATGAACCCATGAGATGTCATATTTCCAAAAAAAGATTATGAGTTGGAAATTATTTTTTTCGTTATTACTTTGTAGCTTTGTGCTACCGCTCAGTGCGCAAATAAAAGGAACTGTTACAGACACCGACAACAATCCGATAGGGTATGCCAATGTAGCTCTCTATTCTCTGCCCGATTCTGTATTGATAGCCGGGACAATCACCAATGAGACAGGACAATTCTCACTTACCAACGAGATAAATTCGGACGCTATCGTAAAGATATCTTTTATCGGTTACCAACCACAAATCCTGCCAGCCCGGCCGGAACAGCAGGTACTCCTGCAACCCGACACAACCCTGCTCGACGAGGTGGTGGTGAAAGGAACGCTTCCACAGGTCAGGTTGCGGGACGACGCCCTGGTCACATTGGTACAGAATAGTGTGTTAAGTAAAGCCGGTACCGCCAACGATGTGCTCAAACGACTTCCTGCCGTGACCGGTGATAAAGGCGATTTCTCCGTTTTGGGAAAAGGGAAAGCCAAGATTTATATCAATAACCGGGAATTGCGCGACGAGTCGGAACTCGATAACCTTAGTTCGGCCGATATAAAAGAGGTGGAAATCGTACACAATCCCGGTGCACGCTACGACGCTTCGGTAAAGGCTGTCATACGGATATACACCGTACGTAAAACGGGCGACGGATTCGGCTTCGACCTGCGCTCCACCTACCTTCAAACGGAAAATACCGATCTCAGGGAACAACTGAACCTGAATTACCGCTACAAAGGATGGGATCTCTTCGGAACACTCAAATATGAGCGATACGCTTATATACAGGACAGTAGAATAGAGCAAAAGACATTCGCCGATACGCTCTGGACACAAAATAACAAAATGGATATCGACGGAATAGGCAATATCCTGACAGGGATCGTGGGGCTGAATTACGAAATCTCCCCCGTACACTATGTGGGAATGAAATACACCAGGGCATCCTTCCCCGGTAAAAACGGAATGAAATCAACTACTCACAGCGACGTGTATGCCGACGGAGTTTTTTACGATAAATGGCTGAGTATTGATGACAACCGTTCGGCTAATATACCTGCGCATAGAATGAATCTGTATTACAACGGTTCATTCGGAAAATTGACGGTCGACCTCAATACCGATTATTTCAGGAGAAAACAATCTTCGGAGTCGGTCATTACGGAAACCAGTGAGGAGTTCGACAATAGGACGATCACTTCGGAAAACAACCTGGATAACCGCCTGTTTGCTTCCAGACTGGTATTATCCTATCCTGTCTTAGGCGGAAAGATCTCTTTCGGCAATGAATATACCAACGCACGGAGGGATGACGAATATATGACCGATATCAGCATGATACCCTCATCCTACACCACTATCCGGGAGCGGAACGGAAGCTTTTTTGCAGAATACTCCCGTCAGGTATCAGCCGTCAGCCGGTTTACCGCCGGACTGCGTTATGAGAATGTGCGTTCCGACTATTTCAATAACGACGTAAAGATCGACGAACAGAGCAGGAACTATTCGCAGTGGTTCCCTAACTTCTCCTTTGGCACAAGTATCGAAGATGCACAGTTGCAACTGAGTTATACGGCAAAAACCGCGCGTCCCTACTATAATCAGCTTCGCAGCAATGTGCTCTATGTGAACCGTTTTACCATGCAGTCGGGAAATCCTTTTCTCAGGCATACGGTCATTCACGACGCCACATTGACGGGTTCATGGAAGTTTATCCAGTTGATGGTGAGCTACAAGAATGAAAAAGACGCCATTATCGTCTGGACGGAGCAAATGGAAGAGAATCCAGCCGTAAGCCTTGTCACTCTTCGTAACCTGGAGAAATTGCCTTCGCTTACCGCCTTCCTTACGGTCTCTCCCAAATTTGGGATATGGAGTCCGCAAGCCAGCGCCGGATTCATCAAACAATGGCTTACTATCAGCAGCAATAGCCAGCCCGTAAATATGAGCAGGCCAATGCCGGTAGCTTCGCTGAATAACTCTTTCACGTTGCCGAAGGGATTTATACTAACGTTAGATACACGTTTTCAGGGTAAAGGAGATAATCAAAACCTTTATCTTTCCGAAAACCAGTTTATAGTGAATGCCGGAATAACCAAGTCGTTTTTGAATGATCAGTTATCCGTCGTACTGAAAGGCCATGATCTGCTTCACAGGCAGATAACCGGAGTTACTTTCTATAACGAAAAAATGGAGATATACCAGTTCAATCGCTGGGATACAAGGGAACTGGAGCTTACTCTCCGGTATAAATTCAATACGGGTCAAAACAGGTATAAAGGTACGGGCGCCGGTGAGAACGAAATCAACAGGATGAGGTAATTGATAATTGATAATTGACAATGGATAGGAGGATAATGAATAGTAATGAGGAGTTTACCGGAATGTTGATAGCAGCTTCCCATTATGAATAGATAATATAAATAAAAAATGGAAGTTTTGTCCGATGGGTATATAAAGATCGCTTTGGCAAATGCCGGAGCGATTTTTTTATAATGTATCTCAAAATATAATAAAGAAATTCCAACTTTCAGATAAGCACTTTATCTTTGCATTATGTAAGTAAATAATGGAAAAATGATAAACCCCACACAAGTTAAATTGATAACAAACTACTGAAAATAGGAATAATGAGAAAATTTATTTTTAATTTTATTATTAGTCTGCTAATAATAACCCCATTGTTTGTATCCTGTATTAAGGAAGAAGCTTTTAATGCTGAGGCTGATATCAATTCGGCAACCATTGAGAATGCTTCAAGGCTACTACAAACCGAACCCATAATTGGTGATAATACAATATTGTTTCGTTTGAAGCAATTTCCGGATAATTACAAGTTTGCCCCTCAGTTTACATTGACTCCCGGCGCAACCATTGAACCCGAAAGCGGGACGGAATTAGATTTCTTTAAACCGCAACAATATACAGTAACATCTGAAGACAAAGCCTGGCATAAGACCTATACCGTATCTTTTGTCGTGGACAATAGTATACTTTTTTCTTACTCATTCGAGAACGTCGAAGTGATCGTTACTGAGAATCCGGAAGGACGCTTTCACAAGTTTTTTGACTATCTGCCTGATACGGAAGAACGAAAAGAAGAGTGGGATAGTGGTAATGTCGGTTTTAACACGTTGGCGGCAACGCTTGTGGGTGCTAATGAAGAGTTGACTCCTGAATTTTATCCGACAGCCCAAACCCCCGATGGATATATTGGTAAAGGTGTTAAGATGCAAACAAAGGCTACCGGCCCGTTAGGGGGCATGTTCGGCTCCCCGCTGGCAGCAGGAAACCTGTACCTTGGTTACTTTTCATTGACCGTTCCAGCCATCAAGTCAACCAGGTTCGGTCAACCTTACAACTACCATAAAGCACCCAAAACCGTTTCCGGATATTTCAAATATAAAGCGGGTGCAACGTTTATTGTAAACAGTAAGCCTTCTGAGTTGGAAAAAGACACATGGGATGCTTATGCCATATTATTTGAAAAACAAAAAGATAATAACTATCTGTCGGGTGATCATAGGTTTGAAGATCCAAGAATTGTAAGTATTGCACGTATTGGTGATGATCTGCGGATTGAAACCGATGAGTGGACCCCGTTTGAGATTTTATTTGAATATGTTGGGGGGAAGTCCTTTGATCCCGAAGCGGAATATATGTATACCCTTGTATTCTCATCCAGTAAAGAGGGCGACAGGTTTAACGGAGCTGTCGGCAGTACGCTATGGATCGATGAGGTACAAATAACAACAGAAGAATAATAAATCAAATTCACGTTTAAGATAGTTTTACATGCAATTTAAATATAGACGTGCCATCATAGTAATCTGTATTGCTATGTTTACCTGTGTAAGCAATTCAAATGCATCAGAAAGCTCAGGTATCAAATACTTTTTTACAACAAATATAGATTATGAGTTGAGTACGCACTTCAGCCTTGGAGGTGCGGTCCCGCTTGGATTCCCCCGTGAGATCAGAAAAATTGAATCTTACAATCCTGCCTTGCAATTAGGGATAGGTTTCCATGCCACTAAATGGTTTTCTGAAAGGAAAGATTGGGGTATCCGCCTGCAGGTGGGAGTGGAAGGCAAGGGAATGAAAACCAGGGCACGCGTTAAAAACTATTTAACCGAGATTATCCAGGAACAGTCGTATGTGAGGGGATATTTTACGGGTCTGGTGGAAACCGATATTAAGAATACATACTTTGTTGTACCTCTTTCCGTGGTTTACGGCCTCTCCGATCATGTGAATCTTTATGGCGGGCTGCGGGCATCTTTCCTGATCGATAGAGGATTTAGCGGCCATGTAAGCGACGGATATCTGAGACAGGGAACCCCGGTAGGTGCAAAAATATCATTCGAAGGGGACAGTCGTGCCGCTTACGACTTTTCGGATGCTGTTAATCCCGTCCGATGGGGAACACAGGTTGGCGTAGAATGGGCATTAAGAAAAAACCTTAACCTCTTCACCCATTTTGAGTATAATTTCAATGGGTTACTCAAAAATGATTTTACGGCAATTTCATTTGATATGCACAATATGTATTTAAATATTGGTTTCGGTTATCAATTTTAGTATAACTTGCTGAACTTTCGCATAAACAACACCACCTCCGGAAGAGATGGTGTTGTTCTTTTGGCTTTGCCTGTTTTCAAAAAATGTAGTTTTATTCGCTGACCACTCTCTTATACTCAGCCACTGCTATTTTTTCGGCCAGATAAGCATTGATCAGGTTAGTATGGGCTTGTGTCCATGACAATTGTGCATAAAGCACATCTGCCATACCCGCTTTTCCTTCATTATAAGAAAAAGTGGCCAGGTCAAGGTTTTCTTCGGCTAAGTCCATATTTTCTTTTGCTGTTTTCACTTGTTGCACCGTTTCTGTCAACTTTGTAATAGCACCTGATAATTCCTTTTTAATTATATCGGTCACATAACTCTGTTGCAACTTCTGGATCCCGATGTATGTTTTCTGTTGTTGGTCTGTCTTGAATCTGGCCCCCCAACGGAACACAGGGATATTGAGGTTAATTCCCAGGACCGGGCTGAACGGGATGTCGTATCCCAGATTCGGTGCTCCGGTAGCCCAGCCGCCGCTAAGATACATGTTTAGTTGCGGTTTGTATTCGCTGAGAGCTGCTTTGCGTTGTGCTTCACTTCTTTCAATATTGATTTCCGTGCCGGCATAATCCGCCCGGCGTTGCAGCACATCCGGGAGTGACATCATTTCTACAGGCTGACTGGCAATATTAATCTCTGATAGGCTGTCTACCGGGGTTTCCGGGTCATTTCCCATTAAAATATTCATTTCCTGCAATGCCAATGTATAATTCTGGCGCGATTTGATATATTGCAATTCCGCTTCTTTGAGCCGGGTCGAAATCATCAGCAGGTCCGTGCGGCTGATTGCCCCGTCATTGAAGCGGTCCTGAATGATATCGTATTGCTGCCTGACAATATCCTGATACCTCTCTGCGGCTTTCATCATTGCATAAGAGGCCGAAGCAGTCCAGTAAGTAACATCGCTCTGATAGTGTATCTGATCCAGGGTCAGCTCCTCACTGAGCCGGCTCAGTTGTTCGTCCGCCTTGGCTATCTGGTGCCGGGCCCGCAAGATGCCTCCTGTATAGAGGGGTTGTGCAACGACAAATATTCCCTGATAAGTATGGTTGCGGTATTCACCCTCCGGTCCATTCCAGGATTCAAGGTTATTCATATCCAGCGTTCCTTCGATATTGAGGTCTACCTTGGGTAAGAAGCCGGTATAAGCCACTCTCCGGGCATCCGCACTTGCCATGGTTGTGAGTTGCTGTTGTTTCAGCACCTGGCTGTATGCCTCCACTTTATCACGATAAGTTTCAAGCGTGAATATTGATTGTTGCGCTATGGCGGCACTCAAGCCTGAAAGCAACAATGATATGATTATTAATAATAACGTTTTCATTTCTTTTATTCCTTGATTTTATGAATAGCACAATATGCCACCGGAAGCACAAATAGCGTCAATGCTGATGCAACCAGCAACCCTCCCATAATGGTAGCTGCCATACCGCCAAACATGGCATCGAACAGCAAAGGAGACATTCCCAGGATAGTTGTTCCTGATGCCATTGCGACCGGAATGATCCGGCTGGTCGTAGCGGTGATTACCGCTTGCAAGGGCGTTTTATTCGATTGTAGTTCGATGTCGATTTGGTCTACCAGCACAATGGCATTTTTGATATTCATGCCGATGAGTCCCAGTAACCCGAGAATAGCGAAGAAATCAAATGATTTGCCTAATACCAGCAAACCTAATACCACTCCGATAAATATCAGAGGCAACATCAATATGATAACCACAGGCTTCCGGTAAGTTCTGAATAGGAAGAGCAGTGTGATGAACATCAGGAAGAAAGTCAACGGGAAGTTCTTTGCCAATGCCTTGTTGGACTCCACTTTACTTTCCTGCTCTCCGAAATACTGCATCGTATACCCTTCAGGTACTTTTATCTCTTTCAGCACCTGCGACCATACTGTATTGAAGGCAGCGACTGAATTTACTCCACGGCGAGGATCGCATTGGGCCATCATTACCATTTGGCGGTTGTAATTTTTTACATTCGGGAATTCATACTGGAGGTCGAACGAAGATACTATCTGCTCTAAACTGGTCGTCTTATTGCTTGTCCCGAATACAGGCAGGGTACGTATATCGTTGATATGAAATGAATCTGCCGAGTTCTCTTTCAACAGGATAGGAAGGACCTGGTCGCCCTGCCGGTATTCACCTAATGTCATGCCGGTGGTCCCGATCTGGATACCTTGTGCCATTCCCTGGCGGGATATACCTAACGGATGTGCCCGTTCAGGACTGTAAATGGGCTTCCAAACAGGGATCTTGTTTCCCCACGAGTTACGGACATTCATCAGATCAGGGTTCCGGTGCATGATAGACAATACCTGATTGGTTAATGCCACCAGTGTGTCCGGGTCCGGCCCGATAAAGCCGATTTCAATAGCGGCATCTACTGCCGGGGATAGTTTGAAAAGACTTGTACGGGTGATGGCATTGGGAAAGTTTTCACGCATGTATTCATCAAAATCCTGCTCATATTCTTCGGTGTATTTACTGTCTTTCAATTCCACCAATATATTGGCAAAGTTTGGTTTCGGCCCTACAGAAGTAGACGCCAGGTAATAACGTAACGGGGTGTTCCCGAATGTGATGGACACTTTTTTAACTTCCGGCAATTCCTCCAAATGTGCCTCTACCTTTTCCATCTCTCTGGAAACTTCGTTGATACTGAATCCATCCGGGTAAAAGACATCTGCCCGGAAGTAAGGTTTATCGAGCGATGGGAAGAAGTTCTGCGGCATCAATCCCATTACCACCAACGAGATAACGAATAGTATGATTACGGAGCCGATTGTCAATGCTTTTCTCTTGATTAAAAATTTCAGCATGGCGGCAAACTTATGGTAAAAAGCCTTATCAAAGGGATCCTTGGAACCCTCTTTCGGAATAGCTTTTAATATAAAGTTGCCGAATACGGTAGTTTGTGTCAGCGCGAGTATCAGGCTGAGACTTAGTGAGATGGCGAGGACAATGAAAAGCGGTTTTACAATTTCGGCCACAGCCGAAGGAGCGAGATAAAGTGGCAGAAACGAACAGACGGCGATAAAAGTAGCTCCTAACAACCCCCATTGCGGGCCGGTGGCTCCGTTAATCAGCGCCTTTCGCCGGTCTACCCCCCTGGCAATTGCAATCTGGGCATTGTCGGTCACAACGATGGCATTGTCTACCAGCATACCCATGGCTATGATAAATCCCGCCAGTGACGTCCGGTTTAGCCCGACCCCGAAGAATGACATGATAAGCAATGTGCCTCCTATGGAAAATATGAGGGATGACCCGATCAGGACTCCGGCACGAAGCCCCATTACCAACATAATAATAACTATTACGATAAGGATTGATTCAATCAGGTTTATAATAAACCCGTTGTTGGCCTCTTTGGCAATCTGGTTCTCCAGGTAAAGGCTTTCCAGATTAAGCCCGACAGGCATCAGCGGTAGCAACTCGGCCAGTTTTGCTTCTACTTTCTCACCGGTCAGCACTACATCTCGTTGCGGATCCGTAGCCACACCGATACCGATAGCCCGTTTTCCGTTTACCCTCATCAAATTGGCAGGAGGATTGAGGTATCCTTTTTCTATCACCGCGATATCACCCAACTTCACCTGTCCGGCCTTGGTTGTGATGACTTGGTTTTCAATATCTTCTATTTTCGTATACATGCCTTTGGCAATGATACGCAACTGTTGTTGTCCGGCATTGATCTCCCCCGTATTTATAACCTGGTTCTGTGATTGCAACAGGGATGCCAGTTGCTGCGGATCAATACCCATGCTTACCAGCTTGTTAATAGAAACAAATACATTAATCACTTCCGTCTGGGTGCCGAATAACGCAACTTTCATGACACCTTCGGAGGTGACGATATGTGTTCTGATGCGTTCTGCCCAGTCCCGCATTTCTTCGTAAGAGAAACCTTCATCTGCCGTAAGTCCGTAATAGATCCCGAAGACATCCCCAAAGTCATCCGATACGGTCGGTATAGACGCTCCGCTGGGCAACTGCGGCTGTATGTTCAGTACCTTACGCCGGAGTTCATCCCATTTCTGGGGGATAGAAGCGGCCGGCAAAGACGGCTGCAGTTCCAACGTTATTTTTGAGAGACCGTACATCGATTCGGATCTGATCTTATATACATCACTCATACTCTGTATCTCCCTCGAGATAGGCTCTGTGACCAGCCGTTCTACTTCGGCCGGCTCAGCTCCCGGGTAGCGTGTCATGATGACCGCCGATTTGATGACAAACGGGGCATCTTCTTTCTTGCCAAGCTTGCTGAAAGATATAACGCCCCCAATCAATAGTACGGCAAGGAAGAAATAGATAATCTTCTTATTATCCAATGAATATTCGGCTAAGCTCATAATCTGATTGACTTAAGGTTCATTAATTTCTTTGACCGTTTCTCCCTCTACCAACTGGTTGACCCCTGCGGTTACGATTTTCTCCCCGGCTTCCAGGCCTTCAGAGATTATAACCTGTGATTCTCCGGTGGGAGCAGATACTGTAACCTCCCGTTTGCTTACTTTATGATCGTTTACCACCCAAACATACATCTGGCCACCCTCGCTTGCACCAAAAACAGCACTCATCGGAATGATCGTCCAGCTGTTTTCCACCAATGGACCTATATCCGCTGAAAAACGGATACTACACGTAAATCCGGGTTTTACCTCATATAGCGCTTTGTCAAAAGCAGGATCATCAATAGTGATGCTGACAGGAATACCTGTCCTGTCAGCCGAAATATCCAGGTATTCTTCCAGTTTAGCCTTAAAGATATGCCCCTTGAATGTGTCAAACTCAACCAGAAATTCAGGATTCTTGGTACGTAACAGATAGAGGTATGAATCGGGAATAATGAATTTGATGCGCAGATCCTCAGTATTGACCAATTGTACAATCCCTTCACCGGAATTGACACGTTGATAATTCTCTACCAGTTTATTTTCAATAGAACCATCGAAAGGTGCCGTCAGTTTTGTATCACGCATGTTGTTGGCAGATAGTTCATATTCCGATTTGGCCCTTTGGTAGTTGGATACACTGATCTCATATTCCTGTACTGAAACAGCCTGGCGTGACAGAAGGCGTTTATTGCGCTCTTCCTGTGCGGCGGCTGTTTCGTAAGCTGATTTGGCAGCCGCATATTGCAAGGCAATATCTCTTGGATCAATAGCCGCGATCAATTGCCCCTTTTGTACTTTTTGTCCTTCAATCACGGGAAAATTGACGATTTGTCCGCTCACGCGAAAGGCCAGTTTAACGTACTCTACCGGTTCGACAATACCCGAAAAATCTTTTTTGATTATCGATCTGTGCTCTACCGTTGTTGTTTTTACCGGTCTGGCAATTGGAGAATTTGTTTCTTTTTTCTGTCCACAGCTGGCCAGGACAAGGATGGCAAGCCACAGCAAATAATTTCTTCTCATATACTTTTAGTTAGGATTTGTTTGATAATTCTCTTCACTTTTGGCTTAATAGAACAAATTTGCAATGTGTATGTTCAAATTTGTATACTACATTTCCTTCAGCAAAGTTTCTCTTTATCATTCTGTCAATATCTCATTGTGAATTTAATATATAGTCAGGTAGCATCACTGCAAACTCAACTATTCTTTGACAAATTTATCATGTAATCTTTGAGGCCGGTTCACTTGGAATATCACCACAGATATCCTTGCATTGGCTAAGTATACTGGTTTTATTCTTTTCTTCAGGTTTTGTGCCGCTTAAAAACACTGAATACCATATACTTAATTATGTTTTTATATCAAGCTGTGTTATATAAAACATCGAATAATAAATTAGTTATTTAAATAATACCAGAGTATTAAGCTGTGATAGCAACAGAAACTTACTTTATGTTATATATTCATATCATTATTCTATTGTTTGCTTACGTAATGCAAAGATATAGCACTTATTTGAAAGATGAAATCTCTTTATGATATTTTGAGGTATATTATAAAAAAATTGCGACAGTATTCATCAAAGCGATTTTTATAATACTGTACGCTGTACTCAATATGTACAACACTGCCAAATTGATGGAAGAAAACGAAATATTGTGGAAACTGAAAGAAATGGAATATGTGGAGAAAATTGCCGATAAGATTGGCGAGATCACCATTTAGGGAAGTGGAAACATCGTAGGGCAGCTAAAAGATATCTTTTCGAAATAAGTGATGATGGTAAATGAGTAAAAACTGCCTTGGCAAATGCCGGGGCGGTTTTTAATTTATCAGGGATTTTATTTTTCAAATAAATACTGTATATTTGCAATATGCAAATAATGATGGAATGATACAATCCATACAATATAAAGGATTAAAACTATTATGGACAAAGGGAGATAAAAGTAAACTTCCTATGACTATGATTCCTAAAATTCTGCGAATATTGACGATAATAGATGCGCTGGAAGTAGTTCCCGGAGATTTACAGGATTTACCATTTCTTCGTCCACATCCATTAAAAGGTGAATTGAGCGGTTTTTGGTCAATGGATATATCTGGAAATTGGCGTATTATTTTTCGATTTGATAATATAAGCCGTAATGCTTATGATTTAGATTTTATAGATTATCACTAAAGACGATTATGAATAAACATCAGGATATACATATTCATCCGGGGGAAATTTTACTCGAAGATGTAATCAAACCCGCCGGAGTGACCATCGGTGAAGCGGCTGGTATGTTGAAGGTTAGCCGTTTGACACTATCTAAAATATTGAACGGTCGAGGAGGGATTACCCCCAATATAGCATTGAGAATAGAAGCTGTTTTTGGAGGAAAAGCCGATTTTTGGTTACGCTTGCAACGAACTTATGATCTGGAGGAAGAACGTCGCAATTTACTTCTTCATCCTGTTCATTTGGAAAAGTTTCGTTATGTATAAATGGTTTATAAATTGAGGATACTATTTCCACCCACATATTTCTCTAATTGGTAATTTGTAATTGGTAATTGATAATTGATAATTTGTAATTGGTAATTGATAATTTGTAATTTGTAATTTGTAATTGATAATTTGTAATTCCCGACATATGCCCCACACTCCACTTAAACGTAAAGAAGATATAGGACTCTCGCCGTACGAACTGAAGTTTCGTGGCCGGCATCGTTCCGGAGAGGTCCGCATGACACTTTTTGAGATCGATTTTGAGAAAGTGGACGAGTCGACAATCCGGTCGGTAGAAGAACTACGGCCTTATAAAAACAGTGAAGCACCCATTTGGTTGAATATCGACGGATTGCATGATGAACAATTGATGGGTGGACTGGTCGATGTATTGCAGATCCCGGCCGATATTTTATCGGATGTGATGGAACCGGGCACACGTCCTCAGATGGAAGAATTCGATAACGGCCTTTTTGTCTCCATAAAGATGATGGAACTCAACGAAGGGAAAAACCGGGTATCTGTCGACAACCTGAGTCTTGTGGTAATGGATAACCTGCTTGTCACTTTCCGGGAAGAGAAGAACGATTTGTTTAATCCGGTCAGGGAGCGGATCAGGAAGCATTCCAAGAGATTCAGGACATTGGGTGCCGATTATCTGGCCTTTGCCCTGCTGGATGTAGTAATCGATAATTATATCTTTATTTTGGGAGGACTTGGCGAAAAGATTGAAAACCTGGAAAACGAGATGATTATGGATCCCGGTAGGGAAACACTCAAAATAATTAATCTTCTTAAGCGTGAACTGAGTAATGTAGGACGCTATATAAGGCCTGCCAGGGAGATGATTATGGGGCTTGTGAAATCGGAAAGCGATTATATTGCCCCGGTAAACGAAAAACACTATAAAGAACTTCAGGATAATATAAACCTGGCTGTAGAACTACTGGATTACTATCGTGAACTTTTGTATGACGAGTTAAATATTTATCATTCTTCCATGAGTACCAGGCTGAATGATATAATGGCGCTGCTTACCATCTTCTCGGTAATATTTATCCCGCTCACATTTATTGTGGGTGTCTATGGAATGAATTTCGACAATATACCGGAACTACATTGGCGGTATGGTTATTTCATAGTCTGGGGAGTAATGTTGTTGATCGCCATCGGGATGCTTTGGTATTTTAAAAAAAGAAAGTGGTTTTGACAACCACTTTACATTTTTCCTCCACCGCGTGAACTCACATGATCAATAACGGGAGCAATATTGAAATATACTCTCTCTACGCCGAATCGGTTATCTCCGAGGGTTAGATAATTTATCTTTTTGCTTGAGAGAATTTTATCATTACCACCAAAGTTGTAACCCAGAAAAGGAAGTATGTCATATTCATGAGCCACCTTGATCACGTAAAACGGAGTTTTATCCGACATCCCGTCACCGGTGCCCGCAATAGCATTTTGCACTACTCGCCGTTGTTGTGCCACTCTTTTATATTCTTCGGTATTGTTCTGTTGTGCATACACCAGCAATTTCGCATTCAACGCGCGCAGGTTAAACGGATCTTCGAGCAACAGTGCATTTGAATATTCCAGGATATTGGTATAATCATTCGGAGTGAATGACTTTTTGGATAATACTTCTGCCAGTTTATTGTTATATGAGGAGGTGTCAACCGGCATATATTGCGGCTGATAGATAAAACCGAAATAGAGATGTCGTCCTTCCTCAAGGGTCATTTTCTCGTCTCCGGCCATATATTTCTCCATCAATTTGGGATAATAGTAGGTAGAAGTCGGTTCTTTTATGTTTCTTTCGATCTGGACATAATTGGGGGCGCTGAAAAACTCTTCCTGTGCGTGTGCCGAAAATGTCACAGACGCAATGAGTGTAAATATGGACAATAATTTTTGCATAGCTTTCTGTTTTCTGTGTTAGTAATTGCGTTACAATACAAATGTATTTTCTAAATTCGATTTTAACAAAAAAAATTAGATAAGAAACCTTAATGGACATTGAAAAACCGGAGTAAGTACTATGTCCTACTCCGGTTCAAACTCATTTAAATACCTGAAATTTATTGTTTTCCTGAAACGGTAACGTTTCTGTCGATCTTGGAGATAAGTCCTTGTAATACGCTGCCGGGGCCAAGTTCTACAAACTCCGTGGCGCCGTCGGCAACCATCTGTTGTACCGATTGTGTCCATTTTACCGGTGAAGTAAGCTGTGCAATCAGATTCTGCTTGATTGTGTCGGGATCTGTTTCGCCTGTGGTGGATACATTCTGGTATACCGGGCAGACCGGTGTGGAGAAACGGGTCGATTCAATGGCATCCGACAATTCTACACGGGCAGGTTCCATTAGCGGTGAGTGGAAAGCGCCGCCTACCTTCAGGGGTAATGCGCGTTTGGCGCCTGCCTCTTTCATCAGTTCGCAGGCTTTTTCTATTCCACTATTGGAACCGGAGATCACGATCTGTCCCGGACAGTTGTAATTGGCGGGCACAACCACATCATCAATCGATGCGCAGATCTCTTCCACCTTTTCGTCGGGAAGCGCAAGAATGGCTGCCATGGTGGAGGGATTGGCTTCACACGCCTTTTGCATAGCCAGCGCACGGGCATATACCAGTTTAAGTCCATCCTCAAATGATAAGGCTCCTGCAGCTACCAATGCTGAAAACTCTCCGAGCGAATGGCCGGCAGTCATATCGGGCTGGAACTCTTCTCCCAGTGTTTTTGCCAGGATCACTGAATGGAGGAAGATGGCAGGTTGGGTAACCTTTGTCTGTTTCAGGTCTTCATCCGTTCCGGCAAACATCAGGTCGGTGATCCGGAATCCCAGTATTTCGTTTGCTTTTTCAAATAATTCATTTGCTAAGGGTGATGTTTCGTACAACTCTTTACCCATGCCCACAAACTGGGCTCCCTGACCGGGAAATACGTATGCTTTCTTCATATAATTATTTATTGTTGAATCATTAAATTGTTGAATCATTAAATTGTTGAATCATTAAATTGTTGAATCATTAAATTGTTGAATCATTAAATCGTTATAAGCCAAAATTTCTTCACCTCTTCACTTCTCCACTTCCCCCTTTTTCCCGGATCTCCACCCGTCGGATCTTTCCGCTGATCGTTTTGGGTAATTCATTTACGAATTCAATCAATCGCGGGTATTTGTAGGGGGCCGTTACATTTTTTACATGCTCCTGGATCTCTTTGGCCAGTTCATCACCTGCCAGCGCTTTACATTCTTCCGCCAGTACGATGGTTGCCTTGATCACCTGGCCCCTGATCTCATCGGGTACACCGGTGATGGCACATTCCACCACGGCAGGATGGGTCATTACCGCACTCTCCACCTCGAACGGGCCGATGCGGTAGCCGGAGCTCTTGATCACGTCGTCGGTACGTCCTACAAACCAGTAGTAACCGTCCTCATCGCGCCAGGCCATATCGCCCGTATGATACACATCGTCGGCATATACCTCACGGGTAAGTATCTCGTCACGGTAATAGCCTTTGAACAGGGAAAGAGGACGCTTTCCGTCGGTATAGAAGACGATCTCCCCCTGTTCACCATCCTCGGCAGAACGTCCGTCGTGGGTCAACAGATCCATCTTGTAAAGAGGGTTGGGGACACCCATCGCGCCCGGTTTGGGTTCCATCCAGGGAAAAGTGATAATGGTCGGGGCTGTCTCAGTCTGCCCGAATGCCTCCATCATCTTGATACCGGTCAGTTTATAAAAAGTTTCGAATACTGACGGGTTGAGCGCCTCTCCTGCAGTAGTGCAGTATTCCAGTGACGAAAGGTCGTATTTGCTCAGGTCTTCACGGATCAGGAACCGGAAAATGGTCGGGGGAGCGCAGAACGAAGTGACTTTGTATTCGGATATCATCCGGAGCATATCTTGGGGGATAAAACGGCCGTCGAAGTCGTAGACAAATATGCAGGCGCCCACGATCCATTGTCCATATAGCTTTCCCCATACCGCTTTGGCCCATCCGGTATCTGCCACGGTCAGGTGTACACTATCCTCATGCAGGTTATGCCAGTATTTGGCGGTAGTGATATGCCCCAAGGGATAGGTGAAATCGTGTATCACCATCTTGGGTTGCCCCGTAGTACCGGAAGTGAAATAAAGGAGCATGACATCGTCGTTATCGTTCACCTTTTCCGGTCTGACGAACGGAACCGCTTCTCCCACTCCCCGGTGAAAGTCGATCCACCCTTCGGGAATGGTATCACCCACCATAATACGGTGTTGTACCGTAGGCGATTTAGCCATTGCCAGATTCACATGCTCAATCAGGTTTTCATCCTGTACGGCTACGATCGCCTTTATATCTGCCGCATTGTTACGGTAAACGATATCTTTGTCGGTCAGCAGATGGGTTGCCGGGATCGCTATGGCTCCGATCTTGTGTAGCGCCAGGATGGCCGGCCAAAACTCGATGCTTCTTTTCAGGATAAGCATCACCATATCTCCTTTTCCGATGCCGAGCGACTGGAAGAATGAGGCTGTCTTGTCTGACAGCGTTTTCAGTTCTCCGAACGTCAGATCCCTGTGTGCCCCTTTGTCGTTAGTCCAGCAGAGCGCCCGTTTTCCGGGATTTGTTCGCGCCCATTCATCCGTCACATCATATGCAAAATTGAAGTTTTCGGGAACCAGGATATCGTAATGGTCGATAAAATCCTGATGCGAACTGAATGAGGATTTTTTTACAAATTTTTCTAGCATGATAACCGTATTATGACGTCAGGACTTTTGTGTTGGAAATATCCTGCCGATTAGAGGAAAATATTTATTTCTTTATTAATTACGGATAGAGGATGACGGCAAGAAATTTTACCGGTTTGTCATTAAGCGCCTTCATACCGTGTGGGAGCGACGAATCGAAATAGATGCTGTCGCCTTCTTCAAGTACCAGATTTTTGCCGTTGATATGTAGCATCATGCTTCCTTCCAACACCATGTTGAATTCCTGTCCCGCGTGGATATTCTGGTAAAAATCGATATCCAATGGCTTAGGCTCTACCGTGACGACAAAAATTTCTGCCACATTATTGGTGAAGCCGGAAGTGAGTGATTGGTATTTATAGGCTGAAACCCTTTCCACACTTACACCTTTGTCTTTCCGGGTGATAAAGTAGGAATTCATTCGAGGCTCCGTACCAAACATTAAGGTACCCAGATCCACGTTGAACTCCCGCTCTATGCGCTGTAAGAATGACACGGAGATATCTTTCTCTCCCGCTTCGAATTGCAGGTAATCGTCCGTATCTACTTCCAGTCTATGGGCCATCTCACCGGGGGACAGGTTGATCGCATCGCGTAACCCTTTGATCCGTTCGCCTATTTGTCTAATATCTGTTGTCATAGCTGTTTGTGTATGAGTGTTGATGGATCTGTAAAAACGTGAAACAAAAATAATCTTTTTTGTTTAGATGAACAAATAGAGGCTCAGTGCCATAATCGCCATGCCAATCATCAACCCGATAATGGAGAGATGGTGTTTACCGTATTTTTCTGCGGTGGGTAATAACTCATCCAGGGAGATAAAGACCATTACCCCGGCAATGGCCGAGAGAATAAACGCATCCAGCACCGGATTCCAGAAAGGGAGCAGGAACAGGAAAGCGATGAGCGCACCCAGCGGCTCTGCCAACCCTGAGGCGAAAGAAAGCCAAAATGCTTTCTTCTTGCTGCCGGTAGCGTGATAAATAGGAACCGATACCGCAATCCCTTCGGGAATATTGTGGATGGCGATGGCCGCTGTAATGGGGATGGCTACCTCGAACGAGTTCATAGCCGACATGAAAGTGGCGATCCCCTCCGGGAAGTTGTGGATGGCGATGGTAATAGCCGTGATCATACCGGTCTGTTTCAACCTGTAGTTTGTCTTCATCTCTTCCACACCGTGTATTTCGTGTGGGTTTTGCGATTTGGGAACCAGGAAGTCTATCAGTGCGATCAGTGCGATACCTCCGAAAAAACCAAGGATCATATAGAACATACCTGTTTTCTGGCCAAATATACCGGTAAGCGACTCCAACGAATTAGGCATCAATTCCATGAAAGAAACATAGATCATCACACCTGCGGAAAGTCCCAGGGAGAGGCTAAGGAAATTAGTGTTGGTACGTTTAGCCAAAAACGCGATTAAACTGCCGATACCGGTCGACAAGCCGGCAAAGAGGGTCAGCAGGAATGCTATTAGAACAGTCTGGTTTTCCATTAGTTTCCCTGTATGATGGTTTCCATAATTTCCTGATGAATAATACCGTTTGAAGCGACCAGTTCTTTATTGAAAATGTAATTGTCCCCTCCGGAAAAATCGCTGCATTTTCCGCCTGCACATTGCAGGATAAATGCTCCGGCAGCTACATCCCATGGTGAGAGGCCGCTATGAAAGTAAGCGTCACATACGCCTGCCGCTATGTAACAGATTTCCAGTGCTGCCGATCCCTTGATGCGGAAACTGCATTTGCGAAACTGCTTCATGGCATTCCTGAGGATCTGTTCACCCCTCTCATCGAGGCTGTACGGAATGCCGAAGCCTATATAGCCGTTTGTCAGGGTGGAGTGGCCGCTCACTCTTACCGGATTATCGTTCAGGAAAACTTTTCCCGTTCCGGTGGCGGAATACATCTGTGCTGCCAGTGGATCATATACCACACCCAGGATAATTTCATTTTCTTTCATCAAGGCGATACTCACCGAGAAAGGAGAATCGCCGTGCACGTAATTGGTGGTACCGTCCAGCGGGTCGATGATCCATGTGTGTTCTTTCTGTTCAAACCCCACTGTCTCCTCTTCCGTGAGGAATCCCGCTTCGGGAAGTAACCGGCTTAATCCCTCTACTAACCGGTTCTCCGCCTCTTTATCGATATAGGTCACATAATTACGGGTGCCTTTCAACTCAATATCCCTCTTACGCAGGGCAGCCTGTTCCGTTTTCAGGTATTCGCCCGTAGAGAATGCAAGTTCTTTTACCTTATTACAAAGTTCTTCCAGATCCATATTGTATTTTTTAGAATCAAGACTATTTTAAATTCAAAGATTCAAAGATTCAAAGATTCAAAGATTCAAAAATTCAAGATTTAAGATTTAAAAATTCAAAATCGTTAAATCAACAAATCCCTTTTCACTCTTCATTCTTCACTCTTCATTCTTCATTCTTCATTCTTCACTTTTCATTCTTCATTCTTCATTCTTCATTCTTCACTCTTCATTCTTCATTCTTCATTCTTCACTCTTCATTCTTCACTCTTCATTCTTCACTCTTCATTCTTCACTCCCTACGTTCCACTCACTTTCCATTGTCAACTGTCAATCATTCGGAAACATCGAATCCCACCAGCGGGAGTCCTCTTTCAGCCATTTGGCGAACCAGGCATAGATAGCGTTATTCCAGGCAATCCGCTTGTCATAATCATAGATAGCATGGTTTTCACCTTCCACCTGGATAAATTCTGCCTCCTTGCCGAGCAGTTTCAAGGCGTTGTACATCTGGATGCTCTCACCGATAGGCACGTTGGTGTCGGCTGTTCCATGCAGTAGCAGCAACGGCGTATTGACCTTGTCGGCAGAAAAGAGCGGGCTTTGTTTTACATAGAGGTCGGGATTGTTCCATGGATAACTTCCTGCACTTGCTCCTGCACTGTAAGAGTAACCCCAATATCCTTCACCCCAGTAACTGGTAATATTGCTGATCCCGGCATGCGATACCGAAGCAGAAAACAGGTCGGTCCTGGTGATGAGGTACTGCGTCATAAATCCGCCGTACGATGCACCGATATTACCGATCTTTGTGCCGTCCACAAAAGGGTGGGAGGCTACGAACGCTTTGGTTCCTTCTATGATCTCCTCGGCAGTCTGGTCGCCCCAGGCATTCACATGGCGGGCAGAGAACTCCTGCCCGTAGCCGGTAGTGCCGCTCGGTTGCAGCGTATAGACCACATAATCCTGCGCGGCGTAGACATGTAACGGATAAGTGCTCTCAAATGTTCGTGACGTAGGGCTGGTTCCGCCATAGTAATAAACGATCAGCGGATATTTTTTCTTCGGATCGAAATTGGGAGGCAGATAGTAACGTCCTTCGATCACATCGCCGAAAGAACTGGTGAATTGCCAGTCTTTCACTTCTCCTAATTGCAGTTTACTCAGCCGTTCCGCATAAGGATCGGAGATCAGGGTCGATTCCATCGTCTTCAGGTTCAGCAGGTAACTCCGGTTCGAATTCGATGTGCTTACCCCTGTATAAGTCGCCCATGCGGCATTCTCGGCAATATTGAAGGAGCGGATCACATCCTCTTTGAGCGGTAGTTTGTCGAACTTTTTCCGTCTCGGATCATAGCGGTACATATTTGCACGGTCACCCTCTTCTACGCGGTAATAGATATATCCGTCCTGCGCATTCCATTCCTGTGCGCTAATGGTAGGATCAAAGTTTTTGGTGACCGGTTCCACCTGCCGGGTGGCCAGATTCATGATAAACGACTGTGTATCGTAGCTGTTGGCAACCTGCCCCTCTTTGATATTAAGCCCGATACCTCCGAATGCTTCGGGAGCACCGTGGATCAGCAGTTGTTTTCCGTCGGGTGAAAACTGGGCGGAGTAAGCGTACGTTTCATTTTTCCAGATCGTATCCACCTCCATGGTCTCCAAATCCAGCATATAGAGCGAACTTCTGCGGAAAGGGCGTTCCAGAAGATATTCTTCAGAAGTGGAAAAGAGCAGTTTCTTTACATCGCCAGTCACATCATTGAGTGAAGCGGTTTGGCGTCCGAAGGTGAGTTGTTGGGTGAGACCCGTATCGAAGAAATGCCGGTATAAAAAATAGCGGTCACGGTAACCCGGCAGCCTGTCGTCGATCCCGAGCAGCCGTTTCAACCCCCCGGGATTACTGATGGTAATGCTTTCCTTTGTGGAGAAGAAAACCGATTGTTCATCGGGTGCCATATGGAAATTCTCTTTCGGTAGTCCTTCGGCAATAATTTTAGTTTCTGCTGTGAGCGGATCCAGTGTGTAGAGTGTCCGTCCGCTGTTGTCATCAGCCACATAATAGAGCAGGTCTGATTTTGGCATCCAATTCAGTTGTGCTCTGGCGCCCGGTTCCGAAAGGATCATCCGTTTCTGCCTGGCATCATATATCTCTGTATAACTCCGGCTATTCCCACCGGACAATGTCTCCCGCAGGCTTAGCAGCACGAATCGTCCACTGGGTGAAACCGAAGAGCTATTCACCCTTTTTCCTTCAAGGATATCTTTGATATTGATCCTTCGGTTGTCTATGTTATTAAATGTATAGACGAGCAGGGAATCTTTCTCGTCGGGTTTCAGTTCGATCTTCACAGCGGGATCTGCCTTATATTCTGCCGAGGTGAGCATCTTAATGACAATACGCACATTGTTCGCCGGCCCGTTCAGGTTCGTATCTACAGATCCCGACTGGTGCAGGCTGTCGTTTACCTGTGTTTTGGTTGCCCGTTTCACATTATCGACCCACAATTCCAGCGGATTGGGCGATGTTATGGTGAGTTTCCCTTTACCATAGCGGTCACCGGTGACAAAGAAAGAGAATAGTTGCAATGCTTCTCCCTGTGGTGGTTTTGTCAGGTTGAAAAATCCGGCCGTATCCGGAGTCAACTCTGTGGTAAACCGTTCCTGTGCCGGAAAAGAGACAGGATAGGCGAGTAGCTTTTCATCCGAAAAGGTGGATTTGTCGAGGTTTGTACTATCCAGCATTACCGGCCTCTGTACCGGAATCGGATCGAAAGAATAGATCTTGTCCGGCATCAGCGGCTGCTGCGCCTTTGCGCTTATTACCAGCAGTAACCCGCCAATGATGTAAAAAAAAGAATATCGTTTCATATTTTGTAAACTAAAAATCACCTTCCCACCTTATCACTGTTCCAAACGAAATGGCCGGCGAATGCTCCCCTCCAATCAGGTTCCTCTTCAAAGAGGCCGAAGACAGACGACCCCGACCCGCTCATGGAAGCATATACCGCCCCCATTTCATAAAGTTTTTGCCTGATCCTGCAAATTTCGGGAAATTTTTTGAAAACAGGAGGTTCAAAATCATTTTTCAGTAGCTCTCTCCATGTTTCAGGCGGTTTCCGGATAATCTCTCTCAGCGGTAGATCCGGTTTCCGCGGGGTGATCATCGCGTAAGCCTCTTTGGTGGAGACCATGATATCTGGCTTCACAAGTAAAAGCATATAGTTGCTTAGGTCTAACTCTATGGGTTCCAGTTCGTCGCCGGTGCCTGTAGCAAAAGCGGGCCTGTTCAGGATGAAGAAGGGGCAATCAGCACCCAAACGGGCGGCACGAAGCATCAGTTCTTCTTTTGAATACCCTAAGTCGAAAGTCTCGTTGAGCAGCCTGAGCATAAATGCCGCGTCCGAAGAACCGCCGCCTAATCCAGCACCGGACGGAATCTTTTTGAGCAGGTGAATATCTATTTCCGGCAGCTTTTTCTCAGTGGCTATCAGGTGCAGCGCTTTGATCACCAGGTTATTTTCCGGTGCTCCCTCGATCGGAATGCCGGTCTGGAAAAAACGGTACTTACCGGGAGAAGGTTTATTGTCGGCCGTCGAACCTGTGCTTGCGGTAAATTCCGGAACCCCGGCAGGCTTTTTCGCCCCGGTCTCCACTACCGGGACGATCTCCAGGGCATCTTTTAACCCGATAGGATAAAAAATAGTCTCCAGGTTGTGATAGCCATCTTTTCGGCGCGAAACAACGTGGAGCCCTAAATTGATTTTTGCATTAGGAAAACAGATCATTCGACGTTCAACTTTTCAATAAATGTATTCTATTTCCATGTTTTACATAACCAGCTTTGTCCCTGGTCTTACTTTACAGGATAGTTCCTGCAAATATACGGATTTTATTTTTCAACCTATCCTATTTCCCTCCATTCACCTCAGTATATTCCCATTTACTCTCTCCCCGGTCACCTATTCCATCATCCACCTAACCACTTTTCTACTTATACTCAGAACTCAAACGCCGCCCGCACTCCCACCTGCCTGAATTCGGTTTTGTGGAAGGAGGTGAAGAAGCCGGCATTGAAAAAACGGTTGCCGATACCATATCCGAGTTCGGTATAGGAGACGATTTGTGGAGTATATAACTGACTCAGGTAAATTCGTTCATTCTCTGCAAAATCAGATACAAACGGAATATTTTTCAGTATCAGGAAAGGAGCTTCAAACATGGTATGTGCCTGGATATATGAGTCGGAAGCGTTATACAGGTCGCGACTCAGTAGATTAAAAATACCTCCCAGGCCGTCATTCCAGTTTTCAGGGAAATTGCTTTTGGAGAAATAGACAAAATCGGCAAAGTACTCGGTTTTTTGGTTGATAAATTTACCGGCTCCCACATGGTACTGAAGAGAATGTCTCAATCCGAAAGATATGTTCTGGCTGATATCCAATTCTATGCGGTTATACTCCGATGTACTTCCAAGAATATGCTGGAAACTTCGGGATAACTCCAGTTTGAAGGTTGGAAAGGGTGACCGTTCATAGATTTTCTGTCGTCCGTCATACCGGTAATATTGTCTCGGAGTCCAACTGATACGGATAAACGGGGCAAATGACTTCTTGGTACCGAACATGTCTTCTATCGGTTCACTGTCGGGGGTGGCAGAGCGTAGTTTGCTCATGTTGTCCTTACTTTTTCTGATATGGTAATCGATGCCGGTGTGTAAAAGTAATCCGTTGGTCACTTCGTAGGTGTTAAAGAGTTTCAGATAATAATCCCTGTAATAATTCACAGAGATATCCTCGAAGTTGATCCCCCGGTTATTGAGGCTGTCCTGTATCTGGTCGACGAAGAGCGAACTGTAAATCGGATTACCGTTCCCGATGGAAATGGTGGCGCTTCCCAGCCGGTAAGGATCATAATTCCACGTAGTGGTCAGATCTGTGAAGAACTCTTTACGACGGAACATATAGCCTGCAAAGGCTTTCATATTTACTGTACGGTTATGTGTCAAATCGAAATTAAATGATAATTTCTGGCGATAGGTAACGCCATCACGTGAAGTATATCCCACCATCAGGGGATTGAGTAATCCCGAATAACCTATTGCCGTTGAACGGTATTTGTAGTTCGAGTTCATCACCATACGTTGGGCTACCTGTTGTGCGATATTAGGGGGGCGGATAGAATCCCCATTGGCTTTACGGGCTGCCTCCTCTGCCTGTCGTTGCAGATATTGTGTTATTACATCCTTTTCTATAGCCTGCAAAGGTATGGGACGGCGTTTATTCCAAAAGGCAGAGTCGCTCTGTAATGGTACAGAGTCCAGCCTTATTTTGTAAAAGTCACTGATATTGAGAGACCGTACCGGTTCCGTAGTCCGCCTCAACTGTATCTCCCGATAGTCGATTGTTGCCAGATGCCTGCTTGCCAGTACATTTCCCAGATATGAAGATGTTTCATAAATGATAAACTGTACCGGCAAATAGTGGGTGACCCACTCGTCCCCCATAGTTATCTCGAACATAAAATTGGAGAATATATCAATTCCCTCACCCCTGAAGAAAATCACCCGCCAGGTTCCTTTTTCAATGATAAATGTACCTTTCAGGAGTTTGCTGTTTTCGTAAATAGGGCTGTAGTCAATGCTGTAATAAACCTTTTCGTTTTCTGTAAAGGTGCGTGCCAGGCTGTAACGATAATATTTCGATGTTTTTAACCTGATAGGCATGAAAAAACTTTCCTCATTGGTCGTTTCCCCGTAAATATTGATATTCAACAGTTCGAAAGGTATCATGTCGATATCTTTCTTGCCGGTAAGTGTCCCGGTCACGTGACGTACATCCTGTACATAACTGTTGGGATAGTCGAATCGCAGATCGCTGATGGTCTCGATTAATGCCGTTTCATTATGGGGGTCGTGCAGGACAAAATCGGGGATTAGGTGAGTATATTTATAAAGGAGATTCTTTTTCAGAGTCTCTACATAGGTACGTGTATATACTTCCGCTGAAAAACTTTCTACCAGATTGTTATATTTTTCGGCAGCATTCATTGCCCTCTTCATGATGGTATCCACAGGTAGTTCCGGCTGTAATGCGAAACTTTTGAAGGAAGCAATTATCAGAAACAGGATATATACAGTGACTTTCCCTTTCATTTATTATAAGCTACAAACTTACATTTTTTTTTTTACCGTCGAAAATTTTTATAAAAAGGATCATATTAAAAAAATGGTTTTTATTATCGAAAAAAATATTTCTGCAGACTCCGGAAAGCAAAAAAGATACTTTTTGACGATTGTTTATAAAAAAAACGGTATATTTGTGTTTTAGAACATAGTTCTATAACATTCATGGCCGCAAAGAAAAGAGATGAAATTGATTTATCCTCCTCGCTACCCGACATCTGGAGGATGTTGACGGACGCTGAGCGTGAAATTTTGCGCGGTAGTGCCCGCATAGTGCATTTTAAGAAGAATGAACTGATTTATCTTGAAGAGGATACACCGAAAGAGTTGATGTGCCTTTTCTCCGGAAAGGTGAAGATCTTCAAGAGTGGAGTCGGTGGGCGTAGCCAAATTATAAGGATCATACGTCCTATACAATACTTTGGTTACAGGGCTTACTTTGCGCGGGAAAATTATGTGACGGCCGCCATGGCGTTCGAGTCATGTACCGTCTGCATGATCCCTATGGAGTTGATAGAAAAATTCCTGAGAGGGAATGGTAATTTGGCTTTCTTCTTTATCCAGATGTTATCAGTTGACCTTGGTATTGCTGACCAACGGGTTGTCAATCTTACCCAGAAGCATGTGCGTGGCAGACTGGCAGAATCGCTATTGGCCCTGAAGGAAAGCTATGGGCTGGAAGAAGATGGTGCTACCATAAATATTTATCTGGCACGGGAAGACTTGGCCAGCCTCTCCAATATGACTACTTCCAATGCTATCCGAACCCTTTCCAATTTTGTGAATGAACGCATCATCGCTATCGATGGAAGAAAAATAAAGATTATCGATGAAGAACGACTTCACAAAATAAGCCGTATGGGATAATTCTTTTTTTAATTAAATTGTGACTTTGTTTTTCGGATTTTCGAATCCCGTGCCTACCTTTGCGTTTCAATTCATTATAAAGAATGATTCAGAAGATAACCCGCTCAATACTCACCGGCTATTACAGGCCGGTGAAAAAATTTGTAGAAGACCCGCTGGGAATACAACAACGAACCTTGGACTATTTGCTCAAGCATGGGCGGAATACACTCTACGGAAAAGAAAATAACTTCCATTCCATTCGAAACAGCAGCGATTTTGCCAGGATACCCGTTATCTCGTATGAAGAGTTGCGTCCCTGGCTCGATAAAATAATTATCCATAAGCAGCAGGATGTGCTTTGGGATACTCCTGTGAAGTGGTTTTCCATGTCGTCGGGCACTACCGAGGACAAGAGCAAATATATTCCTGTAACCAGAGAGTCTTTATACAATTGTAACTATCGCGCCGGTTATCATATGCTGGGAATCTACGCACATCATCATCCTGATACCGCATTTATATTGGGTAAGACATTGGTATTAGGTGGGAGTCAGCAAATCAACCGTATTGGCGGTGATATCTATACAGGTGATATATCAGCTATTCTGATGAAGAATCTTCCGGCAGCAGCGAAGAGAAGAAGAACGCCTGAAAGCATTGCCTTGTTGCCCGACTGGGAAGAGAAATTGCAAAAGTTGGCGGACTATGCTGTGAAGGCCGATATCCGGGCTATGGTGGGAGTACCCTCCTGGATGTTGGTGTTGTTGAAAAAGATCGTGGAAGATACCGGCTGCACCATCCCCGAGCTATGGCCCCACCTCGAAGTATTCTTTCATGGTGGTGTCGGATTTCTCCCGTTTCAGGAACAATATGAAAAACTGATACCGTCTGAGAAGATGCGATACTGGGAAACCTATAATGCTTCGGAGGGATTCTTCGGTGTGCAGTTCTCACCTGCTTCCAAAGATATGTTATTGTTGCTCGATAACGAAGTATATTATGAATTTATTCCTTCCGGGGAGTGGGACAAGAATAATCCGGTTGCCGTGCCCCTGAGCGGAGTGGAGACCGGCAGGCAATATGCTGTGGTGATTTCCACCAGTGGAGGACTTTGGCGTTACAGGATAGGGGATACCATTCAATTCACCTCAACACACCCTTACCTCTTCAAGATTACAGGGCGTACTAAACAATTTATCAATGCTTTCGGTGAGGAGTTGATCGTTGAAAATGCCGATAAGGCTATCAATGAAGCATGCCGCCTTACCGGATCAAAAGTGACCGAATATACCGCAGCGCCGGTCTATTTCGGTGAACATCGCAATGGTGCCCACGAATGGCTCATCGAATTCGAAATCCCGCCCGGTGATCTTGGCGAATTCATCCGTATTCTCGACGAAAACCTGAAGCGACTTAATTCCGACTACGAAGCAAAACGTTCTTATAATCTTTCATTGGATATGCCGGTTGTGAAGATCATGGAAAAAAATACTTTTTATAACTGGATGAAATACAGGGGTAGAGTAGGAGGTCAAAATAAAGTACCTAAGCTGTCCAACGACCGGAAATATGTGGATAGTATCCTCGATTTTATAGTAAACAACACTCAATAATTGGTAATTTCTAATTAGTAATTGGTAATTTTTTAATTGTATCAAATCCTAAAATAGAATAAAAACTCCCGATCTGTTATCCATTAATGAGAAAGATTCAGTAAATTTGCACCCTAAAACCCACATGTGACGTAATGAGAATAAAACTGTGCTACTTTTTACTGCTCGCTTTGGTATTGAGTTCCTGCAACGAGTACAATAAGATTCTGAAAAGTACTGACAGAGACTTGAAATACAGTTATGCCAAAAAGTATTTCGAGGAAGGAAAATACAACCGTTCCATCACATTACTTGAAGAGTTGGTTACCTTTATGAAAGGGACGGCCCAGGCCGAAGAATCGCTTTATCTCCTGGCCCAGAGCCATTATAACTCAAAAGACTATTATTCGGCAACACAGTGGTTCACTTCTTATTATAACACTTATCCCAGTGGTGAGTATGCCGAACCGGCTCTTTTCTATTCGGCTTACGGCATGTATCTCGACTCGCCCGAAGCGCGTTTGGATCAGACTAAAACTTATACGGCGATTGCTGAATTTCAGAAATATATTGAACGGTATCCTCAGACAGAAAGGGCCGAACAAGCGAAAAACTACCTGTTTGAATTGCAGGAGAAGTTGGCATATAAAGAGTTGCTGGCCGCTCAACTTTATCTGAACCTCGGAAATTATATGGGAAATAATTATGAGTCGGCGGTTATCACTGCCCGTGAGGCGATGAAGAGCTATCCTTTCTCCAAATATCAGGAGGAGTACCAGATGACTATCCTGCGCGCCCGCTTTGAATATGCACAGAATAGTACGTTACGGGCACAACCCGAACGTTACCGTTTGGTGGTCGATGAATATTTCAATTATAAAAATTCATTCCCCGAAGGTAAATATATGGCTGAAGCCGATAGGTATTACCGTGAAGCACAGCAGAAAATAGACGTGCTTCCGACTTCCTGATCAATTAAGTAAAATAGAAAAAACAAGACATATAATAAAAAATGGATTACAAGAAAATTGCTGCAAGCACCAACACCGAGACACGCGATGTAATGAAAATGTCGGATCCGGTGGGCAACGTATATGAAATGGTGATGATCATTAGTAAGAGGGCAAACCAGTTGGCTGTTGAAATGAAACAGGATCTTGATGCCAAACTACAGGAGTTTGCTTCTTACAGCGATAATCTGGAAGAGGTGTTCGAAAATCATGAACAGATAGAGATATCCCGTTTCTACGAAAAATTACCTAAACCCTCTCTGTTGGCTATAGAAGAGTGGAAAGAAGGAGAGATTTATTATCGCAATCCGTCCAAGGAAAAAGAAATGTTCGGATAATATGTTGCAACGTGTCCAAACGGTTTTTCTCCTTTTGGCAGCAGCAGCTATGCTGATTGCCTGTGTAACGCCTTTGGCGCTATTCCTCTATAATGCCGATCAGGCAGTGTTTGAGGCAATGGGTATTTACCTGAACGGTCAACTCAACGACTCTACGTGGGGACTGTTTGCCATAGGTGCCGCCAGTTCTGTACTGGCACTTTTTACGGTCTTTCTCTACAAAAAAAGGATGTTGCAGATACGCTTCTCTATCTTCAATATTATCCTCATGATAGGGTTTTATCTCTATTTCGGATTTATTGTATATCAACTCGCATCAGTAGAGAGTCTCCACTTTCAAAAAGTGGGTATAGGAATTATCATGCCTGTGATTGCTATTATCCTCACCATCCTTGCCATTCGAAGAATAGGTGCCGACGAAGCGCTGGTGCGGTCGCTCAACAGGCTTAGGAAGTAAAAGCGGAAATCACATACAAGATCATAATTATAAGGGTAGCTTGTCGACTATTTACCGGCAGGTTACCCTTTTTTATGGGGATTCACACCATTTTAAATTGGATTTTTTTATACTTTTGCCAAAATTGATTTAATGATTTAATGATTTTGAATCTTTGAATCTTTGAATTCAAAAAAATGAATAATATGGAACAAAAGAAATTACAAAGAACAATAAAATTCACGCTCGTGATATTTATGGCGGCGTTGTTCTTGGAGTCATGCGGGAGCGTGCCGTTTACCGGAAGAAGGCAGCTCCAGTTAGTATCCAATGAAGAGGTGATGGCATTGAGCCTGCAACAATATCAGGAGTTTATGCGTACAGCTCCCGTTGAAAGGGGTACGCCCAATGCACAGATGGTAAGCCGTGTCGGCACCCGGATCGCTAATGCGGTAAAAACTTTTTATACCAACAACGGTTATGCGTCGGAACTCGATAATTATGCATGGGAATTTAATTTGGTGAAAGAGAATAGTGTGAATGCCTTTGCTATGCCGGGCGGTAAGGTGGTCGTTTACACCGGCCTGCTCTCAGTCACCCAAACCGAAGAAGCATTAGCGGTGGTTATGGGACATGAAATAGCCCATGTGCTGGCCCGCCACTCCAATGAGAGATTGAGTCAACAAGTGGCTTTGCAATATGGAGGTGCCATTGCAGGGGGACTTTTGGGCAATTCACAGGTTATGCAACAACTTGGAAGTACTGTCTTTGGTCTGGGAGCACAATATGGAGTGATGATGCCCTATGCACGGAAACATGAGTATGAAGCCGATGAGATCGGACTCATACTCATGGCCATAGCCGGTTATGATCCCCGGGTTGCAGTTCCTTTCTGGACAAGAATGGCACAACAATCAGGCGGATCCCAGATCCCTGAAGCCTTGAGTACACACCCTAACGACAATAACCGCATCACACGTATTGAGTCTATTATGCCCAATGTGTTACAATATTATAAAGGTTCAGGTGTCCAGAACAATACAAAGGAACCTATTAAAACCAACGTAACGGTACCTGTGGAAACAGGCAAAGCAAAGACTTCCGAAGAGTGGACTTTCTGATTTGGCAATTATCCTTAAAATTGTTATCTTTGAACGATAATTCAATGTGACTAATGTGCCAAAGTTTCAACGCATTTTTTGAACGGTGAAAACGTTCCGGAATGCGTGGTTTTTGATTCTAAACAAAATATATGTCTCCCAAATTACCTAACGACGACGATATTACAGAGAGAGAGGAAAATATGGAAGAGGATGAAGCTCTTCTCTCTTCCGAGTCTTTTTCCGGTTCCAAAGTGCCGGTAAGGCTGGGCGACGACAGTTCGCTCAACCTCTCCAAGATGTATCAGAATTGGTTCCTCGATTACGCTTCCTATGTGATCCTCGAACGTGCTGTGCCGCACATCTCCGACGGCCTTAAGCCGGTACAGCGCCGTATCCTGCACGCCATGAAACGGATGGACGATGGTCGCTATAATAAAGTGGCTAATATTATCGGGACGACCATGCAGTACCACCCCCACGGAGATGCCTCTATCGGGGATGCACTGGTACAACTGGGACAAAAAGACCTACTGATAGATTGTCAGGGTAACTGGGGGAATATCCTTACCGGTGACGGTGCTGCCGCACCTCGTTATATCGAAGCACGACTCAATAAGTTTGCCCTTGAAGTACTCTTCGATCCGAAGACCACCGAGTGGAAAGCATCATATGACGGTCGTAATAAAGAGCCGGTTACATTGCCTGCAAAATTTCCACTTCTTCTGGTGCAAGGTGCCGAAGGAATTGCTGTAGGACTCTCTTCCAAAATATTGCCCCACAACTTTAATGAAGTGTGCGACGCAGCCGTGAGTTATCTACAGGAGGAGGAATTCACGCTCTATCCCGATTTCCAGACCGGGGGATATATCGATGTGGAAAAATATAACGATGGTGAAAGAGGCGGTTCAGTGAAGATCCGCACTACCATCTCCAAGATAGATAACAAGACATTAGTCATAAAAGATATACCTTACGGGAAAACTACTGCCGGACTGGTAGACTCCATCCTCAAGGCCAACGAAAAGGGAAAGATCAAGATCAAAAAGGTGGACGATATCACGGCGCAAAACGTGGAGATCCATGTGCAACTGGCACCCGGCGTCTCTTCCGATAAAACCATAGATGCCCTCTATGCCTTTACCGATTGTGAGATAAGCATTTCTCCCAACTGTTGCGTCATTGATGATAACAGGCCCCACTTCCTTACCGTAAGCGATGTGTTACGCTCGTCCGTCGATACTACCCGTGAACTGTTGCGTCGTGAGCTGGAGATTGAAAAAAGCGAAAAACAGGAAGCGCTCCTGTTTGCATCACTGGAAAAGATATTTATAGAAGAGCGTATCTATAAAGATAAAGAGTTCGAGAATGCTAAAAATATGGATATTGCCGTAATGCATATCGATCAACGTCTCGAACCCTATAAGCCTTCTTTTTTGCGTGAGATCACCCGGGATGATATTCTCAGGCTGATGGAGATCAGGATGGGACGCATCCTCAAATTCAATTCCGACAAGTCGGATGAATTAATTGCCAGACTGAAAGAAGAGATCGGCGAAATCGACCATAACCTCAACCACCTCGTCGATTATACTATCGCCTGGTTCCTGATGCTCAAGGAGAAGTATGGTAAGCACTTCCCGCGCCATACCATTATCCGTAGTTTTGAAAATATCGAGGCTACCAAGGTGGTCGAAGCCAATGAGAAACTCTATATAAACCGTGAAGAGGGATTTATCGGTACCGGCATGAAAAAGGACGAGTTTGTCTGCAACTGCTCCGATATCGATGATATCATTGTCTTTTTCAAGGATGGAAAATATAAGGTAGTAAAAGTCAGTGACAAGATGTTCGTCGGTAAAGGCATCCTTTATGCCGGTGTCTTCAAGAGAAACGACAAACGTACTATCTATAATGTGGTATACCGTGATGGTAAGAAAGCGCCGCATTACATTAAACGATTCGCTGTTACCGGTATCACTCGTGATAAGGAATATGACCTTACCCGGGGAAAAGCGGGTTCGCGCATTGCATACTTCAGTGTCAATCCCAATGGTGAGGCTGAAACCATCAGAGTGATCCTGAAGCCCAAACCACGTATGCGTATTCTCCAGTTCGAAAAAGATTTCAGCGAAATCGAGATCAAAGGGAGACAGGCTATGGGGAATATTCTTACCAAAGCCGAAGTACATCGTATTCAACTTAAACAAAAAGGGGTGTCAACACTTGGCGGTCGCAAGGTGTGGTTCGACCCCGACGTCTTCCGCCTCAACTATGAAGGTAGCGGCAAATTCCTTGGTGAATTCCAGGGGGATGATATGATCCTTGTAGTGACTACCGACGGGGAGTATTATATCTGTAATTTCGATCTAACCAACCATTTTCCACATAATATACTCCATATCGGGAAATATGATGAGCATAAAGTATGGACAGCCGCCCTCTTTGATGCTGATCAGGGGTATGCTTACCTGAAACGGTTTACCTTTGAGCCATCGGAGAAACCGCTTCGATTCGTGGGTGATAACACCGACTCCCGCTTGTTCTTGCTGACCGATGCGGTTTACCCCAGGGTAAAAGCTGTCTTTGGAGGACATGACCATTTCCGGGAACCACTGGAGATTGACGTGGAAGAATTTATTGGTGTAAAAAGCTATAAGGCAAAAGGCAAGCGTATCTCCAACTACGAGGTGACAGAGGTGGAAGAATTGGAACCGCTCCGTTTCCCTGAACCGGAAGAGGAGCCACAGCAGACAATGAAAGTGGAGATCACTGAAGAGAAT